>OFGZ01000007.1_pt1 | contig 188952 bp, 159 predicted proteins | sample 1521871 | NCBI WGS metagenome assembly OFGZ01 (sample SAMEA3504091, study PRJEB24116) | mouse gut metagenome | biome: mouse gut; feature: mouse-associated habitat; material: faeces | place: Denmark | collected 2011
CTAATGAAATGGGGTAAGCGTTTCAAACCGGACGGGACGGAAACAACGGGCATCCTGCCCTGCGTTTCCTAAAATCGCCCTCCATGGCGATTTTCCCCTGCTTATCGACCATTTCATAAGTAAAATAGCTGATTGTGTGCAACAGTCAAAAAATCCCGCCCTGCCTCCCGCCGCCAGTTTCCCTGCCCCTCCATGCCATATCTTATACTGAAGAAATTGATTTCAACGGAACAATAGAATAAAATATGGTTTTTTACGCAAGCTTGTGTTATACTGTGCGGTGAAGATGCGAAAATGGCAGGAAGTGGAAAACGCAAGGGCAAAAGTGATATTGGAGGAAAATTAATGTTAAATAATAAAACGATTCTGATTACCGGAGGAACGGGTTCTTTCGGAAAATGCTTTACAAAATATGTGCTGAAACATTATGAGCCGAAAAAGATTATTATTTATTCCAGGGATGAATTCAAACAGTTTATTATGGCCAATGAGTTTAAGGAATATGAGAGCAGGCTGCGGTTTTTTATCGGCGATGTGCGGGATAAGGAAAGAATGAAGAGGGCGCTGGAAGGCGTGGATTATGTGGTGCATGCGGCGGCACTAAAGCAAGTTCCTGCCTGTGAGTATAATCCGAACGAAGCGATCAAAACCAACATTCACGGCGCGCAGAATGTGATCGATGCCGCACTGGATTCCAACGTGAAAAAGGTGGTGGCGCTTTCCACGGATAAAGCGGTAAACCCGGTAAATCTTTACGGGGGAACAAAACTGGTGTCGGACAAGCTGTTTGTGGCGGCGAACGCTTATACAGGCACGAAGGATATTAACTTTTCCATTGTAAGATATGGGAATGTGGCGGGGAGCCGGGGGTCGGTCATTCCGTTTTTCCATAATATACTGAAAAACGGCGGAACCGAGTTGCCGATCACGGATTATCGGATGACCAGGTTCTGGATCAGTCTGACCCAGGGCGTGGAACTGGTGATCAAAGCGTTGGAAGAGGCCACCGGAGGGGAAACATTCATCAGCAAGATTCCTTCTTTTAAGATTACCGATCTGGCGAAAGCGATGCTGCCGGACTGCACAATGCCGGAGGTAGGCATCCGTCCCGGAGAGAAGCTTCATGAGATTATGATCACGACGGAAGACTCGTTGACGACTTATGAATATGATAAACATTTTATCGTTTATCCACAGATGGTGTGGAATAACAAACAGCAGCCGGATCTGAGCGGAAAAAAAGTTAAGGAAGGTTTTTCCTACAGTTCGGATAATAACGCACAATGGCTTTCGGTGGAGGAAATCAGGGAACTGCTGAAAACGGTGGATCTGGAAAAATAGAAAAAGCATCCTGCCCGCATAAGAGGTCGGACAGGCATGGGACAGGAAGAAGGCATAGAACGATGGGAATGGAAAAACCGGCGGTCTGCGGAGGAATACCGGTAAGAGATACGAAATTATTTTACGGGCATCAATATATTGATGAGGCGGATATTCAGGCTGTTGTGGATGTGCTGAAAAGCGATTATCTGACTTGCGGGCCTAAGATTGGGGAATTGGAAAAGAAATTATGCCAGATTACAGGCGCTAAATATGCGGTGGTATGCAGTAACGGAACGGCGGCCCTGCACATGGCCTGTATGGCGGCCGGAGTAGGGCCGGGGGATGAAGTGATTACTACGCCGGTTACATTTGCGGCCTCGGCGAACTGCGCCCTGTATTGCGGTGCCAAGCCGGTATTCGCCGATATCTGCGAAGATACTTATAATATCGATCCTGAGTCGGTGGCGGAAAGAACCGGCGAAAAAACAAAGGCCGTAGTGGCGGTGGATTTTACCGGCCAGTCGGTGCAGCTGGACGAGCTGTTGGAGGTATGCCGGGAAAAAGGATTGGTGCTGATCGAGGACGGGGCCCATGTGATCGGGACAAAGTATAAGGGAAGGCCAAACGGGTCGATTGCGGATATGACCACCTTCAGCTTTCACCCGGTAAAAACCGTGACCGGCGGCGAAGGGGGAGCCGTGCTGACCAATAACGAAGCCTATTATCAAAAATTGTTGTTATACAGAGCCCACGGCATTACGCGGGATACGGATTTGATGGAAGGCAGACCGGAAGGCGGCTGGTATTATGAGCAGATCGACCTTGGATACAATTACCGGATGACGGATATGCAGGCGGCGCTGCTCATCAGTCAGCTCGATAAGCTGCCTCTTTTTTCCAAACGCCGGAAGGAAATCGTGGAGAAATATAATGAGGCTTTTTCCGCATTGCCGCAGATCGTAGTGCAGAAGGAGATACCGGAATCGGATACTACAAGGCATTTGTATATCCTGCGTCTTGTGCCGGAAAAGCTGCGGATAGGGAGAAAAGAATTTTTCGATGCATTGGCAGCGGAAAATATATGTTGTAACGTGCATTATATTCCGACTTATTATTTTCCTTATTATCAGAAAATGGGTTATCGGAAGGGCATCTGCCCTAAGGCAGAAAAACTATATGAAGAAATTATCAGCCTTCCTCTTTACTATGCCATGACGGATCGGGATGTGGAAGATGTGATCAGGGCGGTAAGAAAGATTGCGGGATATTATGGCCGGGAATAGGATAAGGTTATGAAGCTTAGTATTATTGTGCCTGTTTATAATATGGCGTCGGACGGAAAATTGGAATATTGCCTGGATTCCCTTATCGGCCAGACGGTGGAGAATTATGAGATTATTGCGGTAGACGATTGTTCCACCGATCATTCCTTTGAGATATTGAAACGTTATGAAGCGCGTTTCCCGGAGAAGTTCCATGCCGTCCATTCGAAGGTGAATAAACATCAGGGAGGGGCGAAAAACATCGGACTCCGAATGGCGAAGGGAGATTGGATCGGATTTATCGACAGCGATGACTGGATCACTAACGATATGTATGAATGTCTGATCGAAAAGGCGGAAAGCGTCGGCGCGGATTTGGCGGGTTGTGATTATTGCCTGACAGATCGGCATTCCATGGAGATAGGCCAGGTGGTTCCGAATAATAAAAAAAGCCAGAGCGGGATTCTGGACAGGGAGAAACGTGCCAGCCTGATTTTGGACGGAGGAAGCCTAGTTGTGAAAATCTTCCGCCGTTCCATGATCATAGAGAACGATCTCTGGTTTCCCGAGGATATTTTTTATGAGGACAACGCCCTGGGCAATTCTTATCTTGTGCTGGCCAAGCATTTTGAATATATAGAGGAACCGATGTATTACTATTACCAGCATGACACCTCTACGGTGCATACGATTTCGCCCAAAAGATGTGAGGACCGTATGGAAGCGGGGCGGCTGATGTTGGAAGAAGCGAAGCGTCATGGCTATTACGGGGAATTTGAAAAGGAACTGGAATATAGCTTTACGCTGCTGTTTTACGTCAATACATTGTTTACTTATATGGCGGGAGTGGATAAGACCAGATATAGGTTTGTCAAGGAGATGGGAAAGGAGATAAAGCGGACTTTTCCTGATTTTCAGAACAATCCTTATTATCGGGAGAGAACCCATGCGGAGGAAAAGAAATTGATTCGGATGCAGCAAAGGTCTACGCTCTTTTTTATGTTGTATTATAAGCTGCTGTGGGCGTATCGGAAATGGAAGAAAGGACGGGGGGCAAAGAGCTGAATATGGAGATTGGGAGTATTTATGAAATAGATCCGGCAAAGGTTCTGTACAGGACAGGAATGCAGGAGAAGCCTTTCTCTTTGAAGGAAATCGAAAAGTATGGAAAAAGGAATGCCGCGTTTACCATGTCGGGGAGGTCGGCCATTACGCTTGCTTTGCAAAGCCTGGTACGGAACAGGCCGGGGATAACGAGGAAATGCCTTTTGCCGGCTTATATGTGCGATACCGTTTTTTTTCCTTTTCAGTGGGAAGGATGGGAGATTTGTTTTTATCATTTGAATAAGAATCTGGAGGCGGAGGAAGAAGAATTGCGCCGCCTGATCGGGCTGGAAAGACCGGGTCTGCTTTTTATTCACGCTTATTACGGTGTGGATACATGGAAGCCGATGCGGTCTTTGCTTAAAGAGTGGAAAAAAGAAGGACTCTGTATCATGGAGGATGTGACCCAGTCCTATTATTTGGAAGACATTGGGGCGGAGGCCGATTATGTTGTAGGGAGTCTGCGGAAATGGTATCCTATTCCGGACGGCGGCTTTGTGGCGGCGGAAGAAACGATTTTTCGGGAAGGGATGACTTCGGAAAAAGAGTTTACGGAGAAAAGAATAGAACTTTTGACGGAGAAATGGAATTATCTGTATGGAGAGGGGAGCGCGGAAGAAAAGAAGGACATAAAAAACAGATTTTTAAAAGAAAACCGGGAAATGGAAGAATGGCTGGATCGGCATGAGGGAGCGGGGGAAATGTCGCCGGAAGCTTTGTACATGCTGGACGGTATCGATGAGGAGACATGCAAGGAACAAAGAAAGAGGAATTATCGTTATTTATACGGAAAGATCCATGGAAAGACCTGGTTTTGGCCGATTTTGCCAGAAATGGAAGGAGCTGCACCTTTGTATCTGGCAGTTTATGCCAGAGAACGGGAGGAATTGCAGAGATTTTTGACAGCCCATGATATTTATGCGCCGGTATTGTGGCCCGTTGGTAAAGAAAACGAAAGCGGCCTGACAGATGATGAGAGGTATATTTATGATCATATGCTGGCTCTGCCTATAGATCAAAGGTATGGTATGGAAGAGATGGAGCGGGCGGCGATAGTTCTGGAAGAATATGAAAGCCGGAAAAGCAGCAGGAAGCAGGTGACGGGTATTCGGGCGGATGCCAATGAAGAGATCGGCATGGGACATATCATGAGGTGCATAACGATTGCCAGAGAACTTCGAAAGCTTGGCCGGAAAGTCATTTTTTTCACAGCCGACCATTATGGCCGGGGCTTGCTGGAACAGGAAGGGATGGAATACCGGTGTCTGGAAACGTCCTGGAAAGACATGGAAGGAGAGACGGACAGGCTGCGGGAAGAATTGGAACGGGCGGATTGTGGGAATTTGCTGGTGGATTCTTATCATGTGACAAAGAAGTACTTTGACAAAATAAGGGATATATGTAAAATCATTTATATAGACGATTGTTTTGAAGATATTTATCCGGTGGATATGGTGATCAACTATAATGCATACCATGTGCGCTTTCCCTATGAGGAAGCTTACAAGGGAAAGTCCAGGCTTTTGCTCGGCACGGAGTATGTGCCTCTCCGCGAGGAATTCCAGAAGGAGTTCCGGGAGAAATGCCAGGGGGCAAATGCCGCGGAATGGGAGCACGGGGAACGGGAATGCGCATTTCGGAAGGAAGGGTGCGAGGTATTGCTGAGTTCCGGCGGCGGAGATGTCTGCGATGCATTGTGGAGCATTCTCTCGGGACTGGAGGGAGAAGAGACTTTACGGGAAATCGTATTTCACGTAGTGGTGGGACGTTTTCATCCGAATAAGAAAAAATTGGAAGAGCTGGCGGCAACGAACGGGAATATAAAATTACATGATCATGTAGATAATATGGCGGAATTAATGGGCAGGTGCGATATGGCCGTTTCGGCGGCCGGGACGATGCTCTTTGAACTGTGTGCGATGAGGATTCCCACCATATTTTTTGTCAGTGCGGACAATCAGCAGTATGACAGCGAATTTTTCGGGCAGGAAGAAAGGATGCTGTTTGCAGGGGATATCAGGCAGGACAGAGAGGAATGCCTAAAACGTATTTATCGGGGATTGAAGACATTGCTTGAAGACGGGGCGATGAGAGACAGAATGAAGGAAGCTCTTGGGCGTGTAACGGATGGATGCGGCGCGGCTCGGATCGCGACACAACTAGTGTCCACAATTAGTGTCCACAGGTAGTGGTCACAGATAGTGCCGCAAAAAGTGCCGGAGGCTATGCGGTAGTTCGGAGGGAAATAGGACAGGAGGAAGCGGAAGAGTGGGAAGCGGAAAAAATGTTGACGGAAATAGAACGGAGGCAGTTGCGGTAATTACTGCCAGGGGCGGAAGCAAGAGAATACCTGGGAAAAATAAAAAGGAGTTTTTAGGGAAGCCCATCATCTGTTATTCCATAGAGGCGGCGCTGGCCTCGGGCTTGTTTGAAGAAGTGATGGTGTCCACCGACGATGAAGAGATCGCGGAGATTGCCAGAAATGCAGGAGCAAGCGTTCCTTTCATGAGGAGTGAGGCTACGGCCAACGATTATGCCACGACGGACGATGTTCTGATGGAGGTATTGGAAGAATATGAGAAGCGGGGGAAAAATTTCAGCTATATGGCATGTATTTATCCGACCGCGCCTTTTGTGACAGCGGAAAAACTGCGGGCCGCGTTTCGGTTGCTGGCGGAAGAAGAGGCATCCGGGGTAATGCCGGTGGTGCGTTTTTCGTTTCCTCCCCAGCGAGGGATGGCCGTGAGAAACGGAAGGCTGGAATATTGCCAGCCGGAAAATGCGATGAAGCGTTCCCAGGATTTGGAGCCGATGTACCATGATTGCGGACAGTTTTATTTTTATGATGTGAAAAAATACCGCGTTTGCCGGGGAGACCTGGAAGACGGCTATGTTCCGTTTCCGGTGCCGGAAACGGAAGTGCAGGATATCGATCATATGACGGATTGGAAATTGGCGGAGATCAAGTACAGGATGATGCAGGAACGGGCATAGGGACAGCGGCAAGGGCGAAGACGTTTTTGTGGAGAGGAGGGAACGGTTATGAAGAAAAAGATAAAGATAGGAAACCGGTATGTAGGAGAAGGAGAAAGAACATTTCTCGTGGCGGAGGTGTCTGCGAATCATTTGCAGGATTATGGACGGGCCGAAGCCATTATAAGGGCGGCGAAAGAGGCCGGAGCGGATGCGGTGAAATTACAGACATATACGCCGGACACGATTACTCTTGACTGTGATAACGATTATTTTCAGATTACGCAGGGGACGATCTGGGATGGAACTACTCTCCATAAATTGTACGAGGAGGCATATACTCCCTGGGAATGGCAGCCGAAGCTGATGGAACTCGCGAACGGGCTGGGAATGGAATGCTTTTCTTCGCCATTTGATGCTACCGCGGTGGATTTTATGCGGGAGATGGACATGCCGGCCTATAAGGTGGCTTCTTTTGAGATCAACGATATTCCTTTGATACGGAGAATTGCAAGGATCGGGAAGCCCATTATTTTTGCTACGGGGATCGCGTATCTGGAAGATATCGAAAGGGCGCTGGCAGTCTGCAAGGAGGAGGGGAATGAACAGGTAATTTTATTAAAATGCACTTCCACTTATCCTTCTCCTTACGAAGATATGAATTTGAAGGTAATTCCCCATATGGCGGAGACTTTCGATTGTCTGGCCGGGCTGTCCGATCATAGCATGGGAACGGCAGTGGCGGTGGCCGGTGTAGCCCTGGGGGCGAAAATGGTGGAAAAGCATCTCACCTTATCCCGCGCGGACGGCGGGCCGGATGCGGCATTTTCCATGGAACCGGAAGAATTCAGGAAGATGGCGGAAGAGATACGCATTGTGGAAAAGGCTTTGGGCCGGGTCACATATGAATTGACGGAGAAACAAAAAAAGAGCAGAGAGGACGGACGCTCTCTTTTTGTGGTGGAAGATATCGGAAAAGGGGAAATATTTACGGAGGAAAACGTTCGTTCCATTCGTCCTGCCTTTGGCATGCATACAATGTATTACGATGAAGTCATCGGAAAAAAAGCCAGGGTGGATATCGCGAAGGGAACTCCTTTAGACTGGAAATATATTTTATAAGTTTATAAATGGGTAAGCGGTATAAAATGCACAATGCGGAAAAAAGAATGCTCGGGCGGGGAGGAAGGACAGATGGGGAAAAAGATGATGATTTTGGGAGGGAGCGCGCTTCAGGTTCCGGCGATCAAAGCGGCAAAGGAGCTGGGCTATGAGATCATCCTGGTGGATTATGATGAAAATGCGACAGGCTTTGCTTTGGCAGATGTAAAGCTGGTGGTCAGTACTCTCGATAAGGAGGAAGTATACCGCCAGGCGCTGATTTACCGGCCCGACGTAGTGATTACTTCCACCAGCGACGGGCCGGTGAGGACGGCGGCTTATGTCAATGAGAAGCTGGGAAAGAAACCGGATTTGTCTTATGAAGACTCTCTGTGTGCCACGATAAAAAGCCATATGAGGAAACGGCTGGAGGAAAACCATGTGCCAGTTCCCGTTTACTATGTGGTTGAGAATTGGGCGGGATTTTGGGAGGCGGTGAAGGCGCTGGACGGCCGCTGCATCGTGAAGCCGTCGGATAATGCAGGAAGCCGGGGGGTGACTCTTCTGGAAGGCGGAGAAAAAACGGAAGAGGAATTGCGTCGGGTTTATGACTATAGCAAAGGAAATTCCAGAAACGGCATCGTTATGGTGGAAGAGTTTATGTCAGGAGCGGAAGTAAGCGTGGAGGCGATGACCGTCAATGGAAAGACGGAGATTATATCCATTACCGATAAATATATTACGCAGCCTCCGTATTTTGTGGAGATCGCCCATAGCGAGCCGAGCCGGCTGGAGGGAGAAATACAAGAGAGGATACGGGAAGTCGCCCTACAGGCGATCCGGGCGATTCGGCTGCAGAACGGCCCTTCACATACGGAAATAAAAGTAACAGAGGAAGGGCCGAAAGTGGTGGAGATCGCGGCAAGGCTGGGAGGGGATTTTATTACTTCCAGGCTGGTGCCGCTGTCTACAGGCGTGGATTTGGTAGGAGCCTCGGTACGGCTGGCGGCCGGGGAGGCGCCGGATCTGTCTGCGAAATGGCAGCGGGCGGCGGCGATACATTTTATTCAAAGCGGGAAAGGGAAGCTCAGGCGTTTGGAGATAGGAGAGGAAATCTTCCGCATGGATGGAGTGGAGGAAGCGGTTCTTTATAAAAAAGCAGGGGATACCACGGACGGCACCAAATCCAGCAACGACAGACTGGGGCATATTATAACGGTCGGCCGGACGCCGGAGGAGGCTATGGAAAGAGGAAGAAAGGCTTTGGAGAGGATTTGCATGGAATATGAAGAATAGAATATATGTGTGCCATACATATTATCACGTATATGTGGCATGTTTAAAGGAATTGAATCTGCCGGTGCGGGAACGGAAAAATGCGGATCTGGTACTCAGCACCATGTCCAATGATTTTGGCAATCTGCGGAGCCGGGCATTGGAATGCGGACTTTTTGATGAAGTGTATATGTTTGAAGAAAAAGAGGACGTGAATTTCCCGGAAGTAATGAAGTACCATAAGGATCGGGGGAATTTATTTTTTAATATGCTTGCCAGAATGAAATATACAAAACTTCTGGGAAAGATGCAGCAGGATTATGTGCCGGTGGATTTCGGGAAGTATAAGGATGTATATGTATTCTGCGATTCCGATCCTATCGGTTATTATTTGAGTTATAAAAAGATTCCTTACCATGCGTTGGAAGACGGGCTGGATTGTCTGGCCACGTATGATACGGCAAGGTACGATAACCGGGGGCATTTTGGCCTGAAAGCTTTTCTTGCGGCAAGAAATCTGATTTTTATTCAAAACGGATGGGCAAAATATTGCCTGGATATGGAAGTAAACGATTTGTCGGTGCTGCCCTATCCCTGTCCGAAGTATATCGAAAAACCGAGAAAAGAACTGACGGAGGGGCTGGACGCAGAAGGAAAGGATATATTAGTACGCCTTTTTATTGAGGATATGGATGAAATTCTGGAAAAGATTCATGAAGGCGGCGGACGGAACCAGATACTGCTTCTGACGGAACCGCTTTGTGAGCTGGACGTAAGAGAGCGTATTTTCAGGGATTGCATCGAAATATATGGGAAAATAGACGGAGAAGAGCCGGTGGTTCTGATCAAGCCCCATCCCAGGGATATATTGGACTACAGGAAAGTATTTCCCGAATATATCGTATTGGACGGAAAATTTCCGATGGAAGTGCTGAATTATATTCCGGGGCTGAAGTTCCGCAGGGTGATTTCCGTGTTTACAGTGGTACATGCGATCCAATTTGCGGAGGAGATCGTATATCTGGGGGAAGATTTCATGGATAGGTATGAGGAACCGGAGAAGCATAGGCAGAATGAGATGATTTGAGGGCGGAAGGCGCCTCCTGCAACAGTGATAGGGAGATATAGGCATATAAATGCAGAGGGAGGAGGAAACAGAATTGTGGGCTATATTTGCTATATTATCCGCTGTTTTTGCAGCATTGACTTCGATTTTGGCGAAAATAGGAATTGACGGGGTGAATTCTAATCTTGCTATGGACATCCGAAGGATAGTGGTAGTCATCATGGCGTGGGGAGTGGTTTTTCTGACGCATACGGGAAACGGTATTTCTTCCATAAGCTGTAAAAGCTGGATATTCCTGATTCTTTCCGGGCTGGCTACGGGAGCGTCATAGCTATGCTATTACAGGGCTTTGTATTTTTACATGAACAGTTTACGGTGAAGTCAGCAGTTGGATGTCTTTTAATTGGGGCGGGGACACTTTTTATGGTGTTATAAGTATTGCATGGCATGATATCACTTAAACGTAAGGACGATATTATTTTCATCCCCGGTGATCGTATGCAACATCGTATCTTTCAACACCGGAAGATCCGACACCATATGATCATCTGAGCCGGATTGGATATTGGGTATATTCATGTAATTGCAAATATAATATTGTCCAAGATTGCCTACATTGAAACCATTATAAATGGTACGTTTTAATATCGGATAAACTTTTGCCATATTTTCATTGACGGGCGCCATGCCAATGCTTCCCTCTACATAAAAGTTTTTGGTTTTCTGTGTCTGCATAATATCCAGGTCGTTCAAATCATGGACTGCTAACTGCACTCTGTAATCAATATAAATTTGTTCCTGTGCAAGCGCGTTACCGTAAGTCAATGAAAATACAAAGAAACACCATGTTAAAGCAGAGTAAACAAGCCGGGGGATATAGCTATGCACATGGAATGAAATGAAAACAGCCAATAATGCAAGAAAAATATTGAAACCATTCATTGCTCTTGCGTCAAAAGCCTCCCGGCTGATAAACAGGTATGCGCCAAAACAAAGGATACTGTTAATAAATATGACAGCTATTCCTAATAATAAAGCGAGAACTTTTTGAATTTTTGCCGTATGGCAGAAGGAATACAGAAACAAAAAAACGATTGCTACTATCAACGCTTTCCACAGCCACGTGAAATCAGAGGATATCGTTTTATAATAATTCAAATATCTCCTGAAAGTATCAGGGAAAAAATGTGAAAGGGACAAAACGGATACACCATTATCCCGCATTAAAAATAACCAGAACACGCAAAGAGATACTAAATAACAAATGGCCGAGGTTATGAGAAAGTTTATACTTTCTTTGAATCTGGTTCCGGCTTTAAGGTCTTGCATAGTCAGAAGAAGGGCGATCATGGGATACACTCCGGAATATGCCTGATAAGAAGTACACATGACTAAAAGACAGAAAATGGAAGTGAGAGCATATATTTTGGCAGATAATTTTTTGGCAAGAAATGGGAGAACGCTTGCCAAAAAGGAAAGCGCCATATAGGGGGAATCAAATTTATAAGAAATGCTTCCTAAAAAATATGGTGCGAGAGCAGTTATCGAAATGGCTGAAATATTCCATATATCGATTTCCCGTTCTTCTTTAAATGAAATTAACACAATAATTCCTGCAACTGCCATGATAAAACATGCAAGGATTTGGGGAAACGGTGATATGTCGGTCAAATGCCATTCCGCGTGTATAAATGTAGCGAGGATTTGCGTAGTCCAGCGGCTCCAGTCTAGCCAGCCGTGGTATCCGTCGAATGTTCTTCCAATATCATCGGCGTAAGTATAGTTAGCTCTCATCAATGCGGAAAAAGCTAATAAGTAAATAAGAAATAGAACAATAAGGTGTTTATAATATTCGGAACATCGCATCTTGGATATTGCAATGAAATTTTTTATTTTTTCCATGTGGCACTCCTTATTTCCATATGATGAGGCTCGGTTTGACGATATATTAAAACAATACTTTACTATTATATTACAGGGGAAAAGGTAACGCAAGGCTTAAAACAAATTGATTTCCATGCAAATTACTTCACATCATTGCCAACATTATCCCCCTGTGATAGAATATAAGAATATTTTGCTGTTCTAAAATCCGCCGCAAAATGCGGGGGAATGCGGAAAAGAAAACAGACAGAGGTAAAAATCCGTGAAAAAAATTCTAAAAAAACTGGATATTTTATTGGATAACAAACAAAAGAGGACGATGCTCCTTCTCGTTTTTTTTATGCTGATCGGTGCGGCGCTGGAGTTGCTGGGCGTCGGTCTTGTTTACCAGGCGGCGGGGATCATTACGGATCCCGATATATTGGAAAACAGTAAAACGCTGGCCGGAGTATACGGGGCGCTTCATATGGAAGATATGGCAGAGTTCACTATGTTTATTATGGGAGCTCTTGTAGCGGTATTTGCGTTGAAGAACGCTTATCTTTTTTTCCAGAACAAGCTTCAGTTTAAATTTGTATACAGCAACCAGTTCGCTACATCCCGAAGAATGATGATCAATTTTATGCAAAGGCCGTACGAGTATTATCTGAATGCGGATACTTCCGTGATCCAGAGGAGTATTACTTCCGATGTCAATAATATGTACGGGCTTATTTTGAATCTTTTGCAGCTTGTCAGTGAGATGATCGTATTTGTATTTCTGACGGTTTACTGCCTGACAATGGATGTGGTTATGACGGGAACTGTGGCGGCGCTGCTGATTGTGGTGCTGGTGGTTATCAAATGGATTTTGAAACCTATTATGAGGAAGGCGGGAGAGGAAAACCAGGATTTTTACAGCGGTTTGTATAAGTGGATCGACCAGTCGGTAATGGGCATCAAAGAAATCAAAGTGGCGAATAAGGAAAGCTATTTTATTAATGAATATTGTAAATGCGGCGCGGGATATGTGAATGCGGTACAGCGGTACAATCTCTATAATGCGACCCCCAGGCTTTTGATCGAGACAGTGGCTATTGCGGGGATGATTCTGTATATGATGCTCAGGATCGCGAATGGAACGCCTGTGACGGAAATCATGCCCCAGCTGACGACGCTGGCAGTGGCGGCGATGCGTTTGATTCCGAGCGCAAACCGCATTAATAATTATTTGACATCCATCGCCTATTTTGAACCATTCTTTATGGGCGTTACGGATAATTTACAGGAAGAAATAAGGGATGAAAGCGTGAATTACGATGAGGAGGCTTACCGGAAGAAAAAGGATGTGGAGAAGCTTCCCGTTAAGAAGGAGATTCTTTTAAAGGGAATCACTTACAAATATCCGAATTCGGATGTATTGATTTTCGACAGGGCGACTATGCAGATACCGGTAGGAAAATCGGTAGGCATCGTCGGAACTTCCGGTGCGGGAAAAACGACGGCAGTGGATATTATGCTGGGGCTGTTAAGGCTGCAGTCCGGCGAAATACTGGCGGACGGCGTGGAAGTGAGAGAACACTACGAATCCTGGCTGAAAAATATCGGTTATATTCCCCAGACAATCTTTATGATTGATTCCACCATAAGAAAAAATGTTGCTTTTGGTTGTGCGGATGAAGATATTGACGATGAAAAGGTGTGGATGGCTTTAAAGGAAGCACAGTTGGACGAGTTTGTGCGGGGACTGCCGGAGGGGCTGGATACAGGCATCGGAGAACGGGGAATACGTTTGTCCGGCGGGCAGCGGCAGAGGATCGGCATCGCCAGGGCGTTGTTCGAAGACCCGGAAGTACTTGTGCTGGATGAGGCGACTTCGGCGTTGGATAACGATACGGAGGCGGCAATTATGGAATCGATTAATCATCTGCATGGACGCAAAACATTGATTATCATTGCCCACAGATTGCAGACGATCGAAAAATGCGATATCGTATACCGGGTGGAAGAAGGCAGCGTCACAAAGGTTCGCTGACGATGGCAGAACGGTTCGCGGAGAGGTTGTACGCCGAGTCTGTATACAAATGGGAAAGGAAAAACAGGGAATGATAAAGTTTGTATGGAGCATATATAAAAAGTATGAGGAGACGGTAAACTATTTGTTTTTTGGGGTACTGGCGTTTCTCGTAAATATGGCCGCTTACGCTTTGGCCGCATGGGTGCTGGGCGCGGACAATGAACAGGCGCTTCTGGTATCTGTTGCTACGGCTTTTGCGTGGGTAGTGGCAGTATTGTTCGCTTACTGGACGAACCGGACATTTGTATTTAAAAGCGAGATAAAGGACAAAAAGGGAATCTGGAAAGAGTTTTGTGCTTTTGTAGGAGCGAGGATCGCTACGGGGATTCTGGAACAGGTGATTATGATTGTTATGGTAAAACAGATGGGCGTCCATCATATGATTGCTAAGTTTGTATGTAATGTGGTAGTTATTATTTCCAATTATATATTCAGCAAACTTTTTGTATTCAAGAAAGCGGATGAAGGGAAGAAATGAGGAGAATATGGAGAGAGAAACAGAGCAGGAAGGGCGGCAGGCAAATTATGAGCTGTTACGCATCATAGCGATGTTCATGGTTGTTACGCTTCATTATTTGAACCATACGGGGATGCTTCTTACGGCGGGAGGAGAAGGCGGGGGCGCCAGATTCCTCGGAATGCTGGTGGAATCTTTCTGTATCGTGGCCGTTAATGTATATGTAATGATCAGCGGATATTTTCTGGTGGAAGCCGGATTTAAGGTAAAGAGGATTGTGACGCTGGTGTGCCAAGTGCTTTTCTATGCGGTTATGATACCTCTGATTATGATGGGCTCCGGCTTGGCGGTGGGAGGCGGGGAGAGCGGGATTTACAGGCTGCAGCAGTACCTGTTTCCGTTACAGTCAGAGCATTATTGGTTTGCGGCGTCTTACGTATATTTGTATTTATTTACTCCGGTATTAAATGCGGCGGTAAAAGCGATGAGCAGGAAGCAGTTGCAGATAACGACAGGAGGGCTGCTCCTTTTATTTTGCGGACTGAAAAGCGTTGTCCCCATACGGTTTGCTATGGATCGGTTCGGCTATGATTTCGGCTGGTTTTTGTGCGTATATCTTCTGGCAGCATACATCAGGCTCTATGGATGTCCGTTTATCCAGGATGCAAAAAGAGCATGGAGGCTGTACATTGGCTGCTGTCTGCTGATCTTTGCTATGGGGGCGGGCTTGTATATGATAAATGCGAAAACGGGACAGTTTGCTTATTATATGGAAGTTCCTTATCACTATAATTTTATTTTGTGTCTTCTGGGGGCGGCGGGACTGTTTATGGCATTCCGCTATGTGAGGATTCCGAAAGGAAAGGTTTCGGAACTGATTTGTAAACTATCCCCTCTTACTTTTGGCGTGTATCTGTTCCATGAACATATCGATATACGGAATGAATGGGTAGGATGGATGGAGGAATTTACAGGGCCGGCAGCGCAGACAGGTGTTTTGGGATTTGTATTCCGGCTGCTGGTATCGGTATTTGTGGTTTATGCGGCAGGAAGCTTTATTGATGCCATACGGTTGAATATCTTCCGGTTTATCGGCAGATATTCAGGAAAAGGGAAATTATCGGCATGGATACGCGGAGTAGACGGGGAATTCCGGTAAAGGGAGTTTGCGGCAATGGGAATGGATGTGGCAATGGAAAGAAAACTGCATAAGGGAAAGCGAATTGCGGAAAGAGTTATATTCCCGGCGATTCTGCTTATTTATCCCCTGCTTCTCATCCATCATGGAATTGACGTTTCGGATACGACGTATTCCCTGGGATATTATCGTTTTATGGGAGAAATGGATATTACCTGGGTACTGGCTACTTACCTGGCTAATATAGCAGGAGCATTTTTATTGAAACTGCCCATGGGGAATACATTGCTGGGAATGAATTTTTATACTGGATTGCTGGTATCGGCGATTGCGATGATCTGCTATTATGCCCTGTCCCGGTGGATGCCTTTTTGGCTCGTATTTTTGGGGGAAGTGACGGCGCTCAGCCTATGCTGGTGTCCGACGACGATTCTTTATAATTATCTGACATATTTCTTCTTTGCAGCGGGGGCTGTCTTTTTGTGCAAGGCTCTTTTGGAAGAGAAAGATATTTGGTTTTTGGGGGCAGGTATTTGCCTGGGGCTGAATGTCATGGTGCGGTTTCCTAATCTGGTGGAGGCGGCGCTAATTGTGGTAGTTTGGTATGCCGGATGGCTGAAACATGAAAAAGGGGTGGCGGTAGCAAGACAGACAGGGCTGTGCCTGGCCGGATATCTGGCGGGGGTGGGAAGCGTGCTTCTTGTTATCGTTCTGAAATATGGGGGAGGCGCTTTTACAGGAATGATAGAAAGCTTATTCGGAATGACCGGAGAAGCTTCGGATTATACATTGGCCGGCATGATATCCGCTACGGTCTCCGCTTATGCGGCAGGAGGGCGATGGATGGTATATATGGTGCCTTGCATGGCGGCGGGGTTTGTGATGTTTCTGGTTGGCAGGGGCAGGTATGAGAAAGCGAAAAAGATTCTTTACTGCGCCGGTATCCTTGTGCTGCTTCGTTTTTATCTGGGAAGGGGAATGTTTTCTCTCCGTTATTATAACGAGGGATGCGTTTTCCAATGGATGATGTTGTTTTTGATTTTAACGTTGATATGTTGTATGGCAGGGCTGGGCGGACTGGTTTCCGGAGGACGGAAGGAACGGATTCTGTCGGCAGCGGTTCTTGTTATTTTGTTGGTTACGCCGTTGGGAAGCAATAATTATACGTATCAGAATATGAACAATATGTTTTTGCTTGCTCCTTATACTTGGTGGATGTGCTGGCTCTTATGGAAAAAAACGGGGAATAAGAGTATTCATTTCCCCTGGCAGGCTTTTGCAGGTCTGATTCTTTTTATGACATTGGTTCAGGGGATCGGGTTTGGATGCAATTATGTATTCAGGGATGGAATTTACGGAGAAGAACGTCTATATACGGTGAATAACAGTCCGGTGCTGAAAGGAATGTATACCACGGAGGAAAATGCGGAAAGCCTTACGGGGTTGATCGATTTTTGCGGAAAGAACGGCGTGGGGGAGAAACCTCTTCTGTTCTGGGGGGACGCTCCGGGACTGAGTTATATTTTGGACACGCCTTCAGCCATTTTTACCACATGGCCGGAGATTCCCAGCAATAGTTATGGGGAATTGGATAGAGCGCTGAAAGAGTTGGAATGGAATCCTGATATTATCTTGCATAATGAACCTGGGAGGGATATAGTGGAAGGGGAGAAAACGGATTTGATCCTGGACTATATTGCGGAATATCATTATACGTGTATATATGAAAATAATTGTTATAAAATATACCGGTTACTTTAAGATGGGAGGAAGGATATGATTAATTTTAACGTACCGCCGTATACGGGAAAAGAGATGGAATATATCAGACAGGCGGTGGAAAATGAGAAAATCTGCGGCGACGGTGCGTTCACCATGAAGTGCAGCCGGTGGATAGAAGAAAAAACGGGAACAGAAAAATGCCTTCTGACCACTTCTTGTACGCATGCCCTGGAGATGGCTGCGCTGCTGGCGAATATTGAAACCGGGGATGAGGTGATTATGCCTTCTTATACCTTTGTTTCTACGGCGGATGCTTTTGTGCTGCGGGGGGCGAAGATTGTTTTTGTAGACATCCGGCCCGATACGATGAATATTGACGAAAACCTGATAGAAGCAGCGATTACCGAAAGGACAAAAGCGATTGCGGTGGTACATTATGCCGGTGTAAGCTGCGAAATGGATAAGATCATGGAGATTGCCAAAAAATACGGGCTTTTGGTGGTGGAAGACGCGGCACAGGGTATGATGGCTTCTTATAAGGGAAAGGCATTGGGAACGATAGGGGATTTCGGTTGCTTTAGCTTTCATGAAACGAAAAATTATAGTATGGGAGAAGGAGGCGCCTTGCTGATAAGGGATGCGGGATATGTGGAAAAGGCGGAGATTCTCAGGGAGAAAGGCACCGACAGGAGCAAATATTTTCGGGGACAGGTGGACAAGTACCGTTGGATGAATTATGGTTCCTCTTATCTGCCTAGCGACATGAATGCCGCTTATTTGTATGCCCAGCTGGAAATTGCAGGTGAAATCAACGATGTCCGTTTGGCGAGATGGAAGGAATATTATGAAAAACTGAAGCCTTTGGAAGAGGCGGGAAGAATAGAACTGCCTTTTGTTCCTGAGGGATGTGTTCATAATGGGCATATGTTCTATATAAAGACAAAGAATTTGGAGGAGAGGACTGCACTGATCAGTTTTCTGAAAGAAAACGGGATACTGGCAGTATTCCATTATGTTCCCCTCCATACGGCTCCGGCAGGTATCAAGTTCGGGCGGTTTTGCGGGGAAGATAAGTATACGACGAAGGAGAGCGAGAGAATATTAAGGCTGCCTATGTTCTATAAGCTGACGGAAGAAGAGACCGTGTATATCAGCGATAAAGTAAAGGAATTCTATGGAGCTTAAGAGTTTTTATAAAAAACATGAGAACTTTATATTGGCTGCAATACTACTGGCGGGGCTGTTATTGTTTGTGAGCGCTCGTTATGATCATTATTATGATCTGAACGATGATGTGCTGATCAAGGATTTGATGGCCGGAGCATACACCGGAGAGCCGGAGGGGCATAACATACAGGTGCTATATCCTTTGAGCTTGGCAGTCAGCCTGGCATATCGGGTATTTCCCGGAATGCCGGTGTATGGATTCTTTTTGTGCCTGTGCCAGTACGGCTGTCTGTGGCTCATGGCAAAGAGGAGCCTATGTTTTTGCAGGGAGACATGGAAAAAAATTCTTTTGGCGGCAGCGGAAGGAGTGATAATCGGCGGACTGTTTCTGGAACATCTGGTTTTCGTGCAGTACACGGTGACTTCCGCGCTGCTTTCGGCAGCGGCAGCTTTTTTGTTCCTGACCTCGGATGAGGTTTCGGCTGACGGGAAAGTGAGTTCACGGAAAGAGGGAACAGCTATTGAATTTATCCGGCGGAATATACCGTCGGTTCTTTTGGCAGTTTTATCTTTCCAACTGAGGACGGAAATGATGGAACTGCTTTTTCCTCTTCTTTGTGTGGCAGGAGTGTACCGATGGTCGACGGAAGAGAAGATCTTTACAAAAATAAACTATAAAAAGTACTTTGCCGTTCTTGGTGCAGTGCTTGCAGGGGCGGCAGTTTCCTGGGCGGCAAACAGAGCTGCCTTTGGCGGCGAGTGGAGATCCTATGTGGATTTTTTTAACAGCAGGACAGAACTGTATGACTTTCAGGGGATTCCCTCTTATGAAGGAAACGAGGCGCTATATGAAGATCTGGGGATGACGGAGAAAGCGAAGGATATGCTGCTGGACCAGTACAATTTTGGTCTGGACGACAATTTGGATGCGGGGGTTTTGGATGCGGTAGTACGGTACCAGGACAGGATCAGGAGATCTTCCGAAGACTTCCCGGAACTTTTGAAAAAAAGCTTGGGATGGTACCGGTATCGTATTTTCCACAGAGAAGAGGCGGATTCCGCCATACCTGACGATTATCCATGGAATTATATGGTGATTCTGGGATATGGAGCCGTTTTTCTGGCGGGATTGGAAAAAAGCAAAGGTATGGGAAGAAAAGCGGCGGCTCATATAGGAAAGAATGCCCTTTGCCTTGGCTTATTGGCGGCGGTTAGAACAGCCCTTTGGATGTTCATACTGGTAAGGGGAAGGGAGCCGGTGAGAATCACCCATTCCTTATATTTGATGGAATTTAGCATTTTAATGGGAATGCTTCTGGCAGAAAGCGGAGGAAGAAAAACGGAGGGGAAAAGGAAAGAAAAGACGGTTGGGGCATTTTGGCCAAGATTGTCCGGCATGGGTTATTTTATTCTCTTTTCCGTTATACTAACATTGACTGCAATGCTTGCGCTTCCGGAAGGAATCAATGCCGTTGACAGTGAGTTCAGAAACCGGGAGAAAGCCAATGCAGTTTACGAGGGGATGAAGGAATACGGAAGGAATCATAAGGACTGCTTCTATTTTCAGGATGTGTATTCTGCGGTGTCATATCCATCGGAGCCCTATGCCGGAACTCCGTACTCGGAAAAAATGTTTGTGGGAGTGGATAACGGGCTGGCGAATTACGATCTGATGGGAGGCTGGCTGGTGAAAAGTCCTTCACAAAAGAAGAAACTGGAACAGTTCGGGATAAAATCCATGCGGGAAGGATTATTGGAGGGAAATCATATATATGTGATGGCTGAACTGGAAAAGGGAGCGGATAGCATTGCTGCTTATTTTCAGGAACAGGGAGGCGATGTGAAGGCGGAACTGGTGGACACGATAGAGAACGTGATCGGCGTATACCGGATAAAAGCGGAGGAAAGGCAGGATGTTGGAGCAGATAATTAGAATAGAAGGTCATCGGATTATTTTGAGGCCGATGGAGTATGGGGATACGGAGCGAATCGTAAAATGGCGGAACAGCGAAAGGGTAAGAAGCCGTTTTATTTACCGGGAAACGTTTACTACCAGAGGTCATTGCCGCTGGATCGAGACGATGATTGATACCGGAAAGGCCGTCCAGTTTATGATCTGTGAGAAAGAAGGGATTCGCCCGGTGGGGAGCGTGTATTTCAGGGATATCGACAGAGAGAAAAAAGAGGCGGAATATGGAATTTTTCTGGGAGAGGACGATGCCTTGGGGAAGGGATACGGCACGGAAGCGGCCCGGCTGGCTGTAGAGTATGCGTTTTCGAAGATGGGTTTAGAAAGGTTGATTCTTCGTGTGTTTACGGATAACGGGACGGCGGTCAGAAGCTATGAAAAAGCCGGGTTTCGGGAAGAAAAGATATTGAAAGATGTGGAATGTTCCGATGGGGAAAGGAAGGATATGCTGCTAATGTCTCTGAAAAAGAAAAAATCAGTCAGTTTTGTCATTCCCTGTTATCGTTCCGAGCTGACACTTCCTAAAGTGATAGAGGAAATCGGCAGGACAATGGAGGATTTACGGAAGCAGGGGAGGGAATATAGTTATGAAATTATTTTGGTAAACGATTGTTCGCCGGACGATACATTTTCCGTAATTCGTAAGTTTTGCCAGGAAGACAAAAGGATCAAGGGAGTGAATCTGGCCCGCAATTTTGGGCAGCATGCGGCTCTGATGGCAGGTTTTCATCAGGTAAGGGGAGATGTGGTTATTTGCCTGGATGATGATGGGCAGACGCCGGCGGACGAGGCGGGCAAGCTGTTGGAGGAGATTGAAAAGGGATCCGATGTGGTATATGCGAAATATGAGCATAAGAAGCATTCCCTGTTCCGTAATTTCGGAAGCTGGGTCAATGAGGAAATGGCTCATATTATGCTGGGGAAACCGAGAGAATTGTATGTTTCCAGCTATTTTGCCGCAAAACGGTTTGTGGTGGAAGAAATGAAAAAGTATACCAATGCTTATCCCTATGTGATTGGCCTGGTGCTTCGGACGACAAAAAGTATCAGCAATGTGACAGTCTGTCACAGGGAGAGAGAGATAGGAACTTCCGGGTATACTTTGGGCAAGCTGATCGGTCTGTGGTTTAACGGATTTACGGCGTTCAGTGTAAAGCCGCTGCGGCTCGCTACGGCTTTGGGCATTGTTTGCTCGGCAGGAGGGTTTTTATATGGGATATATACCGTGGTAAAAAAACTGGTAAATCCTAACGTACCCATGGGATTTAGTTCCCTGATGGCGGCGGTCGTGTTTATGGGCGGAATGATGATGGTAATGCTTGGGCTGGTAGGGGAATATGTGGGAAGAATGTATATTTCTATGAACAGTTCACCTCAGTTTGTGATTAGGGAAACGGTCAATGAAGAAATATAATGAAAAGATAAGCAAATTATCAGGTGCAGCGCTGGCGTTTCTTGGTACCTTTTGTCTGCCCTATATACTGAATCTAAAAGGAAACGTTCTTGCGGTCAGCAATAGTTGGTTTGGTGTTTTTATTTGGGCTGTCATATGGTTTTTGACAGACAGGGCAGCGGATGGAAATGAAAAACGGGACAGGCGTGAAAAAACAGCGGCGGTATTGTTAGGGGGGGCTTTTTCTTTTTGCCTGGCTTTCGGCGTATCATTGGAACAGGCAGAAAATGTGGATTTCGGCGACGGGATGATGTGGGTTTCGGCGGTGGTCTGGGCTGTAATTTTTTCCCTTTGGACATGTAAGGGGTGGGAAATGCTGGAAATGTACAGAAAGTCAGCCGCCCTGGCGGCGCATAAGGGAGGGAGTGAAGAACGGCCGGGAAGTCCCCGGAAACCGGAATTATTGATATGGGGATGGACAGAAAAATGGGAGAGGCTGCCTGGGAGAAAACGGGCGGTGATAGTGTTCCTTTTTTTGATGATATGCTGGCTTCCCGTGTTTCTTGCCGTGTATCCTGGATTTTTTGTATACGACGCACAAGATGAATTCGTTCAGGTACAGACAAGGAATTTTACGACGCACCATCCTTTGCCGCATGTATTGCTGCTGGGAGGGGTGATATCGGCGGTCAATAAACTGTGCGGGTCTTATAATGCGGGCATCGCGGTTTACACGCTTCTCCAGATGGGATTGATGGCGGGCATATTTACGTTTATGATCTCTTATATGAGAAAGCGGGGAATCAGACTTTGGGCCAGGGCGGCGGCAGCGGTTTATTTTGGATTTTTTCCGGTGATCGTCATGTTTACGTTGTGTTCATCCAAAGATGGGATTTTTACCGGGGCGTTGCTTCTTTTGCTGATTGCTTTGGATGAAATGGCGCGGAAAAAGGAAAAATTTTTTGAGGGATGGAAAAGGCCGCTGTTTTTTTGCTTTAGCGCATGGGTGATGATGTGTTTCCGGCACAACGGAGCATATGCTTTTTTGGCTATGGTGCCTTTGCTGTTGGTTTTCATGAAAGGATGCCGGAAGAAGCTGGTGATTTGCCTGGGCGGTATTTTTGCTGCTTATTTTCTTATATCTGCGGGTTTGGCCGCTGTTTTGTCTGCGGAGGATTCGGAAAATCAGGAAATGCTTACCGTACCCATACAACAGTTGGCGAGGACTTACCGATATGATAAGGAAAGCCTGGGTGAAGAAGAGTTGGAAACGCTTTATGAAATACTGCCAGAAGAGGCTTTGGCGCGTTATGTGCCCAAGGTGTCCGACGGAGTGAAGATAGGGTTTCGGAACGATGCGTTTGCCGCAGATCCGGCAAAATACGGAAAGCTTTGGCTGAAAATGGGGATGCGGCATCCATTTACTTATTTGAATGCCTGGTTTATGACTTCTTACGGGTTCTGGTATCCGGATACGGTAATCGATGTATACAGAGGAAACAGCGTGTTTACTTTTACTTATGAAGACAGTTCTTTTTTCGGTTATGAGGTGGAACAGCCAGGAACAAGGGAAAGCAAAATTCCCATATTGAATGAATGGTATCGAAAGATGTCTCTGGAAATTACTCAGCAGAGGATGCCGCTGGTTTCCATGTTGTTTTCTCCCGGTTTTCTTTTTTGGATATTTGCTTTTTTGGCGGGGTATGCTTTTTACAGAAAGGATTATGGGAGACTGCTGCCTTTTATTATGATATTTTTAGTGTGGCTGACGGCAATACTGGGTCCAACCTGTCTGCCAAGATATGTGCTGATTCTGTGGTTTGCCCTGCCTTGGGCAATGCTTTGGCCAATGCCAAAGGCGTGACGACAGCAGTTGCTGAAGCTGTTGCTACAGGCCAAAACAGTAACGTTCTTGTAAACTTTTGGCAACTGTGCTATACTTACCCAAGTATCAGAAGGAAAAGTAAGAAAAACGCTGTAAGATTGTGATGTACAGCGTGGAGGTTTCGAATGTATAAAGTTGTGAAAAAAAGCCGGGCAGTGCAGAGTTTTATTATTTTAACGGCACTGTTCGTAATGTTTACTATATTTCCGCTGCGTATGTGGAAAGAGAATATTCCGTCGGCGAGCAATCAGATTTTGGCGGGATCTTCAGACAGCATATGCGAAGACTATATGTTACAGCGTTTTATTGCCCAATACGATCATCTGGGCACCATCAATCTTTATGTAGTGGATTTTGAAAATGGATGGAACAGGGATGAACGGGTGGACTCGTTCATATTTCGTATGCTGGACTCGGACATGGAAATCATGTTTGAGGAAAAGATCGATATGAGGTTTTGCGATATTCCTGGTTTCTGCACCGTATACATTAATGAAGAAGTGGAAGTGGGCAGGGATTATTACTTTTTCCTTCAGGGAATGAACGGGAGCCGGGTGTGGTTCGGGCTGGAGGAGACGGAGAATGCGGGAACGCCTTATGTCAGCAGGCTGATCTATAATTATGATGAGCTGGAAGGCTATAATATCATAGGAGAATACAATTATACAGTGCCTTTGCGTAAAGAAAAGGTATTTTTATACGATGCCATTCTGCTTGCGGCGGCTATCCTTCTCACCGGAGCGGTGGAGGTATATTACCGGACGATCGGAAAAGACAAGTTGATTACGGTGGAAAAGGCGTTGCGGTTTGCGGCTAATTGTCTGGCGGGGGCTGCGCTTGCTTATGCCGTCTGGAATATCAGTATACGAAGATTTTTTAGCGGGAAACTGATGGATAATATATTTTATACGGTCGGAATTCTGTTCGGTTTCAGCGTTTTATTTTATATGATTAATGTAAAGAGGGACAGGCAGTCTTATATACCGTTCGTCAAAAAATTTGCGTCCCGCTGGCAGAATATACTCCAGACGATTTTTATTGCGGCCGGAGTATGGGCTTGCTGCAATTATATGAACGGCCTTTACGATATTCATCACAGAGTGGCGGAGCGCCAGTTTATTGTTTTTCTGGCTTTGGCCGCTATTGTCATGTGCGAAAAAAAGGAGATATTCAATAAGCTGACGATTGTGTACGCTTTAGCCGCCCTGGGGATTACGCTGTGGTACAGGAGCATTTATGTGGATTATCTGGCCATGGATGAATGGGATCTGCGAATCTTAAGATGGGGCATCGCGGCAGTAGTTTTGTCAGGTTTTCTTTTGGTAAATATTTTGGCACAGCTGGTCAGGATATTTTTGGAAAAAAAGAAGATAACAGCCATTTCCTGGTGGTATGGTGCTGTTTTGGCTCTGTTTTTTGTCCTGATTATCGTATTTCGGAATACCAGATGGTGGACGGTAACTCTGGCGGCGGCATTTACCCTGTTCTATATCCGCTATGCCCTTTGGGATAAAAAGGCGTATTTGCTGCAAAATATATGTAACGGACTTTTATTGAATTTTGTAATTGCAATGATGTTTTCTTTTGCAAGAAGGCCTTTCCTGTCATGGGTTTATCCCAGATTTCCGTTTATTTTCCATACGGTAACGGTGACGGCCGTATATATGACGTTTATTATGTGCGCGGCATTGATTCGATTGACGGATCGCTATAAAGAGTGTTTTTGTATGGAGAAGGCGGACAGGCCGAAAGGAATGGAGGCTCTCAGGTGCATCTGGAAAGAACTTCTTTTGTTCGGCATGTCGGGCACGTATATGCTGTTTACCGCTTCCAGAACCGGATTTCTTGCGGTTGCAGTTATGGGTGTGGTGACACTTATTTTTCTTGCTATGGATGCCGGAGCCGAGAAATTAAAACACATCGTTATGCTGGTTGGAATGATGGTCTGCGGTATTGTATGGTGTTTTCCCTGGATATTCACGGCACAGAGAGTGGTTCCTGCGCTGTACGGCAATATTTTTAAATATGAAGTGGAAGTATTCCCGGATGCTATTACCAGAGGCGATGAGTGGGATTCCATGTATTATATTACGATAGAACGATTCGCAGAGGTATTTAACAACAAAATATTCGGTATACCGGAAAAAGGTTCCTCATCTTATGAGAGAAGCGAAGAGTACCAGAAATACAGGGCAAAACGTTATAATAACAAGGGAGAGGTTGTCTGGGAAGGCAGCATCGACGAGTTATATGAGGAGGACAGCGCCGAGACGGCGGAAGGCATGGAGGGCGCAGCTGGGGAAGATACGGCTTCGGGAGGAGAAAGATCGTCTGGCCGTGAGTTGAATATTATCGGCACCAAGACAGAGGAGGAACGTCAGGCGGAAGAAGAGGAAGCCGCCAGACGGGAAGCGGAAGCGAAGAGCAGCAAGCCCGAAGAAGAAAAAGAACCGGAAGAAGAAACGATAGAGGATATGAGCGTCTATGAGAAAACGGAAGAATATGCAAACGGAAGGATGGATATTTTCCGGGCGTATATCGGGGCGCTGAATCTGGAGGGGCATGATGAAATGGGTGCGGTACTGCCGGACGGCGAACTGGCCGTGCATGCCCACAATATATATTTGCAGGTGGCTTATGACCATGGGATCGTTGTAGGAGCCATGTTCCTTCTTGTAGGGGCGGCATCCTTTGTACAGGGATGTATTTTCTATAAGAAAAGAAGGGACAGGATCCCTTGCGCGGCATTGCCAGCAGCAGCTATTGCTGCGTTTGCCATGGCCGGTCTGGTGGAATGGATCTTCCATCTTTGCCATCCGGCAGGATTTACGCTGATGCTTGTATTGGCGCCTTTGCTTTTTGATATGGGAGAAAAAAAGGATAAAGCAAATGAAAAAAGATAAGAAACCTTTTAATGCGAAGTTATTTTACAGAAGAACGTATCTGATTATTTATGATATTATCAGTGTGATCTTCTCCAGTTATATAGCAGTGTTGATCCGCTATGAGTTTCATCTGGATACGGTGCCGGAGCATTTCCTGACACCGATCAATCGATTTTTACCGGTGAATATTCTACTGACTTTGCTGATCTTTTATATCTTCAGGCTTTATCATAGCCTGTGGGCTTTCGCGGGAGAAACAGAACTGCAGAATTTGGTGGTATCCTGTGCGATATCGGCGTTACTGAACAGCGTAGGGCTCCAGTTCTTTAAGGTATCAGAACAGCCGGTGCCGAAAAGCTATTATTTCCTTTATATGTTTGTGCTGATCAGTATGATGTTTGTCAGCCGTTTTTCCTATCGCTTTCTGCGCAGCCAGAAGCATAAACAGCAGAATAAGAAAAACGGCATTTCCGTCATGGTGATCGGTGCGGGGGAAGCTGCTAACGTGATCATTAAAGAAATTGTGAACAGCAATTTCAGTACAATGGTGATCCGCTGCATTATTGACGACGATAAGGGGAAATGGGGAAGGTACATTCAGGGGATTAAGGTGGCCGGAGGAAGGGACAGGATTATCGAATGCGCCGATATTTATGACATTGATGAGATTATCGTGGCGATGCCATCCATATCCCGGCCTGAACTGCGCAAGATATTGGAGATATGCAAGGAAACGAATTGTAAACTGCGTTCCCTGCCCGGCATGTACCAACTGGTGAATGGGGAGGTCAATGTCAGCAAATTAAGAGATGTGGAAGTAGAGGATTTGCTGGGAAGAGATCCGATCAGTGTGGATCTGGATTCTATTCTCGGCTATGTGCAGAATAAGACGGTACTCGTAACCGGAGGGGGAGGCTCTATAGGCAGCGAGTTGTGCAGACAGATTGCCAGCCACCGGCCGAAACATCTGATCATCCTCGATATTTATGAAAATAATGTATACGATATCCAGCAAGAATTAAAAACGAAATATCCGGATCTGCGAATGACCGTATTGATCGCTTCCGTGCGTAATACGAACCGGATGAACTGGATTTTTGAAAAATATAAGCCTGACATCGTTTATCATGCGGCCGCCCATAAACATGTGCCTTTGATGGAAGACAGCCCCAACGAGGCAGTGAAAAATAATGTGTTCGGTACGTGGAAAACGGCTCAGGCAGCCGCTTTTTACGGCGTGAAAAGGTTTGTTTTAATTTCCACGGATAAGGCGGTAAATCCTACGAACATTATGGGGGCGAGCAAACGGATCTGCGAGATGATTATCCAGACTTTTAATAATCATTACGATACGGAATTTGTGGCCGTGCGTTTTGGGAACGTGCTTGGAAGCAACGGCAGTGTAATTCCTCTTTTTCGGAAACAAATCGTGGCGGGAGGGCCGGTAACTGTAACTCATCCCGATATTATCCGCTACTTTATGACGATTCCTGAGGCGGTTTCCTTGGTGCTGCAGGCAGGAGCTTATGCCAGAGGAGGAGAGATTTTCGTATTGGATATGGGAGAACCGGTAAAAATTCTGGATTTGGCGGAAAACCTGATCCGTTTATCCGGTTACCGTGTGGGTGAAGATATTAAAATAGAGTTTACCGGACTGCGCCCTGGGGAAAAACTGTATGAGGAACTTCTGATGGATGAAGAGGGAATGAGGGAGACGGCGAATAAGCTGATTCATGTAGGGAAGCCTATTGAAATAGATGAAATGAAGTTTTTCCAGCAGCTCAAGCGCTTAAAGGAAGAATCTAAAAATGAAAGCCGGGATATCCGGCCATTGATCAGGGAGATCGTACCGACATATCATTATCATTGATGATATAGGACAAAGGTGGAGAAGAAAGGCATTGCTATGAATAAAATGACGGAAAGAAAAAGGATTTATCTTTCCTCCCCTACGATGCACGGGAAGGAGCAGGAGTTTGTAAAAGAAGCGTTTGATACGAATTGGGTGGCTCCCCTTGGGCCGAATGTGGACGGATTGGAAAAAGAACTGGCAGGATATGCCGGAATTTCCCATGGAGCCGCACTCAGTTCGGGGACGGCGGCGATCCACTTGGCTTTAAAGCTGGCAGGAGTGCAGGAAGGCGATATAGTATTTGTGCCTACTCTTACCTTTTCCGCCACTTGCAATCCGGTGGTCTATGAAAAAGCTGTGCCGGTATTTATTGATTCGGAGGCCGGTACGTGGAATATGTCGCCGGAAGCGCTGGAGAAGGCATTTGAAAAATATCCTTCGCCCAAAGCAGTGATTGTCGTCCATTTATACGGCACTCCTGCAAAGCTGGATGAGATTATGGCGATCTGTGAGAAACACGGGACGACGCTGATAGAGGATGCGGCAGAATCTTTAAGCAGCACCTATAAGGGAAGGCAGACAGGAACCTTTGGAAAATTCGGGATTTATTCTTTTAACGGCAATAAAATTATTACCACTTCGGGAGGCGGCATGCTGGTATCGGAGGACGAAGAACTGATTAAAAAAGCGAGGTTTCTCTCTACTCAGGCAAGAGATCCGGCGAGGCATTACCAGCATTCCCAAATCGGATATAATTACCGCATGAGCAATATAACCGCCGGAATCGGGAGGGGACAGCTCATGTTTCTGGAAGAGCATAAAAGGCTTAAGAAGGCCATTTATGAAAAATACAGGGAAGCTTTTTCCGATATCGGCGAAATCAGGATGAATCCGCTGAATCCCGAAGGAGATGCCAACTGCTGGCTGTCCTGCATGACGATAGCGGAGGACAGCAAAGTGACGAAAGATATGATATTGGACGCTATGGAGAAGGAAAATATAGAGGCGCGTCCTATATGGAAACCGATGCATTTGCAGCCGGTTTTTGCGGACTTTGATTTTATTACGATGGATGAAGGCGGGAAAAGCCTGGCGGAAGATATTTTTGACAGAGGGCTTTGTCTGCCCAGCGATATTAAAAATACGGACGAGGATATGGAGCGGATTATCGGTATCGTAAGAGGGCTGTGGTATGAGAAGGACTTTTAATACTCGCAGCGAGGGTGGCTTCGCAAAGAAGTTCTAAGTCTTGTTCTGAATTTGACTCGCCGCCGGAAGACGGCATGGAGGTTCCTATGTACAGACGTTTTGTGAAAAGAGGACTGGATTTTATTTTATCTTTGGCAGGAATCATCGTTTTAAGCCCGGTATTTCTTATATTGGCAGTATTGGTGCGGTGTAAACTGGGAAGTCCGGTGCTTTTTAAACAAGAGAGGCCAGGAAAGGACGAGAAAATTTTTACGCTTTGCAAGTTTCGGACAATGACGGACCGGAGAGACGCGGAAGGGAAGCTACTGCCGGACAGTCAGAGGCTGCCCCATTTTGGAAAGCTGCTTCGGGCGACCAGCTTGGACGAGCTGCCGGAGCTGTTGAATATTTTAAAAGGCGATATGAGCATCATCGGTCCCCGCCCCCTTCTCGTTTCCTACCTTCCTTACTATACGGAAGAGGAAAGAATGCGCCATCAGGTAAAGCCGGGGCTGACGGGGCTGGCTCAGGTCAGCGGCAGAAATTTTATCGATTGGGACAGACGGATGGAAAAGGATGTGGAATATGTAAAAAATCTTTCTTTTGCTATGGATGTAAAAGTACTGTGGCTGACGGTGAAGACAGTACTTGGCCATAGCGATGAAGTGGCGGAGGATACCAATGCGGTAGAAGGCAATTTTGCAAAGATCAGGCAAAAGCGGCTGGAAGAGACGGGGAGTCTGAAGAAACCGGAACAGGAGGTGCTGCGGAAGTCATGAATATTTTGATTTTAAGCGCGGGAACGAGAAATAAGGTGGTTCAATACTTTAAAAAAGAGTTGGCGGGAAAGGGGAAGGTAATTGTTACGGATTGTTCGAATCTGGCTCCTGCGGTATATGAGGCCGACCGATTTTATCTTGTGCCGCGCATATCGGAACCAGGATATGTGGAAATGATTCTGGATATTTGCAAAAAGGAAGAGATTACGGGAGTTTTTTCCCTGATTGATCCGGAACTCAGTCTGTTGGCAAAGGAAAGGGAACGTTTTCTGGAGATAGGTGCATTTCCGGTGGTATCGCCTTATGAGCTGGTGGAAATTTGCTTTGATAAGTATAAGATGTATCAACTTCTTACGGACATGGAAATACCGACGGGAAGGTGTTATGTGGATAAGGAAGAATTTTACCGCGGTGTGGAACAGGGGGATATTTCTTACCCTGTATTTGTGAAACCGGTAAAAGGAAGCGCCAGTATCAATATTAATAAGGTATATGGGCGCAAAGAGATAGAAGTTTTATTTGATTTATATGATGATTTGATGATACAGGAATATATGGACGGAACGGAATTCGGCGCGGATGTTTATGTGGATATGGTATCCCGCCGGTGTACATCCATTTTTCTGAAAAAGAAAATTAAGATGCGGGCAGGAGAAACGGATAAGTCGGTATCCGTCAAAGACGGGGAACTTTTTGCCCTGCTTCGGGATTTTGTGGAGAAATGCGGATTTATCGGTATGATAGATATCGATATATTTAAAATAGGGAACGAATACTATATTTCGGAAGTGAACCCGCGGTTTGGGGGCGGTTATCCCCATGCCTATGAGTGCGGAGTGAATATGCCGGCGCAGGTATTGCGCAATTTGGAAGGAGCGGCCAACGAAGATGCCGTTGGCAACTACAAGACAGGAATCTGCATGATGAAATATAGTGAAGTGATGATAAGAGATATGGAAGATACGGAGATTATCGGATAAATGGGTACAATACTTGTATTAACGAATTCTTCCGGCGGTTTGTATGATTTCAGGAATGAACTGCTGGTAAGGCTGCTGGAACGGCATAGGGTGATCATCAGTATTCCCGATACGACGAAGGTGAAAGAGCTGGAGGAGGAAGGGTGTGAGATTATTACCACGCCCATCAACAGGCGGGGAGTGAATCCAAAAGAGGATGCGGGATTGTTTCTGGCTTACCGGAGGCTGATCAGGGACATCCGCCCGGATCTTGTGGTCACTTATACGATAAAACCCAACGTATACGGAGGGTTTGCCTGCCGGCTGTCGGGAACGCCTTATATTGCTACAATTACCGGGCTGGGGGGAGCTTTTGACCGGAAAGGGTTATTCCTAAAAATGATCGTACTGATGTATCGCATGGGATTAAAAAAGGCGGAGTGTGTTTTTTTCCAAAATAAGGAAAACAGGGATATTTTTGCCGGTTATCGGATACGCGGAAAGAGGGAACGGCTGGTAAACGGTTCGGGAGTGAATCTGGAACGACACTGCTTTGAGGAATATCCCTATGGAGGAAAGACGACTTTTCTTTTCGTAGGAAGGGTGATGAAGGAGCGGGGGATTTTGGAATACCTGGAAGCGGCGGTACGGCTGCACAGGGAAGATGTGGAGTTCGCTATCCTGGGTTATTGCGATGAGGATTATCAGGAGTTGTTGAATGAATATGAGGAAAAGGGGATTATCAGCCAGTGGGGATTTCATACGCAGGTGCATCCCTTTCTGGCAAAGGCGGATGCAGTCGTGGTAGCCTCTTTTCACGAAGGGATGTCTAACGCGCTTATAGAGGCGGCAGCCACGGGAAGACCTGTGATCGCTTCCGATATCAGCGGATGCAGGGAAGCTTTTGAAGAAGGAAAGACAGGTTTTGGATTTACGCCCGGAGACGCAGGTGATTTGATACGGGCAATGGAGAAATTCCTGGAATTGTCCGGGAAAGAAAGGGCGGCTATGGGAAGGGCGGCCAGAGAAAAAATGGAGCGGGAATTTGACAGAAAGATCGTAGTGGACGCTTATATGAGCGAAGTCTTAATTTGAAGGAGGAAACAGGGATGGATCTATATGAAAAGTTGTTGGACGGAAGCGAGAAGCTTTCCCTGGTAGGTTTGGGATATGTAGGTATGCCCATTGCAGTAGCTTTTGCAAAAAAAGTAAAAGTGGTAGGGTTTGATTTGAACAGAGAGAAAATCGATCTGTATAAGGCAGGAGTAGACCCTACCAATGAAGTAGGCGGGGAAGTGATACGGAATACAAAGGTAGAGTTTACCGCAGACGCTTCCAGACTGAAAGAGGCGAAATTTCATATTGTGGCGGTTCCTACGCCGGTGAATGACGACCATACGCCGGATTTGTCGCCGGTAGAAGGGGCAAGCCGTCTGTTGGGACAAAATTTGACGAAGGGCTCCGTTGTCGTATTCGAATCCACGGTATATCCCGGAGTGACGGAAGATATTTGCGTTCCTATTCTGGAGAAGGAATCCGGGCTGAAATGCGGCGTGGATTTCAAGATCGGCTATTCGCCGGAAAGGATCAATCCCGGGGACAAAGTACACAGGCTGGAGACGATTACCAAGATCGTGTCCGGGATGGACGAGGAGACGCTGGATACGGTGGCAAAGGTATATGAACTCGTGGTGGAGGCCGGAGTCTACCGTGCGGAATCCATCAAAGTAGCCGAAGCGGCAAAGGTGATCGAAAACAGCCAGCGGGATATTAACATTGCATTTATGAATGAATTGTCCATTATTTTTCATAAAATGGGAATCGATACGAAGGCAGTGCTGGAAGCGGCAGGGACAAAGTGGAATTTCCTGAAATTTTTCCCGGGCCTGGTAGGAGGACATTGCATTGGGGTAGATCCCTATTATCTGACATATAAGGCGGAAGAATTGGGGTATCATTCCCAGATTATTCTTTCTGGCCGCCGCATTAATGACGATATGGGAAGATATGTGGCGGAAAGCTTGGTAAAGAACCTGATCAAAACCGATGTTCCGGTAAAGGGGGCAAAGGTAGCTATTTTAGGATTTACTTTTAAAGAGAACTGCCCGGATACGAGAAATACGAAAGTGATTGATATCTATAAGGAACTTGGGGAATACGGGATCCGGCCGGTGGTGGTGGATCCGGCCGCGGATGCCGGCGAGGCGAAGAGGCTTTATGGCATTGACTTCCATGATATCAAAGAGGTACGGAATATGGACGCCGTAGTGATAGCGGTGGCCCATTCCCAGTTTCTGGAGCTTTCCAAAGAAGACATTACGGCGTTTTTCGATCCGGCGCATAAGGTGAAAGTGCTGATGGATATCAAAGGTTTGTTGGATAAGAAGGATTATCAGGAAGGCTATCTGTATTGGAGATTATAATGGCGAAAAGGGTAAGATCGGGCGTATTCCTTGCACTGCTTCTGGCAGTTTTTCTCGGAATATTCGCTGTATTCGGCCCGGGCGTGTATAACGATTCGGATCAGTATTTAAAAATGCATATTCACAGGGAACCTTTATATCCCCTGTTTTTAGCTGCCCTTCGAACGGTTTTTCCGAATGGGTGGCTGATCGCCATGGGAGTGTTTCAGAACATTTTTGCGGCGGTGAGCATATGGCTTTTTGTGGAATATACCAGCAAAAGGTTTGAACTGGGTTTTATGGGAAAGGCAGTGGTAACGCTTCTTTGTCTGGCGCCCCATATGCTTACCAGCTATTTTTCCGCGCTGCATCTTTTTATAACGAATTCCGTTATGAGCGAAGCCCTTTGTATGCCTTTATTTCTGCTGTTTTTTATGGAATGTTGTAAAATATTTACGGAAAGAGAAGAAAGGGAATGCTGGAAGGCGATGGTTTGTTCCCTTTTTCTTGCATTTTTGGTTTCGCTGGCCAGAACCCAGATGATGGTCACGATTCTGATCTGGCTGGTGGTGACGGGGGCCAGGATCGTGTTATGGCCGAAAAAGAGGTGGAGGCGAAGGACATGGCAGAGGCCAAGGAACAGGGACTGGAAAGTATTGCGTCTGCTGATGGTTGTTGCTGTGGTGGCAGTCGTATTTATTCTGCGCATGTTCGCGGTAAGAAGTTATAATCTTGTATTTAACGGACGTTTTATTAACAATACATATGGAACCGTAAACACTCTGACCAATATTTTGTATGCGGCAGATCGGGAAGACGGGGAACGGATCAGGGATCCGGAAGCCAGAGAGTTTTTTTTCCGTATGTATGATCTGGCCGAAGAACAACAGGCCAATTATAAATATGCAGGATCTTCGCTTCGTGATAAGACAGAGCATATTGAAGCTTGGCACGATACGATCAAATACGAAATGATAGAAGACGTATTTTACCAGACTTATGATAAAACGGTGACAAGCGATTACATCACCCAAAATCTGATGGCAGATAAAACGGCGGGGAAAATTATCCGGGGGATACTGCCCGGCTGCTTTTTCCGGTGGCTGGGAAATTATTTTCTGATTGCTTCTTATGGAGCAGTTCGCAGCATTGCCGTAGTTCATCCAGTGATCAACTGGGTGGCGGCTTTCATTTATTTGTCAGCTTTGGCGCTTGTATTTTTTGTCTGGCGGAAGGATGAGGAGAATCCGGCAGTTCCGGTTATGCTGATTTCCCTTTTGGCAATATTGGCTAATGTGGGTGCCGTATCCATGACCATTATGTGTCTGTCCAGATATATGATCTATGGCTTTGCGCCTTTTTACACAGGATATTTTTTATTGCTTTTGAGCTTGAAGAAGAGATAATGAAGGAAAGGAGATATGCATTTTGTGCATAAAAGAAGATGATGAGCTATAAAGATTTAAAATTTGATGCGGATAGTGTATTTTTAATAACCGGGGGCGCGGGCTTCATCGGTTCTAATTTGTGCGAGGCCCTGCTGGACATGGGCTATACGGTACGGTGTCTGGATGATCTTTCTACCGGGAAATATGAAAATATAGAACCATTTACCAAGCTGGACCGGTTTACCTTTATCAAAGGTGATATCAGAGAACTGGAAACCTGCCTGGAAGCAACAAAGGGGGTAGATTATGTATTGAACCAGGCGGCATGGGGGAGCGTGCCGAGAAGTATCGAGATGCCTCTTTTGTATGAAGAGATCAATATCAGGGGTACGCTTAATATGATGGAGGCGAGCCGGCAGAACGGGGTAAAGAAGTTTGTTTATGCTTCCAGTTCTTCCGTATACGGCGACCATCCCCAGCTTCCTAAAAAGGAAGGCGCGGAGGGGAAAGTGCTTTCGCCTTACGCCCTGACGAAGAAAGTGGATGAGGAATACGGCAGATTATATAAAGAATTGTATGGACTGGATACCTATGGTCTGCGTTATTTTAATGTTTTTGGGAGAAGGCAGGATCCGGACGGGGCATATGCGGCGGTTATACCCAAGTTTATCCGTATGCTTTTGAATGGAGAGACTCCTACTATTAACGGCGACGGAAAGCAGTCGAGAGACTTTACGTATATTGATAACGTGATCGAAGCGAATCTGAAGGCATGCCTGGCATCCGGCGAGGCGGGGGGGAATGCGTTCAATATCGGTGCCGGCGGAAGAGAATATCTGATTGATGTTTACTATGACTTGTGCAAGGCGCTGGGAAAAGAAGTGGAACCGAATTTCGGGCCGCCGCGGCTGGGCGATATCCGGGATTCCAACGCGGATATCTCCAAAGCGCGGGAGCTGTTGGGGTATGATCCGGAATATGATTTTGCGCAGGGGATTAGTCTGGCGATCGACTGGTATAAGGAGAATTTATGAAATACAAAGTAGTGGTGTTCGGAGTAAAGGACACGTCAGAAAATATCGTGGAATTTATCCATAAAAATATTTGTCCGGTAGAGCTGGTCATTACGATCAGCAGGGAGGTATTGAATAAAAACCAGGTTTCCGGCTTCAAGGGGCTGTCCGTATTGACGGATCGGCATGGAATTCCAGTTTTCGAAGCGGACAGCTATTTTCTGACAGATGAAAAAACGAAAAAGTTTATGGAAGAGAATGAATTTGAAATTGCGGTTTCCATGGGCTGGCAAAGGTTGATTCCCAAGTATGTGTTGGATAAGTTTGCATATGGGGTGTATGGGTTCCATGGGAACTGCGGTTATCTTCCGTTCGGCAGGGGCAGGTCGCCTTTGAACTGGTCAATGATTCAGGGCGATACCAGATTTAATCTGAATTTATTCCGTTATGATGAGAATGCGGATAGTCCCAATGTATTTGCGACAGAAATGTTCTCCATTACAAGCCATGACGATATAAGGACGGCGCAATATAAAAATATGATTTGCTCCAAAAGCCTGATCCGAAAACTTTTAAAAGCCTATGAGGAGAAAAATATTGTAATCAGGACGGAGTCCAAAGATTTTGATTCCTGGTATAGCAAGAGAACGGCGGCTGACGGCAAGATCGATTTTAAAGGGCGAACGAGAGATATTTATAACCTGATCCGCGGCGTGACGGCTCCTTTTCCGGGGGCATTTGCCATGTGCGGCGGGGAAAAAGTGACGGTATGGGAAGCGCACCCCTTTGATGAAATCATAGATTTTTCCGCCTATGCGCCGGGGGAAGTGGTGGATATTTTCGACGGGAAATTGGTGGTAAGGACTGTGGATGGCTCGTTGCTGATTGACAGATATGAATGCGGCAGGGAGATAGAAGAGGGAGATATTCTGGAGTAAAAAGCTGTATGAAGATAGCGGTTCGAATGGATGATATTGCGCCAGGGATGGATTGGAAGAAGTTTGCGGATTTTAAGGCGCTTTTGGATGAATATGGAATAAAGCCGTTGATTGGCGTGGTGCCGGATAACCAGGACAGGAATCTGGAACGGACGGAAGAAAACGGGAAAGACCGGCATGAGCATATGCCGGAGGACTTCTGGGAATATGTCAAAGGATTGCAGGAGCAAGGGTGGATCGTTGCCATGCATGGTTACCGGCATGTTTATACGCAGAAAAAGGGAGGGGTTTTTCCCTTGAATCTTTTTTCAGAATTTGCGGGGCTGCCTCTGGCAGAGCAGCTTGCTATGCTGGAAAAAGGAAGGGGCATCCTGGATTCCCATGGAATAAAGACGGATATCTTTATGGCTCCGGCCCATTCTTATGACAGAAATACGTTAAAGGCTTTGCGTCAGGCAGGATTTGGCAGAATAACGGACGGTTTTGGAAGCAAACCGTATCTTTGGAAACAAATGTGCTTTTATCCGATTTCATTCCGGCTGGGAAGCAGTCTGAAAAAGAATCATGGAATAACCACAATGGTAGTGCATGTGAATACGGTGAACCGGAAAGATATGGAGAATTACCGCAGAATATTCAGGGAATATGAGATCATATCCTATGGAGATTATTTGCAGACAGAAGCGGTCAAAAGGGGATGGGCCGGACATGGCGTGGAATATTTGCTGGCGGTCGGAAAGCGTATTTTGGTGAAATTTCTGTAGAGGAGGGAAATGACCATGGGAGAGCCGGTTCGCGTATTGCATGTACTCGGGGGTCTCAGCCTTGGCGGCGCGGAAAGCCGTATTATGGATCTTTATCGCTGCATGGACAGGGAAAAGGTGCAGTTTGATTTTCTTGTGCATCAGAGCGCGGCGGGGGAGCGCATTCCCGAATTTTATGATGGGGAAGTAAAGGAATTGGGCGGGAGAATCTATCTTCTGCCCAAGTTTAAAGGATATAACTATTTTTCTTATCGGAAGGCGGTAAGGGAATTTTTTGCCGCGCATGATTATTACCGCGTCGTGCAGGGGCATATGACAAGTACGGCGGCCATTTATCTGCCGGAAGCGGCAAAAGCGGGTATTCCGGTGCGGGCGGCGCACGCCAGAAGTGCGGGGGTAGACCGGGGAATCAAAGGAGTCGTGACAAGGCTGCTTCGTATCCCCTTGCTGGGACAGGCAGACTATTGTTTTGCATGTTCCGGGGAGGCCGGGGAGGCGGTATTCGGAAAAAAGTGGAAAAGTTCTCCGAAAGCCCTGGTGATTCCGAATGCGGTGGATGCCGGGAAATTTGTGTATAAGAAAGAAGTACGGGACAGGATCAGAAAAGAATGGGGCCTTGAGGATCGTTTTGTGATAGGACATGTGGGAAGGTTTCATTATGCAAAAAACCATGAGTTTCTGCTGGAAGTTTTTGCGGCGGTACAAAACGGCCTGAAGGAAAAAGGAATGGAGGCAGCGCTTATGCTGCTCGGGGAAGGCTCTGGCATGGATGCGGCAAAGAAGCAGGCGGCGCAGCTTGGTATAGGAAAATCAGTACTTTTTATGGGAAACCGGAAGGAAGTCTGGGATTATTACCAGGCAATGGACTACTTCGTATTTCCTTCCCGCTTTGAAGGGCTGCCGGGAACCGTGGTGGAGGCCCAGGCGGCGGGCCTTAAGTGCCTGATCTCGGACAGGATTACGCGGGAGGTTGGGTTTACGGAACTGGTGGCTTATAAAAATATTGATCTTCCGGCAAAGGACTGGGCGGAACAAATCCTGGACGGGGGTTCTTATGAAAGAAAAAATATGTGTCGGATCATCGCGGAAGCCGGTTTCGATGTGAGGGAACAGGCGAAGCGGATGGAACACTTTTATGTATCGGGGAAGATGGGCTGATCGATCAGGCGGGGGAATCGAATGGGTGTGAAGAAAAACAGCCCGGAAATGAGGTAGTACATGAAGAAAAAATTAATGTTAATCGTACCGATGCTTCATCAAGGTGGTTTTGAGCGCGTCTGCGTAACGACGGCCCGGCTGCTGGAACCATATGCGGATGTATTCATCGTTATGTTTGATTCCAAAGATATTGCCTATGATATCAAAGGGCTGCATGTGACGGATCTGCATCTCGGCGTGAGGGAAGGGAAGGCCGGCAAGGTGCTGAATGTTATTAAGAGAAGTCTTGCCGTCAGAAAGTTGAAAAAGGAGTGGGGGATCGATATCGCCTATAGTTTCGGTTCATCCGCCAATATGGTGAATGTATTTTCCAAATCGAAAGGGGAAGTCTGGACAGGCGTCCGCAGCTATATGGATATGGGGAATCCCCGGCTGATCCGGCTGTTTTCCCGATATTCGGACAGGGTATTATGCTGTTCAAAAAGGATTGAGGAGGAAATAACAACGCGATACCATTGCACGAATGCGGTGACGTTATATAATCCTCTGGACGTGGAGGCTTTGAAACAAAATGCTGTCAAAGAAGAGATAAGGCTGCCCTGGGAGGATCGGAAGAACATCATTGTTTCCATGGGGCGGGAAGATGACGTAAAGGGCTTCTGGCATCTGTTGAAAAGCTTTTCCCTTGTACAAAAAGAAATTACCGACGCGAAGCTGATGATTATCGGAGAGGGGGAATTTGAAGAATACAGGACGCTGGCAAAAGAATTGGGCGTGGCAGATGAGGTTTATTTTACGGGAATGAAGAAAAACCCGTTCCCTTATCTGCATGAGGCCAGGGTTTATGTGCTGACTTCCTATAACGAAGGATTTCCGAATGCTTTGGTAGAGGCTATGGCCTTGGGCATTCCGGTAATTGCTACGGACTGTCTGACCGGTCCCGGGGAAATTCTGCGCAAAGGGGATTCTTCTTATGGCGTATTGATTCCGAACATGAGTCCGGTAAAAAACTTGAAACCTTCGGAAATAAGCGAAGAAGAAAAACGTCTGGCGGACGAAATCAAAAGGATGCTGACGGATCGGGAGTATCATGAAACATATAAAAAAGCTTCTGCGGCAAGGGCAGGAGATTTTTCCAATGCTGGTTATGTAGAACGTATAAGAAAATGGATCGGCAAATAAAACACGGGAAACCGCCCCAACATTCATTTAAAATGAATGCCGGGGCGGTTTCCTGTGTTTTATTTGCGCTTATATCAGTAATATGGTAGACTATAAAGGTATATGCAGATGAGAAAGAATGTAAAAAGTAATAAGATTGAGATGATAGATGGGAACGGAAGAGAAATGAAGAAAACGATTATTGTTATGCCGGTAGCAAATGAAGAGAACACAATGGGAGGGATTATTGAGAAAATATTGGCGCTGCCCTATGACAATCTGTATTTGTATCCGGTGATGGACAACTATTCCACGGATGGGACGAGAGCTATTATAGAGGAATATGAGAGGAAGACGGATAAGGTAAAGCTGATATTTTATAAAGAGTCTTACGGGGTGATCAGCTGTTATCTGGAAGGTTTCCGCCATGCATTGAAAGACGGGGCGGAACGTGTGATCGAGATGGACGGGGGAGGCAGCCATTTGCCGGAGGAAATCCCGCGGTTTATAGAGAAATTGGACGAAGGGTATGATTGTGTCTGGGGTTCCCGCTTTGTGGAAGGAGGAGGTATCAGCCATCATCCCTTATACCGGAGAATATTGAGTTCCGGCGGAACGATTTTAGCTAATGTGGTGCTGGGAACGCGGCTGAAAGATATGACCAGCGGTTTTGAGGGCTTTCAAAGGTATGTGCTGGAAGACTTGAAGCTGGATCGGTTTTTATCCACAGGGCATATGTACCAGACGGAGATGCGGTATTATTGCAGGAATTACCGTACGGTAGAGGTTCCGATCCATTATGTAGGTTCGGAATCCAGTTTCCGCTTCCAAGTGGTAGCAGAGGCTTTGCGGATATTGTTCCAGTTGAAAAAGGCAGGGAAGACTATATACCGTGACAGCGGTAAAAGCACAACCGATAAGCAGCTTCCCGGCAAAAAAAAGTCTGGTAAAAAATAAAAAGGCATGGTTATCAGAATGAAACGTAAAATAGCATTTCATTTAAATTGTCTGGAGCAGGGGGGCGCGGAGCGGGTTGTATCCAATCTGGCAAACCGTTTTGCAAAAGAAGGCTATGAAGTTCTTCTTGCTACGGAATGGTATGGGGAAAATGAATTTCAGATCGACAGGGAAGTCCGCCGGGTACATGTAGGGCTTAGGGAAGGCGACGACAGGAAACCGCGTATCGCACAATTTTTCCTTCGGGTGAAATATTTAAGGGAGTTTATAAAAAAGGAACGGCCGGATATTTTGATTGCATTTGCCCAGAGGGCGAATTATCGTGCGCTTATGGCTGCGCCCGGCACAAAGATTCCGGTAATGATTTCCATTCGGACGGATCCCGTAGGGCATTATGACGCATTATCGGATAAAATACAGATCCCGCTTTTGTTTCCACGGGCAGCGGGCTGCGTGTTCCAGACGGAGGGGCAGCGGGAGTTTTTTACTCCTTATCTGCAAAAGAATTCCAGAATCATATTAAATCCGATCCATGATAAATATATCGGAGTGACGGAACCGGAAAAAAGGAAAAAAGAAGTGGTTCAGTCCGGCAGACTGGTAGATTTTAAAAATCAGCCTATGCTTTTACAGGCTTTTATAGAGGTTCACAAGAAGCACCCTGATTATGTGCTGAAAATATACGGCGGAGATTCATTTGACGGAACGAAGGAGATACTGGAGTCCATCATTGAAAAGAACGAGGCCGGGGATTATATCAAATTGATGGGGGCCAGCGACTGTCTGGAGAAAGATCTGGTGGATGCGGCCGTATATGCGTTTTCTTCCGATTGGGAAGGGCTTCCCAATGCCCTTTTGGAAGCGATGGCGCTGGGGCTTCCCATTGTGGCTACGGACTGCCCCTGTGGAGGCCCGCGCACGGTGATGCAGGACGGGATAAGCGGGCTGATGGTGCCGATCAAGGATCCGAAAGCGATGGAAAATGGAATTAATAAATTGATCGAAGATCCGGAACTTGGCCGGAAACTTGGGAGAAATGCGAAAAAGATCGGTGAAATTGCCAACGGGACGGCTGTTTTTGAACAGTGGCAGGATTATATTGAAGAGATATGCGTAAAAAAAGGCGCGGGAAAGAGGTAGACATGTTTTCATATGGCGATTACAAAGAAATATTGAGGATTATTAAGTCCACAGGCCGACAGGCGAATTATGGGGATGCCCTGCACCGGGATCAGTTTATTATTATGCGCCATGATGTGGAATACAGCGTGGAAAGGGCATATGCTTTGGCAAAAGTGGAATCCAGCATGGATTTTACTTCCACTTTCTTTTTCCAGTGGACAAACAATTCCTATAACCTGTTATCTAGAAAGAACAGAGATTTGATTTGTGATATGCATGAGAGAGGTCAGAATATAGGGCTGCATTTTGCGTTGAACGGCATGACCGATATGCAGGAAGTGCGGAAGCAGATTGTAAAGGAGATGCATATGCTCAGCGAAATGCTCGGTTTTGAAATATCCGAGTTTTCGGTACACCGTCCTTCCCCGTCCGTTCTTGCGGAGAATATTAAGCTGCCGGGAATTATCAATGCCTATCAAGATGAATTTTTTACTTTTACGGAGAACGCTTCGGAAGACTCCAAGCTGGCGGTTAAATATATGTCCGATGCTAACCATATTTGGAGATATGGCTATCCGGATGAAAAAAATATATTGGGACACGATAAGGTACAGATCCTGACCCATCCCTTTGCATGGACGAAAAAAGGGTATGACAATTACGGGAACTTTAAGAGCCTGGTAAAAGAAAAATATATCGAGCTGATCGACAGTATTGACAACGAATGCAAGGATTTTGGGGAATATAAGGATAGTTTCCTTAGCGGATGTGAGCAGCGCTTCTGATTACCTTAGCAATTTAAGTTCATGCCGGGGGTATTTTTCCCGGGGATGGTTTGGGCTGTGGGGAGGCAGGGGTAGATACGTGGATTATGGATATGGCGGAGGGCGGTAAACGGTATGTGTGGAATATGTGGTTTTGTGTCAAAGAGGGAGATTAGCCTGACACAGTTAAAAGAAATGAACGATACGATGTACCATAGGGGGCCTGACGACAGTGGAGAGGAAATTTATGAGTTGTCCGGGGGGTATCGGGCGGGATTTGCCCAAAGACGGCTGTCCATTATGGATTTGTCCGCATTGGGGCATCAGCCGATGCATTCGGATAACGGCCGGGTCAGCGTAGTGTTCAATGGGGAAATTTATAATTTTCAAGATATCAGAGAAGAACTTTCCGATTATATGTTTCGTTCCAACTGCGACACGGAAGTGATTATCGCCGCCTATCTGAAGTGGGGCATTGATTGCGTGGAGCGGTTTGTAGGAATGTACGCGATCGCTTTGCTGGACCGGGAAAGCGGGGATGTGTATCTGGTGCGGGACTGCATTGGAAAAAAACCGATGTATTACTGGCTGGACGGGGAAAATCTGGTTTTTGCATCGGAGCTGAAACCGATTATGGCGTGTCCGGGTTTTCGGAAAAAAATAAGGAAGGACATATTATCCCGTTATTTGTACCAGCAATACATTAATGCGCCGGAAACGATTTTTGAAGATGTTTATAAATTGGAACCGGGGGCAGTTCTTACTTTTTCCGGCGGACAGGTAAGAACCCGGAAGTATTGGGATATCAAAGAGGTTTATCATAGAGCGAAGAAAAATCTGGTGGAGGATTATGCTCAGGCTAAGTCCGAGTTGAAAGAACGGTTGAAAAAGGCTACGGCATACCGGATGATTTCCGATGTGCCGCTGGGGGCTTTTTTAAGCGGAGGATATGATTCTTCCCTGATTACGGCTATTGCGCAGGAACATTCCAAAGAGCCGGTTAAGACATTTTCCATTGGATTTCATGAAGAAAAATATAACGAGGCGAAGTACGCAAAAGAGGTAGCGGATTATTTGGGAACCGACCATACGGAACTGTATATTGATGAGAAGCAAATGTTCGGTCTCGTAGAAAGTATTCCGACATATTATGACGAGCCGTTTGCGGACAGTTCCCAGATTCCGTCCATGCTCGTAGCGGCGCTGGCGAGGGAGAAAGTGACGGTAGTCCTTTCCGGCGACGGAGGGGATGAGTTCTATTGCGGCTATAATATTTATGAAAATGTGGCCCAGGCACAGATGTTGGATGGTCTGGGCGGAATCGTCCATGGCGTCTGCAATTTTCCCCTTGTGCGCAGAACAGGGATAGGGGATAAACTACCCTTCCGTGTAAGGGTGATTGCGGAAAACCGCAACAGGGAAACGAAAACCCAGTTCGGAGCCAGCAATTATATCGTCAGGGCGCAGAAGATGGTTCGCAACGACGGAATGCAAAGGCATACAATGCCTTGCCATTACGAAACGGAAAGCGGCTACGGGGAGGACAGATGGCAGATTCGCCGGATGCTGCTGGATATGGATACTTATCTGCCCGGGGATATTCTTTGCAAAGTGGACAGGGCTTCCATGAAATATTCTTTAGAGGCCCGTTGCCCCGTTCTGGATAAGGATGTGATGGAATATTCGTTCCGTATCCCCCATAGCTTTAAGTTCCATAAGGGGGATAAGAAACATATTTTAAAAGATATCGCCTATGATTATATTCCAAAAGAACTGCTGGACAGGCCGAAGGTAGGTTTTGGCGTACCTTTGGACAAATGGCTGCGGGGGCCGCTGAAAGAACAACTGTTAGATTACAGTGAAAAGGGATATCTGGAAAGACAGGGGATTTTCGACGCGGAATATGTGTCGGGGATGATAAGGGATTATATAAGAACCGGAGACGGCGGCCCGGCAACCGGGGCGAATTATTCCAAACTTTCATGGTCGTTTTTTATCTTTGAACAGTGGTATCAGCAATATTTGTAGGCCGCTTATGAGCGTTTCACAGAAATGCGCGCAAAAGGGATGGGATGGTTCATATGAAAAAGAAACATATTGCGATGTTCATCAGTTCCTTGAATAAAGGCGGTTCGGAACGGGTGCTTGTCAACCTTGCCGAGTACTTTTATTCCCGGGGATATGCGGTGACTATCGTTACCCAGTATAAAACGGAAAATGAGTATAAAATAAGCGATGGCATCCGTCGGATTTTTTCGGAAATTACGCAGGAGGAAATGGGAAATGGGAGGATCTCCAATTTTTTCCGGCGCTTTGCCAAGCTGCGGGGGATATGGAAAAAGGAAAGGCCGGATTTGATCCTTTCCTTTATCGGAAAGAATAATATGATGGCGATCATGACATCCCGTCTGTTGGATATTCCGGTAGTAGTGTCCGTGCGGGGGGAACCGGCGGAAGAATACTATTCTCCGCTGTTGAAAACAGCGGCCGGCTTTCTGTTCCGATTTGCGGCCGGTGTCGTGTTTCCGGTAGAAAACAGCGCGGAATTTTTCCCGAAGGCGGTGAAAAAGAAGGCGGTTTGCCTGAAAAATCCTTTGAATCCGGCGTTTATCCGGGAGATATACGACGGAGAAAGGGAAAAACAGATCGTGGCGGTGGGTCGGGTGGACGCCAATAAAAACCATGAAATGATCATTCGGGCGTTTGCCGGGCTGGCGGAAGAATACCCGGATTACAGCCTTATTATATACGGCGAAGGAGAGCTGCGTCCGTCGCTGCTTCGGCTGGCGGAAGAGCTGGGATTGAAAGAGAGGATATTTTTGCCGGGAAGCGTGGCCGATGTGGCATCTGCGATTTATAGAGCTTCCTTTTTTGTATTATCGTCTTATTCGGAGGGAATGCCCAATACTCTCATAGAGGCTATGGCGCTGGGGATACCTTCGATTTCCACAGATTGCCCTTGCGGCGGCCCGGCGGAACTGATCGAAGACGGAGTGAACGGGTATTTAATCGAACCTGGAAATTGGAAAAAATTGCAAGATATCCTGCAAAAATTGATGGATGATCCTGATCTTGCAAAAAAAGTGGGGGGAAACGCTGCAAAAATCCAGGAAAAACTGAATCCTGATCGTATTAATAAAATGTGGGAAGACTATTTTTATAATTGGATGGGAAGATAAAAAGAGGTGGCCTATGAGCATACAGTCTGATATTGAAATGCTTGCTATAGAGACAATGGAAGTATATGCTAAGCGCTATGGTTTATCGGGGGAGGCAGTGGTAGATTTGTTTCATAAACACCAGGTTTTTGAAAAGATGCTGGTGCAGCATGAATATCTACATCAGATAGATTTTGAAGAGATAATGGAGTATGTGGATGGGATTATGGAAGAGGGTTCCAAAGAGTTAGTGGTATATCATGGGAGCTGCTGGGACTTTACGGAAATAGATTTATCAAAATCTTATAACAGGAGAGATTTTGGAAAAGGATTTTACACAACCATATTAAAATTGCAGTCGGAAGAGTGGGCTTATCGCCTTTCCTTACGTGAAAAAAAGGAAAAGTACTTTGTATATGAATTTCTTTTTAATGAAAGCGATACATTGAAAGTGAAACGTTTTGATTCATTAAATAAAGAGTGGTTGGAATTCATCAAAGAGAATAGAAGCAAAGGAGGGTTACAGCATGGCTATGATGTTGTAATCGGGCCAGTAGCAGATGATAGAACAATGGAAACGGTGCAATTATATATTGCGGATATTCTGACAGCAGAAGAAGCGGTAGAACGGTTAAAATATAATAAACCGAATAATCAGATATCGTTTCATACGAAGAGGGCACTGAAATATTTAAAATTTGTTGGGAGAGAAAGCTATGAATGACACTGTTTATACGTTTAATGGGAAAGACATTACAATGAATGTGTGCATCCAGATAAAAGCGGTCATTAAACTGTTGCAGGAAAAGTTTGAGATCGGATTTATGGAGGCTGCAATGCAATTTTATCAATCAAAAACGTACAAGACATTGCAAAATACAGAAAATGCATTGTGGGCAGAATCAGCGGAATATATAATGGATAGATATTTGGAAGAATGCCGAAGTGCATGAAATAGAAAGGCATAGAGACTTAAATGACACGTAAACAGGCAATACAATCGATTATTTTCATAGCAGTGTTTTTATATCTTCTTATGACAGTGACATATATCATAAGGACGAACGGGGACGTTAAGGACAGATTTACCGGATTTTATGCCGAAAAAGACAATACGATCGATGTGGCCATGGTAGGTTCCAGTCCGGTTTATCCTTACTATGCCGCTCCGATGATGTGGGGGGAATATGGTTTCCGGGCATATCCTATTTCTACGAATCTGCAAAGGCCGGTAGCTGCGGTAGGGTTGCTGGAAGAGGTGAGAAAGACACAATCGCCCTCCCTTTATATCTTTGAGATGAGGATGTATACCGCAAGAGAGATGGATTTGACAAATAATATGGCATATACCAGAGGCGTGACGGACAATATGAAATATTCCTGGAACCGGATCAAGGTTATCAACGATATGGTGGAGGATGTTTCCGAAAGGCATACGTATTATTTTGACATTTTTAAATATCATTCCAACTGGAAAACCATGGTGCTGCCGGAGCAGATCGCATGTTTCCGGTATGAGAAAGCGGATGACCAGAAAGGGTATGTTATGACGGACGAGGTGGGGCCCTGTGAGGCAGTGGATACTTCCGGTATTACCGAAAGGCTGCCCATGCCGGAATTTCAGGAAGAATGTTTGAGACGGCTGCTGGATTATCTGGAAGAAAACGAGTTACAGGCTTTGTTTATTCTTTCCCCTACAGTAATGGAGGAAGAAAAGCAGAAGATGTACAATTATATTGGCGATATTGTGGAAGAGCGCGGATACGAATTTTTAAATATGAATGATTATTATGAAGAAATCGGTCTGGACTTTTCTGCGGATTTCAGCGATTACGGCGGCCATGTGAATGCGGTGGGGGCGCAGAAGTGCACGGCGTTTTTAAGTAAATATATCGTAGATTATTATGGAATTGCGGACAGGCGGGGAGAAAAAGGATGCGAAAGCTGGGATGCGGCTTATTTGCAATGGCAGGAAGAGCTGGCGGAGGCGAAACAGACGATTGCCAGGCGAATTGAGGAAAAGGACTTTGCCGATGCGCCGGTGGAAGAGCCGGAATAAGAGAATGGCGCAAGGCTTAACGCGGCAAGGGATAAGGAGGACAGAATGTGCGGAATTGCGGGATTTTGTAATCTGAAGGGCGATTGGGAAGAAAATATCAGGAAAATGAACCGGAGGATGGCCCACAGGGGGCCGGATGGGGAAGGAATTCTGTCGTTAGAGGGAGGCCGTGTGGCTCTGGGCCACAGGCGGCTTTCTATTGTGGATTTATCTGCAAACGGCGCACAGCCTATGGAATCCCATAGCGGCAGGTATGCCATTGCTTATAACGGAGAAATTTACAATTATAAAAAAATAGCCGCTAAACTGATCGAAGAAAAAAAAGTGGCGGCGTTTCGGGGAAGTTCGGATACGGAGGTGCTGTTGGAAGCCATAGAAGCCTATGGGGTGGAAGAAGCCATTTCCATGTGCAAGGGCATGTTTGCCATTGCCTTATATGATAAGAAGGAACGGGAGCTGTTTCTTTTACGTGACAGGGTGGGGGAGAAACCGCTCTACTACGGTTTCAGCAAGGAAGCTTTTGTGTTCGCTTCAGAAATCGGCTCCATTACTGTGCTGGACGGTTTTGAAAATGCGGTCAATACGGATGTGCTGGATATTTATTTTACCCATGGCTATATTCCTGCTCCTTATTCTATTTACAGGGATATTTATAAGCTGGAGCCGGGAACGGTGCTTCGGATCAAATGTCCTTATGAGAAAAAAGACATATCGGTTACAGCTTATTGGTCCATGAGGGAAGCGGCAAAGAAAGGGCAGGAGAACCTGTTCCAGGGGAGCCGGGCAGAGGCGGCGGAAGAACTGGAACGGTTGTTAAAGGAATCCATCAGGGAACAGATGATAGCGGATGTTCCGGTAGGAGCATTTCTATCGGCGGGGATCGACAGCAGCACCATTGTAGCACTTATGCAGTCTTTAAACAGCGGAAAGGTGAAAAGCTTTACGATCGGTATGACCGAGAAGGGATATAACGAAGCGGAAGCGGCAAAGGAAATAGCAAGGCATCTTGGGACGGAACATACGGAGCTGTATATTACGGAAGAGGATGCAGTAGCAGTGATCCCGGGTCTTGGTTATATGTTCGGGGAGCCCTTTGCGGATTCTTCCCAGATTCCCACCTATCTTGTAAGCAAGATGACGAGGGAGCATGTGACGGTGTCCCTTTCCGGGGACGGCGGGGACGAGCTGTTTTGCGGCTATACTTCCTATGAGTCGGTAGACCGCATCTGGAACAAAATGAAAGGCGTTCCTTACTGGATACGAAAACCTTGCAGCAGTTTGGTGTTGCGCAGCCCTTTGGTGAAAAATCCCATTTATCGGACGAAAGGAACTCTGCTGGGGGCGAAAGGGCCGGGGAGGCTCTATGAAATATCTTATGAAACGGATCCTCTGACGAGGCAGATCAGTAAAAACAATGTGTTCTGTCCTTATAAATACAATGAATTCCAGGAGGGATATCTGAAGGAAACAAATCATAATATCATGCTGATGGATATGCTGATGTATCACCCGGACGATATCCTCGTCAAAGTAGACAGGGCGGCCATGGCGGTTTCTTTGGAAACCCGGGTGCCAATGCTGGATAAGGACGTGGTGGAGTTCGCCTGGTCACTTCCGATCGGGTATAAACGGGAAGGCAAGACGGGGAAAAAAGTATTGCGCGATGTTCTTTACCAATATGTGCCGAGGGAGATGATGGAGCGGCCGAAAAAGGGATTCAGCATTCCGATCGACAAATGGCTGTTGAAGCCCGGGCTGAGGGAATGGGCGGAAGACTTGATTGACAGGGATACGTTGAAACGGCAGGGGATGCTGGATCCGGACGTGGTATGGAAGATTTGGGAGGACTTTACGGAGAGGGGGATTTGGCGGATTCAGATCTGGTTTATTTTGATGTTCCAGGAATGGGGGTTGCTGTAAAATGAATATTATACGAATGTCGGGGGGGATCGGCAATCAGATGTTTCAATACGCGCTCTATCTGAAGCTGGTTTCGCTGGGAAAAGAGGTAAAATTTGACGATGTGACGGAATATGGGCTGGACAATGCACGGCCTATTATGCTTTCGGTGTTCGGTATCGATTATCCGAAAGCGTCCCGGGAAGAATTGGTTGAACTCACAGATGCATCCATGGATTTTCTAAGCCGCGTGCGCCGCAAGATATTCGGAAGGAAGAGCGGGGAATATCACGAAGCTTCTGCGGACTATGACGAAACGGTGCTGGAAAAAGAACGTGCTTATTTATGCGGATGCTTTCAGAGCGAACGGTATTTTAAAGACATTGAACATGAAGTGAGGGAAGCGTACCGTTTTCGGAATGTTGTGGTTCCTGAGGAAATACGAGGCGGGATAGAAACTTATGAGAGGCAGATCAGGGAAAGCCTGTCTGTCAGCATACATATCCGGCGGGGGGATTACCTGGATGCTGCGGACGTGTACGGGGGGATCTGTACCGACGCCTATTATAATCAGGCGATCCGGTATATGATAAAAAAATATGAGAAACCCAGTTTTTTTGTTTTTACCAACGATACTTTCTGGGCGGAAAAATGGTGTGAGGTAAGGGAACGTGAGACGGGGAAGAGATTTACGGTGATCAAAGGAACGGATGAAGAGACGGGCTATATTGATCTCATGTTGATGAGCCGTTGTAAGGCCCATATTATTGCCAACAGCAGCTTTAGCTGGTGGGGGGCATGGTTGGATGCATCCCCCGACAAATGCGTGGTTGCTCCGGTCAAATGGATCAATACCCGGGAGTGCCGCGATATTTATACGGAGGATATGGTGAGAATTGGTTCAAATGGAAAAATTAGTTTCAGTAATTGTAGCAGTCTATAATATAGAAGAATACTTGCCCCGTTGTGTGGATTCCATTCTGGCGCAGACATATAGGAATCTGGAGATTATTCTAGTGGACGACGGATCGAAAGACCAGTCCGGCAATATATGCGATTCCTATGCGGAAAAAGATCGTCGAATCAAGGTGATCCATAAAAAGAACGGCGGTTTGTCCGATGCGAGAAATGCGGGAATGAATGCTGCAACGGGGGAATATATCGGTTTTGTGGATGGGGACGACTGGATCGAGCCGGATATGTACCGGGCTATGTACTTCGCCTGCGAAAAAGAAAAAGCCCAGGCCGCGGTCTGCCGTTATAAGCAGATAACGAAATCAGGCATTATTGACGGCTCGGCAGGAAATAGTGTATCCTTATCAAGAGACGAAGCGCTGGAAATATATGTATGCGGTGACGAACGGTATTTGATTTACAATTCTGTGTGGAGCAAATTGTTTGCGAGGGATTTGGTGGAGGGCATGCGTTTTCCGGTGGGGAAAAACTCGGAAGATATTATGTTTACCACAAGAGCCTTTTGCCGGATGGAACGGCTCGTATATTTGGACGAAGCATATTATAATTATGTGCTGGATCGGGAAGGCAGCATTATGAATGAAAAAGCCGGGGAGCGGAGGCTTAAGGATGAAATTCCCTTCTGGCAGGAGCAGATCGCTTATTTCAGGGAGGCCGGAATGCCGGAACTGTCGGATAAAGCGGCCTATCATTTTTACCGGCGGCTGTTATTTTATTATATTGATTTTATGGAAAATAAGAAAACCAGGATATTTGCGGATCAAATTGTCGGGCTGCTGCGGGCGGACAGGGAGAAAATCCGAGGGATATATCGCAAGGACTATGTGGCGATGGGGGACAGGGCGCGGATGAAACTGGCGCTGCTGCTGCCAGGAGCATATTACCGCATAGTGAAAATTTATGACCGGTATGTGATTCCGCTGCGGAGCAAAAAATAGGAAACAGATGAGGAGAGGATTTACCTTTTATGAGCGAATATAAAAACGGAAAATTACAGCTTCCGAATGTTACGTTGGCGGCTATGGACAGCGTCAGGGTAAGAGCATCGGTAAAGGCTTTGGAATATAGCATGAAAGATATCGATTTTGGGGAAGTGCTGATTATTACCCATAGAAAGCCGCTTTTTCTGCCGAAAGGAATCCGGTACCGGCATATCGACAAGCTGAAAAATATAGATGCTTTTAATTACAATATGATATATAAAATCCACGAATATATCCATACGGACTATATGCTGCTGGTGCATTATGATGGCTTTGTGGTGAACCCGGATATGTGGAGGGATGAATTTCTGGATTATGATTATATCGGTTCGCCGTTTCCGCTGCCGAAGGATGATTTTTCCTATCGGGATGCGGGCGGGAATATCTGCAGGGTGGGAAACAGCGTATCTATAAGGAGCAAACGGCTGCTGGAGTTTCCGGCAAAGGCGGGAATTCCTTTTGAAGCGGATCACGGGTTTTTTAATGAAGACGGGTTTATCTGCTGCAAGAACAGGCATCTGTTCGAGGCGGAGGGAATGAGATATGCGCCGCTGGAGGTGGCGAAATATTTCGGACATGAATCCATGATACCGGAAGTGGAGGGGATACGCCCTTTTGTATTCCATAAATGGGCGGGAACCAATAAAGAATACCCCAAGTTTTATTGACAGGAGAGGAGCAGGGATGGTTTACGATAGTTTTCAGTTTTTTAACGAGTTAGACATCTTGCTTTTGAGGATGCATATTTTAAATGATGTGGTGGATAAATTTGTGATCAGCGAATCCACAGTTACATTCTCGGGAGACGCAAAACCACTTTATTATGAAGAAAATAAGGAGATGTTTCAGGAATTTGAACATAAGATCATTCATAATGTGGTGGATGATACGCCGATGGACTGCAACGCTTTTATGCGGGATCATCATCAGAAATGCGCGGTGGCAAGAGGGCTGAAAGGATGCAGGCCGGACGATATCGTGATTTTCAGCGATGTGGATGAGATTCCCAACCCGGAGACGCTGAAAAAGTTGCTGCCGGAAGTGGAAGAGGGAAAGATTTATATGCTGGCCCAGCGGCTTTTTTACTGCTATCTCGATATGGAGGAGGTGTCCGGGAGGCTGCTTTCGGTAACGGGAGAGTTTGAAGGAGTAGAGAAGCCTATGTGGCTGGGAACGAAGATATGTCGTTACAGCATGTTGGACAAGTACACGACGGAAGAACTGAGGAATAAAGAGCAGAAAGAGGTCGGAGTGCGGGTGCCGGACGGCGGATGGCATTTCAGCTATATGGGAGGCGGCAGGAACCAGTCGGTGGAAGACAGGGTGAAATATAAGATAAAGAGCGCGGCACATCAGGAATATAACAATCGCTCCACGCTGTCAAAAGTAAGAAAGAATATTAAGAATCACCAGGATATTTTCGGCAGGGATGCTCAGATGGTACAGGTAAAAATCGATGAGACTTTTCCGGCATATTTGAGGGAGAACATTGACAAATATCAATATTTGCTCTATCGGAAGCCGAAGTGGTATGAATTTTGGAAATAGAAACTGCTGCAGACGATAGTGTATAGGAAAAGGAATCATATGATCGGAACGGAATTTATAAAAGGGCAGGGTTTAGGAAACCAGTTATTCTGTTATGTATCGGCGAGGTGCATCGCTATGGACCTTGGATATGAATTCGGCACGGTGGGGCAGGAGCTGCTGGCGGTAAATATCCATAGCCGGAAGGGCATGTATTTTATGGATATGGAACTTGGCACGCCGATAAGGGATAAAGAAAAATACCGGATTTATCAGGAAAAGGAAAGCAGGATATTCCGGAAAAACAGCGTTCACGATATGACCCATGGGTGCTATGTGGCGGATGCGGATGAGGGAATTTATAAAATAGAAGATGACACGTTGATTTACGGGAACCTGCAGGCGGAACAATATTTTCTCTCCCATAAAAAGGAAATCAGGGAATGGCTGAAAGTAAAAAAGGAATACGACAGTTATGAATATACAAGGGACAATCTCTGTGTAATCAATGTACGGGGAGGGGAATATGCGGATGACCATGCGCTCTTCCTGCGCAGGAAATATTGGCTGGATGCTATGAGAAATATGCGGAATATTCGTCCCGATATGGAATTCAGGATCGTCACGGACGATGAAAAGGCGGCGCAGCGCATGCTGCCCGGGATTGAGGTAAGCCATGGAGACTTGGCAAAAGATTATGTAACGCTGAAAAATGCCAGGTATTTGATCCTCTCCAATTCTTCTTTTGCTTTTTTTCCGGCTTTTACCAGCGAGACGGTGGAAATGGTGATTGCTCCGAAATACTGGGCCAGGCATAATGTATCGGATGGCTACTGGGCTTCTGGGCAGAATATTTATGAGGGCTTTTTGTATCAGGACAGGGACGGCAAACTTTTAGATGCGGAGCAATGCCGGCGGGAATGGGAGGCATATAAAGAAATGGGAGGCCTGGAAACCGGGGGTAACAATTACACGGAAAGAGAGATCGGAATCAGAAAAAAAAAGGATAGGATTTTGTACTGGACGGATAAGGTGAGGAACCGATTGAGAATCCGGGGATAGATAAAAAGGAGTGTTACACTGTTATGGTAAAGGTATCCATCTGTATTCCGGCCTATAATAATGAGCAGTCGGTAAGAAGATTGCTGGCGTCGGTGGAAAAACAGATATTTCAGGATTATGAAGTCATTATTACGGACGATTCCACCGGAGACGGAATAGGGAAACTGGCGGAAGAAAAGAGCTATGTAAAATATTATAAAAATCCGGTTCCCCTTGGTGCAGCGGCCAACTGGAATGAAGCGGTTGGAAAAAGCGGCGGCGAGTATGTGAAGATCATGCATCACGACGACTGGTTTACGGATGAAAACAGTTTGGGAACTTTTGTGGACATGCTGGAACAACATCCTGAAGCGGATCTTGCGTTTTCAGGAAGCCGCCAGGAAGAGGCGGAGAGAAGCTATGACCGCTCCATATCCGCCGATGATGCTGCTTTGATCAGGGAGGACTACCGGAATCTATTTCTCGGAAATACCATAGGAGCGCCAAGTGCGGTAATAGTGCGAAGGAGCGCGCTGCGGACAGAAGAAATTGTTTATGACGAAAAACTGACCTGGCTCGTGGACATGGAATACTATATGCATATACTGGGGCGGAATCCCCGTTTTGCTTATACGGAAAAACCTTTAGTTTCCGTAGGAATAGGGAAAGAACAGCTGACGGAGGCATGCCGCGGCGATATGGAACTACAGGCGTTTGAATATGGATATATTTATAAAAAATATAAATTGGAGGACAGGGAAGAATACCGGGACAAACTCATCCTTGCATTGGCCGATGCGGGAAAAGGCGCGGAAGAAGCGGAAAAATATGGTTTGGAGAGGGAAAAGTACCGAAAGGAAATCAGGCGGAAATGGTTGAGCAGGATAGAGTGGAAATTGACTCATTTTATGAACGGGAAAAGGATATTGATCCTGCTGGCCTTGCTGTTTATTGTCAGTCTGCTGCCTCTACTGGGACTTTCTACCATCAACCATGCGACCGGCGATGATTTAGGATATGGCAGACTGACTCATGAAGCATGGATCAGAACCCATTCTCCGGGAGAGGTAATGAAGGCGGCGGCGAGAACCGTAAAAATATATTATGGAGGATGGCAGGGTACATGGATGACGGTTTTTCTGTTTTCTTTACAGCCGGAAATTTTTTCGCCCGGAGCCTATGTAGTAGTTCCATTTCTTATGCTGGCATTATGGCTTGGATCCACCGGGGTTTTATCCCATTATCTTCTGGTTCGGAAGGCGGGCTTTTCCCCCATAAAATTCGGGATCTTATACTTATTATTCATAACGGCAGGGATTCAGTTTGTACCCAGTACGAAATCTTCCATTTTCTGGTACAATGGAACTGTTCATTATATTATTCCTTATGCGATTGCATTATTGGGCATAAATTTTTACTTCTGCTTTACGGACAGGAAAAAAGGATTTGGAACAGGCAGTTATGCGGCATTGTCCGCATGCCTCTTATTGCTGGGCGGCGGCAATTACCAGGCGGCTTTGCTTGCTCCCGCCGTGATGGTATTGTCGGCACTATGCATGTGGAAAGATAAGAAAAAACGTGGCCGGATATTGGCCTGTATTTTTCCGCTTCTATTGGAAATGGCCGGACTGGTCGTCAGTATAAAAGCTCCTGGCAACAAAGTACGGGGAGGAGAAGATTTTGGGCTGAGTATTTCTTTGCTGATAAAAACCATATTTTCCTGCTTTGCCGAGGGAGCGGTTCAGGCATACCGATATGTAACGGAACATCCTCTTCTTCTCCTGTTTTTTGCGGCCGTTGCCGTAGTGCTGTGGCAGATGCCGGAGGAGGACCGGGAAAGCAGGAGGTACCCGCTTCCGGGAGTATTTGCAGTTCTTTCTTATTGTGTGTACTGTGCTATGTTTGCGCCGGGGACTTATGCCGGTGTTGAGGTATCGGGCGGTGTACATAACATGAATTATTATGTGTTTTTGTTTATGGTGTTTGGCGACATAATTTATGCGGCCGGGGCTCTCAGAGGCCGGAAAACCGGTTATTCCGGCGGTCTTGTCAGAAGAAAGAGACTGCTGGCGTCTATGGTATTTTTAGCGGCGGGATATCTCTTCTTTTTTAAAGGAGATTTGAAATCGACGGCGACTTTTCGTTCGTTGGAATACATAATCAGCGGACAGGCGGAAGACTATAAAGAACAAATGGAATACCAGATGTCCGTTCTTTTGGATGATACCGTAAAAGATGTGGTGCTTCCTGAAATCAATGATGAGCAAGGGCCGCTGATGCATATGCCGCTTACGGGCAACCCGGATGAATTTACAAACAGTGTTACGAGATTCTATTATAATAAGGACAGAGTCATCGCCGTGCCAAGGTCGGTATGGGATGAAATGCATGGAATGGATAAGAAGTGAAAAGACAATTATTGAATGATCAATTTCATATAAGAAAAATTGGTATCTTGCTGTTGTATTTGAGCATCACGCTGGAAATCATTATTGTCATTGTGGATAAAAGCAATTATACCAATCCTATAGAGGGGCAGTTGTTCCGCGTCACATTTTTACTGGCGACAGGAAAAATATTGTGTACCAAATATTCGATAAAGGAATGGGCGGTTCTTGGGTTATTCGGTATTCTTGGAGTGGTATCTTATAAAGCTACGGGCCGGAACGAAATATTGCGCATCGTTGCTTTTATTGGGGCATGTAAAGGAACGGATGTCAAAAAACTGCTGAAATATGTTTTTTATACGACGATGGCAGGCTGTCTTCTGCTTATGGCGTTATCGATCGCCGGGATTTATGGCAGGCTGGCGCTGGAGGCGGATTTTGGAAGGGGATATACACAGGTTCGATACTGCTTTGGCCTGGGTCATCCCAATGCGCTGCATTGTATGCTTATGATGCTGGTATTGCTGGGGCTTTATCTGTATAATGAAAAGATGAAGTGGTATGCTTATGTTATATTGTTTGCCATGAATCATGCATTATATCTTTTGACGGATTCCAATACGGGGATGTTAATTACCTTCTGCGGTATTTTTGGCGGCAGTGTGATACATTACTGGAAGGGGCTTAAAGGAAAAAAATGGATTTATTTGGCGGGGGCTGCGGTCTTCCTGCTTTGTGTGGGATTTTCGGTATTGGCGGCCGAGAGCAGGTTCGCTGAGCCGGATTATGTGATTTACCAGTTCCGCAATCCTTTGGTAGCTGAAGTAGAGAGCCATTTAAACGGGAGGATACGGGATCTGTATTATGGATCGATCCGCTGCGAGGGTACGACTGCCACCTGGTCGTTGTTTTCTGAGCCGGGAAATCATTATTATTTTGATATGGGGTTTGTCAGAGTATTTTACTGGTACGGTATCGTGCCGGGGCTGGTATATGTAATTTTAAATATATGGCTGATATGGCGGTTTTATAAGAATAAGGACGGCATGGGCCTGGTTATGCTGGTAGTGCTTTCGGTTTATACGGTAGTCGAGGCGCATCTTATTTCCGTATATATCGGAAGAAACTATTTGCTGTTTTTAATGGGAATGTATGCCGCCGTTATGCCGGGGCTTTGTTCCGGCAATGAAGAAGAGGGTTATATATGGTCGGTACCCATAGTTTTTTTGAAATTGAAAAAATGACGGAGCGGGAAGAACTATGAAACAGAAGAATAAAATTATAGAAGTATATGGCTTATGGTTTACAGATCTGATCAGCATTCTTGCGGCATTTATTATCGCAACTTATATCCGCTTCGGGAATTTCCGGGATATGGGTGATAAAAGCGTGCATTTTCTTGTATGCCTGTGCCTGATGCTGTTTTGCACGATGTATAGTTTCTTCTTTGACTGGAACAGGAATTTTCTCAGAAGAAGCATATGGAAAGAGGGAATGGCAGTTATACAGTATAATGCCATTATGCTTCTGGTGGTGAATCTGCTGATGACGATGATGAAGTGGGCGGATGTGTTTTCCAGACTGGTGCTGATTTATTTTCTGGTTTTGAATATATTGTTGTCGTTCCTGATTCACATGGTCATTAAAAAGGCGATGCATACCTACTATTCGTCAGGACAGAATGTAGTCAAAGTGCTGGTAGTGACACAGAGCAATCTGATCGACGAGACGCTGGACCGGCTGGAGAAGGATCTGGATATTTTTTATCAGATCGTCGCCCTGGCCTGTGTGGACTATAATATGGAAGGGAAAAAGATCAGAAATATTCCGGTCGTGGCAGGGAAAGAGGATTTGATCGAAGTGGCTACCCAGATGGCATTGGATGAGGCATTTTTAAATCTTCCAGGGATCTCCCAGAGCAGCATGGAAAATATTATCCGCGGCTTTGAAGAAATGGGAGTGGACTGCCATTACAGCTTGGAACTGCCGGGAGGGGATTCTAACCGCAGCAAAGTGGAAAGCTTCGGCAATTATACGGTGATTACGTATACCAGATTCCAAAGCAGCTATAAGAGGATGATGATCAAAAGAGTCATGGATATTGCAGGAGGGCTGGTAGGGATGTTTATTACTCTCCTGTTCCTTCCTTTTGTGGCGATTGCTGTTAAACTGGATTCCAAGGGGCCGGTATTTTTTTCCCAGATCAGGATAGGGAGGAACGGAAGGCGGTTTAAAATCTATAAATTCCGTTCTATGTATATTGATGCGGAAGAGAGAAAAAAGGAGCTGGAAGCAAAGAACGAGATGCAGGGCCTGATGTTCAAGATCGAAAATGATCCAAGGATTACAAAGGTAGGAGCGTTTTTAAGGAAGACGAGCATCGACGAGCTGCCACAATTTTATAACGTGTTTAAAGGGGATATGAGTCTGGTGGGAACAAGGCCGCCTACGGCGGATGAGTTTGAAAAATATAATCAGTATTACCGCAGAAGGATCAGTATGACGCCGGGGCTGACGGGAATGTGGCAGGTGAGCGGGCGAAGCAATATTGAAGACTTCGATGATGTGGTAAAATATGACCTGGAGTATATCGACAACTGGTCTCTGCGTCTGGATATTAAGATTTTATTCCAGACAGTAGGCGTGGTATTGTTTGGAAGAGGAGCGAAATAATGAATCTTGTGATCGACTGTTTTAAACTCGTGAAAGGTGCGGGGAAGAGCATAGGCATTTATAATCTGGCGAAAAGCGTGACGGAACATCTGGGGGAGAGAGCATTGGCGCTGGAGGAGGAAAAACCCTCTGCAAAAAGGAAAGACGGCAAGGCCTCCCATACGGTGATCGTATTTGGAAACGCTCATAACCGGCCGGAGTTTGACGTGCCTGGCGTGACTTTCGTGGAAATGAAGGGGAATCCGCTGAATAAGATATACTGCGTCCTTTGGGAACTTTTTCTGGTGAAAAAATATGCAAAAAGATACCAGGCGGACCGCGTATTGTTTCCCCGCGGATACCGGCCGATTGGAAGGAAAGGAAGCCTTGGGAGGTGCAAGGGAGGACGGAAGATCAAAGATACGGTCATTATCCACGATTTAATTCCCTTTTATTATGATAAGCATTATCCCGGTTTTTTTCATAAGATGGAAAATGCTTATATTATGTACCGTTTGAAAGTGTCTATGAGAAAAGCGGATAGCATTATTACTATTTCGGAATATTCCAAAGAGGATATTATGGACAAGGTTCCGGGCTGTGGAAAGAAAATAAAGGTAATCCATAACGGGATGAACGATGTCTCCTTTGAGCCGGAACAGGATAAAGGCTATGTGCCGGGAGGCGCTCCAAAGAAAGAAAAGCAAGAGTATATTGTGGCAATGACCTCAGGGCTTCCGCATAAAAATGCCAGAGGCGTGTTGAGGGCTTATGAAGCGTACCGCAGGAAGGCGGACAGGCCGCTGGATCTTAGAGTCATCGGGATAGAGGATACTTCTTTTTATAAAGAAATGGATGCGGAAGCGGCCTCCCATGTAAAATGTGATAAATTTTTCCAGGCATTCGATGAGATGTGCAGGGTTATTTCGGGAGCAAAGGCGTATTTGTTTTTATCTTATATGGAGGGGTTCGGCTTTCCGCCCCTGGAGGCGATGCAGCTGGGAGTTCCCGTCGTCTGCTCCGACCGGGCTTCCCTGCCGGAAGTGGTGGCCGATGCAGGAGTTCTGGTGGATCCCGATGATCTGGAAGGGGTGGTTCTTGCGCTGCTTAAGGTTACGGAACAGGAAGAGTTCAGGAAAGAGCTGATCGAAAAAGGTTATGGAAATATCGGGCGTTTTTCCTGGGAGAGCAGAACGGATCTGTATTGGAAGGAACTGATGAATGGGTAGATTATTTATATATGATAACTCTAATTTTATAGATTTTCCTATTGGCGGGCAGGTGACAAGCATCGGCAATTTCCTCCGCTATATTTGCGAGGATCATCCGGAGCGCACGGATGCTGTTACGCTTGTGGGAGTGACGGTCTGTCCGGAGGAAGTGGGAAAAAGGAAAAAAATCAGCCTTTATGGGAGGCAGATTGATTTCCTGCCGGTAGCGGCTGCGGAGAGGGATCTTGGGAATACCACCCGTTCCCTTCGGATGATGTATGCGAAGGGGCTTTTAAAATATGGGAAAATGCTGGGCATTACGAAAAAGGACTGCAATTATTTCCATGCGCCGGAAGCTTATGGAGTGATAAAACTTTTCTGCCCGAAAGCAGCCTGCGTTATTTTTTCCCACGGCAGTTATTTCAATATGGAGCGGGGGTTTCGCTTTTTTCAGAAGAATCTGCTGGTCAAAAAAGGGTTTGTGGCTTATTTGAAGTGGATATTAAAAAATGCGGATATGATTTTTCTGCTGGATAAGGACAGCCTGATGGATTACGCACCTTATAATTCCAATCTGGTGCAGGCGGGCAATTCCGTAATATGCCCGGAACTGCCGGAAGAAAGGCATGTGTTAGAGGGCGGTAAGGTAAGAGAGATCCTTTTTGTAGGCCGTCTGTCCAAAGACAAGCGGGTGGAGCCAATCATCCAGGCCGTACTTGGCGGAGAGGAAAGTTTCGGGGAACTGAACCTGACGATTGTGGGAGACGGGGAAGAGCATCATAACCTGATCCAATATGAAGGGAGAAATATTCATTTTGCGGGGGCGGTAACGCCAAAAGCGGTAAAAGAGTATATGAAAAAGGCGGATATCCTCGTAATGAATTCCGCTTTTGAAGGAATTCCCATGACGATTCTGGAAGCGATCAGCTACGGGCTTCCGGTGGTCAGCACGAATGTGGGAGGGATTGGCCAGGTGCTTCGTTTTGGCCAGGATTCGGAGGAGACGGACGGAACGGCGGAGGGTATTTTGGAAGCGGTGAAACGTATCAATGCTTGCTATGATACGTATTCCCGTAATGCGTATAAAAATTCCAAAGATTATGATTATCGCAGGGTAAATCAAAAGGTTTATGGTCTGCTTTGCAGCTATTGGACGCCGGAGGGCGGCTTATGAGAAAAGAAGGATATAAAATCAGCGTTATTGTACCTGTTTATAATAAAGAAAAATACCTTTGCCAGTGTATTGACAGCATTTTAGGGCAGACATATTCCGATCTGGATGTAGTGCTGGTGGACGACGGATCTACCGACGGCAGCGGAGAGATTTGCGACAGATACGCAAAGCAGGATAAAAGAGTCCGGGTGATTCATCAGAAAAATGCGGGTTCCACGGCGGCGGTGCTAAGAGGGCTGGGAGAGGCGGAAGGAACATATTATGCTTTTATCGACAGTGACGATTATGTCAGCAAAGAAATGCTGAAAGAGATGGCCGAACATCTTCGGGGACAGAAAGGAGAGATCGTCTGCTGTAATTATGTGCTGGAAAAGCAGAAGGAAACGGTTCCCGTGGTTCAGGGGCTTGCCCCGGGGATTTATGAGGGAGAACGGCTGGAACGGGAGGTAAAAGCCGGGCTGGCTGGCAGCGAGAACAGAAAAATACCGATGTCCCGCTGTATGAAACTTTGCGAAAAATCCATCTTTGACGGAAATGAGAAATACTATGATGCAAAAATCCGCATGGGGGACGATTTTAATCTGATGTTTCCGGCATTATTGAACTGCAGCAGAGTCGTGGTGATGGAACAGGCTTTGTTTTACCATTATCGGTATGTGGAGGATTCCATCGTCCATAGTTATGACCCACGTATGGAAGAGAGCGTGGAGCGGTGGTATGCATGTGCCCTCCGGGCGGCCGGGGATAAAGGGATGGCCGGTGGAGAGGAAAAATTGTTAAGGGAATATGTTTATATGATGATTCTCGTTATGAAGAACGAATTGAGGAACCCGGATAAAAATTATATAGGGAAAATAAGAGATATTTTTTCAAAGCCGGAAGTGCGGGAAAGAATAGACAGGACGCCGGTTCGGATCGGAAACAGGGCGAATAAACTTCTGTATGCGGGAATGAAACATCCCGGCAGACTTCGTTTGTCCATCTTGCGGTTTATTATGAATACTTACGATCGGGCACGGTAAAAGCGAAAGGAATGAAAATGGACAGGAAGAGACAATTAGTGATGTATCTGCATGGAGGGAGCGGGAATCATGGCTGCGAAGCAATCGTAAACGGTACCTGCCGTATGACAGAAGGAATACCGAAGCTCCTTGTCACAAACAGTGAAGAAGAAGACAGATTCTATTCCCTCGCTCCTCTTTGTGATATTTTACAGGAAAATAAAATTGCGGAACATTTTTTTGCCCATGTATGCTATTATGTATGGCGGGCTGTTTTTCATGATCCGGAATCTTTTATGAGATATCGTTTCCGCCGCGTACTCGGAAAAAAACTGCAGCCGTTGTATGTGTCCGTGGGCGGGGATATGTATTGTTATGATATTTCAAAGAAGGAGGCGATTCTCGCCAACCGTACTTTTTGCAAAGCGGGGGCAAAAACGGTTTTATGGGGATGTTCGATCGAACCGGAGCTTTTGAAAGAACCGGAGATGGTCGAAGATATGAAACGTTATGCGCTGATTACGCCCAGGGAGTCCATCACGGAAAAAGCTTTAAGGGATGCAGGGATTGTGGAGAATGTGAAATACTTTCCGGATCCGGCGTTTTTCCTTCAACCGGAGGAGACGGAACTGCCTGAGGGCTTTGTGGCAGACCGGACGATAGGTATCAATGTCAGCCCGATGATCGTAAGGCACGAAAAGGTAGAGGGGATTACGGTGGAGAATTATCGCAGATTGATAGATCATATCCTAAGGGATACGGATAACAGCGTGGCGTTGATTCCCCATGTCATGTGGAAGAATAATGACGACCGGCTGGCGCTGAAAGAGCTTTACCAGGGATATGAGAAGAATGAAAGAGTTGTTCTGTTTCCGGATATGTCCTGCCGGAAGTTGAAATATGTGATTTCAAAGTGCAGGGCTTTTATCGGTGCCAGGACACATGCCACGATTGCGGCCTATTCCAGCTGCGTACCTACGCTGGTAGTGGGTTATTCGGTAAAAGCGCGCGGGATTGCTAAGGATCTGTTCGGAACGGAAAAACATTATGTTCTGCCGGTACAAGAGCTGGAGAAGGAAGGGGAACTGATCGGGGCGTATGATTGGATGATGGGCAGAGAAACGGAGATCCGGGAGATGTTGGAACGGATCATGCCGGGCTATTGTGCCAGGGCAGGAGAAGCAGGGGAAGAAATCAGGAAATTATGGAGAAAAGAAACGGAAAGACGGTAAGCGTCATTGTGCCTGTGTATAATGGGGAGAAATATTTAGGGCGGTGTATGGAGAGTATTCTCGGCCAGACATGGGAAAATATGGAAATATTGCTGGTGGATGACGGTTCCGGCGACGGGAGTGCTGAGATCTGCGATGGCTTTTCCCAAAAGGACGGACGGGTAAAGGCGATTCATACGGAAAACAAAGGGGTGTCTGCGGCAAGAAATTTGGGACTGGAAGCGTGCAAAGGGGATTATATAACCTTTGTGGATGCGGATGACTGCCTGGCGGAAGATATGGTGGAGCATTTGGCGGATATCTTGGAAAAAACGGGCTGCGATGTGGCGGGCTGCGGTTTTCGGGAGTTTGGGCCGTCATATTCCCAGCCGGAAAAAAGAGGCCATGAGCTGACGCGGCCGGATATGGAAGGGCAGTTTTTCCTACAACAGATCGAAATGCTGTCCGGGTCGGAATTTATGGAGAAAGGGATATTGCGGAGCGATACCAGATGCTGGAGCAAGTTATACCGGAAGAAGTCCGTGAAATCTGCCCGCTTTGCGGAAGGACTGGCGATCGGAGAAGATATGTTGTTTTTGCTGGAACTGGCAAAAGCAGGAAACCGGTTTGCACGGAGCGGCTATAAGGGCTATGGTTATTTCATAAACGACGGAGGCGCTATGATGGATCGCTTTCGGGACAGTTATATGGATCAGATTACATGTTGGGAAAGGGCGCTGCCGGTATTGAAAGAGGCTGGTTCCGGATTGGAGGATAAGGCGGAGGCCGTATTGCTTGTTTCCGTGATGCTGGTCGCGGGCAAGCTGGCCACATTGACCGGCAGGGAACGGAAGGAAAAACGGGCGTATGTGGAAAGATGTATACGGCTTGTCAGAGAATACGCAAATCATAAGGGCGCTTTTCGGGAACTGGACAGGGGATACCGAATCAAGGTTCTTATGTACCGGTATATGCCGGAAACGTATATGCGGTTGTATGGGTATTGTAAAAGATAAGAGAAAGTCTTGCAGACCGGAATGATTTGGAAAGAAGCAGGAATATTATGGGAAGAGTAAGGTACGCAGCGAAAAATATAGCCTTCGGGTGGATGGGCAATGTGATTACCCTTTTTCTCGGAGCGGCGCTCCGCCAGGTATTTATTACCCGGCTGGGGGATACGCTGCTTGGGATCAGCGATTATTATACGAGTATTCTCACGGTATTGTCCCTGGCGGAGCTTGGGATCAGCACCGCATTTAATTACAGCCTGTACGGGCCGGTGGCCCGGAACGAAGTGGAGAAAGTGAAATCTTATATGAGGCTGTATAAGAAGGCTTACCGGGGAATCGCTGCTGCGATCGCCGCGATCGGCCTTGCCATCGCCCCTTTTCTGAAATATCTGATCAAGGATCCAGGCAGTGTTTCTTTGAGAGATATTACGATTTGTTATCTTATCGTATTGTTTAATACGGTCAGCAGTTATTTTGTTGCTTATAAATATAGCTTGGCGAATGCCCAGCAAAAAAATTATATCGAGACGAATGTTATTACGATTACGAAGACGCTCACCATATCTTTACAGATAGCTGGTCTTTATTTCTTCCCCAATTTTTATCTGTATCTGGTGACGGCTGTAGTCATTGAACTGGCTCAGAAAATATTCGTGAGTCTGTATCTGGACAGGATGTATCCCTATCTGAAGGATAAAAAGGTAGAAAAGCTTTCCGAGGAAGAGGTAGGGGGGATTGTGGGGCAGACAAAAGCGCTGGTGCTTCATCGTGTGGGGGATATGGCCAGATCCCAGACGGACGCGATGATTATTGCCGCTTTTATCGATGTCACCACCGTAAACTTTGTAGGAAGCTATAACCATGTCATATCTTCCGTTTCCAATTTTGTCAATATCATATTCAATTCTGTATTATCCGGTTTTGGCAATCTGATCGCTACGGAAAAGAAAGAAAAGCAATACTGGATGTTCCAGGTATATCGTTTTCTTGGCTGTTGGATTTACGGCTTTTCTGCTATCGGTTTCTTTTTAATGCTGACCCCTCTGATTATTCTCTGGGTCGGGGAGGAAAGGGCATTGTCCGATCTGGTGATCGGTTGCATTATGTTCGATTATTATTTTAAAGGAGAACGCATTGTGCTGACGAATTATAAGACAGCGGCAGGGGTCTTCCAACAGGACAAGTATCTCCCCATTATACAGGGGGTGGTGAATCTGGTGATTTCCATTGTACTTGTGCAAAAAATCGGGTTAGTAGGTATCTATATTGGAACGATCGTTTCCGGACTCATAGCAAATATTACCAGACCATTTATTATTTATAAGGTATGTTTTAATAAATCCGTGGCAGTCTATTTTAAAGACTCTTTCAAGTATGCCGCGGTCAATGCCGCGGTTCTTGTGCTGCTGCTGTTCTTAAAGAACAGTATTATGACATCGGTGACAATTCCGATGTTCATACTGATGGTAGGAATCATAACGGTAGTGTATAACGCTTTTTTTGTGCTGATATTTGGCAGATGCAGGGAATTCGCCTATTTATGGGGGTTGGTTGCGGATAAAATACAAAAAAAGAGTCGGATAAAAAATAAATAGAAAGTGGAAAAGGAGGTTGGCAAGGGATGGAAAAGGTGATCACGAAAGAAATCCTGCGGCGTATGGAAGAAGAAGCGATCTATGAAATGCTGCATTATCATGAAAAAACAGGTAAACAGAAGATCAAAGACACGGTAAAAAGAGCGGCCGGACGTTATGTGGCACCAAAAGATTTGATTTTCTGGCCTACGGCGATGATCGCTAATTGCCTGACAGAATGGAAAGTGGGGGGGGTTTGTTTGAGTAATGACCAATCCAGGGATGAAAAAAAGCTGTCAGTGGATGAAAAAGCGTATGCCGCCGTAAAAAACTATTTTGACCGGTGGATCAATGCCGGAATGCCTCTTTTTTATATAGATGATGTACTTGCCGGGGTGTCGCTGATCGATTTGTATGCGGCGACAAGGGAAGAAAAGTATAAAAAAGGAGCGGATAGAATGGCGGAATATCTGTTCCGGATGGAGAAAGAGGCGGCGGATGAAAAAGGAAGTATACCTTACCGACCTTCTCAGAAAAACGGTTATGTTTTTGCGGATGGCGTAGGGATGGCAGGTTCTTTCCTTGTAAAATACGGCGTAAGTTTTCGGAATGCACATAGCGTGCAGCTGGGGCTGAGACAGATGCGCAATATGTTTCTGTTTGGGATTGATGAAAAGACAGGGCTGCCTTACCACGGTTTTCAGTGTGTAAAATGCGCACAGAACCCCAGTGTGAAATATGGGATTATAGGCTGGGGGCGCGCTGTGGGATGGCTTATGATGGGGCTGTCAAGGTCTGCGGACAGCCTGAAAAGTTATTTGACAACGGAAAACAGAAAGGAAGAGAGAGACGGCGCACTGCTGGATATTTGCCGGTCAGGTTATGAGGAATGCTGCAAGGAATACAGGCAGCTCTTTGAGACAGTGAAGCCATATCAGAAAAGAAACGGGGCCTTTACATGGCAGTTAGGAGCTATCGAAGGGCCGGAAGACAGCTCGGCCACGGCGATGATCGCCTATGCGGCATTAATGTGGATGCGGCAGGAGGGCGGCGGCTGGGAAGAAGCCAGGGAATTAGTGGAGAAAGCGTCGTCGTATCTGGCAGGATGCGAAAAGGACGGGAAAATATACCACTGTCTTGCGGAATGCATGGGATTTGCCGAGTACCCGCAAGTATACGGAGCTTATCCATGGTCGCTGGGGCCGGGTCTGGGAGTACTGAGGGAGAAAGGCATATAAGAGATGATTATTATACAATTAGCGGGCGGGCTTGGAAATCAGATGCAGCAGTATGCTATGTATCAAAAATTATTAAGTCTTGGAAAAAAAGCAAAGCTGGATATTTCATGGTTTGAGGAAACGGACAGGCAAAAGAATGTCTATGTCAGGCGGGATCTGGAATTAAACTATTTTAAAAATGTGGAATATGAAGCATGCACGGAAGAAGAAAGGAAGGCTCTGGCAGGAAGCGGCGGGCTGGCCGGAAAGATAAAGGGAAAACTGTTTCCCGGGACGAGAAAGATTTTCCGCGAATCGGAAATGTATCATCCGGAAATCTTCGATTTTGAAGACAAGTATTTGTATGGCTATTTTGCCTGTGAGAAATATTATGCGGATATTATGGAAGCCCTGTGGAAACAGTTTGTATTCCCGGAGAACGGCAATCCAGAGAACAGGAAGATGGCGGAGCGGATTCGCGATGGGGAATCCGTCAGCGTCCATATAAGGCGGGGTGACTATCTGGATGCGGAAAATGCGGCGCTGTTTGGAAATATATGTACGGAAGAATATTATGCGGGCGCGATCCGGGAGATGAAGCAGATTTATCCTTCGGCGCATTTTTTTGTTTTTTCCGATGACGTTCCTTATGCGAAGAAAACATATATAGGGGAAGAATTTTCGGTAGTGGATATCAACAGGGGAAAAGACAGCTTTTACGATATGTGGCTGATGAGCAGGTGCAGACATAATATCTGCGCGAACTCCACTTTTAGTTTCTGGGGAGCCAGATTAAACCAGTATGAAAGGAAAATCGTGATGCGGCCCACTATTCACAGGAATAACCAGGTGTTTGAGCCGGAACGGATGCACGAATTGTGGAAAGGGTGGGTGTTTGTTGATAACAGGGGGAATATCTGTTAAAATAAGATAAATATTGCCGGGGGGATGAAAGGCTGTCGCGCGGGAATGGGCGACAGCTGCGGGAGAGGAACAGAGGTATGATAGGCATGAGAGGAAATGTGTTGTATTTGGTGGTTCCGTGCTATAATGAAGAAGAAGTTTTGGAACATACGGCAGATGTTATGTACGAGAAGCTTGCCAGGCTAAAGAGGGAAGGAAAAGTTTCGGAAAAAAGCAAAATTATGTTTGTGAACGATGGGAGCCAGGACCATACATGGAAGATCATCTCGGAGCTGTGCCGGAAGGATTCCGTATTTGCCGGTATCTGCCTGTCAAGAAACTACGGTCATCAGAGCGCCATTCTGTCAGGGATGATGGAGGCTGCAAAGCATGCGGATATGGTGGTAACGATCGATGGGGACTTGCAGCAGGATATCGAAGCCCTGGATCAGTTTATTGAGCGCTATCAGGAGGGCTGTGAGATTGTATATGGCATTAGAAACAGCAGAGATACGGACGGATTTTTTAAGAAGACGACGGCTACCGGCTTTTATAAGCTGATGAATTGGCTGGGGTGCAACGTGATCCCGAACCATGCGGATTACCGGCTGCTTTCCAGCGCGGCTTTACAGGCCCTGTCAGAATATAAAGAAGTGAATCTCTTTCTCCGCGGTTTGATTCCGACGATCGGTTTTCAGTCGGATGTAGTGTATTTTGATGTGAAAAAAAGAGAGGCCGGGCATTCCAAATATACGTTTAAGAAAATGGCAGGGCTTGCGATAGATGGTATTACATCTATGAGCATACGCCCGATCAGGATGATTACAGTACTCGGTTTTCTGGTGAGTTTGCTCAGCGTGGTGATGATTGTCGTTTGCCTGGTTGACTGGATGATGGGAAAAAATGTGCCGGGATATACGACTACGCTTGTGATTTCCTGCCTGGTCGGCGGATTGACCATTTTTTCCATGGGTATTGTAGGAGAATATGTGGGAAAAATTTATTTGGAGACGAAGGCGCGGCCCAGATATATTGTGGATGCGGTCATATGGAAAGATAAGGAAGAGAAGGAATGAGATATTGGGATATACATGCGGACGATTATGGATTGTCATTGGGAGCATCGGAAGACATCTTAAAATGCATTGCTAAGAACGCTCTGGACAGCATCAGCGTACTTACCAATATGCCGGACTGCGGGAAATATGCCGAGCGCTTTAAGGAAGAGAGCAAAAAATGGAAAAAAGAGCCTTTGCTTTCCGTTCACTTGAACTTTGTGGAGGGGAGAAGCATGGCAGGAAAGAAACGGACGCCCCATCTGACAGATGATGAAGGGCTTTTGCGGACGGGTTGGGGGAAATTGTTTTTCTGGAGTTTTTGCCCATGGAAATACCATGAGATAAAAGAAGAACTGAAGTTGGAAATTAAAGCGCAGACCGACGAATTTATCCGATATTATGGAGACAACCGTCCACTTCGTTTCGACGGGCATCAGCATACACAGATGCTTCCTGTAGTTTATCATGCCTTGCTGGAGGCGATAAGGGAAGAGGGATATTCCGTAGAATACATCCGTGTGACAAAAGAGCCGGTGCTGCCCTTTTTGAAAGGGGTATCCCTTTGGAAAACATACCGGCCGGTGAACTGTGTGAAAAACTTGCTGCTCAATCTGCTTGCCCTGCGGATGGAAAGAACGGTGGCAGGAGCAGTACCGGAACAGAAGCCGATGTTTTTATGGGGAGTGCTTTTCAGCGGCTGCATGGATGAGGAAAGAGTGCGGAAGCTGTTTCCGGTCATGAAGCGGAAGGCAAAAGAGAGAGAAAGGATTCTGGAGATTCTGTTTCATCCGGGCTTTACGGAAAAGGCTGAGATGAAAGGAAAATGTATTAGCGAAGGGGCCAGCTGGTTTTACTGCTCCGAAGGAAGGAAACAGGAATTTCAAACGGTGATGAAATTAAAGGGAGTGGTGTAAAGGTGGAAGGTCTGATAAAAAAAGAGTCCATACCGTTAGGAGAAATATTATATGGTCTGTCGTTTGCATCGCTTTTGTTTGTAAAGGGTCTCGGTTTTTATGACGGGCAGAAAATATTTACATGTTTTGCTTTGTTGTCACTGTTCTTTGGAACGTGTAAATTACTGGTGACAAAATATTCATGGAGAGATTTGGCTTTTATTGCCGGGATGATTGCCATTAGCCTTATGATCTATAAGCATTCCAGGGAAAGGGGCATTTTGTTTTATACCTGGATGATCATAGGATTAAAAAATGTAAAGCTGGAATCGATAATGCGGTGGGGACTGGAAATATGGAGTCTTTCTTTTGGGGGAGCCTTTGTTTATTTTATTTTTCATCTTTCCGGCAGCCTGTATAAAGTGGATGACAAGCTGGGACTGGGACATATTTTCCGCTGGGGGATGGGGCAGCCGCACCCGAATGTGCTACATATCTCCTATTTACTCTTGCTTTTGTTTATCATGTACCATTTGCGGGAAAAATTTAACTGGAAAATCTGTCTGGCAATGTTTGCGGGAAATTGTTATATCTTTATGTACTCTGCCAGCTATACCGGTTTTGCGATTACTACTGTTTACCTGGCGGCTAATTTGTATTGGAAATTCAGGGGAAAATTTGGTAAAATAGAAAAGATAGCATGTGAGTGCTTTTTTCCATTGTGCGTTCTGGTATCGGTGGCGGGGCCGTTGGTTATAAAAGGAAGAATGTTCGACATTATAAATAAATTGCTAAACGCGAGGTTCTATTTGTCCAGTTTGTTTTTGGAGCGGGAAAATATTAAGTTATTCGGAAACAATATCGGTTCATTGACCAGTGCGGTGAAAACCATGGATTGCTCTTATGTTTATGGGCTGATTGCCTATGGCGTTTTGTTTTTTGGGGCAATGATCGTTGGCTATACCGGTTTGATCCATAAATATGTGAAAGAGCAGAAGAACCTGGAACTTCTTATGATTTTTGCGCTTTTGGCAGCAGGTCTGACAGAACCTTTCCTTTTTAACACTTCTTTTAAAAATATTTCGTTTCTGTTTATGGGAGCTTATTTGTTTGAAAAGGGTAAGGCGGAAACGGACAGGCTTATGATTCGTTTTCATGGCAAAGCATTGGAAGATATTTCCGTTCCGGTGGCAGGGATTGACTGGCAGGAAGCGGGATACCGGATGAAAGAAGCGGTTGGGAAAAAAAAGAAGTATTTGGCTGCAATTTCCTTAATGGCCGGTCTGGCATGTACTATACTATATATAGCGAATGCGCCAGTTTACCGGGGAGTAATCGTTCCAAGGGTGCATTGTACGGATATAGAGAAGGGAACTTCAATTTATCTGGCAGATGAGAAATCCGAAGAGTATAAGGGATATCTTATTTGGGATTATAAAGATGAAAAAACTCCAATGGAATGTCTTGAGGGAAATATTTTAAGTGTGGAAAAGGTAAGGGGCGGTATCAGCAGGGGAATGCTTGGTTATGCGTTATGCTATTGCCTTATGAGTGTGGGAATGTTTATTGCTTATGGAAAAACAAAGGTGCGTAATGAAAAATAAAAAAATGAAAATTGCCATGATCGGGCAGAAGAGGATCCCGTCCAGAGAAGGAGGAGTGGAAGTTGTTGTTACGGAATTATCCACAAGGATGTCCGCTATGGGATATTGCGTGGAGGCATATAATCGTTCCGGTTATCACGTTTCGGGAAAAGAATTTGATGACGGAAGAGGAAAGCGGTATAAGGGAGTACGGATTATTACCGTGCCGACGTTTAAAAACGGCAAGCTGAACGCTATTGTGTATACAATATTGGGAACTTTTCGCGCATTGTTCGGCAGATATGATGTGATCCATTATCATGCGGAAGGGCCATGCATCATGCTATGGCTGCCAAAGCTTTTCGGAACTCGCGTAGTGGCGACTATACACGGGCTTGACTGGCAGAGGGCAAAATGGGGAAACTTTGCTTCTTATATATTGAAGGGGGGGGAAAGGGCGGCAGCCAGATATGCGGATGAAGTCATTGTGCTTTCGCGTAATGTGCAGGATTATTTTCAGGATGTGTACGGCAGAAAAACCCATTATATTCCGAACGGCGTGAACCGGCCGGAAAAAAAGAATGTGCAGGAAATAGAAAAAAAATACGGATTGAAAAAGGATGAATATATTCTTTTTGTAGCCCGTCTTGTGCCGGAAAAAGGACTGCACTATCTGATCGAAGCATTTCGAAAGATCGATACGGACAAAAAACTGGTGGTTGCAGGGGGCAGCAGCCATTCTTTTGAATACATGGAAAAAGTGCAGAAGATGGCGGCGAAAGATAAACGGATACTGATGACGGATTTTGTCCAGGGCAGAGTATTGGAAGAATTGTATTCCAATGCCTACCTTTTTGTACTTCCCAGCGATATTGAAGGAATGGCTATCAGCCTTTTGGAAGCAATGAGCTATGGAAACTGCTGTTTAGTGAGCGATATTAAGGAAAACATAGAAGTGGTGGAAGAGAAGGCGGTGACGTTTCAAAAAGGAAGTGTGGAAGACTTGAAAAAGAAGTTGAAAGAACTTTTGAAAGATTCGGAAACCGTAGACAAATATAAAAGAGAAAGCAGCAGTTTTATTTGTTCCAAATATAATTGGGACGATGTATTGGAACAGACTTTGGCATTATATAGAGGTAAGAGGTAGCAGCAGTGAAAATTTTAATGGTAAACAAATTCCTTTATCCCAATGGCGGTTCGGAAACCTATATTTTTCAGTTGGGAAGAGAACTTGAAAAAATGGGCCATGAAGTGGAATATTTCGGTATGGAACATAAGGAGCGGATCGTAGGGAACCGGGCGGAAAGTTATACTTCCAATATGGATTTTCATACAAGCGGGATTCGGAGACTGCTTTATCCTTTCCAAATCATTTATTCCATAGAGGCACGAAAAAAACTGAGGGCGGTTTTAAAGGATTTTGAGCCGGATGTAGTTCATTTAAATAATTTTAATTTTCAGCTGACACCTTCCATTATTTATGAAGTGGAGAGTTTTGATAAAAAAAGAAAAAAGAAAACGGTATTGGTTTATACGGCGCATGATTATCAGTGGGTATGCCCGAACCATATGATGAAAATACCCTCCACAGGGGAATTGTGCAGCCGATGTGTGGAAGGGGATTTTTCTCATTGCAGCCGAAATAAATGCATTCATAATTCCGGAATAAAGAGCATGCTCGGAAGGATGGAGGGAGCGCTATACAAGAAGCTAGGAACGTATCGGAAAATAGACACGGTTATTTGTCCAAGCCGCTTTATGGAGCGGGTGCTTTCCAGGAATCCGGTGCTAAGAGGAAAGACTGTAGTTCTGCATAATTTTATCGATAAAGTATCCAAAAGCGGCGGCGCGGAGGAAAAGGAAAAAAATTATGTATTATATTTGGGCAGGTATGATAAAGAGAAAGGAATAGAAACTCTGTGGAAGGTTTGCCGCAAATTGAAGCATATTCCTTTTGTTTTTGCGGGGAAAGGAGTTTTGGAAGAAAAACTGAAGGACGTACCGAATATTCAAAACAGAGGTTTTTTATCGGGAGGGGAACTTGGAAAATTAATAGAAGGCGCCCGCTTTCTCGTTTTTCCTTCCGAATGGTATGAAAACTGTCCGTTTACTGTGATGGAAGCACAGATGCACGGGACGCCCGTTCTGGCATCCGATCTGGGAGGGACGCCGGAACTGATAAGGGTTGGAAAGACAGGGGAGCTTTTTGAAGCGGGAAATATAAAGGAGCTGGAGAAAAAAATAGAAGAGTTGTGGGAAGATGATGTAAAATGCAGGGAATATGCAGAAAATTGCGGGCAAATGCAGTTTGACACGGCGGAGAGTTATTGCCGTAAACTTTTACGGATATATCGTGGGGAAAGAGAAAACGGGGGAGAGGAATGAAAGCAAACGTAAATATTTTGAAAAAAATAGCGAAAAATCTGTTTCAATACGGAAGTTATGCTATTTTTGCGCTCTGTGCGGTATATTTGACGCTTTTAAGCCTGTTTGGCAGCAGCAGTGTCCAATTAAAGAAGGTGATGTCCGAGTGGGAGCCGGAACGGCTGGAGCAGTATACTTTCTTTCTTCCGGATTCTCCATGGAAACATCTGGCGGCATGTGCGCTGCTTTTGTTTCTGCTTTGCTTTATCTTTTCTTTTATGGAAAAGAAGAAAGCAAAGATCATTTGGCTTTTCGTTCCGTTTTTGCTTTTTTGTATTATTTTTGTTTTTGGGGCGGATTTGTATCCTGCCAGCGATCCCAGTAAAATACTCCGTATAGCGAGACAGATCAGGGAACAGAATTTTGAACAATTTGAAGTGGGGGGATATATGCACCGCTACCCGGATCAGTCGGGGATCATATTGCTTTATTATCTGGTTCATTGTCTGTTCGGAGAAAATGATTATCTGGCAATTCAGATTTGGAACGTATTGGTTTTGGCAGGGGCCTATTTTTTCCTGGGCAGGATTGCCGCTTTGCTATGGGGGGATAAGGAGGGAAATGTACAGGAGATGACATGGCTTTTCTGCCTGGCCTTTTTCCCCGTGACGATGTATGTGACATTTGTGTATGGCACGATACCCGGTCTGGCATTCAGCATATTGGCTTTTTACATGGAATTGGAATATATGCGGACAGGAAAATTGGCTTATGGGATAATTGCGGCGGCAAGTATCAGTTTTGCGATCATATGGAAAACAAATTCATTGGTGATGTTTATTGCTATGTGCCTTTTTTTCGTGTATGATTTAATAATGGAAAAAGGGGAGAGAAAAAGAAAAACATTGATCGTGATAGCGGCTCTGATCGTATTTCAAAGATTAGGTTCATGGGCGGTGGATGCGGCTATGGAAGGACTGACCGGAACGGAAGTAGCGGAAGGGATGCCTAAAACGGCATGGGTCAGCATGGCGCTGCAGGAAACAGGCGGTACGCCCGGCGCATGGGATGGCTATAGCGTAGGCCTTTATGAAGCGAATGGCTATGATTATGAAAAGACGAATGAGGCGGCGAAAGAAAAAATTGCGGAACGAATTCACATTTTTCTGGACGACAGAAGTTATGGGGTGGATTTTTTTGGAAGAAAGAATGCGGCTCAGTGGAATGATCCCGCTTTTGGCAGTCTGTCGGTGGTCGATGGAAGGGAAGAAAATGGTAAAAAGAAGCTGGATAACCTGTGCCACGGACCTTTGAAATATCGTATGGAAAATATGGCAAATTACTTGCATTCGGCGATTCTTATAGGGGTCTGCTTTTATCTTTTTTTAGGAATAAAGAAACAGAAGCGGGGAGAAATGTTATTGGGAACCGCCACGGTAGGGGGGGCGCTTTTTCATACATTCTGGGAAGCAAAACCCCAGTATGTTCTGCCTTATTTTGTGCTGCTGCTGCCCTACTGTGCAATGGGTTATTCGGGCATGGTAAAAAGAATGCTCATTCTGTGGAAAGAGCGGAAGAAAGACAGGGAGAAAACCGGAAAAAGATGCCTGTCGGCGGCGGCAGGGGTAGGAATAATCTGTGCATTTATTGGAATGATATCTTTATTATCAGGTTTTCGAATTATTTCTTATACGGTTCATATCCAAAACGAACCGGAATACCTGGAGCAGTATGAGGAAGCCGTACAAAGGGATTTGCAAGAATACGAAGAAAGACAGGAGTAAGATAAATGGCAAGAAGAACGTTGTATGGAACTGTGATCGTCACATACCGGTGTAATGCCCGTTGCAATATGTGCGATTGTTTTAAGGATCCTACCAGGCCGGAGGAAGAGATTACATTAGAGGATATAAAAAAACTGCCCGAAATGGCATTTACTAATATAACGGGCGGAGAGCCCTTCGTCAGACAGGATATTCCGGAGATCGTCCGGGAGCTGTATAAGAAATCGGATCGTATCGTGATATCCACGAACGGATATTTTACGGATCGGATTATCGCTTTGTGCAAGGAATTCCCCAAGGTGGGAATAAGGATCAGCATTGAGGGGCTGCAGAAGACCAATGATGCCATCAGAGGGATCCCCGATGGGTTTAACAGAGGGTACCAGACGTTGAAAACATTGGTGGAGATGAAGCATCCTGACGTTGGCTTCGGGATGACGGTACAGGATATGAACTGTGAAGATCTGGTTCCCTTATATAATATTGCAAACGACATGGGGATGGAATTTGCGACGGCTACGCTGCACAATTCCTTCTATTTCAGGAAAACGGATAACCGCATCAACGATAAACGGAAGGTGGCGGAGAATTTTGAAAAGCTGATCAATGAACTGTTAAAGAGCAAATCGCCCAAGAAATGGTTCAGGGCTTATTTTAACCATGGGCTGGTTAATTATATTTACGGCAACAAGCGTCTGCTGCCATGTGACATGTCCAGGAATGCTTTTTTTATTGATCCTTTCTGCGATGTCATTCCCTGTAACGGAATGGAAAAAAAGGCGGTCATGGGCAATCTGCGCTGCCAGTCCTGGGAGGAGCTTTGGAATTCCAGACAGGCCCAGGAAGTCAGGGAATGTACGAGGAAGTGCGACAGAAACTGCTGGATGATAGGAAGCGCTTCTCCGGCGATGCACAAATATATATGGGTTCCCGGCTGGTGGGTGATCAGGCATAAGTTTTTAAAAGGCGGCAAATACAGTCTGATGGAAAACCGTTTTATCCGTGAGGAAAAGTAAAAGATGAATGGAAAGAGATGGATGAAAGACCGTATCGCAGATCTCGTATATTTGTGGTACAGGCTGCCCGGCAGGAAGCCTACGGTAAGAGTATACAGTATGGACGAAACATTGGACGAGCTGTTGCATAGCGATAAATCGCTGGTACGTTTTGGCGATGGTGAAATCGTTATGATGAAGGGGAAGAGCCTGAAATTGCAACAGGCATCTCCCGAACTGGCAGAAGGATTAAAAAGGATGCTGGGGTATGAACATGAGAATCTGATGGTGACGGTGCAGGGAATTTTTAACGGAGTGGAGATGTATCATAAGAAAAGCCGGCAGTTCTGGAAAGACCACCTGTTGTTTTGCCGCCATATTTATAAGAAGTATTGTAATGCTGACAAAATATATGGGGATACGGCGGTAACGAGATGCTGGTATGCTTTTGGGGACAAGGCCGGATGCGGACGGTGGTTTGGAAAGTTCAGAGAGGTATGGGAGGATAAGCAGGTAGTAGTTGTGGAAGGGACACGCAGCCACAACGGCGTGGGGAACGATTTGCTGGACACGGCTGCCGGAGTGGAGCGGATTATTTGTCCGCCAAAGGATGCTTATGATTTCTATCAGGAAATATTGGATGAATGCAGGAAGTTTCCGAAGGATCGTTTGTTTTTGCTGTCTTTGGGGGTGACGGCGAAGTTTTTGGCGGAGGATTTGTACAGGGAAGGCTATAGAGTGATCGATATTGGCAATCTGGATATGGAGTATGAATGGTTTCTGCAAGGAACATATGATAAAGTGCCGGTAGAAAAGCATAAGATAACGGGTGAGGAAGAGAACAAAAAAGCCGGATATTTGGAATATTTGGAACAGATAAAGGTGAGGATAGGGTGATAGCGGTTTATTATGCAGGGCAGACGAATATCGTTTTCGTATGCCTTTTCGTGATTACCGTTTGCTGATACAGGGAAACAGAAAAAGCTGCGGGGCTTCGGCCCGGTTTGCGGAAAGGTGTAGGAGCGGAGATGTTGAAACAGTTAGGCTATATTTTCAGTAAAAAGGATAAAGTAAAAATATTTTTTCTGTTTGTCATGGTGATTATCGGGGCCTTTTTTGAACTGATGGGGGTTGCGATTTTTATGCCGTTTATTGAGATCGTTATGGATCCGGGAAGCATACAAAAAACGCCGGCGTTGAAATGGAGTTATGATTTGCTTGGCTTTTCCACAACGGAAACATTTTTGACGGCGATTGCGGGGAGCATAATTTTTATTTATATCACAAAAAATATTTTTATGGCGTGGGAGAAGAATGCGATTTATAAGTTTTCCTATCGTACCCAGAGGAATATTTCCACCCGGCTTTTAAAGTCCTATATGCAGGAGCCGTATACGTTCCATTTAAACAAGAATATCGCCCAGCTCCAAAGGAGCATGCAGGAGGATACGGATTTATTTACGAAAGGGATCATTCATTGTATGGAGTTGCTGGCGGAGGTGTTTGTCTGCATTACGCTAGGTATTTATCTGTATACGGTCAGCCGGTCCATTACGGCTATTGTGGTGTCTTTATTAATCGTATGCGTTGGGATTTTCACCTACATATCCAAGCGCTATTCCAGGACAATAGGGCAGCAGAATCAGGTATATAAGGGGAAGTTGTACCAGTGGATGAATCAGGCTCTTGGCGGGATCAAGGAAATTAAGGTGTTGAACAGGGAAGAGCATTTTATTCAGGAATATGACAATTATTTTAAAAAATATGTACATGGCCTGAGGGTCAATCGTTTGATTGGGATTTTACCAAAATATGTGGTGGAATCGGTAAGCATGTCCGGTCTTCTTCTGGCGGTTATTTTTAAGATGTATATGGGACAAAAGGAGCTTGTGGAATTTGTTCCGCAGTTGTCTGCTTTTGCCGTGGCGGCTTTCCGGCTTCTGCCCTCGGTAGGGAAGATCAATGAACATATGTCGGCTACTTTATACTCGGCTCCTTCGCTGGAACTGATTTATCATGATTTAAAGGAAATAGAGGATGTAAAAAAAGAGGATAAAGGCGAGGAGCGGGAATGGAAGTTTGAAAAGGAATTAAGAGTCAGCAAACTGGCCTATCATTACCCAGATGCGGAGGAAAATGTATTGGACGGCGCGGACTTTTCGATACGGAGAGGGGAAACGGTGGCATTTATCGGTTCCTCCGGTGCCGGAAAAACGACATTGGTGGATATTCTGCTCGGTCTGCTGCAGCCCCAATACGGAAAAATTCTGGCAGACGGTATGGATATCAGGAAAAACCTGAAGATCTGGCAGAAAGAGATTGGTTATATTCCCCAGGTTATTTATCTTTCGGACGATACGATCCGGCATAACATTGCGTTTGGGGTGGACGAAGAGAAAATTGATGAGGAAGCGGTAATAGAGGCGGCAAAGAAGGCGCAGATTTATGATTTTATCTTTAATTTGCCGGATGGGATGGAAACATTTGTGGGAGACAGAGGAGTGCGTTTGTCCGGCGGACAGAGGCAGCGCATCGGTATTGCCAGGGCTTTGTATCATGATCCTGAGGTACTCGTGCTGGACGAGGCGACCAGCGCTTTGGACAACGAAACGGAAACGGCGGTAATGGAATCGATTGAACGGCTGCGCGGCATGAAAACGATGATTATTATTGCCCACAGGCTGACGACGATAAAGAATGTGGATCGGATTTACGAGGTGACGGACGGAAGGGTGGAAGCAAGGAGCAAGGAGCAAGTGTTTGGAGATAACTTATGAAGATAGTATTTGTCATACCGGATATGCCGGGTGGGGGAACGGAGCGGGTGGTTGCTCTTCTCTCCAACGAATATGCGAAAAAGGGGCATAGCGTGTCCATTATGCTGTTTGCGGGGAAAGAGACGGCCTATGCGTTGGATGACCGGATCGAGGTAATCAGCATGGCAGGAGCGTCTTCCGGCAGCCTTCGGATTCGGATGAAAAGGCTGAAGAATATGAGGGAATATTTTAAAAGGCAAAAGGGATGTCTGATCTATTCCTTCAGCACGATAGGGACTGGCTTCGTAGTGTTGTCAACCGTGGGACTTTCCAGAAAGATGCTTGTTTCGGAGCGCACCGACCCGAATTCCTGCGATCATAAACCATACCGGAATTTCTTTTACCGTTTTGCAAAGGTATTGGTATGCCAGACAAGGGAGGCGGCGGATAGCTTTCCAGGGTACTTGCGGAGGAAAACCATGGTAATCCCTAATCCGGTGGACAGCAAGGGGCTGCCCGGAGTTTACCGGGGAGAGCGGAAAAAGAAAGTGGTATCATTGGGGCGCCTGGAATATCCGAAAAACCAGGAGCTGCTTATAGAGGCTTTTGAAGAATTCCATAAAAAGTTTCAGGAATATACGCTGCATTTTTACGGAAAAGGAACGAAGGAAGGCATTCTAAGAGAAATGGCAGCTGAAAAACATTTGGAAGACGTCATCGTGTTCCATGGGTTCTGCCCGGATGCGGCGGGAGAGATTGTGGACAGCGCCATGTTTGTGCTGTCTTCCGATTACGAAGGAGTATCGAATTCCATGGCGGAGGCGATGGCCATGGGAATTCCGGTGATATCGACGGACTGTCCGCCCGGCGGGTGCAGGGCTTATATAGAAAATGGCCGGAACGGGCTTCTGGTTCCGGTAGGGGATGCCCATGCTCTGGCAGATGCAATGAAAAAAGTGGCCGAAGACAGGGAACTGGCAGAAAAATTGTCTGCGGAAGGCACAAAGATAAGAGAAAAATATCCGGTTGAAAAAATTGCGGAAAAGATGCTGCGGGCAGCGCAGAAATGAGGTTGGTTTATGAAAGTATTGTATATGTCCCATCGGTATCATACGAACCAGAATACGATTATGAAGGGGTGGAAGGAGCATGGCGACGAGGTTTGCTTTTTAAGCCAGTATGCGGGAAAAATAGAGGATTATACTTATGTGAAACCCATTGTTGTAGGGTATTCCCCTTTGTTCATGCCGTTCTATAAGCTGTATGTAAATGTATTGGCCAAAAATAATCCGGCGGCGATGGATATTCGTTTGAAAATAGGAGTTCCGCCCATTTTGAAGCTGAGAAAAATAATCCGGGAGTTCGATCCCGATCTGGTCATTATGAGGGAACGTTCCGTCTATACCATCTGCATGACCGCGATCTGCCGTTTTTATAAATATCCGACCATCCTCTATGTGATGAATCCGGTATGGGAAAAACAGAAAAAGGATCTGGCGCACCGTATCGTATGGAAGCTGGTTCCGAAGTACCGTCTTACTCCAAGCATGGTGGTTGGGCTGGATTATACGGGAAAGGAAAAGGACAAGTGTGCTTTTTTCGCCCCTTATCTTATGGAGCCCCAACTGGCTCCGGAAGAAAAACAATATATGGAAAACGGGCGGATACGAATTCTCGAAGTAGGGAAATATGAGGAACGGAAAAACCATAAAATGATGGTTCGGGCTTTTGAAAGGCTGGCCGGAAGATATCCGGTGGATCTTACGATCGTAGGGGAAGTGTCCAACGATTTTCACCGGAAATATTATGCGGAATTGGAAGAATATATCGACAGTCATGGATTGAGCGGCAGAGTGACGTTGAAAAGCAATTTAAAAAAGGCGGACATGATGGAAGAATATAAAAAGGCGGATTTGTTCGTTCTGCCAAGCACGGGGGAGCCGGGATCTGTGACCAATTTGGAAGGCATGGCTTTTTCGATTCCGGTGATCTGCGGGGAGGATAACGGTACGGCATGCTATATTAAGCAGGGAAAAACGGGTTATGTGTTCAGGGATAACGATGAAGATGATCTGGTGGAAAAAATGGACAGTATCGTGGGCGATCCCAATGTATTAAAAAAGATAGGCGAAAATGCGTATCGCCATGTAAAGAAACATTTTCAGTTTGATTCCTATTATGAGAAAGTGGGACGGATTATGGAACTGCAAAGGAGAGAAAAAGGCAGGTAGGCAATGGAGAAAATTACGGTAATTACCCCTACATATAACAGGGGGGATATGCTGGAAAGGCTGTACCGGAGCCTTCTCGGGCAGACGGCAAAGGATTTTTGCTGGCTGGTTGTGGACGACGGCAGCGGCGATGGAACGGAAGCTTTGGTAAAGAGATGGTCAGAAGAAAACAAAATAAAAATCTGCTACCAAAAGCAGGAAAACGGAGGAAAGCACAGGGCGCTGAACGCCGGAATCAGGCGGATTGAAAGTCCTCTCACGTTTATTGTGGACAGCGACGATTATCTGCCGGAAGACAGTATACGGATCATATTGGAATATCATAATAAGTTTGCCGGCACTCCGGGGATATGCGGCTATAGTTTTCTGCGCTTTTACAGCAATGGAGAGGTAAATACGGCGTATTTTCCCATCAACGAAGAGATAGATACCTATTTGAAGGTAAGGATCAACGGGGGAATCGGCGGAGATAAGGCGGAAGTTTTTTTTACGGATGTGTTGAAGGAATATCCATTTCCTGAATTCCGGGGGGAAAAGTTTATGCCGGAGGATACAGTGTGGATGATGATGTCCGAAAAATATGCGATGGTGCATATTAACGAGTGCGTCTATATCAGCGATTATCTGGAGGGGGGATTGACCAGAAGCGGCCGGCGGATGAAAATATATTCCCCCAAAGGCATGATGCTTCGGTCAAAGGTTTACCTTGAAAATAATAAAGTCTGTCTGAAAGTAAAAATAAAAATGCAGCTATTATATATTATTTATTCCCGCTTTGCAGGGATGAGCCGGACAGAAGCGGCAGGGCAGCTTTCGGGAAGGGGGTTGTTCTATTTGCTGTATATTCCGGGAGTGTTGATACAAAAGAGATGGGGCAAGGAGTAATAAAGTATGGGACGAAACAGGGAAAAAGAGAATTTGGCGAACAGTCTGTTATTTTTTGCGGCAGCTGTCATATTTGTATTATTTTTTTCGACCAGTACTTCGCCCCTGTATGGGGGATATGGGGCGGATTCGGCCATTTTCCAGGTGATCGGCAAATATTGGGCAGAAGGAAAAGTGCCGTACTTGGAGTTGTTTGACCATAAGGGGCCTTATATTTTCTTTATCGATGCCATAGGTTATGGGATTTTAAACAGCAAATCGGGGATTGTGCTGCTGCAATGTGTGAATCTGTTTGTATTTCTGATCGGAGTATATAAAACCGCGTCATGCTTTTTTGAAAAAAAGAATGCAATGCTTTGGACCATGGTAACGCTCGGGTTTTTGTCCCTCTGCTATGAGGGAGGAAATCTGACCGAAGAGTTTGTCCTTCCTTTTCTCGCTTTCAGCGCTTATGGCCAGTTGAAATTTTTGACAAAGCCGGATTTGGGAAAATGGGGGAGGCATCAATATAGATGGTCATTTTTATATGGAATCACCTTTTCTCTTTGTGTTTTTACAAGGCTGACGAATGCGGTTGGCCTATGCTGCGGGATTTTTATTATTTTGTGTATTTTGATACGGGAAAAAGAATGGAAGAACATAGGAGGAAATATTCTGGCGACAGCGGCCGGGACGGCGGCGGCAGGGATTCCGTTTATTCTTTATTTTCTGGGAAAAGATGCGCTTTATGAAATGTTTGTGGGTACCATATGGCAGAATGTGAGATATACCGTATCGTCAGACGCTTTTTGGTGGAGTACGCCGCATTCGGTTGTGGGATGGATTCATATTGCGGCAGCTCATTTTTGCAGTTATGGACTAATCTTTGCAGGTATCGCCGCTTTCCTTAGAAAAAAGAAGGAAGAGGCGGCATATTATTTGTTTGTGGGCGTATGCATGACGGCCTATCTCGTTACCCGCAAGGCTTTTTATCACTATACAATGATTACGGTTCCATTTCTTCCGGCGATAGCGGCGGTATGCACGGATGTGCCATGGGCATTTATACAGAGAAATAAAGGAAAGCTTAGAATGGTGCTGGCAGCCTTTCTCGGCCTGTTTATTGCTTATCAGGCATTGACTGTGGTGAGGGACTCCTGGGGGAAAACGGGGGAAGAGCCGGAATACGCTTCGTTATTGCAGGAAATACCGGAGGAAGAAAGGAATGCGTTCGTGGCTTATAATGTGAGGACGGATTTTTATTTGCTCTGCGATATGGAGCCGTGTTACCGATATTTTCATCATCAGGACGCACACGCGGCGGTAAACGAAGGACTCAGGCAGAATATAAAGGAAGAATATGGAACCGCTAAGGCAAAATGGATATTGATGATGGAGACAGAGTTTGAAAACAGCATAGAAGAGATTTTGGATAAGGAGTATTTGCGTGTTGCCGGAAGCGGGAAATATGCATTGTATCATAAGAAGTGATGGATTGGAAAGTGGAGTCAGGAAAAGAGCAATTCCGTGGAGTGGATGCCGTAAAATTTATAATGGCAGTTTGCGTCATCATACTGCATACGCATCCATTGGAAGGAATCAATCATACGCTTAACTTTATAACGGCCGATGTTCTGGGAAGAATAGCCGTGCCCTTCTTTTTTATGGCGACGGGTTTTTTGCTCGCGCAGCGAAAAGGGGATGGGTATTTTTTTGGAATAGATCATGTGAAAAAATATGTATATAGGATATTAAAACTATATATTATCTGGACAGCGATTTATCTTCCGGTGATCATATATAAAAATATCATTGACAGCGGTGAAGGGCTAAGATATGGTATTTTGACTTCCATACGGGATTTTATATTTGTTGGCTCTTACGGGCATTTGTGGTATTTGCCGGCAACGGCCGTAGGAGTTGCGGCAGTATTTTTCCTGACGGAAAAAATCGGGGAAAGATGGAGCGGCATTCTTTTATTTTTCCTTTTCCTGGCGGGACTTCTGGCACAGTCTTATTATGGTCTTTTGGAAATATGGACCGGAGGAGGGGGATTGGTTTGGGACGCTTTGCGGCTGTTGAAAAAAATAATGGTGACAAGCAGAAACGGCATTTTTTTTGGCAGCTTTTTTATTTATATGGGAGGATGGACGGCGCGCCGGTATAGGGAAATCCACCTGGATACATGGATGATCTGGTTTGGGGCGGCAATCTCCGTAATGCTTTTGGGATGCGAAGAAGTTTGGCTGCAAAGGCTGGAGTTTGTAAGGGAAGGAGATATGTATGTCATGCTCGTTCCTTCCGCTTTTTTTCTGTTGATGGCATCTTTACGCATTTCGCTTAAAAAAGATATGGTATTTTGGCGTAAGATGAGTATGAATATGTATTTTATCCATTTATACTTTAAATTTATTTACAGGCAGTTTTTGGGGGAATATAATGAAAGTGGATGGAGGGTGTTTTTATTTACTTTTTGCAATTCGTTATTCTTCACATATCTGTTTTGCATGATAGAGGTGTGGAAAAAGAAAAGCAGATGATATGTATGCATCTGTGGTATTCTATTGATAAAACTAAAGGAGAAGAGAAAAATGAAATTAGTAGTAGCAGGAACCGGGTACGTAGGTTTAGTAGCAGGAGTGGGTTTTGCCGAAGTGGGGCATGATGTTACCTGTGTGGATGTGGATGAAAAGAAAGTGAAATTGATGGAATCGGGGATTTCTCCTATCTATGAGGAGGGATTAGAAGAGCTGATGAAGAAAAACAATGCAGCGGGCAGGCTTCATTATACGGTAGACTATAAAGATGCATATAGGTCTCCCGACGCTATTTTTATCGGAGTTGGAACGCCAGAGCAGCCTGATGGTTCCGCCAATTTAAGTTATATTGCCACAGTATCCAGACAAATCGCGGAATCTTTGGAAAAGGATTGTTTAGTGGTAGTAAAGTCTACGGTTCCGGTGGGAACAAACGATAAGGTAGAGCAGTTTATTAAGGATTTTCTTGTAAATGATGTTAAGGTGGAGGTCGCTTCCAATCCGGAATTCCTGGCGCAGGGTTCTGCGGTGCGGGACACCCTTCATGCAGCTAGGATCATTATTGGCACGGAGAGCAAGACAGCAGAAGAAATGTTGATGAAAATATATGAACCTTTTGGAATTCCAATCGTATCTGTCAGCAGACGGAGTGCAGAAATGATAAAATATGCGTGCAACGATTTTCTTGCTTTGAAAATTTCCTATATGAATGATATTGCAAATCTCTGCGAACTGGTGGGTGCAGATATAGAAGATGTGGCAAAAGGAATGAGCTATGATGCCAGAATAGGGGCAAATTTTCTAAAAGCGGGCATCGGCTATGGGGGAAGCTGTTTTCCGAAGGATACAAAAGCGTTAAAATTCCTGGCAGAAAAAGCCGGTTATCATTTGGAGACAGTGGAAGCAGCAGTAGCTGTTAACTCTAGGCAGAAAACGAGGCTGTTTCAGAAAGCCAGCGATAGGATGATTACCTTTCAGGGGCTGAAGGTAGCGGTATTAGGGCTTGCATTTAAACCAGAAACGGATGATTTGAGAGAAGCTCCTTCTATTGATAATGTGGAACTTCTATTGGAAAGTGGCGCGGATATCTATGCTTACGATCCGGTAGCGACAGAAAATTTTAAGAAAAAATATCCGGAGGGGCCGTTGAAAAAGGGAAGGATTTCTTATGTGGAAAAACCGGAAGATGCGTTGCAGGGGGCGAATATCTGTTTTGTTTTTACGGAATGGAAGGAGATTAAAGCCGTTTCTGCCTCAAAATATAAGGAATTGATGCAAAATCCCTTGGTGTATGATGGAAGAAATATATATGTCGTGGAAGAGATGGAAGAGAACGGCGTTGAGTATTACAGTATCGGCAGATAGCCTTTATGAGGATATAAAATGACAAAAAACAAAACGAAAGAATTATTCTATTATCTTTTTTTTGGGCTTATGGTTCTGGCAAAGGGGATTGGCTTGGACAGCGGCGTACGTTTCTATTATTTTCTAAGCGCAGCCGCGTGTCTTTGCCTTGGGATAAAGCTGATTCTTACGAAGTATACTAGGAAGCAGATTGGGGCTATGGCATTTTTGTGCGTCATAGCCTTTGTCTCTTACAGAAATGCGGGGCGGTTGGGGATCGTCTTGACGGTTTTGGCTCTCATTGGTCTGAAAGATATGGATTTGAAAAAGCTATTTCGTATGGGATTGGCCATATATGGATGTGCCTTTGCCTGGACGGTAATTATGGCGAAATTCGGCGTGATTCATAATCCCCTAGACGTTCATGTGAAAGGTGGGGAGGAGCTAATCCGCTGGGGAATGGGCTATAGTACGGGGAATGTATTCCATATATCTTATTTTATCCTGACGGTATTTTTATGCTATACATGGGGGCGGAGGTACGATATTAAGCGGATGCTGGCGCTGATGGGGGGGAATCTAGTCGTATTCCTGTTTTCTCTCAGTTATACGGGAGTGATCGTAACCACATTTTTTTTGATTGTGTATTTCTATGCAATAAAAAGAAGGAAGTTAAGCCGGATAGAACGGATCCTGTTCCAACTGCCGCTTCCTCTTTGCCTGATTTTTTCTTTCGGAGGGCCGTTTTTATTGGATATTCCGTTAATGCAGAAAGTAGATGCTATGATGCAGGCAAGGCTGTCTTTTTCTGCATATTTTTTGAAAAATCAGCCAATTACGCTATTTGGTGCCAGAATGAAAGATATTCCCAATTTTTGGGTGATTATGGATAATGGCTATGTTTATATTTTTATGACTTTTGGAATCGTAGCGTTTGCGCTGTTTTGTGCGGGATACGCAATTCTGATCGCCAGATATAGCGGTTTTTTGAGGAGAAAAGAATGCTTGCCGGAATTGAGTATTATTTTTTCATTTTTGCTGTATGGAATTATGGAACAGTTTATTTCCAATGCTTTTATGAATTTATCCTTGCTCTTTTTAGGTGAAGTGCTGTTTGGGGTGGCAAGTGAGGAGAATAAATCCATTGAAAAGGAGTGTGCAGGAAAGGAGGGGGAAGAAAAGGAAGATTCGGCAAGGCTGAAGGTTTGGCAATGGGAATGCTATATGGCGATAGGTGTTGCGATTGCCGTCTTTTATTTGGTGTTTATACCTGCAAAGGAGTTTGTTCGGATACCGTTGGATTCCTTGCCTTACGTGGATGCATGGAGCGCGGAGGTGTCAGTGGATATTGTTCCTGGTGGAGCGGCTGATAAAGAAGGCTATACCAAAAAAGACTTAAAGGAGCAGATAGCGCAGTGTCGGTCATGGATCGAGAAGCCGGAAGTTATGCAGGAAGCGGTGCGGGCAGCCGGACTGGAAGGAAAGTTGTCGGCGGGGGAAGCAGCGGCGGCTATGGAATATTCCATTTCTATGTCTGTATACAACAGTGGAAAATATGATCGATTCCGTATCCGGTTATTGGAGCTGTATTGCGGGATCAGTAAAGAGGAATATGCCCGGTTAATGGAACAGATCGTGCAGACTGTGAAACAGTCGGGGGAAATGGTGTATCAGGTGGACGCAAACTCTATTTATCAGGAAAAGATTGGAAAGAGTTTTGGGGAAGACAGGATTGAGCATATGAGTAAGGAAAAAGAATATTTGGTGGAGAAAAATGGAAGCATAGTAAAAATGGAACACTTTCGAAACGGGATATTTTATGGAATAGCGGGAATGATACTGCTGGGGAGTTTACATGTTATAAAAAGGGCGCATATGATAAAAGTGGAATGGAGGCGGCGATGAGAATAGCGATCGATTTGACCTCTCTGGCCGATAATTTTTCAGGGATAGAGAGGTATGCCATGAACATAGCCAAAGAACTGATAGAGTTGGATAAGCGGAGGGAAAATACGTATATTCTCTTATTTAAACGAAAGATACATCCTGAATTTAAACGATATCAGGAGTTGAAAAATGTTGATTTTAAGGTGTGGCAGGGAAAAAATAAATTTTTGTTTGCTCAGATATTGATGCCCTTTCATCTATATGGTGTAAAGGCGGATGTTTTTTTATTTCTGGCATTTCAGAGTCCTGTGTTATTTCGACACAAAAGGATATTTAATACGGTTCATGATCTGACATGCTGGGATTGCCCGGAGACGATGAAAAAACATATGGAGTGGTATTTTAAATTGTCGATATTGAATGCACTTTGGGTGAGCGAGAAAATTATTACAATATCAAAGTTTACAGGGAACAGGATTGTCAGGAAATTTCATTACCGCAGGGGTAAGCTGATCCTTGCCTATTGCGGAATTGCCGATGTGTTTATGGACTATATCAGGGAGCAGAAAATTCCTTTATCAAAAGAAGAAACGAACAAGCGTCTGGAAATACGTCACAAATATCATTTACCGGAGCAGTATCTTCTTTGCCTGGCGACATTGGAGCCACGGAAAAACCTGCCTTTCCTAGTAAAAGCTTATGTGGAGCTTCAGGAAGAGGAGGCGTTGGCTATTCCCCTTGTCCTGGCCGGGCGAAAGGGTTGGAAAATGGACGAATTCCTGAACCGAATAGAGGAGGTATACAGAAGGAAAATTATCGTGACCGGATTTATCGAGGACGAGGATCTGCCTTATGTATACCATATGGCGGATTGCTTTATTTTTCCTTCCATTTATGAAGGATTCGGCATGCCGCCGCTGGAGGCGATGGCAGTAGGTACCATGGTAATTTCTTCCGATGCGGCATCTTTGAAAGAGGTTCTAGGAGGAGCAGCTTCCTATTTTCACCTGGGGGACAAACAGGAACTTAAGGAAAAAATGAGGATGGGTATCCGCCAGGAAGTGGGAGATGTTATGGTGAAAGATATTAAAAAAAGGATTAGTATGTTTCAGTGGAAGGTATCGGCGAAAAAGATTGCACAGAAGATTGGCTAAAAAAGTTGGCCGCGGCCAACTTTTTTAACGTGATTTATTTCTGCGCATATAATCCGCAAGAACTGCGATAAATTCCTTGGGAGGCAACGGCCCGGCATTGGGATATCCAGTAACGGCACAGAAATGGCAACCATTCCCCTGCTCCCAATAGGCATCGAGAAGGGTTCGTATGCTGTGCTGAATAGAATCCGAAGATACGTGGAAATATTCAGCAGCAGCCTGATAAAGCGCTTTGCTGGTGAGGAACGGACTGCTTTCATCAGATGCTGCTTGGCAGATAATATGGGCCAGATAAGGATATCCCCTATAGGAAGGGTTAACGCCGATACGAATTAATAGTTCAGAAACAATAGCTTTTTCCATAGTTAATTCCTCCTTCGTAAAAATAATAATGCTGTTTCTGTTATTAGCATAATGGATTGGGGAAAAATTCCAAGGAAAAGGAAGAAAAAAGACATAAAAGGACATTTTTTTGTCTGTCAAGGGTTCTTCCTTGGGAATGCAGCACTATGGAAAATGTTATATCACATAAATTGCGTTTGGGAGGGAAGGGTGAATAAATAGAGGGTAAAAAGGTAAAAAAAGGTGATTTTATACGATAAAATCAGAAAAAGATCAAAGAAATCTTCGAAAGAAAGACGATCCGGTCACAGCTATCCTGCTGATAGGCAGCCAACAGGATAGCTGTGAGTGCCGGAGGCTATGATGGCGGCATCGTTTTTCGGTTTTCCATATAGTTGAAAATAAGGTCATCGGATTTGGAACTGATTTTATTATAACGTTCGGCAATGGAGTATTCGCGCAAGAGTGATAGAAAACACAATTTTGTGTTTGAGTCGTAAGCCATATTCTGCACTTCTGCTTCGTCAATAAAATATATAGTATCGTTTTTGCAAAGGGATTTAAATTCATTTAAAATAGTATTCATATTAATTTTGGATAAAAATTCAGCCTCTTCAGTTTCTATCTTTTGGAGGGCAGTTTCTGTTATATAAATTTTAGAACTGTTTAACATCAGTTGTCCGCGGATGAATTTGTAGTCACTGCTTTGGGGATCTGATATATTCATTTCCGGACGGCAAATCAGAAGACGATGCATAGTTGGACGTCTGTTTCCGCCGGATGAAACGGTAGCGGAACAAGCCATTCGGCAAATGAGCTTTTCGTTAAATAAAAACATATGGTGAAAAATTAGAAAGCAAGTCTCGCCCAAGGCGTTCGATGTGAGCATACAGTAACATGCGGATTGGGTAAGGGAGATGATTAGGCTGCCCGTATAATGCTTGGTGATAGGAGCTCCGTCCTGTTGTTTTTTACCAGTATTAAGAATCAGTTCAGCGCTACAGTAATCGCCGGAGGACGATTCCTGAAAGGTAAGTATCCCATGCAGAATATTATTTTCTGATGAGATAGTGGAATGGAAGTAAACATTGAAACGGTGTAAATATCCATTAAAAGCTAAAGGATATTGAGCCGGCTGGGTGTATACTCCGTTGTTACCATCAGCTTGTAAAGTATTATTGGGAACAACGAACCCAGAGGAGAAAATTTCAATAGGATCAATTTTCAGGGAATGGCAAATTTGTACAATATGAACAAGGGAGGCTTTGCTATCGCCGTGTAAGAGCTTAGAAATTGTGGATTGGCTAAGTCCGCTTTCTATCGCTAAGGATTTCTGGGAAATACCTTTGGTTTTCATGATTTTTTGAATATTTTTAAGTGCCATGGAACAGTAATTTTCAGCATACTCTTTTGATGGTGAATTTTTAGTTATTTGCTTAGGCATACAAATTCCTCCTGGTATAATAACAGATGGTTTCTTTGTTATAGATTATTATAACTACTATATTCGGAAACGGCAATAGCGTATTCGAAAATTGAATAAGTGATATTTGCTTTTTGAATTAAAAAAATGTATTTATCAAAATAAATTTAGAATTGGAAAAAACAATGAGGGGTGTATTCATTGATGGACTTTATTTCCTTGTGCTATACTAGGAACATCTTACTTTTGAAAAAAAGTAGGAAAAGGGAAGTTTCTTTTAATATTAGGCTAATTTGAAGCAGATAAATCCGTACCTTTTAATTATATAATATATAAAATATATAATAATAATTTCTGCTTTAGAATAGCTTGGTTTATTAAAAGGAATTTCTTTTTTGGAATAAAACAAGAAAAGGATGTTACACTAAGACGATGGAGCGCATAAAGATGTATAATAGTATGCTTTTTAGCAGAGTATAGCTTGATTATACGCGCTCAAAAGGGGGTATGCATTTTAATGGAAAGAAAAGTGGCAGGTATACTGTATGATCAGGAACAGATCAACAAGGTATTCCATGGGAAAAAAGAAAGAGGTACGTTTTTGCGATGGTTGGATAAAGATGAACTGATAGAGGAATCGACAGTTGATGAAAAATCAATGAATCGAAAATATAATTTTAATCTGAGGTTCAAGCATGTAGATTACTGACAGGAAGAACTCGCCTGGTTTTGGGCGGGTTCTTCCTGTCAGTAATCTGTATGTCGATGGGCAATAATGAATGAGGCAGCTGGCATTGCAGTCAAAAGAGAAAAGGGGGACGAAGTTAAAATGAGAAATATATGCAGACCATTTATTTTTTATAATAATTATTGGCTTAGTGAAAAAAGAGAAGGAGACAATGCCTGTGATTATTTGGCCTTTGGTTACTATGATGAAGTATCTGTTGGCGGTAATCTTTTTCAGGAGACAAAATGCTCTATAGAATCTTTATGGGAGTATGAAAAAGAGCGCTTACAGATGCTGGAAGGGCAGTATTCGGAAAAGATTATATTTGGTTTTCGGTCGGAGACGGATGATTCGGATTGTACATATATAAGGGATGATAAGCTGTGGGAAAAGGCGGAAGGGGAAAAAACGAAATACCCCTTTATTTTTGTTTCCGTGCTACATATGAAAACAGAGAAGCCTGACATGAGCCTTTCAAACAGGGTGAAAATAGAGAAAGCTCTTACCGTAGAGGGACGCAGGTTGGCTATTACTTATTTAACGCTTGGTGATGGCGATATGATTTTGGTTCTATTATGTAAATGCTACAAGGATGGGAGGGAAATTCTTGATAGTTTTCACCGAAAGGAGGAAGCTTCCTTTCTGGGGAGCTGTGAATGGAATTTTGCTTATAGTTTTACCGTTGCGGGGATTCAAAAAGAAAGTTTGAATAAAAATTTGCAGGATGTTGCCGCAGACCAGATAGAAAACATAAGCCAGGCATATATTTATATGATGGAAAAGAAATTGGGAAGTGTTGATTATGTTTACGAGGAAATGAAAACGCAGTTATTATGTAAAAAAAATACGAATACTGGGGGGGTGATAGAAAAAGAATCAGTATTGGGATGTAACGATGAAGTGATAGTGGTAAAAAATATTTCATGGGAGCTGTTTCTGGAATTTTTTCAGGACAAGAAGGGAATATTGAATAGCCAGAATCTTTTTTATAAGGATCATCTGATCGGAATAACAACTATTATAGCTCATCCCCAGCAACAATCAAAGAAGGCGGAAGGGTATAGGGAAGGAACGGAAAATACTCCGTTGCTGAGCGTTAAACTGAAAAAGATGATTGAGATATTGAAGCAAATGGATAGTGTATATAAAAAACCATTTGAGAATATAAGCAGATATCTTTGCCAAATCATCAATTCTCTTCAAAAAGCCGAGAAATTACCGTTTTTGGATTATGCATTGGTATCGGCATTTTTACCATTAAATATGGTAATGCAGATATCGGAAATAGTGGGCCGAAAGGAGGATGAGACCCTGGCAGGAGAATTTTATTCCTGCTTTTATGAATTTATAAGAGGACTGAATATATATATCCAAAATATGGCATATTTAGACCGCCAGTTTATACAAATTATAAATTTTGATTTTAAAACATATTATACTCCTGTAAAAATGACTGCTTTTTATAATGCTTTTATATATGCTCTGAAAAATTATTTAGATTCCATTAATGGGGAAAACGGACAAAAACATGAATATGAGTTTTTGCTGTGTTTGGGTGCAACAGGCAATATGGAGGTACAGGAATTGTTCCAGGGCATGTCTGATACCAAAAGGCTTTTTTTAGTTTATATTCCGGAAGACCAGTCATATAAACCGAAGCAGATGTTAATTATGCTGGGGCATGAAGTAGGGCATTTTGTTGGGCAGAAAATACGAAGCAGGGAGAAACGGCTGGAGTGTGCGATAAACATAATGGCAAAGATTATGGTACGCTATTTGAGGGATTGTGTAAAAGATCAGGTTGATGATGGGGCGGAATCTCAATATCTTCAAAAAGAGGAATACTGGAGCGGGCTGGAAAAAAAATGGGTAAATCTGATCAAGTACTACCTGGAAAATCGTGGTAAGAAAAATTACATAAAAAATGAGATCTTTATAGGATGCGATGATGAAAAAGCCGACCAATTTAGCGAGCAATATAAAAAAACACGGACATATACCTATGTGTTGGGAAGAACAATGGCGGACAGCTGTGTGGAAATCTTGAAAAAACATGGAGAAGAATTGTTTTCGTATTTAATCGAACAGGACTATTTATATTGGATTAAGAACGATGCATCATGTGCAGAAAAAAAGAAGAGAGAAATATCTGTAAACCTGGCAAAGGCAGCAGAAGAGCTTTTGCAGGAATCAGTATGGAGTCGTCATCAGACATCCTTGAGTTCAATTATCAGGGGAATGATGTATCTGTTTAAGGAATGTGTAGCGGACTTGATCGGCATATTGACGCTTAAGATACAGATGGAGGATTATCTGTATGCCATGCAGCAAGCTGTTGAAAGCCAGGGACAGGAGGGGAGAATAGTAGGAGGCATTGATCTCCTGCGCAGCGCAATGGTGGTTTATTGCATGGCGTATCCTGGGGAGCATGATGCTGGACATGAAAATGTATTTCAGTGGGACTTTGAAGAATTTGATAAAGAAGAGAAAATGACAGGTAATGCTGAGAAATTGAAGAGAAAAATTGCCGAATGTATAGATAGATATTTGACGAGCGATGATGGCATGGTATTAAAGAAAGAAGATCCGCTATTTGAGAATAAAGATACGGAAATTTACCTGTTTTGGGATACAGGAGTTTTGATAGAATTACAAAAGTATTTGCTGCATTGCAGAGATAGGTTAAACTTTTTTTATGAAAAAAGGTTATCGGAGCGATTGCATCCATTTTATCAGATATTTCAGGAACCAGAGGCGGAAAAGATGATAATTGAAATTGAAAAACATATAACAGATTATTATTCCAAGATATGGGGAGAGATTATACAAGATACACAAGAAGATCATTAGGGAAGCAGGGGAAAAATGGGGAAGAACATAGGGATAAAATTGTGTGACTATTTGAAAGGGCAATTAGGAGAACAGTATTCGGGCCTTAGAGGAAAAATTAATTTTAGTTTTACTTATGGGAAAGAAGAGAAAAAACTGAAGGAGAAAATGAACAGAAATGTTCAGGAGTGTGATAAGGAAAACAAAGTTTGCAGGTGTTCTTTATATGAAATACAAGACTCCCGGCTGGATGACGAAAATCGCGTGTATGGATGCTGGACATTCCAGGGAGAAGTACCGAACGAGGCAAGAGAAGCGTGGGGATATCTGGGGGATCTGCTGGTAAGGACATTATCGGATAAATTTAAGGACCTTTTATATTTAGAGGAAGCAGAGAAAGAAATTGGGACGGAAAGCCCAAAGGAAGATGACCCTGGAAAACAGAAAGCGGTGGTTCGTCATTTCGTAGGAGATTTGCTCGACGAGAAATGGCTGATGGATTGTTATACAAAGGAGGTACTGCAAGAGTGCCGTTTTCCGGAGCGTAAACTTTTGGCGCATATTTCTGCACAGTTATATGAAAAAAGACCGCTCAAGGCAAAACTGTATTTTTCGGATAAGCCATTAAAGGAAGTGGCTTTGGAAATTGATAAGACAAAAAAAGAAAAAAAAGAGAGGGCTGTATCATATATTAAACTGGAAACAGGGGGTGAGGACATCGTTTCGAAAATGCCGGAATATGAGCTGAATATGGATAATCTTCGAACGATCAGGAAATTGCTGGAGATGCCGGGAGAAAGGTATGGCTTTTTGGCGGTACGTGATGGTGACAAGTACAGAATGGAAGGGCTCATCCATAACGATGTGATAGAAGAAAAATCATATATTCAATTTGAAGGATATATGAGATGGTGCGCGGTTTCCAAAGGCAATGAAGTGCTGCAATATAAGGATGGAAGTTATAACGTGCCTAAGACAACCCAGGATAATGACAAGGAAGGATGGAAGGGAGATATAGAAAATCTGAAGAACCAGGAAGCCTTTAAGAACTTTTCCTGTGATATGGAAACCATTAAAGATGTGATAGAAATTTTAATTAAAAGCAGCCAGCATGGAACATCCATAATATTTATGGATGATGCGCTGCTGGAAGAAGAAGTGAAACGGTTGTGGGAATTTAAAAGAGCCTATAGGGTGGAAGAATTTTTCATGATTCATTCAGTAGAGGCTGTGAAGGGAATTGCTGGTATTGATGGAGCATTGATAGCGGATTTTAAAGGATATTGCCATGCGGCAGGGGCTATCCTGGATGGCGAGATGATCAGCGCAGGAAGATCCGATCGGGGAGCCAGATATAACTCTATAGCGAATTATGTATCCTGGGTGCTGAAAAAATGGGAGAAAGAGAAAGGAGAGAAGTATTTTTGTTTTGCGGCCATTATTTCGGAAGATGAGATGGTAAATTTGATATTTCCCAAAAGGGATGGATCTTAAATATATAAAATGTCGGCAAGAACTGTAGATATGGTCTGTTCTAAACAGATGATATGTGTATTGTAAGATGGATAAAATCATGTTAGTATTACTATTGCAATGACAGATTTGCAGATACTGGAGGATGATAGATGCTGGATGTTGCGTACTCGCTGGATCATGGATATGTAGTGCCTGTTGCTGTTTCCATTAAATCGCTTTTGGAGAATCGGGATTCGGATTTATTGAGGATTCATATTTTAGGATATCATATTACAAATGAAGATAAAAAAGCAATTCAATTTATTTGTGACAGCGCTTGCATTCCTGTATTTTTTTATGAAATAGGAGAATGCCTGGATAAATATAAAAAGCTAAATAGAGAACGGGGAAATGTGGGCATGTACGGCCGTTTATTTATAGGTGATTTTTTAGATGAATCTATAAAAAGGGTTCTTTATTTGGATGGAGACACGCTAATTCTATCAGGACTTGGCTTTATAAATACCATGGAGCTTTCGAATCATATTCTTGCCGGAGCGTATGATGTGTCTCTTCCTGACTGCGGCAGCAGGGAAATTATTGGTTTTTCAGAGGAAGAATTGTATATTAATTCAGGAGTAATATGGATTAATTTAGATTTATGGAGAAAGGAAAAGGTTGAAACAAGGTGTTATGAATATTTGAAAAAAACACCAGAAGTAATTTATAACGACCAAGATGCAATTAATGTTGTCTGTAGGGGGAAAATATCCTTGCTGCCGTTGGCAATGAATATGACGGCACTGCTTCCGGTAATGCCCTTTCGCTATGAGAAGCTTATCGGGGATAAATATTTTGAAAATTATTATAACAGTTCCGAATATGAAGAGGCGCAAAAAAATCCTGTGATTATACATTTTGCTTCAGAGTTATTCGGGAAACCTTGGCAAAAGGGTTCGATTGCGCCATATGTTGAAAAATGGGAGGATTATCTTCTCGATACCCCTTTGAAACATACGGAGAAAATGCCCAGAATTTTTTCTAAAAATAAATACCGTGCTATATATCTAAGAAGTGCGGAAGGCATTATTCGCTTTTTTTATAAACGAAGGATTTATGCTGGAGTGGCGTTTTTTTATAGACTGTTTTATTTATATGGACATAAAATACTGAAGATAATTAGAAAATAATTTAGAAAGTAATCTCTTCTTTGTTTTTTTCGGCATACAGAAGGGATTTTAGTTTTTTACCAGCCATTAACCATATGCAGATGCATCATGGATATACTACAGATCGGGTTTAAAGTGATTTATGGGAAAAGAAAGTAAAAAAAAGAAAAGAATAGCGTTTATAGTACAACGGTATGGCAGAGAAGTGGATGGCGGCGCGGAATATTATACGATGTTGATGGCACAGCATTTGAAACCATATTACCATATAGAGGTATTGACTTCCAAAGCGCTTACCTATGAGAAATGGGAAAACTATTACAAAGCGGATGTAGAAGAAATTGACGGAATAAAAGTGCGGCGATTCGGAGTCAGATGGAAAAGAAATAAATATATACAATGGGTGTTGAAAATCTTAATTACTCAGTTTGGATGCAATAGTCTGAGGATGACTTCATTATGGAATAAGGTATTAGGACCATATGTTCCTGGTTTGACGGATTATATCGGGACGCACAGGGATGAGTATGATATATTTGTTTTTATTACTTATATGTACCATCCAACAGTGTTTGGGATGGAAAAGGCGGGGGAAAAGGCGGTTTTTGTGCCGACGGCTCACGATGAATACAATATTTATTTTAAAGTATATAAAAAGATATTCCATATGCCAAGAAAGATCGTATACTTGACCGAGGAGGAAAAATTGTTTGTTGAAAAACAGTTCCATAACGAAAGAGTAGAACACAAGGTGATCGGCATTGGTATAGATCTGCCAGAAAAAGTGGATACGGAGCATTTTTGTAAAAAATATGGGATAGAGGGAAAATATATTATATATGCAGGAAGGGTGGAGGAAGAAAAGGGGTGCGGGGAAATGCTTGCTTTTTTCCACCGATATTTGGAGGAGGAATGTGCGGCAGGAGAAATCGAAGGCGGAAATGACGAGGAAAGGAATCTAAAGTTACGGCTTGTCATTATGGGTAAAAAATATATGGATATACCGAACTGGGAAAATATTCATTATCTGGGATTTGTGCCGAACGAGGATAAATATGATGGAATAGCGGGAGCGGAGGCATTGTGGCTTCCTTCGCATTTTGAAAGTCTGTCAATTTCTGTTTTAGAGGCTATGGCATTGGCGAGGCCGGTCATTGTGAATGGGAAATGCAGCGTATTAAAAGGACATTGTAAAAGGAGCGGAGGCGGGCTCTGGTATGAGGATTATGAGTCTTTTGTCAAAGCTGTGGAGGAGTTGACGGGGGAAAGACAGGAAACTTATTGTAAAAAAGCAAAGGAATATGTGGAGCGGTATTACAGATGGAATCGAGTGATAGAGGAGTGGAAGGAGTTAATCGATGGGGAGAAGGAACCAAATTAAAGGGCAGGATGTTTGAGAATGAAAAACAAGATTTTGCTGTATTTAAGAATGATAAAATGGCATAGGATTCTCCATGCATTTTCCATATTGAAAAAAGAAGGGATAGGCGGAATAAAGTACCATTTTTATCTGGTAAAAGATAAAGAAAAAGGGCTGGAACAGAACGGCGGGAGAGAATATGATGTGTCTCCTGTTATAGAAATGGAAGATTACCCGATTCTGGTATTTGAGGAAAGCATAAAACCGATGGTATCTATTATTATTCCTGTGTATAATCAATTTGCGTATACCTATCACTGTTTGAAACATATCAACAAATATATGGATCATATACCTTGCGAGGTTATCATTGGCGACGACTGTTCTTTTGACAAGACAACGGAGTTGGAGAAAATAGTAAAAGGAGCCAAGATAATTCATAATAAAGTAAATTGTCAGTTCGTTAAAAATTGCAACAGGATGGGAGACGATGCAAAAGGAAAATATTTATTATTCCTAAATAACGATACGCAGGTGCAGCACGGATGGTTAAGCGCTTTAATAGAGTTAATGGAGAGCGACAGATCGGTAGGGCTTTCAGGATCAAAACTGGTATATCCCAATGGTTTGCTGCAGGAAGCAGGAGGAATTGTCTGGAGGGATGCAACCGTTTTGCAATTTGGAAATAACAGGCGGCCAGGGGAGAGCGAAGTAAATATCAGGAGAGAAACAGATTATATTTCAGGAGCTTCTATGATCATTAGAAAAGAGTTGTGGAATGAGATTGGAGGATTTGATGAGCGATTTTCACCGGCGTATTATGAAGACGTGGATTTGGCATTTGAAGTGAGGGAGCGAGGGTATAAAGTGGTATATCAGCCGGAATCCGAGGTAATACATTTTGAAGGAATATCGGAAAAAATGGATGAAGATACGGAAGCGAGAATAAATGAGAACAGAGAAAAGTTTTTCATGAAATGGAAAAAAACGTTAGAAAGCAGACATTATGAGAGCAAGCAATATATGGAAATAGTGAGGACGATAAAAGCAGACGGGCCGCCTGTGAATTAAGAAAATTGACTGGCTTTATATGAACCGGATGACGGAATGATTGACTTCATTAGAGTAATAATGGTATGATATCAAAAGGGTTTTGGGTAATTTGAAAACTGATATTTTGATAGTTTATATAATTGTTTTCAGCTTAGTATGTACAAAAAAATATTTTGGCGGTGTGGATCATGAGAAATAGAATAGATAAAATCAGAGTTTTTTTAGAATTAACCAAGAATGATTTCAAAAATAAATTTGCAGGTTCCATGTTGGGAACCTTTTGGGCTTTTATGCAGCCGATTGTAAATGTTACTATTTATTGGTTTATTTTTGAAAAGGGATTGAAAAGCCAGCCTATGGACGGTTTTCCATATTTACTTTGGCTGATTGCAGGAATATGCCCATGGTTCTTTTTTAACGAAGCGCTAAACAGCGCGTCTAATTCATTAGTGGAATATAGTTATATTGTGAAAAAGGTTAAGTTTCCCGTTGCCATTATTCCTGCAATAAAAATATTTTCAGCATTATATGTACATTGCTTTTTTGTCGTGTTAATTAATGTTATTTATATAGGATATGGGAAAGGGATCAGTATTTATGTTCTGCAAACAGTCTATTATTCGTTTTGCGTGCTGGCATTGGCTACGGCAATCTCTTATTTTATAGCGGCGATTTCGGTTTTCTTTAAAGATATGACTCAAATTGTAAGTATTTTTTTGCAATATGCTATGTGGTTTGCCCCCATTATGATTGATGAACGTCAATTTCCCGAAATAGTGCAAAAGCTTATGAAGTATAATCTAATGTATTACCCAATATGTGGTTATAGAGATGCAATGATTAATAAGGTATGGTTTTGGGAACACTTAGAACTGTCTTTATATTTTTGGATATGTACATTTGGATTATTTGTATTTGGATACTTTGTTTTTAAGAGAATGCGCCCTCACTTTGCGGATGTGCTTTAGGGAGTTGAATAATTATGAAAGAAAATATTAGAATTAAAGCGAATGACTTGACAAAGATATTTAAATTATATAATAAGCAGACAGATAGGATCAAAGAGGCGCTTAGCCCAAGGTCACAGGTATATCACAGGGATTTTTACGCCTTGAATCAAATTTCATTTGAAATAGGCGCAGGGGAAACGGTAGGGATTGTCGGAAAAAATGGCGCTGGGAAGTCTACCTTATTAAAGATATTAACTGAAGTTCTAACGCCGACTACAGGTGAGATGGTAATTAATGGAAAGGTATCCGCATTATTAGAGCTGGGATCAGGTTTCAATCCGGAATATACAGGATTAAAAAATATTTATTTAAATGGAACGATTATGGGACTGACCCGATCAGAAATCGACGCAAGGGTTGATGATATTGTGAACTTTGCTGATATAGGCGATTACATATATCAACCGGTAAAGTTATATTCCAGTGGAATGTTTGTTAGGCTGGCTTTTGCAGTGGCAACGAATGTTGATCCTGATATATTGATTGTGGATGAAGCTTTAGCTGTGGGCGACATTCGCTTTCAGTTAAAATGTATGGATAAATTTTTAGAATTTAAAGAAAAAGGCATTACTATATTATATGTCAGCCATGATGTCAATTCCATAAAAAGATTTTGCGATAGGGCTATTTGGCTGAATGAAGGTAAGATTCAACTGGATGGGAACGTTGATTATGTAACAGATCAATATTTAGATTATTTGAAGATGCTGGACAATAAAGTTGCAGAAGAGAAAAGCCATCATATTCAAGTGGTAAATCAAGAAAAAGAAGAAAATATTATAAACGGTAATATTGACATTGCCGCTTTATATAAAGTTAGAATTTTAAATAGCAAAGAGGAAGAAATAGACAGGATCCAACATGGAGAAGAAATTATTGTTGAAGTGGAATATATTGTCAACGATATTTCAGTGGAAAACCCTGTTTTGGGAATTGCAATTTTAAGAATAGATAATCTATACATCTGTGGTGTTAATACATTATTAGATAAGCAAAAGATTCCTTGGAAAAAAGGAAGGAATAAATACCGGCTAAAATATAAGGAATTTACTTTAGTGGGAGGAAGTTATTATTTTGATGTGGCAATTTATGATCAGACGGCGACTGTGCCGATCGATTATCGGAGCAAATATAAAGAGTTTTTTGTGGATATGGAATATACTGCTGAAGGAATTGCGATATTAAATCATAGATGGATCGAAGGATAGGAGGTTGCATGAAATACGAAACAGAGATTGATTTTAATAGTAGAAATACAGTTACCATATTTATTGATTTAATTAAAAATAATTCCAAAGTGTTAGAGTTTGGTGCAGCAAGCGGAAGACTCACCAAATATTTGAAAGAAGAAAAGGCGTGCAAAGTTTCAATAGTGGAAATTGATGAAGAAGCGGCTAAAATTGCGGTACCTTATACGGAGAGCCATGTAATTGGGGATATTATGGATTATGGCTGGATGGATGAGTTTGCCGGCCAGCAATTTGATTATATATTATTTGCAGATGTCTTGGAGCATTTATTAAAACCGGAAGAGGTTTTGGCGAAAGTAAAAAAATTTTTAAAAGAGGATGGTAAAATATTAATATCGCTGCCTAATATCGCATATAATGGTGTGCTTTTAAGTCTGTACGAAAATAATTTTGCATATAGCGAAGTTGGCATATTAGATAATACTCATTTGCGGTTTTGGGCTTTAGATGAAGCTGAGAGAATATTCAGAGGGCTGGGATATGGTATTGAGTTAATAGATGCAACATATAATCCGTTAAGTGTTTCAGAGTTTGGAACGGTATATGAATCTTTGCCCAGTGTGGTTGGGAATCATATAAAAAGCAGAGTATATGGCGAATTATATCAAATGGTTTTTGTACTGTCAAAAAGAAAAGATGTTAAAACGATAGATAGAACATTAAAGCATACGGATTATCTATTTGTGCAATGTTTCTGGGGTGCCGGGGAAGGGTGGGATATATGCAAAAATATTAAGTATCCGGTGACTCTTAATAATTATCAGTTTTGCGAGGAAATTGCCGTTTCAAAAGATGCAAAATTATTTCGATTGGATCCTTTAAATGTTCCCTGTGTTGTTCGGGTGAAGGTTACTGACCAGACAGGAAAAGAGTTATCGGCGGCTAATACCAATGGAAATCAGGTAGAAAATGTTTTCTGTTTCGATCATGGTGATCCGCAGATTATATATCAGGTGGAACCGGAATCGAAAAATATATTGAAAATTGAAATAGAATATATGATGTATAATAATGATACGATTTATAAGTGGATCTGCGATAGTTTGAAAAAAAGGAACAGTATCATCGAACAAAAAGAAAACTATATTGTAGAACAAAGAGAAGCGCTGGAAGAATGCGGAAACCAAATCAAAAGAATGAAAGAAATGGTAGAACAAAAGGAAAATTATATAAATGAACAGAGGGGATTATTGGAACAGCGCGACAATGAAATAAGGGAGATAGGAGGGATAGTGGAACAAAAGGAGAATTACATTAATGAACAAAGGGACATTCTGTTGCAAAAAGAGAACTGTATTAATGAACAAAGGGATGTTCTATTGCAAAAAGAAAATTGCATTAATGAACAAACAGGTATTCTGTTACAAAAAGAAAAGAAATTGAAAAGAATGGAGCAGTTTTTAGAAAAAAAGGGGATGCGATATTTATATAAAATATTAATGGGAAGATATGAGGAAGAAGAGTCATGAAAAATGTTTTAATATTGAATCCATATATTTCAACCCTTGGGGGCGGAGAAAAAACTATGGGGTATTTCTGTAAAAGTTTGGAAGAGTATTATAATTATGATGTTATCATTGATATATTAGTGTTTAATACTTATGGAGTGGACGTTTTTGCAGAAGGGTATATAGAAATAGAAGATTTAAATAAACAGTTTGGACTGAAATTAAAAAGAACAAGAATTAAAAAAATAGATATACCATTTTCTAAAAACAGAATGGAGGCTTTTAAAAATAAGCTGGAAATTGAAAAAGTATCTAGAGGGTATGATATATTTGTTAATTTCATGTTTTTAAGTAAACACATTGGACACGCGAAGAAAAACATATACCAGTGTTTTTTTCCACCCAAAAGATATGCGAAGGAATGGCAGGGCAAAGGGAGAATTATAGGTATTCTTTATGACTTTTTATTTTATAGAAGCTATAACGTATGCATCAGCGACTCGAAATTTGCAAACCATTGGCTAACAACATACTGGAAACCTCATAAAAAGAATATTGTAATTTATCCGCCGGTATTTTCTGAAAAAGAAATGGAAGGACGTTATATTGAAAGTGAAAAAAAGAATATTATTATCAGTGTGGGAAGATTTTTTGTAGGATCCCATAGTAAAAAGCAATTAGATATGGCTAAGTTTTTTATACATAATTCCGACAAGCTGGCAGCCTATGAATATCATATTGTCGGGGCAGTATCGGAGCGGGAAGAGGACAGAGAATATTTAAGAAAGGTAGAAGAGGTCGCAAAACAATCCGAAAATATTAAAATTCATGTGAATTGTAAATATGAAGAGTTGATTGCCCTTTATAGAGCTGCAAAAATATTTTGGCATGCAACGGGCTTTGGTATTGATGAGAACAGGGAACCGGAGAAAACGGAACATTTTGGGATAACAACGGTTGAGGCGATGAGTTTCGGTGCGGTTCCTGTTGTAATCAATAAAGGCGGACAGAGGGAAACGGTAGAAGAGGGAGTTAACGGGTACAGATGGGATGATGAAAAAGATTGTATTGAAAAAACATATAAATTAATTGAAGATGATGATTTAAGAAGGCGTATGGCAGAAGAGTCCGTAAGGAGAGCGAAGGGATATTCTACGGAGGAATATGACAGGCTAAACAGAGAGGTATTTCATGGACTCAAAATATGATGTTTCAATAATTATTATAAATTATAATGGAAAACGATATATAGATAATCTATTCTCCTCTTTTCAGCAAATGAAAAAAGGGGATATCCGTTATGAAATTATTGTAGTAAATAACGGAAGCGATGACGGCTCAATCCGCTATTTGAGAAACAAGTATGGCAGTATGCAGCAACTAAAAATTGTTGAGGCTGGAGGAAACCTGGGATATGCAGGGGGAAATAATTTTGGCGCGGAGCAGGCAACGGGTAGATATTTGATTTTTTTAAACAATGATACTTCGGTGGGAGAAGATTGGCTCGTAAACCTGTACGGTTTTATGAAGGAAAGGCCATTTTGCGGCATGGCTAACGCGAAGCTTGTGTTTTTTTACGATTTTATTTCCATGAAGGTGAAGACTTCCGATAAAATTATTTTAGCGCCTTTTATTAAGATCAATGGGAGAGAGCATAAAATAGACAATAAATTCTGTAAAAATGTGTTGTATGAATCGGATCGGATTGTTTGTTTTGGGAATACAGAGATAGCGATTCCCTTGTTGGATGGAGTTCGTGAAAGCGAGCTTGAATTGTGCTGCCTGGAGGAATGTGGGCAGGGGAATGCCATCGTTTGCTGTGGAAAGGAAATATTACTGGAAGGCAGTCAACAACCTGTGATTTCAATGAACAGGAGCGAGATCGAGAGGAATAAATATAGCTTGATCCAGAATGCTGGTTCCGGCATCAATGAGAATTATGATGGGTATGATATTGGCTTCTGCGAAAGAGACTCGGAAAAATATTGTTCGGCTTATGAAGTTGCTAGCGGATGTGGCGCATCCATTATTATGCTGAAAGAAGATTTTGAGAAATGTGGAAAGTTTGATGAAAAATTTTTTATGTATTATGAGGATGCAGATTTGTCTTACCGATTACGGAAATTGGGGAAATCCATATGGTTTTGTCCGGAGGCGGTGGTGCGCCATATTCACACAGGCAGCAGCGAAGAATGGTCGCCGTTTTTTTGCTATCAGGTGAGCCGGAATAAATTATTATTTATACGGAAAAATATCTCATTTTTCAAGTTTGTGGTCTATTTTTTGAGACAATTAAGAGATGCAGCAAAGAGTAAGAATAAGTATCAAAGATGGGGATGCATAGATGCTGTGAAAATAGGTGTGCTGGGGAAAAAGGTCAGTTTTTTTGATCATTAGATGAGGAATACAAATATGAAAAATGAAATAGAAAAAATGCGGACAACGGCTACTGATATTATAAGATTTATTTTACTGTTCCTGTTAGCATTAGCAGTCATCGCGCCAGTTATAGGCACGGTTTATATCTTTTTTGGCTGGCATTGGGGGAGAGGCGCATTCATAATAAATGTTTTATTGTCGCTTTTTCTGGCCTGCTATTTATATAGGATAGGAATGTTTCAAATCCAAAATTTGAGAGAGTGCGTAGTTCTGCTTATAATCACGATAGTGAGTTTAAAATTATATTCGCAATATTCCCCTGTCTTAAATATTGCGCAGGATCCTTCGTTGTATATGCTGCGGGCTTTGAATTTAGTTAATTATGGGCATGACTATAAACCAATGCTCACGTATAACTATTTCATAGAGAATGGTATTATTAATCCGCAGACAGAATATGGGATGCTCCACAGTGGTACATATTTTAGTTCCCCTAATTTGCATTGCGATTTTTTTCCAGGAGGAAGCTTTTTTTATTCCTTATTTGGTTTAATATCAAAAGACATTATTTTTTATGGACAAACAGCCGTTATGTTAATTAACTCATGGTTAATGTATTTTGCAATTAAAAAAATTTCCGGGATAAAGAGCTGCGCTGTCTCTGGAATATATACATTGACATTTATAGTGGCTCCGCTAATCGTTTGGTTTGGGAGAGGAAGCTTTACTGAACCGGTAGCGTTGTTGTTTTTGCTGTTGATAATGAATATACTGGCAATGGACAAGTCTTCTCCTGTCTTGCTGGCTCTTTGCTTTTTGGCTTCTTATTCGGCAAGAATGGATTATTTTATTATTTTGTTGATAGGAATATTTATTATTTTGTACATCCATATTCCAACGGGTATTCTATATACTGGAGCTGTTGTAGGGCAGGTATTTCTTTACCGAAATGTTTATGAATGTTATTTTTCCAGGATATCAAATGAAATGAGGCTGTTCAAGTATCAAATTCCTATCGTTTTAGCGGTTTTTGTTATTAGTTTTTTGTTTGTAAAATGGAAGAGAGAATTATTGCCTGAGATACTCTATTCTAAATGGGTGAAGTATTTATTAATTGGAATAGGATTACTTTGCATAGGTTTGATGTTTTATGACAATATTGTTCCAGAGGATTCTTACCAAGTTGCATTGATTCATGGACAAATGATGAGAACCTATAAGGAAGAATGTTTAGATTTGTTGTTTTTAGTATTTCCAAGCATAATATTATGCCTGGGCTTGGCGGGAATGTATAAGTTTATTGATCAGGAACGATTAAATTTTGTTACCAGCGTATTCCTTCTTGGCGTAGGAGTGGTTTATTTATATTTATTGTTTGGGGGCGCTAATTCTCCTATGCTCTATTGGCTGTTGCGTCGGTATTATAATAATATCATACCTATTTCGTTGCTGGCTTTTTGCTGCTTTTTTCATAATCTGCATAAGAATCACGCATACTTTTTGGCTGGAGCTTGTATGCTTTTATCGCTGAATCTCTATTTGAACAGCGGACAGTGCGTGGATTATGATGGACTGGATAAGTCGATAAGTGAAATAGAGAGTGATATAAAGGAACAGGGTTATATAACTGTCTATTATCCGGCATCTTTGAAAAAGGAAGTCTCTCCTTTATTTGGATACAGCGATTTGGAATTTGTTCCTATTGACTTTAATGAATATAGAAGATTAAAGGAAAGAAAAGAAGATTTTGATTTATCCAATTCACTTATAATAGCTACGAATCAAATAGAGGGCATGGATCCTCATATATATAATATATCCTATCTAAAATTGGGCGAAACATATGGAGAAATACCAAAAACTGTATATGAAAATAACAGAGAAATACTTGCCTATCCATTAGACGAATATGTATGCAATGGGAATGCTGGAAATATTTATCCCATGGGTTTTACCAAAGAAATTACTGGAATAACGGATGACCAATGGACGGCATCTGTGGCAGAGATTATTTGCGATGATTTAGATATTATGAACGATTCGGAATTGGTTATTGAATTAAAAGAATATTATAATTATTATATCGCGCAAGGGGATATGGAAAGCTTGAATTTAGAAGTAATTGTCAACGATAATTATTGTTTGGACTTCATTAATTATGATGGAAATAATATTTCCTTCGCGCTGGATAAGTTAAAGGAATCTGAAGAGAAACTAAATAAAATCAGAATTACTTGTAATACTTTTTCGCCCTTTGAAACGGGCAGAGATCAGGATGACAGAGATCTTGGCATAGCAATCAACCAAATATATGTGCAATAGAGTGAACAACAGGAAAAGTAATAAAGTAAAATGAACATATGTGCGTAAACTATGCCATGCAATGGACACTTCATAAGTGACACCGTTGCATGGCATATCAGTGATTTACAAAAACTCCAAAGAAATAATACGATATGACATCTCTCTTGCGTCATGTGGGGCTTCGAACGAAAAATTTGTTTTTATATATATTTCTGCAGTCTGTTCTTTTTCCACTTTATTGTCTAAGTCAATTTTTAATGCATACTCTCCATTATCAGTGATCTGTTGTTCGTGAAGAAGAACTCCGTCTATAAAAATTTGCATAATACAATCTTCTTCAGGCATACTTTCAAATTGAGCAACTTTAAACTGAAAATTTAAATACTGGGGATTATCTGTAGTTTTTAATAGTGTTCCGACATTTTTAGAAGCCCATCTTAAATCTCCACTTTTTTCATACGAATGCACTCCTCTTATATATTCATATTCATTCGTATAAATATATCGAGTTTGTTTTACTGCTTCCCAATCATTATCATCAAACGGCCTATACGGATGTTTGTAATTTATTTGGTAAATAGAAATCGGAGTTCGTTTATTAGAATATATTTCGTCATACTCATATAATTTTTTTACATCGGCAAAGCCTGTGGAATGATATGCATATTGATCTTCTACAAGTATTATGTTGCTAAAATTTTCTTTCATTCCATTAATATCGTAAAATGGAATTTCAGCCATAATTGAAATTACTGGTGCTTGATACCAATCAGCCCCACAAACGATGCTATCGGGGTTTTCCTTTACATAATTTTTTATAAATTCGGATGCTTCTAAAATATCTTTTTTAGTAAAGTCATTAATATATTTTGTCTGGCAACAGGCGATCAGTGAACATATTACTGACGAAAAAAACAAACAAATGTTTAGATACCTATTCTTATAGTTTTTATATATTGCATTCCAAGTAAAGGCGGTAACTAATTCCATTAAGATAACGCCGATCAGAATCCTTCTTGCCCATGCTTTTTCCGTAGATGTTATTAATAACCACCAGCCAAAATAAGAAAAAGCTATTAAAATAATTATATCAAAATATTCTAATTTGCGTTGTTTAATGACTCGTGCAATGAAATATATAAAATTTATACTAAGTATCAATACCAGTATAACAAGATAAATGTGGTATTGCGAACAGAAACTTTGTATATGGATCAAAAATTTATTGGTTATTCCGGGAGTATCCTTAAAACCAGATACTATTCCTGCTTGCCGTCCCACATCCTGGATTAAATGTTCTTGTGTGTTTATATATGGTATTATACCGAGTTGGGTTATTTTAAATAATTCAAATGATAAAATTGGAATAAAAAAGCCGAGGATCCAAATTAAAAGTTGCCGTATTTTTATTTGTTTTTCTATAAAACATTTGCTGAACAATACCAATAATAACGATGGTAGTGCAATCAGTATCACTGTTTTTGTAAGAAAGGCAAAACCGTAAAATATACCGCTTAAAAAGAAATATAAATTTTTGTTTTGCTGTTCTGTTTTCAGTAACATATATATGGTCGTTAATAGCCAAAATAATGCTGGTATTTCTCCGTACCCCCGCATTCCATAAGTAGAAAGATTGGGTGTAATGCAAATAAACATTTCTAATAGAAGTAATAACCATTTATTAATTTTAAGTTTTAGGCTAATTAAATAAATGAAAAAAAACATTCCCAATAGATATATTCCATTTGCTATGATACCTTGTAATGGGCCAACACCTAATATAAGAAATATAAAAGCAGTAGGGAGTAACACTGGAATACCTGTTTGGATGCGCGTGTCAAACATTGTTCCGCCATTATACGTAGTTGAATATGTTCCGTTTTTTATGAGTTGATATGGAATTTGCAAGTTCATTCCACCATCAAAATCAACTATGCCACAAAAGCAAAGCTTAATAATATTATATAAAATGATTGCAGATGTAATTATCAAGCAAAAAGAATATACATACCGCTCGTTCTTGGATATATTATTTGGGATCATCATTTCTTTTCTCCTTCTATGTTTATTAAATTAATGATAGATTACCATTGCCAAAGAAGGGGGAAACCTCTTCTTTGGGAAAGTATTGGATAATAGACAGTTATCTATATAAGTTTTATATTTTGATATAAAAAGAACAGCCTTCTGAAACGGAGGTGTTCAGAAGGCTGTTAATTATGTTAATAAAAAACAAACAGGTATGCTATTTTATTTTATTGATCATACTCTTTATATATCGTTCTCTTCCGCCGGCATCTACAACATCACACTCTTGGCAAAATCCCAAACTCATACGTCCGCCTTTCATGGCGAATCTTATTTGCTGAAGTTCTTGTCCCCGCCAAATGTCAACCAGTGATTTTTCACTTATTTTTCCATAGTCGGTTATTTCATAGCAGTCATTGCAGCATAATCCGATTTTACCAGAAGGGAAAATAACAATATCTGTGTATGGATAAATACAGGACTCATTTACATGATTGTTTTTGCGTGGTTTGTTGGGAGCGCTCCCGGCTCTGGTTGCCAATATTTCTTTACTGTATCTTCTGTTAATAGTAATAGAAATATTTTTATATCTTGTCGCATTTTTCCTGATATCTTTATATATTTCCTTTATGTTTTTGGACAGGCGATAGCTGCTTCCATAATCGTTTATTACTAATTCATTGACTCCGCTGTTGCTTAATTCGTAGATTTTTTCGCTATTGAGGAGGGTTCCATTGCTTATCAATGCGATTTGGGCATTGGGAAGATATTTCCGGGCAGTTTTCGCAAACTCCGATATTCTGACGTCGATAAGGGGTTCGTTGTTTACGTTTAGATAAATCTTGCCTTTCCAATGGATGTTTTTTAATTCTTCCATGATTAGAAGGTAGGTTTCCTTGTCCATTTTTTGGAAGGGACGTTTTTCGTCATGTACATTAGCGGGGCAAAAGGAGCATGTACCATTGCAGCGGTTGATAGTTTCTATCATAACGTTATAAAAGAGGGGGGGGGTAATTTGCGCATGGAACCATTGGATATATTGATCTATGCTCTTTTTATAATACCTGGCAGTTACAGAAAGCATGATGCTGGATGTCAGGCCTGAGAAGCGTTTTCTTAAAAACCATGTGGCAATGCCGCCAAAGCTGTTTATTTTTACAGACATATCTTATAACCTTCTTTTACATAAAATTTTTTTTGTTATCTTTCGATGCGAATACATAGATTCTCTGAATATAATAATTTGCAAAATATAAAAGGAACTCAACAAAAATCTTAGCAAATACCTGTGAAATTCCCAATGTGGATGTAATAAATAGTATGGAAAAAGCAGAAACTGTTCCTGAAAGGATAACCAGCATAAAATATTTAACTAACTGGTTGAACAGATGACTGTTGCTTTTAAATACTTTTTTTCTATTGATCCCGAAATTAACCAATGACGAACATCCTCTGGCCAGATAGGTAGCTTGTAAAATACTAATATCCATATTTCCCGCAGTCAGCATAAAGAAGACAATATAATCAATCAATGTGGAAATCAGCGAGGATAATGAATATTTGAACAGAACCGTGTAAATTCTTAACGAATCTTTCAAAGGGTTAAAATGGGAGGTTGGATTTCCCTTCTCATAAATCGTTTGAATTGGTATTTCAAGAAAGTCCAGTCCATGCTCCTTAGCATCCAATAACATATTCGTTTCATACTCGTAGCGCTCTCCAGCGGTACAGCATGCTGTTTCAATAAAGCCGAAAGGAAGGCCGCGAAGTCCCGTCTGTGTATCAGAGACGTTGATTCCACACAGCCAGCCATAAAATTTACAAGATAATTTGTTGCCGAATCTGCTACGAAAGGGGACATTTTTATCATAAAAAGAGCGACATCCTAAAATAAGTTTATTTGATGATTCCATTGCCTTGCTGATTTTTAAAATGTCTTCGATACCATGCTGGCCGTCTGCATCAACGGTTATTGCGCCGGATGCGGCTCCGGGTTCCAATGACAGGCAATAATTAAAGGCTGTTTTTAAAGCTCTTCCTTTTCCCATATTTGTATAATGACGTAATAATACACAAAAATCCAGCTTTTCAATTTCTTGAAAAACGGGTGCAAATTTATTGCCGCTGCCGTCATCCACTACAATAATCGTTTGAAAATGTTTACCGAGATTTTGGCAAAGTAAGATTAACGAAGGGGATGGTTTGTATGCGGGAATAATGATTAATTGTGTTTTCATGGATATGCCTCTTTCTCTTAAGATGCACGTTTTTTTATAAGAATAAGCATTTGTGTTAAAAATAGTTTTCGATTTAATTTAACTGCCAAAACATCGCCATAATGTTCCATATCCTGTTTTACATCCTCATATCTTAAGGGGACTTCATCCCAGAATTGCCACATTCTTGCCAATTCCATGCATTTGCGCCAAAATCTGTATTTACGCGTCGGTGTTGGAAAGGAAATTAAGACATGGCCATTTTCCTTGCAATATTTAAAATGATTTTTTATAACTATGCTGCGCTCTTTTGGACTAAAATGTTCTATTAGGCCAATGCTGTAAACAAAGTCGTATTGTTCCGAAAAAGTTATTTCCTTTGTAAGATCTGTCAAAAAACCCTTATGTGGGACAGTGTGCAGTTCATGCAGTTCAAATAGTTTTACGGCTAATTCGTTATTATCGACAATGTCATAGGCGCTTAAGTTTTTTCCTTTACAGAAATGAGCCGCAAAACAACTATTGCCTCCCCCCAATTCTATGACAGAATATTTGGAAGCTTCATTCGGCCGGAAGGAGTATCCGGTTAATTGATAAAATTCATTGATCATTTCCAAACTATATTTTTGAGTAAAAGTAGAAAAAAAGCTTTTCTTTTTTTGATAATATTTTGTCCAGTCTGTTCTATCTTTGAATTTTTTTGTTTTTGAATTCATACTATTTTGACATTCCTCCCATATATATGTTATTGATAATGATCGCATCAGAAGTTTTTGCTGTTGCCAGAAGTTCTATCTTATCGCATATGATCCCATTGTCAGGCATAAACAGGTAATTCCCGTCGAACATTTCCAGCTTTTCTTCATATACAGTATTTCCATCGCAAACGCCTCTTATAATAAGTTCGGAACCGGACAGGACTCTTCCGCCAATATGGATAAAAGATATTTTCTGAATAGATTCCATGTTTAGACTGATGGTGGTCTGCTTGTTTTTGTCTTTCATAATGACAGATTCGCCATATCGAGGAATTTTCTTATATTCCACCTCATGATTTTGTGTTAAATAATCGATATCATAAGGATATATGATCCAGCGGCTGTCTGTGTCTAATCTCAGGACTTCATGGTTTTCTGACTGGTACAATTTTTTCATATCTGAGAATAAAAAGGCATAACGTTCCAGAATTTCTTTATCAGGAAGTCCGTTGTTGTCCAACCAGACAATTATTCTTTCTCCGTTACATTGTCTGCTTAATACGGTATTTACAAATTTTTGGGCAGTATATGTCCCGCTGATATGGTATGAATTGGTATAGGAATAAGGGAGTTTGGACAGCATAACAGCCCCCAGCATTGTTCCAGGTCCATTGGTTCCAAGATATTCCACATAATAGTTTTCTTTCATATTTAGGCTTAGAATGTAGTCAAAGCAATCCAGACCAGCCTGGGTGATTTCTGCTTTTACCTCATTGCAGGGGAACGGAGAGAGAGTGAGGTTAAATACGTGCTTCTGGTGCAGGAAAAAGATGATACAGCCGCTTAAAGTATACACCAGAATTCTTCTTATGCATAAATTACCGATGAATTTGCCAACTTTTACAATGTATTCGCATAGACAAGCTGTAAGTAATAGGGTTTCTATAAGCAAAAATTTATGCATGGCGTAGCTTCTTCCCGCAAAAACATAAAAAAACAATACAAATATTGACACTGAGAAAAGAAGAAATTCCCATCGCACTTGTTTGTGATTGGACTTCCATCGATATACCATTGCGATAATTCCAATGCTGGCAAGAACCATCCATAAAGCGGATGGCTGACTGGACATCCATGCATGATCCGCAATCGCCGGATTGATATTTTCTGTTTTTTGAAATATCAGTTTAATTTGGCTTGAAATCGCCGGCTGAGGAAGCAGAAGGGTACACCATATAAAAATCCACCCTATACTTTTCAAGGCTTTTTTACAATAATAATAGTAGATGATAAATAACAACAACAATATTCCGGTCGCCAGATAGGAGGCGAGTCCTAGAAAAGCTGCTAAGGGAAGGATCAGCCTGGTTTCTAGTTTGCTCAGTACGTATCTGTCCGTATTACATAAGATGCTGATGATGGTCCAACATATCATCAGGGAAAAAAGGTTTGGGGAATAGCCTGAGGTAAGAAAACCATACCATGAATTATAATTAAAACATGACAGGAAAATATATAAGATAATGGACCAGGAGCTTTGGCTTCGGATCATCAATAAAGGCATGGAAACTACGGTTGCAGCTGATAAGCAGCGCAGTATATGAGTTACATGCAGAATATCGATATGAAAAAGATAAGAAATCAAAGCACAATTATAATGATATCCCCATAAATATGAAAAAATTTCAAATTTTTCTTGCAAAGGGTTCCAGCCTTTATATGACAGCGGCAGAGGATTTCCCTTATAAGGTAAAGGATTTTCTACAGATAATTCATTAAATATAAGGGTATTAATCTGAAAATGATGGATATCATCTACATTTCCATAAATAGGCAGAAATTCCATATTAGTACTGATTAACAGTAAGAGAAAAATAATGAAAAATACACTGAAAAATATGTATAAATTAGGATGGTTGTTAATGATTATCGGATTCACCGTGCATCTGCTGGTACAGATGTAGAAGAGAAACAGTATGGCAATTAGAATTATAAAATTAATTCCTAAAATAAACCATCGGTTCATTTGGCTTCCAGCCAAATAAAAACCGATGATACTACTAACTGTATTGATGGAAAATAAGCTTAATAGAAATATAAAAAATTTCCATATTTTGCTGGCATTAAATGTTTTAGCAGCAAAGCGTATTGATACTAAAATATTGAAAGAAAACATTATGAAACTTAATATTTTATACATTTTATCGCCCTGGGGTTTTACTTATATGCACTTTATCAATAAAAAGTTCTTTTGAGTACATGATTTATTATGGTAACTATAAAAAATAATATTTTAATGAGTATTCATTGTCAAGGATATTTTGTTATTTTTTCTGTTTTTTGGGTATATGATTCAATAAAGAAATGTGCTATACTAAAAACAATGCAAAAAAGTACTATAAGAGAGGAAAAAAAGATGAAACTTATAATTCAGATACCTTGCTATAATGAGGCAGATACATTAAAAATTGCATTAGATGCATTGCCAAAGCAGATAGATGGAATTGATTCCATAGAATATTTAATTATTAATGATGGGAGCAAGGATAATACTGTTCAAGTGGCAAAGGAGTGGGGAGTAAACTACGTTGTCAATTTTAAAAGGAACAAAGGTTTGGCGAAAGGATTTATGGCGGGATTGGATGCATGCATTAGAAACGGGGCGGACATTATAGTAAATACAGATGCTGATAATCAGTATAACGCCAATGATATTGAAAAATTGATAAGGCCGATTATGGAAGGAAGAACCGATATAGTAATCGGAGCAAGACCAATAGACGCTACAGAACATTGGTCTCTGTTAAAAAAGAAATTACAACATCTAGGCAGCTGGGTAGTAAGAAAGGCTTCTAATACTGATATTCCGGATGCGCCGTCGGGATTCAGGGCATACAGCCGTAATGCAGCAATGCAGATGAATGTCATTAATGAGTATACTTATACATTGGAAACAATCGTGCAGGCAGGAAGAAATAAGATTGCAATGGAATCGGTACCGATTAGAACGAATGCAGAATTGCGTCCATCAAGGCTTTTCCATAGTATCACAAGTTATGTCAAAAGATCCATGGTAACTATTATTAGGGCATTCCTTATGTATAAGCCGCTCAAATTTTTTATTTGGATGGGAATGATTCCGTTTATAATTGGGATTGGTATTGGCATGAGGTTCTTGTATTATTTTATTTCCGGAGCAGCGGCAGGGCATGTTCAATCGTTGATTTTAGCGAGTATGCTAATTCTTATCGGCACTATGATATTTACGGTTGGACTACAGGCAGATATTATTGCAGCCAATAGAAAATTACTGGAGGATATCCAGCTTCGGATAAAAAAGATGCAATACGATAAGAAAGAAGAAGAGTAAAAAGGCATAGTGGCAAGGAGTGTAGAAATGTTTGAAAATATGAAGGAAGAGAAAGCAAGGGGAAAAATATTAGAATTGGTAAAGGAATATTGCGAGAGTTACCATAATAAAAAGGAATATCAGAAAGGGGACAGGATCCCGTATGCATCCAGGGTTTATGATGCTGAAGAAATGATCTGTTTAGTAGATAGTGCTCTGGACTTTTGGCTGACTTCGGGCAGATATGCAGACGAATTTGAAGAAGAATTTGCCAAATTTCTGGGGGTAAAATATTGTTCTTTGGTAAACTCTGGTTCTTCTGCCAATTTAATCGCTTTTTCTGCTTTGACGTCTCCGTTGCTTGGCGACAGAAGAATTAAGCGGGGAGATGAGGTAATTACCGTTGCGGCCGGATTTCCAACGACAGTAACGCCAATGATACAATATGGGGCCGTTCCTGTATTCGTGGATGTGACGATTCCTCAATACAATATTGATGTTTCGCAATTGGAGGATTCAGTTTCTGAAAAAACAAAGGCGGTTATGATTGCGCATACGCTGGGCAATCCCTTTGATCTGGCAGCAGTTAAAGCGTTTTGCGATAAATATCATTTATGGCTGGTAGAGGATAATTGCGATGCATTGGGTTCAAAGTATATTCTGGATGGAGAAGAAAAATATACGGGTACCTTTGGGGATATAGGAACCTCCAGCTTTTATCCGCCCCATCATATGACAATGGGCGAGGGAGGAGCTGTATATACCAATAACCCGTTGTTGCACAGATGCATTCGGTCTATGCGTGACTGGGGAAGAGACTGTATCTGTCCATCGGGAAGGGATAATTTATGCGGGCATCGTTTTGATAGAAAATATGGGGATCTTCCTTTGGGATATGACCATAAATATGTCTACTCTCATTTTGGGTATAATTTAAAAGTAACGGATATGCAGGCGGCTATCGGGTGCGCGCAGCTGAAAAAATTTCCTTCATTTATAGAAAGGAGAAGACATAACTTTGCCAGACTGTATGATAAATTACAGACAGTTCAGGACAGGCTGATTTTACCAGAGGCATGTCCGAATGCGGTTCCGAGCTGGTTTGGATTTATGATGACGTGCAGGAGCGGACTCAATAAAAATGAGGTTGTTAAATATATTGAAGAAAGAGGAGTGCAGACGAGAATGTTGTTTGCAGGTAATCTGACGAAGCAACCCTGCTTTGACGAGATGAGAAAGGATGGAACCGGCTATCGGGTGGTCGGCGATTTGAAAGTAACGGATGAGATTATGGATCGTACATTCTGGGTAGGGGTATATCCGGGAATGACGGACGATATGATTGATGATATGGCGCAAGTCATTATAGAAGCGGTTACAGAACGGTGTGGTGAAAGCAGATGAATATTTTATTAACGGGTGCGACTGGTTTTGTCGGCAGTTATATGCTGGAAGCCCTGTTAGAAGCAGGGCATACCATTGCTGTAGTGAAAAGAAGCTTTTCGCAGGTGGATAGAATAAAAAACCATTTGGAAGAATGCAAGGTATATGATCTGGACAAAATAGAAATAGAAAAAATATATGAGGAGAATATGATAGAATGCATCGTCCATTGCGCGACTTATTATGGAAGAGACGACAGACAGTGCATCAAAAATATCGAGTCTAATTTGCTGTTTCCCTTACAGATGTTAAGCCTTGGGATGGAACATGGAGTCAGACATTTTATCAATACGGATTCTTTCTTTGCCAATCAGATTGAAACCGATCAGGATTTGGATCAAAAACTTTATATGTGTGGATATACGCTGTCAAAGAGGCAGTTCCGCCAATGGGGGCGTATGTTTGTAAGCAATTATGGAATTGATTTTATTAATATGAAATTGGAGCATGTATACGGAGAAAGGGACGGAGAGAGCAAGTTTATCCCATATATTGTGGAACAATGCAGAAATAATGTTCCTGTTTTGGAATTAAGCGAGGGAATTCAGGAGAGGGATTTTATTCACGTATCGGATGTAGTAAATGCATATATAGTTGTAATTAATAATATAGAAAATAGGCGTATTTATGGATATCGAGAATATGAGGTAGGAACCGGCTGTAGTCTGAAGCTTCGGGAATTTGTAGAAATCATCCATAGGGCAGTAACGAGCAATACTTTGCTTAAATGGGGAGCAACAAAAATGAAAAGCGGTGAGATCATGAAATCAAAGGCTGATAATGTGGAATTAAAAAAAATTGGATGGATGCCTGAAATTGTGCAGGAAGATCAGATTGAACGTATTTTTGCTAATTGGGGGGGGTAAATGACAGAATAGTGTACTATGCCGTTCCCGGAAAGGCGGCGTAGCTATGAATATAATGGTTTTAGGAGCTAGCGGCTATTTAGGGAAAAAAATATGCAGTTATTTGGAAAGTGCAGAAGATCATATTGTAAGGGTAATTCGAAAAAGAGACGGCGTGCGTGAAGGCGAAAAGGAGAAAGTTATATATGCGGATATCGCGGCGATCAAGCAGGAACTGGAGCGAGGCAGCTATGATTGGGTGATAAATTGTGCGGCCGTATATGAAAGAGGAGGAGCAAAACTGCATGAGGTGGTGGACGCTAATATGGTGTTTGCCATACAAGTTTTAGATTGTGCAGTGGAGTGCGGCGTAAAGAATTTTCTGACGATTGATACGAGTCTGCCCAAAGAATTAAACTTGTATAGCTTTACAAAGAAACAGTTCGCAGAATTCGGCGATTTTTATGCTAAGAGATATGGAATAACGTTCTTAAATATTGTATTGGAAATGTTTTATGGTGAAGATGAACCGAAGGATAGATTTTTAGTTGCTTGTTGCCATAAAATGCTGGCAGGGGAAACGTTGTCGCTGACTGAGGGAAGGCAGGAAAGGGATTTTATCTATATTGAGGATGTTTGTGCTGCAATCAGATTATTGCTGAACGCAAACATGAAAGGATTTCATAACATATCAGTAGGAAGCGGCTGTGGGGTTTCCGTTCGCAAGCTATTGGAGTATATGCATGATGTATTAAGCTCCGAGTCCAAACTGGACTTTGGGGCAGTTCCTCTGAGAAACAATGAACCGAACTGCGTGGCGGATATCAGTATCCTTAAGGGATTAGGATTTGAATTAAAATATCCTTGGAAAGAAGGAATCGAGTATTTTTGCAATAAAATAAGGCAGTCAATAAAATAAGGCAGTTCAAAAGCGGAAGTCTCTCATGGTCAGAGTCTTCTGCTTTTTTGATGTGAAAACTAGCATGGAAGGTTTGTGGCCAGGGCAGTATGCAGGTTGCGCGGCGAGCAGGGAAAGGATTATTTTTTTGTCTAATTTGGATAAAAAGCACTTGACAGACCGCTGTATATTTAAGATAAAACAATGTTGACAATATATGACATATTTAATACTATTATTCGAAATAAGAGACGGATTCTCTTTATGGAAAAATGACAAGTCTGAACGGAGAAAAGAACGATGCTTTTTAATTCGATCGATTTTTTGATTTTCTTTCCAATAGTAGTTCTGGTTTATTTTATCATTCCATTAAAAATAAAACATTTATGGCTGTTAGCCGCAAGTTATTATTTTTATATGTGCTGGAATGCAAAATATATACTTTTGTTATTGGCATCGACGGCAATTACCTATATAAGTGGGCGATTAATAGAGAAGATTAAACATTTCGAATGGGAAGAAACAAAGAAGCTTAAGATGAAAAAATGTGTGGTTGCGGCCAGCTTGCTCATTAATCTAGGAATTCTTTTTTATTTTAAATACATCAATTTTGCACTTGGGATAATAACAAGGCTGTTTGCGAAGATTCATATCGAACTGAATATATCGGTTTTTGATATGATTTTACCAGTTGGAATTTCATTTTATATTTTTCAAGCGTTGGGTTATACGATGGATGTATACAGGGATGAAATATATGCTGAAAGGAATTTCTTTCGATATGCCTTGTTTGTTTCCTTTTTTCCGCAGCTGGTGGCCGGGCCGATCGAGAGATCAAAAAATTTACTAAAGCAATTAGCTGTGCCTAAAAAATTCTGCTTTGAAAATGCAAGAGAAGGGCTGCTGCTTATGCTGTGGGGGTTTTTCCTTAAGATTGTGCTTGCGGATAGAATTGCCGTCTTTGTCGATACGGTGTATGGCGATTATAACACATATCCAGGAACGTATGCTATTGTCGCGACCATGTTATTTGCCGTTCAAATTTATTGTGACTTTGCAGGATATTCTACGATAGCAATTGGAGCGGCCAAGGTTTTGGGAATACAGCTGATGGAGAATTTTGATATGCCTTATTTATCCACATCAGTAGCTGTTTTTTGGAGAAGGTGGCACATTTCCCTTACCTCATGGTTTCGGGATTATTTATATATCCCATTGGGCGGCAGCAGAAAAGGGATGTTTAGAAAATATATTAATAAATGGATTGTTTTCCTAGCCAGCGGTTTGTGGCATGGGGCACAATTTTCTTTTGTTGTCTGGGGAGGTTTGAACGGCTTTTATCAGATTTTGGGAGAAATTTTACAGCCAGTGAGAGATCGGGTGGTAAGCATATTACACCTTAACAGGGAATCGTTTGGACATAAACTGATACATATAATCGGTACATTTCTTTTGGTCGATTTCTCGTGGATTTTCTTTAGGGCAAATAGCTTTAAGGAAGCGCTCGGCATAATTCAGTCTATGGTTACTGTAAAAAATCCATGGATCTTATTTGATGGCTCGCTTTACTTGTGCGGTCTGGATGAAAAAAATTTTCGATTAATGATGATGGGAGTTCTTGTTTTATTGTTTGCAGATTTTTGTAAAATGAAAAAAATAAAAATAAGAGAGATCATTATACGACAGGATTATTGGTTCCGATGGATATTTATATCGGCATCGGTAGGAATTATATTGCTGTTTGGCATGTGGGGTTCTTCATTTGATAAAGCGAACTTTATTTACTTTCAATTTTAGGGGGCATAGCCATGAAAAAAGTCATAAAAATATGGATGAGCTGTATCATAACCCTTGTCTTGACGGTTGGCATCATATATAAACTGGGTGAACTGGTCAGGCCGATTAATACGGATATTGCGTTAAATGCAATTAATACATTTCATGATATGCCGGAAGAAACCATAGAAGTGATAGGTTATGGCTCTAGCCATATGTGGCGCGGGATGGATCCGCTGGAGATGTATGAAAAGTATGGAATTGGCGCATATAATTATGGATGTAACTGGCAGAGAATCAATACGACGGAACTATTTTTAAAAGATTCCTTATTAACCCAGTCGCCGAAAGTGGTTCTGATAGAGACGTACTTGGTAAATAGTGTACTGCAGGATACAAATATAACTGGAGAAATATATTATACTAGAGGGATTTCTGAATTTGAGGGTAAGAAAGAATATTTAAAACAGTGTTTTGGGGATGATAAGGAGCGCTATTTATCATACTATATGCCGTTGTGTGCTTTCCATGATAATTGGGTGAACTTAGTGGCCGGCAATTTTTCGGAAAGTGCAGACAATACGGATTTTTACGCTACAATGGGTTTTTTCAGTAAAAGTGGAATTACTCCTGTGACAATAGGGGATCCATCAACATTTGTACAGAAAGAACTTAGTGATGCAGCGATTGAGGTGTTGGATGAGATGGTAGATATATGTAATCAAAATGATGCAAAAATTATTTTTTATACGGCGCCATATGCAGGAAACTATGAATATGGAGACGCAATGCAGAATTATGCCGCGAGTAATGGATGCGTTTATCTTAACTTATTTGAGTATATGGATGAACTGGAAATAAATTGTGAAACGGATTTTGACGATCCGACACACTTAAATGACAGTGGTTCTGCGAAAGTGGCCGATTTTCTTGGCAGTTACATTGTAAACCATTATGATGTCACGGATATTAGAACAATAAAAGAAAATATTTGGGAAAAAAATATGAAGAGGGGAAAAGAAAGGGAATAATTTCGTTCCGTGGTAAACGTCAAATTCTCCGCCCCTTGATAAACTAAGCGCCGCTTACTTGCGGCGCTTGCTGTAACAGTCAGCCGGGAGAGTTTCCGACCACGGCATGAACGGCTCCAGCATAGATTGTTCTATACTTCCATTCCCATCGATAAGCCGCGGCAATTCTGTCAGCAAATGTTTGATGTAATAATAAACATTCAGATTGTTCGCACGGGCAGTCTCAGTAAGGCTGTAAATGACGGCGCTCGCATGGGCACCGCGGACCGTATTGATCGTCACCCAGTTCTTCCTGCCGATCGTAAAATTCCTCAGCGCCCGCTCCGAGGCTGAATCGCCAATCGGAACCTCGCCGTCTGCCAGGAATACTTTGAGATATCCCTCCTGATTGATACTGTATGCAAGACCCTTTGCCGTTTCACTTTTCGGAAGGACCAGCCCCTGCCTGAAAATGTCTTTTATCCACGCGAAATATTCCTCCACCAGCGGTCTGATGGAAGACTGCCTCCCACTCAGGCGGGCTTCGGGAGATAAGTTTTTCAGGGTCCCCTCCAGATCGTAAACAGCCCCGATGCGCACCAGCGCTTTATATGCTACGGATGCTTTGACCGATTCCCCGTTCCCTTTGCCCATTGCCTTGATGGCATTGGCAAAGTGGCGCCTTGCATGTGCAAAACAGTTTGCATCCGTAATGCCTTCCTGTTCCCGGGCAAGCTTATGGTACTGCTCCAGGCCATCCGTCATCAGGATCCCTTTAAAATCCTTATAGTATTCCTTCGGGTGGTCGCTATGCCGCGTCTTCTGATACTCATACACAACGATCTTTGGACCGGGGCTCAGTTCGCCGGTGAGATGTACCCACATGTAACTTTTGCTGCCCGCCGGCCTGTCATCGTGGATCACCTCCAGCGGTGTCTCGTCACACTGGTTCACATGCGCTTCCAGCTGCCTCTTTTTCATCAGGTCATATACCGGCTGGAAGTACCGTTCTGCCGACCATACCGTCCAGTTGGACATGGTCTGCCTGGAAAGGTTCAACCCATTTGCCTGAAAACCACGGGCGATACGGTCCAGCGGGTTGCTGTTGGCGTACTTTGCATTGATGACCGCCGCTTCCAGCGAAGGGGTTGCTATGCTTCCACGGAACAGGGTTGCGGGATGGTCTCCGCGCAGGAATTCATCCTGATGCAGTCCATCTGTGCCGACATACACTTTGACCACATGCTTTTCAGCGATCCACCGGGCTGGTTCAAAGCGGAGCTGCCAGAAGATCTCATCCGGCATGCTCTTCCAGTTCCCCTCGCCGAACGCACGGGAAAGTTCTTCCCGTGGGACATCATGCTCCACTTCTTCCTGTGGGAAATCCTTCAGCTCCTCCACACGCTGTCCCTTCTTCTTTGGACTGCGGGGTTGTTTCACTGCGGCAGCCACCGTCTCATCAATGGTCGGTTCCGGACGGCTTTCATCACAGTTTTCTTCTGCTTCATTAAAAAAGGAGAGCTGTCCCTCAATCTCAGAAAGTTTTTCCGTGTGACGGCCAAAACGCTGCTGGTCTGCAAGGCGTATCTGCCCGATCAGATTTTCGTAATCGTGCTCCAGCTTATCAAGACGGTCCTGCATCTGACAGATGACATCATTCTTGGTCTCATGATCCATGGTATTCAGTCCATCCGGGGTAAATTTCCTGCACATACTGACCGCCTTTCCGATAGGCCAAGTATAGCACAAAATCCGGAAAATGGCGAATCCCGGCAGAAACCGTCACCGTCATTGTGCCACCATGCCAGACCCTTTCAGACGGTCCGCCGGGGCGTGGGGAAATACGGGATCTGCAAAATCCCATTTTTGTGCAATGGACAGCCTCCCGGGACATCACAGCGTATTCTGTCCGGCCCGCTTCACTTATTGGCCCGCCCCCTGTACATGCAAAAAACAGAGAAAAATTTTCTCTGTTTTGCACAAATGTCAGCATATTTTTGACGGATCCACATCCTTGATCTTGAGATCCAACGGGTTTAAACCCAGCATGAGGTATCGGTATTGTTCTTCCGTCAGTTCCGCGGCTTGTTCTGTATTTCTCGGCCACGACATACGCCCGTCCTCAAACCGCTTATAGAGGAGCAGGAATCCTGTCCCCATCCACAAGAGCCCCTTGCATCGATCCGAACGTTTCCCACAGAACAGGAAGAGGGTTCCTTTCTCAAAAGGGTTCTGCTTATATTTGTCCCCGATGACCATTGCCAGGCCATCGATCCCCTTTCTGAGATCGACCGTGCCGCAGGCAAGCACTACACGGCGGATCCCCGCGGCATCTTCAAGCATGGGACACCTCCCTTAAGATCCGTGTAAGAACCGGGTCCGAAATATCATTCGTGATCTCTATCCTCACGGAAGAAGTCTGGATCACAGCAACGCCGGAAACGGTTTCCACTGTATCTTCCGCCACCGGCTTATAAGGGATCTCCACGAATGCAATATCCGCATTTTCCGGTACTGCCGGGACAGCAGCGCTTTCTTTTATCAGTCCATAAGCCTGTTTTCGGAATTTTCGCTGCCAATGATAGTAACTCTGTTCACATATGCCGTTTTCGTCCATCCAGCTTTTAGCGGACTGACCTGCGGGACGCTGTCCGCAGGCTTTGATAATGCCTTTCCAGTATTCGGCGCGTACTTCATGAGTGCACTGATCCATAATCATTAGCCTCCTTGAAAAAATCTATTGTTTTTTTCAAGTATGGACTAAAAATGGTTTTAGGAAAAGGCGGGGGATTTGACGTTTACGTTCCGTGAAAAGTTTTAACCATTCTGAAAATCATAGCAGCCTAAAAGTAACCGCTTCTGCGCATGAAGTGAACCCCTTTCATTAGACAAAAATGAAAGTCTAATGAAAGGGGTTCACTTCATGCGCAGAAGCGGTTATTGCCATTTTTTCCACGGGGCGGTTCCTTTTTTCCATAATGCTTCTAAAATATCCCATTCTCTTTTTGTATCCATACATTGCCAATAGCCGGTATGCATATAAGACATCAATTCGCCCTCTTCTGCCAGTTTTTGCAAAGGATATTTCTCAAAGACAGTGTCGTCTCCGGCTATATAATCGAAAATTTTAGGACTTAATACCATATAGCCCGCGTTAATAGGGGCATAATCCGCCATGCTTTTCTCGCGGAAGGAGTGAACAGCATTATCTCCTCCGATATCCAAAACGCCTTTTTCCTGTTCCAGCATAACGGCTGTCAGTGTGGCCGTTTTGCCGTGCTGCTTATGGAATTCTACTAACTTAGAAAGGTCAACATCGCAAACGCCGTCACCATAAGTCATTAAAAAATCTTCTTTGCCGATATATGGCTGGATGCGTTTGATCCTTCCTCCCGTCATAGTGTTTAAGCCGGTATCTACTACAGTTACTTTCCAGGGTTCCACATGACGATTGTGAATAATCATTTTGTTGTCCTCGGTAAAATCGAAAGTGATGTCCGACGTGTGCAAAAAATAGTTTGCAAACCATTCTTTAATAATATGTTGTTTGTATCCAGCACAAATAATAAAGTCATGGAAACCATAAAAGGAGTATTCCTTCATAATATGCCATAGCACTGGCATACCTCCGATTTCAATCATTGGCTTTGGCTTGTATTGCGATTCTTCTGATATGCGGGTACCTTTTCCTCCGGCGAGTAATACGACCTTCATTTTTACTTTCTCCTTTTCTCTTTTCCGGGCCTTAAGATTTTCGTGCCTGACGTGTCAGACTACTCAATTTTTCTGCGCAATGTTTTTATTAATTCTCCGCTGAAAAGTAGCGTGATACTTTTCTTAGCCAGAATGACAACCATTAATAAAGGAAATAAAATTCGGGTCGGCAAAGTGGCATTTGGGGCAGACATTATGGAATAGATACAAGTAATAAATTTTCTTGGACCTAATTTTAAATACATGGCATATCGCCAGTATTGCGTGTCTAAAAATCTGACTTCCAGAAGGAACCGCTGCCAAGGTTTAAATTCTGCAATATTTGCATAATTTTCAAAGACATCGTTAATTCTTCCGTCTTTTTCATATCCCCAGGTTTTTTCCTTTTGTAACGGGCGGGTTACTTTGATTGGGTATTCCGTCAGGTGACAGGTTTTTTCATACAAACAGCTTCGGGTAATAAAATAAATTTCCGTATAAGGGTTTGTTAAACCGGCTTTAATCGCATCAGATGAAAGACTGCCTTTACGAAATACCAAGCCGCTCATTTGATGTGATCTCCAAGAATTTATAAAACAATTATAGAATCCTTGGGAAAAGGTTTTTCTCTTTTTGCCGATATCTCGACCATATCCGGTAGCAACTCCATTTTTGCTAATATTATAATAACTGGGAATTATACATCCGTACTTTTCGTCTTTTATTAAACGGATCACTTCTTTCAGGTAAGCTTCATCCATAAAGTCGTCATCGCCCAACAATAGGACAAATTCTGTTTTTGACAAATCAATCGCATTAATAAAATTTTTTCCTGCACCTACATTTTGGGTGTTTTTATAATAAGAAATAGAAATATCCGAATTACGTTTTATCAATTCCGACATTTTGTCTGATGTTTGGTCGGGGGAATTATTATCAGATATCTGTAATCCAATGATTTTTTGGTATGAATTATTACGAATATGCTCGCAAAGTAATTTGATATTCTTTTCTAAAAAAGTGCAGTTATTATAGGTAGGTATTGCAATCGTTAAAATCATTCTTTTTTCCTTTCCATATCTTTTTGCTTATAAGAAATAATATAATAAATGCTACGATATCTCCCAATATAGTCAAGAGGCGATGAACCAGTACAGCGCTTAAAATAACATTTTCTGTAAAATCATCCGCTAAGAAGAGACACATTATGCTTTCTCGTATGCCAAGTCCGCCGGGAGCACCAGGAGTAATATAACCTAATACCCAGGAAAGGGCATATAGGCCAATTACTTCTTTGCCTAATTGCGATATAACAATATTTTCACCACAAAAATCACTTAAAACGACAAGAAAGAATAAGCCATTAAGTATATAAACAATAAAATAGAAAAAAACAAAAATAGGAATTTTATATATTATTTTTTTAAACTGCTCATAAAGATTTTGCAAATAACTTTTATGCTTTCTTTTTAACTGTAATATAAGAATAATTGAAAGAGGAATTGATATAACTGCAATTCCGCCAATAATCCAGAGGGTATTTTGCAGATCATATTTTATGATGATTTCATTTCCATATTGATATGCAAAACATAATGCAACCAAAAGGGATGTGGTTACTAGGAATACTATTTCTACTATAGTAGCGACAATCACTTGTTGGTGGGAGACTTGATTATTATCAAGTGCTATTTGGTTTCTTCCAATATATTGCACGACGTTACTGGGGATATATTTATATAAATTTGCTTTACAATAGGTATAGGTTGTTTGCTTCTTAGATACTTTCACATTACTAATGACACATACGATCTGCCTAAATAATATACCGGAGATAATAATAATGCCGCCTAAAGCAATGCATAAAAAAGAATATTTAATAATATGGTTTTGGATTATAGAAAATTGGAAGGCTCCTAAATCATACTTTATAATTTTTTTGATAATAAAAATAAAAGATATTATCATTAATAAAGTGCCGATAATTTTAAGTATTTTTTTATTCATATGACTCCTATATAAATAAAATCTAAGGCTTTTTTAAGTCAAATAAAACTCTTTAATAGTATAAATGATAACCTGATTGATGTCAATCCTATTAGGCCTTGGGTTTCCGCAGTTCCATCCACAAAAGCCCGATTATACACATATCACGATCTGCTTTTGCAACAGCCCCGAGTTAGGTTTGATATTGAATTATTCCGAAAAATTATAGTTCTAAATCTTAAAGATGGGTCTTTTGCCGAAAGTATAAAATAACGTTATTGACAGTATGATTATTTATAAAGATAATAGGGTAAAAGATATTTATCCTGAATTATTCATGAACATATAAAAATGTTCAGAACTGCAAAACCTTATTCCAGTTTTCCTGAAATCAATCGGGGATCCGCAAAAATGGGTAAACTATCCCTATGGAATCCAACTGATCCATTTTGAACTGTCAAGTTATATCAGTAGTTGCTATTCCAGTTGTACAGTCAGTTGCCGGATGTTCTCCAGTGCCTTGTAGAATTCTTTTTTATAAGGACAGCTACTGCACAGTTTGAACGTTATATATCTTGCTGAACGGACTGCTCTCGCAGCAATCTTTATCAGCTTTAAACGAATGGTATCAACCTGTTGCTTTCGCATATTTGCAGGAAGTGCCAGCCGCCTGAACCAGTTGAATAAGTTGTATGCAAGCATGTGAATCCGCATTCGGCTGGCATTTACTACCTTGGAATGACTGCTGACAGCAGCAAGGTCAAATCCGCTTTTGCCTTCCTTGATAAAGTTTTCCATCCTGCCATGACCGCGGTAAAACTGAATGATCTGACAGGGCTCCATATCCATGTTTGTAACAATAAAGGTGTACATGTGTGTCAGCTGACCGTATGGTTTTTCAATTTTGAAAACCACGCGTCTTGGATATTCCCATGAACCAGCCTGATACATGAATTCACCATAAGTCAGCGCATAACTGATCTGGTCCGCTTTGGTTGCCTTGTACAAATCTTCAGCTTTATCCGAAGCAAGGGCAATGAGCGAAGAATTCTGTCTTAAGCGGACGGCATAGGAACAGCCATTCATCTCACAGGTTTTATAAAGCTTGGGGGATGAGAATCCGCTGTCGCCACGAAGATAAGTTTCCATTCCTCTTTCCATGTATTCCTGAAAGAGGGATTCCATAAATTTATCTGCATCATTGCTGCAGTGAAGTGTTCCGTCACGCAGTTGTGCTTTGAGCAGATCTCCGGTCAGTCCGTCATAGCACAGTAACGGATGATATCCATGTGCCTGATAATGGAAGTTGAAGCCCTCCCCTTCCTGATTGCCATAAGTGCCAAACAGTGTGCTGTCCAAGTCGAGAAGCATATGCTCCGGACACTTTATGGAATAGATGATATCCCGGAGGCTTTTATCAATATCGTCAAACTGTAGGAGAGTATCTTCGTTCATACGGTTGAAAAATCTTGATAACGCAGGCTGGGATGCCAAACCATCTTTCTCAAGAACAGCATTGAAAACAGGATCCAAAGTCCGTTCATCGGCGCAGTCATCTTCGAAATATGCAGAGATGATCTGATAAACCATCTGCATTAGATTTTCGTCATCTTTGTGGAAGCGAATCGATTTATCATTAGTTTTAAATTTGTTTTTGATCAGATTTGAAAAGCCGATCTTTGCAGCGAATTCTTTTATCAGAAGAAGGCCTGCATCGGAGGATAAATCACCTCCGTCAAAATTTATTTTAATCTGTCTATTGCTTTTCAGTGTCAAGGTGTTTAAAATATCCATAAAGAGCTCCTTTGTGTGATTATTAAGACGTTGAACACCTTAATTTTACCATAACTGGATGCTCTTTTTTATTCACTTAATAGATGAAATGCAATAAACAGTTTAAATACAGTAACTATGTGGCTTTCAGCTACTTTCACTGTGCAACGGTGAATAATTCAGGTTTATTAATTCAAAAAAATATATTGCTATAATAACGAGGGGCTATACAGATGAGAAAACTTATCGAATATCTGAATAATAATAAAATTATATCGATAATTTTGATTGGCGTTATTTGATAGGGGTTTTGCTGGCTGCCTTTGTTTTTAACCGATTTTATGATGAGGAAGCCTTTTTAAATCAGTTTCATTTTAAATTAATATATTTTGTAGCAGTAATAAGTATTATATGTTTTTTGGTAATTATCTATCCTTATATTAAAACGATAATATTAAAAATATCATTATTGCTGGAAAAATGGGTAGAACGCAGGGAAGCGGAAAAAGAAGATTATAGAATAAGACAAGAAGAATGGAATAAAAGAAGAGGAGGAAAGATAAAAAAAGGGAAAAGGCCAAAAGAGATATACAAGAGATAAGAACAGCGGAAATGGATGATAACGTGTCGGGATACGCAGAAAGCAGGGATTTGTAGTATGAAGGAAAACCAGATGGAAAGAAAGGAAGTATATTAGACGTAGTATTTATTCTTGCTTTTATCGCAACGTTTGTTTGTTTGGCATGCATTGTATTTTTAGGCGTTCCTGCACAAGCGACAAAAATCACAGAGAGAATAACTTCGGATAATTGGATGAATCTTCTGCTGTCGCTGGTAACTATATTGATATTATTGGTTTTTGTTATTGGTATCATGGTTTCTTTGGCGATAAAGTGGATGCAGGGTAGTGTAAAATAGTTTGTGTCTTTGGAAAAAGACTGTCCTCTCGCCGGGAATACGGATGCCTTCCGATCGTTTTAAGAGAAGCGCCTGGTACATGCGGATTTGCCCATAAGTATCGTTACATTCATCTTCTGATGCGAGTGCCCGCATGGTATCGGCTAAATCCTGATATTTCCACGGACGATCTTTGTCTGCCAGATCTTTATAAAATCCCTGCTGCGTCACTTTCAGCATCCGGCAGTAGAAAGAAATCTTTCCTTTTATCACGCTGTTCTTGGTTTTTATAGCAAGAAACATCATTCTTTGCTTTTTGCAGACTTCCGACGGCTGGTAGCGAAAAAAACGCTTGCTTCCTCAAGAAATTCATTTTCTTCTTTTAAACGGTGGATTTTTTTTCTGCTCTTTGACTTGTCTGTGCAGGAGAGACAATTCCTCTGCGGGACTCATTGCCGTCTGTGGTGTGTGCGGGCCGGAACCGGCATCCAGTCGTCCCTTCCTTGCCGCTTTCATCCATGAATACATGGTGTTTCAGGGGCGCCAAGTTCTTTTGCCAGCTTTACGGCCTGAATCCTGTATTCCATGTCGTATTTCCGTTGTTTTTTGCCATTTTAGTGGCCTATTTATTTCTTTTTGATTATACATCAAATCCTTGCGTATAAGGTGTCAACTAAAATGATACAACATTACTTGCATAGTATAAGAAAATACGTTACAATATTTACTGCATATTTGCATTTGGGCGAAACGAAAGGAATTAAGTTAAGATGGTAAAATCATATTTGGATTTTTATAAAAACAGGAAAGTGCTAATTACAGGACATACAGGGTTCAAAGGTTCATGGATGTGTAAACTGCTAATAGATGCGGGTGCAGATATAACAGGCTATGCCTTGAATCCGCCAACGAATCCCAGCCTTTTTGGAATATGTGAATTGTCTTCTCAGATGAACTCTATTATAGGCGATATCAGGGATCTGAAGCATCTAAAACAAGTATTTCAGGAAGTAAAGCCGGAGATAGTAATTCATATGGCAGCACAGCCTATTGTTCGGGATTCGTATAAGGAGCCTGTATACACATATGAGGTAAATGTAATGGGTACCGTAAATATTTTGGAATGCGTACGAGAGTCGGACTGTGTCAAATCATTTCTGAATGTGACTACTGACAAAGTATATTTGAATAGAGAATGGCTTTGGGGTTATCGTGAAAATGAGGAGTTGAATGGCTTTGATCCTTATTCTAATTCAAAGTCCTGTTCGGAACTAGTGACGAGTAGCTATAAAAATTCTTTTTTTGCTGACAGAGATGTTGCAATTTCTACCGCGCGTGCTGGAAATGTTATTGGAGGAGGTGACTTTGCAATTGATCGCATTATTCCCGATTGTATTCGCGCTGTTACTGAAAACAAAGAAATCGTAGTAAGAAATCCTTTTTCTACCAGACCGTATGAACACGTGTTAGAACCTGTGGTGGCATATTTAATGATTGCAAAAGAGCAATATGAGGACAAAAAGAAGTACGAAGGAAATTATAATGTCGGACCGGATGAAATAGATTGCTGGACAACAGGAGATTTAGTCACTTTATTTTGCGAAAAATGGAATTGCGCGACAGGAGATCATGTGACATGGAAGAACGAATATGATGGGGGGCCTCATGAGGCTAATTTTTTGAAGTTGGATTGTTCTAAGCTAAAAAGAATGTTTGGATGGAAGCCGCGATGGAATGTGGATACAACAATGGAAAAAGTCGTGGAATGGTCGCTGGTATATCTGAAGGCTGGGGATATAGCAAAATGCATGCAGGAACAGATTAGAGAATATTTGGAATGAACCTTCGCATCTTATGGGAAATGGAAGAAGCATAGAAAATTGTATATTTGTCCAAGAATATTTTAAGAACTGATATTTACTATAATGAAAAAGATATGGTGCTATTAATTATGCATAAAAGGGTAAATATAGAAGCGGGATTGTGGCTGTCCATATTATTATGGGAGTCCGATTCCGCTATCTTATTATAAGAGGAAGCAATGAAAAGAAAAGTAAAACAAAAGAGGGCAGAGCCGCATGAAAAACGAAAGAGAAATAAGGTGGCTGTAATGGTCTGATTTATATATGTTCCAATCTGCGGAAATAGAGGAGAAGAAAAGGGTGCTATACAGGCAGTTTGGGAAAAGGACGAATTATGAGCTGAAAAGCGGTTTGGAATGACAGACATTTATCTAATACTAATTGATCTGCATGCGGTTAGATAATTATAGCAAGAAGAAGGCGAGGCAGGAGATATACAACGAAGGCCAGAACGATATCTCTCATATTTTGACTTATAATATTTTTGAGAGGGTATATAGGAGACGATGCGGATGGGCGTGCTTCCTATAAAATTGGTTTTTTTATGTATTTCAGTGAGATTGTACTGCAGAAAGAAGAATATAAACATATAAATATTTCACAAAATAATATTTACTCAAATAAGCTTATGTGGTATAATATAAAGGATGTAAAAGGGTAAACATAAAGAAGTGGCAGGTGCGGAAGTCGGGCCGGACCAACGCATCTGCCATTTTGAAAATAAAGCTTACTTCTTCTTTTTCTCATTGGACTGAGAATGAATTAAATAAGATAAAAAGCGCATCATTTCCGCTTTATTATCATTATTTAATTTTTTCAGGCTGATAATAACATCCTTTAGCGTAGTATCCTGAATAAAGGATGTGTTTAAGTCGTAGGCGCCCGCGCGCTCCGGCTCTATACCGAAAAGGTAGTCGGTGCTTACATGGTATAGTTGGGCCAGTCCTACTGCATGCCTGGAAGGGAGTTCCCGTCTGTCCAGCTCATAATAAGAATATGCTTGCTGGGATATGCCGAGATAATCGGCTACTTGTCTCTGTTTGTAGTTGTTTTCGTCCCGTAGATTCTTGATCTTAACATGAATGCTTGTCAATTTTATCACTCCTCACTTTCAAATGTTGTTTACCGGATGACAAAATCATAACACATAAACAACAAATATGCACTAAAAAACATCAAAAATATGTAAAAAAATTTGGAAAGCGGATAAATACTTGGAATAAAGGTATGATTTGAGGAAAAAAGAGAGTGAAAGGAAATCAGCAGACATTGATTAATGAATATATTTGTGATAAAGTATCAATATATAAAAGGAAACGAATTGTTTACCGATCAGAGATAAGAAAGGAACTGGAAAATGAAAAAAGCATTGATTACCGGCGTGACCGGTCAGGATGGCTCTTATTTGGCAGAATTATTATTAGACAAAGGATATGAAGTGTATGGTATTATGCGCCGTAAATCCGTAGTGGATTATGGCAATGTAGAACATATTAAAGATAAGATACGTTTTATTTATGCGGATATGACAGATCTGGTGTCATTGGTGAATGCTATGAGAGTATCAGAGGCCGATGAAGTATATAATCTTGCTGCCCAGTCTTTTGTAGCGACTTCTTGGGAGCAACCTTTGGCGACGGCCCAGATTGACGCTTTGGGTGTTACGAACATGCTGGAGGCGATCCGTATGGTGAAGCCATCCTGCCGTTTTTACCAGGCATCTACTTCAGAAATGTTCGGTTTGGTGCAGGAGACTCCGCAGCGGGAAACTACTCCGTTTTATCCCCGCAGCCCTTATGGTGTGGCAAAAGTATATGGGCATTGGATTACGAAGAACTATAGGGAAAGTTACGGATTGTATGCATGCAGCGGTATTTTATTCAATCATGAGAGCGAACGCAGGGGCAAGGAGTTTGTTACCCGTAAGATAACGGATTCGGTTGCTAGGATTAAGCTGGGGATACAGGATCATATCGAACTGGGAAACATGGATTCTAAGCGGGATTGGGGGCATTCCAAAGACTATGTTTATGCGATGTGGCTGATGCTTCAGCAGGATCATGCGGATGATTATGTGATCGCTACGAATGAGACGAGGACTGTCCGTGAATTTGTGGAAATCGCTTTTGCGAAGGCTGGTATCGAGCTGGAATGGAGCGGCAAGGGTATTGATGAAGTGGGAAAGAATAAGTCGGATGGCAAGACGTTGGTAAAGGTAAATAAGGAATTTTTCCGTCCTGCGGAAGTGGAGATTTTACTGGGTGATCCGTCAAAGGCGGAAAAGGAACTCGGATGGAAGAGAGAAATCTGCTTCAATGAGTTGGTGGAACGCATGGTAAAAAATGATATGGAGATTGTAAAAAAAGAAATTGAAATCAGCAGTTTATAATCAATTATAGAAAAGGCATAGAAAGGGAATTTCTAATGGAATTCCCTTTGTTTGCCTTATAGGGTATGTAGCTATGAAAAAAGCATTGATTATTGGAGCGGCAGGGTTTGTCGGAGGCTATCTGGCCGACTATCTCCGCGAAAAACGGAAAATGGAAGTGGCTGTTACGAAGCTGCCGCAGGAAGAATTTCGCGGAATAAGTGATAGAGTATATAATTTGAATATTCTGAGTAAAGAGGAGATCGTATCGCTGCTGTTTGAAGCGCGGCCAGATTATATTTTTCATCTGGCGGCCCAAAGTTCGGTAGGAATGGCATGGAAAAATCCTTCGCTGACGATTGATATCAATATCAAAGGTAGTGTGAACGTGATGGATGCGGTTCGGGAATTGTACTATAAGCCGAGGATACTTCTGATTGGTTCAGGGGAAGAATATGGGCATATAGAGAAAGGTGAGACACCCATTCGGGAGGAAAACAGACTGCGACCGGGAAATATTTATGCTGCGACAAAAGTGTGTCAGAATATGATTGGCAATATTTATGCACAGGCATACGATATGGAAGTTATGATGGTAAGGGCGTTTAACCATATTGGCCCTACGCAGTTACCTATTTTTGTAGTGTCAGACTTTTGCCGTCAGGTAGCCGAGATCGAAAAAGAAATTCGGGAACCCGTAATGTATGTGGGCAATTTGAATGCGAGAAGGGACTTTACTGATGTCAGAGATGTGGTAGAAGCTTATGGATTGCTTGTCGAACACGGAAAGTCGGGAGAGACTTACAATGTGGGAAGAGGGGAGGCTGTAAGTATCAGGGAAATTCTGGATATGATTATTACCCTGTCCAACAAGGATATAAAGATCGAGATAGATAAGAATAAGCTCCGCCCGGTGGATGTGCCGATCATCGAAGCGGATATTTCAAAAATCAGCAGCTTGACGGGATGGAAACCGAAGATTCCGCTGAAGCAAACGATTGAGGAAACCTTAAATTATTGGCGCCGGACGATATAAGGAGAGAAGTTATGGGAGATATTCATTCATTGTTTTCGACAAAGGGCATTACGGATTCGGTAAGGATATTGCATACGCCGGGTGAATTTGCCAGGAAAAACCTGTTGTATGTGCAGGAGGTCGGACGATTGAAGAGTCTGCAGCCGCATAAATCACAGAGGGAAAACCTGAATTCCTTTTTGTTTGTTGGCGTAACAAGCGGAGAAGGAACCGTGTTTGCGGGCGGCAGCAGCTATAAAGTGGGGGAAGGGGACTGCGCCCTGCTCAACTGTTCCAATTATTATGCCCATGAAAGCAGCGAGGAAAAACCGTGGGAGTTGATATGGGTTCATTTTAACGGGAACGGGGCGGAGGAATATTTTCGCTTATTTATGGAACAGAATGAACAGAAAAGCGTGTTCCGCCCGGGAAGCATCAAAGATATGAAGGCATATATCAAGGAACTGATGGAATGCCAGAAAGAAAAAGATCTGGAGGCGGAGCTGCAAAGCGGGGAAACCTTGCTTCGTTTGCTGAATAGCTGCATTCTGTCAGTGATGCGGCAGAAGGGCAGCCGCCAGGACCGGTATAAGGAGATATGCAGGGAAATAAGGGAAAGCGTAAACGAAAGATACAGGCAGACGAACCTGGTTGCGTCGCTGGCGGGAAAATATGAGATGGAAGAGGATGAACTGGATGCGTGCTTCCAAGCGACGTATGGAATTACATTAAGGGATTATATTCTGAACAGGAGATTTACCGCGGCCAAGGAATTGCTGCGGTTTACGATAAAGCCGGTGAAAGAGATCATAGACGAATCGGGAATCGGGAATGACGACCTGTTCCGCAGGCTTTTCCAGGACGGGGAAGGAATGACGGCGGAAGAGTACAGGATGAAGTGGGCGCAGTGGGTGAAATAGGCCCGGCGGAAAAGGAATACGGGCATCTGATCCGGCGATAGAAAAGAATCGGAGAAAAATAATTTAAAAAAAGAATATTTGAAAAAATTTCCTTTACAAAAATGAAAAAGTATGTTATTCTTAGTGTGACCCGTAAAACGGTTATGTAAAAGGGAAATTTTATATAAGAGATGGCAGATACTTCAGTATCTGCCATCTTTGCGTGTGCGCCCAGTATGGGCGCAATCTAATCGGTGAAAGTCCGTAACGCGCCAGGCTGCAATTAAGGACAAGGTTGCACCACAAGTCGAAGTTCAATAACTACCCGGAACTAATTGTGGTTGTAAACAGGAAAAATGGTGTCAATTTTGGTGTAAATGGCGGCCAAAAGATAGAAACGCCAATTTGCTATAATGTTGATATATGCTTGTGCCGAAGTCATGAAACTTGTTCATCGAAATATTGGATTTTTAAAGGGACTTTTTAAATATGCCCCAAATAGAGAAGAGTTCGTCGAATTAATGCTATTAAAAGAATGCACATATTTCCGAATGATTGATTACGATACTCTCACTTTTCACGATGTACTTGCCAGTCGCGGGAGTGGTAAAAACGATATTGCATCAATTACTAATCTTAAAATAGCATACAAGAAAGCGATAGATAGGACAATTTCAGCTCCAGTTCTAAGTGAACTTTGCGGAATTGCATTATCAGTTTGAGATGATACATCCGTTTGAGAAATATAACGGGATTGTAGGACGAATCATTGTTCTAACGATATTGTGCAATATCGTTGGAGAAGCAAAACCGCTAATATGTCTGTCCGAGCATTTGTATCACAACAAGAATGAATACTTCGACTTGCTTCAAACTACTCAATACAGTGGTGGTTATATTCGGTGGATCAAATTTTGTATAAATGCTATAAATGAAACTGCAAAACGGTCAGCTCAATTACTGATACAGTATGAAGATATTGTAGCAAAAGATATAAAATAATTAGAAGATATACAGTTGCTACCCAAAAGTGTTTGGCGTGTATATGATTATCTTAAGCTTTTTCCTGTGACTAGCATTTCCCATGCCGCCACACAGTTGGGAAGTTCGTTCAATTCAATCTCAAATGCCCAAATTATTTCAACGGGATAAAAGCGTAATTGGAAAACATGTAAGAAATATTTTTTAAAGAAGGAGAATTGGCAAAAGAAGCAGTTTGGGCAAAATTTGCCTACACTGCTTCTGATGGTAAGACCTATCAGGAGGATTTCTATAATTTAGATGTTATTATTTCCGTTGGTTATCGGGTAAAATCCCTGAGAGGAACACAGTTTAGAATATGGGCTACTTCTATTTTGAAGGAATATATGAAAAAAGGGTTCGCATTAGATGATGATCGACTTAAGAATCTTGGAGGCGGAAACTATTTTGATGAATTGCTAGCTCGTATCCGTGATATTCGTTCTTCTAAAAAAGTATTTTGGAGAAAAGTTCTGGAAATATATGCAACAAGTATTGATTATGCCCCAAAAGCAGAAAGTTCGATTATATTTTTTAAGCAGGTACAAAATAAAATGCACTGGGCGGCTCATAAGCACACAGCGGCAGAAGTAATCTATCAGCGGGCAGATGCAGATAAGGACAATATGGGATTAACAGCGTGGGCTGGAAAGGAGATTAAACGTTCTGATGTAGAAGTTGCAAAGAATTATTTAAACGAAAAAGAAATAGATGCGTTAAATAAAATCGTTATGGCGTATTTAGGTATGATCAGCCCCTTGCCAAGTAGACAAGGGGCTGATCATATCTAAATACGCCTTTTCTTTTTGGCTATAACCCGAACAGATTAACATGGTTATGACCTCCTGTGGATTAGCTGAATCAGCTCTGTCTTGCATGGCCAGCATTAAGCAGCTGCATAAGTCCATCCTGGAGAACCTGGGAGCAGTTTACCCCGCGCTTTTCTGCCAGGGTGGCCATCCATGCAGGGAGTGAGACATTTTTACGGACTGCTCTGGTGTCGGTTGCCGCCCGGTATGCGAATGTATCAATGCGGATGATGGAACAGGTGGCATTTTCCGGAATATCAAGTTTATGCTGGGGAGTGGGGGCCGGGATCTCATTCCCCTCATCCTCTGCCACAACGAGCCATCCACTGGCGGCATCGGTAATCATTTCAATAGCATCATCAATACTGTTGCCGGTTGTAATGCATCCGGGAAGATCAGGCACTCTACAGTAGTATTTGGTTTCGTTCTCGTTTGGTACGAATGTTGCAGTATAGATATATTTCATATGTCAGCCTCCTTTGCTGGCGGCAAGGAGGCTTTACCTCCCGCCCTGTCTGATTTCTTTGCGTATGTAGCGGAGATCGTCTTCATCAAAGTGGCCACGTTTTAGAGGAATAGAATACTTTGTTTCCGGATTGTAGTAAATATCGTGGTTGCCACCGCTCCGTTTGAATTGATAGCCGCTATTGTTAAGGTCTTTGATTGCTGTGCTTCTTGGATTCATTGTATTCCTCCTTATAAACATATCATACACAATAATACACAACGAGTCAAGGGGAATACACAATACTACACAAATATTTTATGCAAAAGAGGTTAAACCTATACATCCGCCATATTTTCTGTAAAAGCAGAAGGAGTGTAGAGAGAACCCTAAGAGATATCATTCCGTTTATTGAGGAGAAACGATACCTTAAAGTGAACCGAAAGAAAATAAATGTACGGTGGTGTTGGAGGTTCCTGCCCGATTCCTGGCGATGGTTTGTGCTGCCAGGAGGCAGAAATTTGAGATTATGTTGAATAAAAGAAAGAAATAAAGAGGAAAAAAGTATTTTTCGTTTGGCCGAAGAAAACTTTTTCTATATAATGAATAATGATAGGGAATAGTAAATATATTTTTGTAAAGAGTATTTCTAAAAATTGTATTTACAAAAATGGAAAAATGTGGTAGTATTGTCTTAACCGATAAAGCGGTTATGTAAGAGGGGAATTTTACATGGGAGATAGTAGACGTTGAAGTTTTGGCGGAGATGTCTACTATTTTTTTTCTTATAGAGTATTTGATCGAATAATCTTACTAAAAAACAAGAGTCTACTTCATGCGTCGAGAGGCCGGACGGCATAAAGGGGAGGAGGGGAAGAAAACGAAAGATAAAGGATGATGGTGAGAAATGATTAGATTTTCGGAGCTGGCAAACATGTTTTTCCTGACGGGAGCGGCTGTGGTCTTGTTGAAGATTATATTCAGGCATAACAACGCTATTTTGTGGCTGGATGCCAGGCTTCTGCTCGGATGCATGATGGCTATGGTATTGCGCCTGTTCGTTCTGGCGGATTCGCCGGTGGCGAATAATGTTCCGGTGTTTCGGGTGTATCCGGAAATGTGCCGGTTCTTACGGAAATCATTATTTCATTGGAACGGAATAGATGTCAATATCGTAATAGTTTCCCAATTTTTGTGGATAACAGGAGCGATTTTTTCTGCGATATACCGTATTGAAGGATATATTATAACGAAAAAAAGAATCAGAAGCTATAGGAGACTGAAAGATTCAAAATTTGTTGGAGCAGTGGAACGGATAAACAAGGAACTTGGGAAAAAGGCTAAGTTTCGTCTTGTAATATCACAAGAATTTAGTACACCGTGCATATTTGGCGTTTTCGAGCCATACATAGGAATGCCAGAAATGGAGTTGACACCGGAAGAAATCTATCTGGTAATGAAACATGAGATGCTTCATTATTATCGGGGCGACATGATCGTTAAAATAATGTGCGAAGCCTTGAAAGTGGTTCATTGGTGGAACTGGTTTGTGTATAGGCTGGCAGAGTTGATTGCTAGTATGCAAGAGATTAACGTGGACTTTCAGATTGTAAGGGGATTACCAGAAATGGAACAATTAGAGTATGTGGATTGTCTGGTAAAGGTAGCGCGGCACAGGAAGAAAAAGAAACGCGAAAAACAATGGGAGATTAGTTTTTGGAAAGAGAGTCCGTCAGAAATAAATAAACGGATCAGGTTAATGTTGAAAAATCAGGAGATTGATGGAAAGAAAACAACGGCTAGCTTTCTTTTATCCGCTGGAATATTATGTATGATAGTAGTTGGACCAAATATATTAACCTTTGAACCGTATGCAATACCAGAGGAGAAAGTAGAAGGCAGCGTAGGAATAAAAGGTGGGGGAATTTGTTATTTAGATAACAAGGATGGTACTTATGACATATATGTAGATGGCCAGTATTTCAAGACAACAATAGAAGTATTTGATAAAGGTATACCAGTTTATAATACTTTAGAGGAGGTAATTAGGAAATGATTAAAAAAGCACTGAGAAAAAATATTATACTTGGAGCATTGGCGTTGGTAGTGCCATTTATGATAGCAGGTACTTGCAATATAAATTCATATGCCCTTGAAGTAGAAGTAGTAGAGGATACAGATGTACTTTCGGAAAGTGGTGTAGCTCGTTCTCCGATTATTGAATATAGATATAAAATAATAGACGGAGAATTGTATCGTCGTTTATTTAATTACTCAGACGAATGTTGGATTGGTGAATGGGAAAAGGTTCCGATTAAAGAGCCGTAAAACATAAGAAATGATAAATAATACTGGTTATACTATGATATATAAGGCGGCATATAGCTTATTATATTTTATAAGCTATATGTTGCTTTTTACTTATAAAATAATTTGTTGTTAAAATCATGCATAAAAGATGAAGATTTATGATAACATATCGTGTATCTCTTAAAAGTTTGGTTAAGTTTATAGAAGATGGATTTACACATAATAGTAAATATGCTAAAATGGGGAGACGATGGGGAAGTTGGTAAAAGGGAAATTTTCATTTTCAAAAATGGTAAAAAGAAATTAGAAATTAGTAGTATTTTTACCATTATTTGTGGTATACTAGAAACCGGATGGGCCGGATATGACAATTCATCATTGTATTTGGCCAATACAAAGTCCACAATATCAAAAGATGAAAATGGAGATAACGATTATGGGAAGAAAAAAAAATAAGTATGATTTACCAGAACGCGAAGTAGAGATCCTTTACACTCTATGGGACGCGGACAGACCGTTGCTAGCATCGGAAATGGCGGATGAAGGAGAAGAACTGAAGCTGGCTACTGTGCATACTACTTTAAAGAGGATGCTGAAAAAGGGGCTGATCGAAGTGGTTGATTTCGCGAAAAGCGGGAATGTATATGGCAGATGCTACCAGCCTACCTTCGGTTTGCAGGAATTTGAGATGGAAAGATTATCCAATAGTTTTAATAAAAAACGTTGTAAGGATATTACTACGTCTAATTTTGTAGCCGCCCTTCTGGATGCGAAGGAAAGTGATGAAGCAATGGACGAGCTGGACGAACTGGAAAAGATGATACAGGAGCAGAGAGAGAAGATAAAGGCAAAAGAAAAAGGCAGATAGATTCACAAAGGAAAAGAGGACAGCGAGAAATGATCAGATTTTCAGAGCTGGTGAATATGGTGATTCTGACAGGGGCTGCCGTAATCTTGCTGGAAATAATATTCAGAAATAACAACGCAATTTTGTGGCTAGATGTTAGACTTTTGTTTGGATGCATGTTGGCTATGACATTGCGTTTGTTTATTCTGGCGGATTCCCCAGTAGCGAATAATATTCCAATATTCAGCGTGTATCCAGAATTTTGTCGATTTTTAAGGAAACCATTGTTTTATTGGAATAGAGTGTCTGTCAGTAGCGTAATGATTTTACAGATTTTGTGGATAGTTGGTGCAGTGACTTCCGCACTATACCGCATGAACACATATATTATAACCAAAAAACGGATCAGGAATTATAAAAGACTTAGAGCTTTAGAATTTTCTGAAGCGGTAAAACGGATAAATAAGGAATTGGGAAGAAAAGCGAAATTTTGCCTTGTAACCTCGGAGGAATTAGTAACACCTTGTATATTTGGCGTTTTCAGACCGTACATAGGAATACCAGAACTGGAGCTGGAGCCAGAGGAAATCTATTTGATAATGAAACATGAAATCCTCCATTATTATCGGGGCGATATGATTGTCAAAATATTATGCGAAGCATCTAAAGCCGTTTACTGGTGGAATCCGTGTGTATATATGCTAGGTGATTTGGTATCCAATATGCAGGAAATCAATGTGGATTTCCGAATAGTGAAGGGATTGTCGAAAATGGAGCAGTTGGAATACGTGGACTGTCTAGTTAAGGTGGCACGGCACAGGGTGAAAAGGAAGCGGGAAAACCGGTGGGAAATCAGTTTTCGGAAGGAAAGTCCGTCAGAGGTACATAAGAGAATTAGTTTGATGATTAAAAATCAGGAAATAAGCGGCAAGAAAACAACGGCAAGTTTTCTTTTGTCAGCAGGAATATTATGTATGATAGCAGTAGGGCCAAATGTATTAACTTTTGAACCATATGCAATACCAGAGGAGAAGGTAGAAGGAAGTGTAGGGATAAAAGGAGGGGGAATTTGTTATGTGGATAACAAAGATGGAACCTATGATATATATGTAGACGGTCGGTATTTTAAGACAACCATAGAGTTATTCGACGAACACATACCAGTTTACAATACTCTGGAAGAAGCAATGGGTATGGAGTCAAGATAAAAATGCAATCAGCAGTACATAACTATAACCGGTGCAAAGCATAACAAAAAGTCGCGGCTGATGTCTGCGAGATGGTTTGGTTTATAACAGAATGAAAAACATTCAAACGGTTGGCCGATATGATACCTTTAAAGCAAACAGATGGAAGATAAAGATCTGTTGCTTTGGGGGTATTTTCATGTACAAAGGTAACAGGCAAAGTACAATAAAAACGATATTGTTTAAGGGAGCAAAGATAATATGTACAGAGTCGGGATATGCGATGATGATAAAATTTTGTGTTCCTTGCTGGAGGAACAGATTCAAGAGCTATCGGCAGAATTTTTAGTAAAATTTGAAATAGAGGTATGGTATTGTGGAGAGAGTTTGGAGCGTGATTTGAAAAAAGGGGTTACATTGGATATTCTTTTTCTTGATATTGAGTTGTTACAGAAAGATGGCATTGAAATAGGAGCTTTTATCCGTGACGAGATGGGGGATACGGATACCCATATTGTCTATATTTCCTCGAAACAGGGTTATGCGATGGAACTTTTCAAAATGCAGCCATTGGAATTTCTCGTAAAGCCAATTTCCGCCGTACGGCTGAAAGAAGTGCTTGAAAGAAGCATGAAAAGGAAAAAGTATGCGGAAAGCTGCTTTGAATATCAAAGAGGAAGCCGGATTTTTCGTGTTTCGATCAAGGAAATATTATATTTCATGAGTATGGATAAAAAAGTTTTGATGATAAAAAAGGATGGACAGGAGGAATTTTACGGGAAGCTGAAAAATGTCATGGAGCAGCTTCCGGCCGGTTTTCTGATGATACATCAGTCTTATGTAATACATCAGGAATATGTGAGCGAGTATTCCTACGAAAGCATCAAAATGATGAACGGTGATGTCCTGAGTGTCAGCAAACCGTACAGGAAAGAAGTCAGGGCAAAAATCAAACAATATTTGAAGGAAAAAATGTACAATGTATTATAAAATAGGATATGAATGGATCGTGGTTTTGATCGTGGGTATTTTCCGCACGGCGTTATTGAAAAAGGTTTTGGATACTTTTCTGCCCGCAGGGGATAAGAACAGGCTGGCATGGAACATCGTTTTTGCGGGATACTATCTGTTGACGACAGCCGCCTACCATGTATTTCATGTATCACTTTTCTATGAAATGTGTAATTTGGCGGGTATCATTGGCGTGGCGTGTTTTTACCGCGGGGCATGGGAGAAAAAATTATGGATTTCTATGGTCTTTTTCTGTATGGATACAGGCAGCGGGGCAGCGGTATCTCTTGCCGGTTCAGAGATAATCAGAATGCAGCAGAGTGCGGTTTCGGCCTTGCTCCTGCTGATTTGCGTGGTGGTTGTCTGCCATATTCCCGATCCGAAAGAAAGCAGGGAAAAAGCGCTTGACCAAAAGCAGATGTTTTTGCTGTCTGCAATTCCCATATTAAGCGTGACGGTATTCCGGGGGCTGATGTATGGACGCATTGACAGACTGACAGCGGTATTTGTGTGTGTTGTGGTGCTGGTACTTAATCTGTGTGTGTTTTATTTGTATCATATTTTGCTGAAAAATTATGTACAGCTAAGGGAGCAGGATATTTATAAACAGCAGACGATTGCTTATCAGAACCAGTTTGAACTTATGAAAGAGTCGCAGAGCCGTATCAGGGCATTAAGGCACGATATGAAAAACCATGTGCTGGCGCTTGAGGGATTGGTGAAGAGTTCAAAGCCGGAAAAAGTGATCGAATATCTCGATTCCATACAGGAGTTTATGAAAAATCCGTCAGAACATATTGATACCGGGAATGAAGCATTGGATAGTCTGCTGAATTTCAAGCTGCAAAGGGCAAAAGAAGAATTAGAAAAGGTGGAAACGGATATCGTGCTTCCGGAGAATATGAATCTTCACTCTTTCGATTTCAATGTAATTATTGGAAACCTTTTGGACAATGCGATAGCGGCATCGATTCAGACAGACGAGAGGTTCTTGAAATTAAGTATTCGGATGGAGAATGGTGTTTTATTTCTCTATATGGTAAATAGCTGCATGGGGATTCCCGAAGGTGTATGCGAAATACGCAGACTGTCAGAGAAGTCTTTGGCAGGGCATGGCATAGGGCTTACAAACGTTCAGAGGATCGTGGAAAAATATCATGGCGATATGGAAATGCATTGCAAAGGCAACGATATGGAAACGGAGATTATGCTGTACATGAAAAACCTATAAGGAAAGGTTCTTTTGGGCTGATTTCGGAAAAAACATGGTACAATTTCGGCGGAATAAAAAAATGCAGAGGAAGAAGTGTATAATCCATATCATAACCCATGCAGGGAATTGATAGGAGACATAAAAACAATGAAGAAAAGATTTTTAAGCGCACTAATGGCAGGAGCATTAGGAATATGTGCTTTAACGGGATGCCGGAAAGCGCCGGAAGCGTCTGCGGACAGCGATGTTTACCATGCAAAAAGTTCTTTGGAAGGCGAGGTGGAGAATATCGTGGCAGAGGAGCCTGATGAAAATACAGCAGGAATAGACGGAGCAAAGCAAGACGGAAGCTGCGATGCGCTGGTCGGAACGGAGGAAAATGGTATTTGGATTTGTGCCGAAGTTCCTGCCGTGCCGCAGGCAGTTCCCACGTTGACTTTGCGGGAACGGGACGATTGGACTGCGGAAAAGCTGAGGGAACTGCTCGACAGCAAAGACGCAAATGTGCAGGACATTACCGCGGAATATCTTGCGCAGATGGAAAAAGAGTTAAGTGAAATGAATGAAGATGATAAACCGGTTGAATGGCTGAATTTTGGTGATGATTCTTTTATGATGCTATCAGATGGGCAGAAGAAAGCATCTTTTAGAGGAAATACATCTGCAAGTTATGTGGATGAAACATTAAAGAAGAGTTGTGATGCCATTTATAAAAAAGCCCCGGAAATGGATGTTACCGGAAATGATGAGGGTATTTCCGCGAAATTTTCTGTGTCCCGTATGAAGGATATTCTTCTGGAGAAGCTGGCAGTATTAGACATTATGGAAATACATATTTCCAGGATTTTGTATTATGAACTTGACGGAACCGCATTTTATGAACTGGTATTTACTCCTTCTTACGAAACGATTGGAGTGGCATCAGAGTTTGGGCAGATTGAGCTCGGGGATGTTCAGCCGAGAGGAACGGCATGGATTACGGAAGATGGCATAGCAGCGATGAGTTTGGATGATTATTGCGGTAAAATTACGGGGCAGTCCGAAAACGGAAAAATTTTGACGTTTTCGCAAGTGACAGACATTTTGGAAAAATATTTGGAAAATAATATTTTCTACGGAAATTCCAAAGCAAAACTGACGCAGACAGAGCTTGTGTATTATCCAACGCTTCGGGAATCGGAACTGATCCTGACGCCGGCATGGCATATCTGCATTCCGTTGAATGAAATGATAGAGGCGCTGGAGTCCGGCGATAAAGTGTGGCAGGAAGCGGTTGAGAAAGGAGCGGCGTGGAACATTTATCTGGATGCTGTGACGGGAGAATTGATAAAGGTGGAATAAAGACGTCCCCAGCGTAAAACGCTTCGACATGGAGGTAAAAATGAATGGATTTTTTTGGGAGGATATGAAAAGAAGTTTCCTGAATGTCGGATTTTTTGCCGGGATGGCTGCGGTGGCAGCGCTTTTAACGGCCGCGGTGGTAACGGGGACGCCGCCGGAACGTATACGGAGCAGTTACTATATTTTGTTCAATGTGTTTGGCGCTTCGGGATTTGGCCCTTTTGCGGCTGTCTTTCCCGTGCTGGCTTATGCGGCTCGTTTTTGTGAAGAATACCAGAGCGGATATTACCGTATGATTTTTTCAAGGATGAGTCCGGTACGTTTTGGAAGAATCCGCATATGCACCGTTGCGTTGTCCGGGGGCGTCATGCTGGCAGTTCCGATTGCGTCTGTCTGCATCATGGCTTATGTGTTTGGCGTTCCGGGCGTGCCGCAGGGCTCGGATGAGGGATTGCTGGATGGGACCGTTATGCTTGCATATATCATCCAATATGGGGATTGGTACATTGCCGTAGGGAAAACCGTTCTCGGTTTTTTGTTTGGCTGTGTGTGGGCGCTTATGGGATTTATGTTTGCGGTATGGATTCCGAACCGCTATGTTGCCTTGATTGCGCCCTTTGTACTGTATGAGTCCATGTGGATCGGGCTGGACAGGATTGTATGGCTGAATCCCATCCGGCTTTTGCGGGGAGATGATGTGGGAAGTTACCCTCTGGCGGCAGGAGTGGAATGTGTTTATATCATTATCGTGTCAACCGTCATTATGGCAGGACTTGTGAGGAGGTATCGGAATGGGTAGCTTTGCAGTAATCGCAAAAGGGATGCTCCGACAGGAGCAAAGAAGCGGCAGGGTTATGATGGGATATCTTTTGGGATGTGCAATCGTGGGCTATTGGATGAGCAATTTCCTGCGGTATGCGGTTGATGCAGGAGAACCGATCAACATACTGGAAACTTTCTGCGTGGTTGAACAGCATTATGTGAATATGCTGTTTTTAGTCTTAGGGTGGCTTCTGATCATGGCGGACGTTCCGTTTATGAAAGGGAATATTTATTTGCTTTTATACCGGTGCGGCAGAAAACGCTGGAATATGGGGATGCTTTTCTATATATTGATACAGGCATTTCTTTACGCCGCGGCTCTGGCGGCATTTACCATAATTATCAGCAGTTTTTTCGGGTTTGCAGGGAATATGTGGAGCAGCCCGGTATATTCTCTGGCGCTTGATGTCACAAACAATATCGGAGCCAAATACAATATTGCGTTTCCGTGGCTTGGGATGATGAAGGCCATGTCTGTTCCGCAAGCATTTGCAGTGACATTTTTGTTCCTTTATCTGTATCTTGCTTTTATGGGGGTGCTTTTATATGTTGCTGCGCTGCTGCTTTCGGGAACTGCCGGAATGGTGGTTGTAATGGGGGTGCATTTGGCCGGATATTTACGAATGATGGACGGTTATACGGAAACTTCTTTATTGGCAAGGGCAGTTCCGGGAAATTTTATAGATGGGACGCTGTCTTACTGGCAGTCTGCCGCTTTGTTTTTGGAATGGATTGCAGTTTTAATGGTTTTATCATCTGTTTTTGTGAAAAAAATTGAGTTTCAGCAGAGAGACGAGGTAGAAGGCTAATGTCGGAAAGCATGTTTATCAGGCTGTTTGCAGGAGTATCATCAGATTATTTTGACGCCATACCGCTGATTCCTTTTGGGCAATGGCTTCTGCCGATTGGTATTTTTCTGTTGGCGGTGGGATTTTATATGGAAAGGGAGAGAAAGCTGGAAACATTTTCCTTGTACCGTTATAAAAGAACTTCGGACTGGTGGAAAAGGCATTTTGTGAAAAGAGTGATATTCGGTATAAAGATAGCCGTATTGCTCCTGCTTGTTGTTTTGGCCTGCGATATTGTTATGGGGAAATTGGTTTTGCTTTCCACAGAGATGCTTGCAAAAATCAGTGTCTTATGGCTGTTTCATAGTATCAGTATGGCAGTGTTTTTCGTGTTGTTGGATTTATTCCCCATGAGACGATTTGTTCCAGGGGGATTATTCCTGTTGGAAGGCGTGACATTTATGATTGGCAGCCGGATTGGCGCGGTTTCCCATGTCATGTATGGAATGTGGGGGATGTATCTGCGGAGCAGCTTATATGAAACAGGCGGCTTTCCGGCCGGAGCGATCATTATAACGGAGGCGGCTTTGCCGGCAGCCGGTTTTGTTATTGGACGGAAATATTTGAAGAAAGAAACAGATTATCTTTGAGGAAGGAAAGGTTTGTAAATATGGCAGAAGTAATCCGCGTGGAGAATGTAACAAAAAGGTTTGGCGAAGTCGTTGCGCTTGACCGTATTAGCATTAGTTTTGAAAAAGGAAAGATATATGGGATGATAGGAAGGAATGGTTCCGGCAAGACTGTTTTGTTCAAAACGATGATTGGATATTTAAAACCGACAGGCGGAAGGGTTATAGTAGGGGGGGAAGAGATAGGAAAAGATATTGACTTTGCAGACAATATGGGAATTATTATTGAAAATCCCGGATTCTTAAGTAGATATACAGGATACAAAAATCTGGAATATTTGGCATCTATCCGTAAATTGATAGGAAGGGAACAGATCAGGGAGAGCATGGAACGGGTAGGCTTAGACCCTGACAGCCGCCAAAAAGTCGGAAAGTATTCGCTCGGTATGAGGCAGAGGCTCGGCATTGCCCAGGCAATTATGGAAAACCCGGATATTTTGATTTTGGACGAGCCAATGAACGGACTGGATAACCAGGGGGTAAACGATGTGCGGAATATTCTTTTAGAATTAAAGAAGGAAGGAAAAACCGTCATACTTGCCAGCCATAATAAGGAAGATATAGAGGTTTTGTGCGATTCTGTTTATGAGATGGAACATGGAAGACTGGTAGAATAGAAGGCGGCGGGTATTTAGGCAATGCATGCTTTATGATTCCGAAATCAATAAAATATTATTCCTTTTCGGTTGATAGTATTCCGAAAATGGGATATTCTATTGGGGGAAGAGAGGTGCGATCTTTATGCATATTACGGTAGGGCAGACAGCAGAAAGTTTACTGACAGCTATAGACAGGAAGAAAGGAGAACTGGATACCAGACGCCCGCTGACTGAGGGTGAATTGGAACGTTTGACTGAGGAATTCACTATTGAGTATACTTACAACTCCAATGCGATTGAAGGAAATACTCTGACTTTGCGTGAAACGGATATGGTTTTGCGCGGCCTGACGATCGACAGAAAGCCGTTAAAAGATCATATGGAAGCAGTTGGGCATAAAGAGGCATTTGATTTGGTTCGGGATTTGGTAAAAGGACAAGTGCCTTTATCGGAGAGTATCATCAAGCAGATACACTATCTTGTATTGGCGGATAAACGGGAGGACCGGGGTGTTTACAGAAGGGTTCCCGTCAGGATTATGGGTGCGAAACATGAGCCGGTTCAACCATATTTAATCCAGCCTACGATGGAACGGTTGCTGGAGGATTATAGGAATAGTACAGATCACATGATTACCCGGCTTGCGCGGTTCCATATTGAATTCGAGGGGATTCATCCTTTTATTGAGGGGAATGTAACATTGAGACACCAACAGAAAGCGGCGTAACAGCGGCAAACTGCTTTGTATATCACCTTTCAAGAGTCTCCCGTAAGGAGACTCTTTTGTTGTATGAAAAGGATAAAAATTCATGTGATACATCACGCTTTTGTGCTATAATCTATTTTAGATTATCGTATTTATATGATTTGGGTACCAAAATACCTTTTGACATTTGTATCATTTACATAAAACATAAATCGAAAACAGATGAAGGGTGGAACAGAGTATGGATGCTAAAGAAATATCAATGTTTCGTTTCTTGGATGGAACAGATAAAAAATTTATTATTCCAGTTTATCAAAGAGCATATAGCTGGAAGCATGAAAATTGTGAAGCGTTGCTGAAGGATTTGACAAGTGTTTATGAAAATAATTATGTTTCTCATTTTTTTGGCAGTATTGTATATGTCTCAAATGATGTTGGTGGATGCAATGAGCATATTATAATTGATGGTCAGCAGAGGATTACTACGGTTTCTTTACTCTTACTGGCGATTAGGAATTACATTATAGAACATCCGGATCTTGACACAGGTGTGAATCCAAGGAAGATTACAGATGCTTATTTGACGGATGTATATGCAAACAGCGAGAAAAAGTTGAAACTTAAGTTGATTCAAGGTGATGATGAGGCATATGACCGTTTGATAGAAAATGGCACTCCAATTGCCAATAATAATATTACTGCGAATTATAATTATTTCTTTAAAGAAATTTCTAAACGTAATGCTTTGGAAATTAAGGGACTTTATGATGCTGTTATGAAATTGATTATTGTCAATATCAGCTTGAAACCACAGGATGGCGATGATCCACAGCTTATTTTTGAAAGTTTAAATTCAACTGGTTTGGGACTGGATGAGTCAGACAAAATCAGAAACTATGTTCTTATGGGAATGCCGGCAGCGAAGCAGGAGACTTTTTACAAAAAGTATTGGGAACCCTTAGAGAGACTCGTGTCACATAATGATATGAAAACCTTTATTCGCTATTATCTTTCGGTGAAAACAAGGGATTTATTTAAGGAAGACAGGTTGTATTTCAGATTTAAGAGTTTTCGTATGCATCAGGTTTGTACAATCGAAGAGATTTTTGAAGATATTTTGCTATTCGCTGGTTTTTATAAAACTATCCGTCAACCAATAAATAAGAAGAATAGTTATGAAGTCGTTTTGGCTAGAATCAATAAATTGGAAATAAAAAGCTGTACTCCTATTTTGATGGAATTATTTATTGCCCATGAACAGAACCAGCTAAGTGATACCGAATTAACAGATGCATTCCATACCTTAGAGAGCTATATGGCACGAAGAATCATATGTGGTCTTGGAACACAGTATTATAACAAACTGTTTGTTGGTTTGGGAGCAGAGATTGAAAAACTTTTGGAGAAAGATGGAGCTGCGTATTTAGATGCTTTTAAATCTGCCTTATTAAATAAATCAGGAAAAAGCCGCTTCCCAAATGATCACGATTTTATGGATAAATTTATGACTTTTGAACTTTATAATGCAAAAGCATCTGTCAGAAAATATCTTCTTGAGCGGTTTGAAAATTTCGGAAACCGTGAAATGATAGCGGTTGAGGAACAAATCAGTGATGGTTCTTTAACTATTGAGCATATCATGCCTCAAACATTGACGGAAGAATGGAAGGTGGGGTTAGGAGAACAATGGGAATTAATATATTCCAAATATATTGATACGATTGGTAATTTGACATTAACAGCGTACAATAGTGATTACAGTAATCTCAGTTTTATAAAAAAGAAAACTTTACCAGAGAAAGGTTTTGAGACAAGTAAGTTACGGTTGAATGAGTATGTCAAAAATTGTGAGTCTTGGGGAGAAAGTGAAATCCTTGAACGTGCCCGACAATTATATAAATTAGCGGAACAGATCTGGCCTATGGCTGAAACAGATTATGAATCGCAGGAAGAAGATAATTGGATTTGCTGGGATGATGAGGATTATGATTTTACAAATAAAACCATTCTAAAAATTGTACTCATGGGAGATGAGCTGCAGACTGAAAATATTACAGATGCTTATCGGAAAATCAATGTGACTGTTTATAATATGGATCCGGCCGGCTATGTGGCAATGGAAAACTCTTGGAGTGGAACAGATGTGAGGAGAATTCGCAGCCCCTATGAGATAGGACCATCAGTTTATATTACTACGAATCTTAATTCTCAATCCAAGGCGGCGGCTATAAGAGAATTATGTGAATATTTTAAGTTTGATTCCTCAGATTTGCGGTATTTAGTAAAAGCTACATTTGATATTAATAATGAGGCAACATATGATGCTGTAACTGCAGGACAGCTGGCATATCGGCTTATAGAAAAGTTATTGACAGAAGACAAATTAACGGAACAGGAAGTTGAACAACTTAAAGAAAAAGAATTTTGCAGAAAAATGTTTTATAAAGTTGTATATCCAGTGCTGGCTAACAACAGGGAAGACAATAGAGGGAAAAGCAAGAAATGTCGCTATTATAGCAAGCCGATTCAATTTAGAGGAAAGAATATATACATATCGACAGAGTGGTTTGATGAGAGCAGAAAAGATCTGGTGGAATGGTATAAACGGCATACATAAAAAATTAGCGCTGAAAATATCAGGATTGAAATGGAGGCCGCAAAATGGCAGAGAGTCAAAATATAGAATGGAAAGAATCATGGCGTGACGAATATCTTAAATGGATATGTGGATTTGCAAACGCACAGGGGGGCAAAATTTATATTGGAACACGAGATGATGGAACGGTAATTGGAGTTAGTAATTCAAAAAAGCTGTTAGAGGATATTCCCAATAAAATCCAAAACAAATTGGGAATTATGGCGGATGTAAATTTGCTTACTGAAGGTGAATTGGATTATATTGAGATAGTCGTTAACCCTTGGTCGTTTCCTGTAAATTATAATGGAGAATATCATTACAGAAGCGGCAGTACAAAACAGCTGCTTCGGGGGAATGCATTGACGAATTTCTTAATGGCAAAGACAGGGCTAAAATGGGATGCGGCGACAATATCCAATCTTGGAGTAGATGATCTGGATCAGGAGAGCTTTGATATTTTCAGAAGAGAGGCCTTGCGAAGCGGGCGAATAACAAAAGAAGATCTGGATATTGCGAATGTCGAGCTGTTGGAAAAACTGGATTTAGTAGTAGATGGAAAACTTAAACGCGCAGGGGCATTGTGTTTTTATCGCAACCCAGAAAAGCTTATTGGTGGATGCTATGTGAAAATCGGAAAATTTGATGGCAGTGAGTTATTATATCAGGATGAAGTGCATGGTTCTTTGCTTATTTTGGCAGATAGGGTGATCGACCTGATTTATTTAAAATATTTGAAAGCAGCAATTTCATATTACAAAGAAACAAGAGTGGAAACCTATCCTTTTGCTCGTGATGCCGTAAGAGAAGCAGTTTTTAACGCTTTGATTCATTGCAATTGGGCTGACAATGTTCCAGTACAGATACGTATCGAAGATGATGCCATGTATATCAGTAATTGCAGCATGTTGCCTTTTGGCTGGACGGTTGAGACACTTTTAAGCACACATGTATCAAAGCCATACAATCCTGATATTGCAAAAGTATTTTATCGTGCAGGATATATTGAGAGCTGGGGACGAGGGATTCAGAAGATTCGGGATGCCTGCAAAAATCTCGGGGCGGATGATCCTGAGTATATTGTTCATGGAGAAGATATTATGGTGAAATTTTCTGCCCTCCAAAGTGCCAAAGTTTTAGATACCAAAGCCCTAAATGTCACAAAAGATGTCACAAAGGATGTCGCAATAGAAATAAAAATATTAGCTTTACTTAAAGAAAATGCATCTATTACTACCACTGAAATGGCCAGGAAGCTATCTGTTAACAGACGAACAATTCAGAGAAGCCTGGATGTATTAAAGAGTAAAGGTACGATTGAACGCAAGGGTGGTAAACGATACGGTTATTGGGAAGTTTACGAATAGTTTTTGTATTCCCATCGTACCATTCCCAGACGGAAATGGCAGAACCGGGAGACTGCTTGTGAATTTGGAATTGATGAAAGCGGGATATCCGCCCATTGATATTAAGTTTGCAGACCGGATTTCTTATTATAATGGGTTTGATGAATACTATGCAAAGCATAATCTGGGCGCAATGGAAAAGCTGTTCGCGGATTATGTGAACGCAAGACTGGACAGTTACTTGATGATGTTGGAAAAATAACTATATGGAGGATACGGAAAGGGTTCCTATGCGTTCATTATACAAGGTACAAAGATGAACAAACTTTTTAAACGCGATTTTACAATGGTTGTTATCGGTTAAATAATTTCGCTTTTCGGCAACGCCATACTGCGGTTTGCTTTGCCCCTTTGCCTGCACGATTTGCTGCTATTCTGATGTTCTTTATTTTCTGCATATGGACAACATCGCAAAAGGTAAGAAGAGATCATAGGGATAAAAAGAAATGCACGATTTTATCGTAAATTTCCCGGTACGGCTGGTAACGCATGGGGAGATCCAGCCAAGTCTTCTTGTCTACGATGCTTTTGCGGTGGGAAAAGGTGGAAAAACCGTCTTTGCCGTGGTAGGAGCCCATGCCGCTTGCGCCGAAACCACCGAATCCCATTTCGCTGGTGGCGAGATGAATAACGGTGTCGTTGATGCAGCCTCCGCCAAAACCGCATCGGGAAGTAACTTTTTTTACCGCCTGTTTGTCGGAGGTAAAGAGGTAAAGTGCGAGAGGGCTCGCCATGGAGTTGATCGTTCGGATGGCGTCGTCCAGGGAGGAGTAGGTCAGGATAGGAAGCACAGGGCCGAAAATCTCCTCCTGCATGGCGGCATCCTGGAAGGTAACGGAGTCCAGTACGGTCGGTTCGATGCGGAGAGCTTCATGATCCGCATTTCCCCCATGGACGGTTTTTTCCTGATCCATCAGGTCTAAGATCCGGTGGAAATGTTTTTCATTTATTATTTTTCCATAATTTTCATTTTCCAGAGGGGCATCTCCAAACTGGAGACAAATCTGTTTCTTTATTTCTGCCAGCAGCCGGTCTTTGACCGAAGCATCGCAGTAAATATAGTCGGGGGCGACGCATGTCTGGCCGCAGTTCAGGAATTTGCCGAATACGATACGCTTGGCCGCTAGTTTGATATTGGCGCTTTTTTCGACGATACAGGGGCTTTTGCCGCCCAGTTCGAGCGTGACAGGGGTAAGGTGGGCGGAAGCTTGTTTCATGACCTCTTTTCCGACGCTTTGGCTCCCGGTAAAGAAGATATAGTCAAAATGTTCCGTTAAGAGATAGGTATTTTCTGCACGGCCGCCCGTGATAGCGGAAACATATGCTTCGTCGAAACATTCGCTTATTATGTTCTGTATGAGCGCGCTGGTATGGGGGGAATAGGCGCTTGGCTTTAAAACTGCCGTATTTCCGGCAGAAATAGCGTCCACCAAAGGTTCCATTGTGAGTAGGAAAGGATAATTCCAGGGGCTCATAATGAGAACGACGCCATAGGGGGATGGTTTCGTATAACTTCTGGAGTGGAACTGCGTCAGCGGGGTATGCACGGTCTTTTCCCGCGAAAAGGAGCGGATGTGCCTGATCATATAATTGATTTCGCTCAGGGTCAGCCCCGTTTCGCACATATAGCTTTCAAATCTGCTTTTTCCCAGATCTTTTTTGATCGCTTCACCGATGGCATTTTCGTATTTTTGAATGCAAAGCTTCAATTTTTTCAAAGCCTGTATCCGAAAGTCGATATCCAGTGTAGTTCCGGTTTGAAAAAAAGTCCGTTGTCTGGTTACTATATTTTTAATATCCGCTTTATTCATGATCGTGATCCTTTCTTTTCGGCGGCCATCGGTAGATGCGCCGGTCTATTTTTCCATCAGCATGTAATAAAATTGTTCCAATTCTTTTGCGTCCATCAATACGGGGACGGGATAAAGAGGATTGGCTTCTTTATCCGCGTAATGGGAAAGCTTTGGAATGTCTTCTTCTCTGATTGCCGGTATGGTATCGCCGATTTGGAACCGCTTTTTCATTTCATGGATAGCGCGGATAAAATCGGAGGCGGCTTGTTCCGCCGGCGTGTCCTGGGCGGCGATTCCGGTTTCGACGGCGAGGCGGGCCAGTTTTTTATGGACAGCCGCTCCATAGGTTTCCAACACCAGCGGAAGCAGGATGGAATTGGCCAGGCCGTGAGGGACATTGTATTCCCCGCCGAGGGAATGGGCTACCGCATGGACATAGCCGACATAAGATTTGGTAAAGGCACATCCGGCGTAAAAGGAAGCCTTCATCATATTCCGGCGGGCTTCCATATCGCCGCCTTCCGTGTAAGCCCTGTCCAGATTTTCAAAGATCAGTTTGACCGCTAGAAGGGAGTCTTTTCGCGTGCCGGGGGTGGTGGAGCGGCCGATATACGCTTCTATAGCATGGGTCAGCGCGTCCATTCCGGTAGCAGCCGTGAGAAAAGGGGGAAGGCTGACCGTGACTTTGGGATCCAGGACGGCATATCTGGGAATAAGCGGAAAGTCGTTGATGGCGTATTTATGCCGCGTTTCGGCGTCGGTAATGACGGCGGCCAGAGTCGTTTCGCTGCCGGTTCCGGCGGTCGTGGGGATGGCGATGAGAAGCGGCAGCCTTTTATGTACTTTTAATATCCCTTTCATTTTGGCGAGAGAAGAGTTTGGCCTGGCGATACGGACGCCCAGCGCCTTAGCACAATCCATGCTGGAACCTCCGCCAAAACCGATAATGGCGTTGCAGCCCCCGGAGATATACATTTCCATCGCTTCGTTTACGTTTGCTGTTGTCGGATTGGCTACCGTTTTGTCATAAATGGAATAGGGGATGCCATTGTCGGAAAGCGCTTTTTGCAGACGTTTGGTGAGTCCGGCTTTCCGAATGCCTTCATCCGTGACGATCAGTACGCGGCTGCAGCGCTTTTGGATCAGAATGTCGGGGATGTCCCTGACGCTGCCGACAATTTTGGGCTTCCGGTAGGGGAGGAAAGGCAGTACGGCCTTTAATGCAGCTTGGAATGTTCTGCAATATAATTTTTTCCATGAATTCATTGCGCTTCGGTCCTTTCTGATAATTCTGTGCATAGCTGGTTGAGGTTTTCTTCGATACGGAACAGGACACGGTAGAAGATTTCCCGTTCCTGTTCGGTGATTCCCTCGCTGCCCTTGGCGACAACGTCCGTGATCCGCTCGTTTATTTTGACGGCGTATTCTTTTCCAGTGTCTGTCAGTACGGCCCTGGCACGGTATTTTTTGCTGTGGCTTTCGCCGGCATAGCATATGAAGCCATCCCTGGCCATATTGGAGAGTATCCTGGAAATACCGGCTTTATTTTCCTTGCACAGCCGGCAGAGATCAGAGGCTGTGAGGCCGCCGGATGCCTGGTGCAAGTGATAGAGGCACATGACATAGGTGCCTTTCAGACCGAGCGACTGCATATGGTATTTTTTGATTTTCTGAATACTTTTGTAAATTTGCGAGATGGTAGTCGCAAAATTTTCAAACCGTTTTCGCATAATTGCCCTCGAATGGTCAGTTTGTTTGGAACAGGTTAATGGTTCACAAAGTGAATATATATCATAGAAGTTGATTTGTCAACATTTAAAAAAGGCAGGAAAAACTTTTTTTCGAATATTTTTTTCATTAGTTTTAGAAAGAATGAAAAAATTATTTACATATAAAAACATTGGTGGTATGATAAAAACAGTCTTAATGAGTATTGGTTTTAGGTAAGTAATGAAACGGCGGGTATTGTTAAGCGAATTGCAGACAATGCCGCCGTTTTTCAGTTTTATGAAGATGGGGGCATATGAAGAAACAGAGCAGTAAAAAAAGCCTGAGGATGGTGCATGTTGCAATTACTTCAAGCTGTGGGAATCAGGCGCCGCGGGAGACGGAGAAAGGAATCGCTGCGGCTATGGAACGCGATGGGAGGTTTGACTATCAACTTACTTCTTATCAAAATATAACCGGGGTGACGAACAGCCGGAAAATATTTGATCTTATTATTTTATTTGTAAAGGGAGAAAATGAGGATGATTTGAAGCCGGAGGAAATGCGCTGGCTGAAAAATACTTCCGCCAGAATCATCTGTGTGGCGGAGGGGATGGGATTTTTGAAGGATGCCTTTCGGATCGGGGTATTCCGTTATGTTCTGCGAAAAGAAATGGAAAAGGACTTGGAGGAAGCGGTCGGGGAAGTGCTGTTGGAAATAGAACCGGCCTGCGGTTTGCGGCTGACAATCAAAGGAGAAGATAAATGGGTGCCGTTTGAGGACATTTATTATATCGAAGCGTTTGGCGACGAGGCGATCATTTATAAGAAGGATACTTATTCCACGGTGCGAAAGACGATGGATTATTTGTTGAAACAGTTAGGCAATGCTTTTTACAGATGCCATAAGTCCTATATTGTGAACTTCGATTATGTGCAGAGAATAGACGACGACAGCGTGATACTGAAGGATGCCCGGAGCGTGCCGGTATCGGTCAGGCGCAGAGGCGGTATGGTAAAAATATATCATCACTACGAAAAAGGAATGCAACGTTTGTCGGAAAACAGTGACGATTAACGAAAAACTATGGACAAATCCGCTCATTGGTTTATAATAATTAACATAATCTCCAGTTTTCAATATGTTAATACATAATGAAAAGCTAGGTTTTGTATTTATTCTTAAAGCGCGAATTAGGAAGGTGTATTTTTTGTAAAACAGGAAATACACCTTTCTAATTTTTTGTGCTTATAACATTGGCGGATGGGGCAACTTTTTCTTGACAACACGTGCCGCACGTGTCATACTGTTTTTGTAAGGAGGCGGGGCTGAAATAACACACCGCTCCTCAAACCATAAGGAGGTATGATTATGCTGTTTGTATATCCAGCCATCTTCCATAAGGAAGAGGACGCATATTGGGTTGAATTTCCTGATTTGGAAGGCTGCCACACGTACGGCAATTCCATTAATGAAACTATGGAAGCGGCACAGGAAGCTTTAGCCGCTTATATTCTTACTCTTTTAGAGCAGAAGAAGGCGATTGCCTCTCCTTCCGATATTTCTGTTATTCATGCGGATGATGGCTTTTCTTCTCTTGTATCTTGCGACATTAACCAATATAAGGATACAAAAGCAGTGAAAAAGACTTTAACCATACCGTCATGGCTGAATGACCGTGCTGTTTCTATGGGGATAAACTTTTCACAGGTATTACAGGAAGCACTTCTCTCCAAAATACAGACCTGATACTTAAATCAACTGCCTCGGATTTCGCATGAAATTGGGGCAGTTCTTTGTTAGACTGCCCATCTTAGGGGCACAGGAATCAATTTTTATAAGAGCCATGGCGGATGAAGCCAAACGAAGCCGGGGGGGGCGGGGCCAACACAGCTGGAAACAGGGCGGGCAGGGGGCAGTTTTCCGCCGTTGCGCACAATCAGCAATTTCACTTATGAAATGGTCAGTAACCAGAGAGACCCCGCCAGGGAGGGCAGGGTCAACTCGTCCGTTTGAATACCACATATCCATTTCATTAGTGAAATCTGATTGGAAGCTCAGGCGGAAAACTGCCCCCTGCCCGCCCTGTTTCCAGCTGTGTTGGCCCCGGCCCCCGGCTTCGCTTGGCTTCGTCCGCCATGGCCCTTATAAAAATTGATTCCCGTGTCTCAGGCAAGTGTTGACTTGTCCTGCATTTATGTTAAGATGGAAAAAGAGTATCATAAGAAACCGGTAAAGGAACAGAATCATGAAATGCATCGTATTGGCGGGAGGAAAGGGAGACCGTTTGTGGCCCCTGTCCAGAAAGAGTTATCCGAAACAGTTTATAAAATTACAGAAAAACCATTCAATGTTCCAGGAGACCATAAGCAGGAACCTCCCTTTTTGCGATGAATTCGTGGTGGTGACGAATAAGGAATATCATTTTATTGCGGAGAATCAGTTGAGCGTATTTCAGGGATTGACCCATAGCTGTATTTTGGAAGAGGTTGGGCGCAAGACGACGGCGGCGATTATTCTGGCCTGTATGCAGTTTCCGTTGTCGGAGATCGTTATGGTGGTTCCTACCGACCAGCTGGTAGAAGGAGAGGAATATAAAGATGCGGTTCTGAGAGGGAAAGAACTGAGCAATGAGGGATACCTGATCACTTTTGGTATGGACATCGAAGAGCCGGAGGAACGTTTCGGGTATTTGCGCTGCCAGGGCGAAGATGTATTAAAGTTTACGGAAAAACCGGGCAGACAGGAGGCGGCCGCTTATTTGGCCAGCGGCGATTATTTGGTAAACAGCGGTATTTTCATGTTCCGCGTGGGAAATATGCTGCAGGAATTGAAGAAATACTCTCCGGATCTGGAACGGGCTTGCAGGGAAGCTTATAAAAAAAGAAAGCGTGTAAAGAATTCCGTCCTGTATACGGAAGAAGTCCTGGAAAAAGTGGCGGCTGTCCCTATAGAGAAATCGGTATTCGAGCATACCCGGAGGGCGAAGGTGATACATTGCAGCTTTGGCTGGAAGGATATCGGCAGCCTGGAGGATCTGAAGGCGACGGAGCTGGAGCCGGCGGACAGCGGCAGACAGATCGCATATCGTTGTGAGAATACGGAGATTATTAACCAGGGCGGACGCAGCACGGTAGTTGCGAATGGATTGAATGATATTTTAATTGTGAATACACAGGATGCCGTTTATGTGGGGAAGAAAGGGGAATCCGATGCGCTGAAAAATATTGTCCAGGAAAATCCGCAGATGAGGACATTTTTGGAAAGCAGCCGTATCGTATACCGAGCGTGGGGAAGCTATGAACTTCTGGTGGATGACCCGGCTTTCCGCGTGAAGCGGATACAGATCCATCCGGGCAAAACGATTTATGCCCATAGCCATAAATACCGGAGCGAACATTGGTCCCTGGTATCGGGGACTGCCAGGATAGAGCTGGACGGGGAGGGCGGGACCTATGGCATGGGAGATGTGGTAAACGTAGAGGAGAATATGGTGCATCAGGTGTCCAATATCGGCATGATACCGCTGTTGATCATTGAAGTATCCATGGGAGAAAACGTGACGGAGGACGATATGATCCCGGCGGAAAGCAAGGATCTGACAGAGGCGGATCTGGGATACCGGATTGAGCCTTATGTGAAGCTGCTGCCCGCGTTTAAGGATTACCTGTGGGGCGGAAACCGTCTGAAAGAATTGTATGGGAAAAAATGCGAGTACGATATCGTGGCGGAAAGCTGGGAATTATCCGCGCATGCCGAGGGGCAGAGCATGGTAGCAAGCGGACGCCATAAAGGGATGCTGTTTGGGGAATATCTGGATAAGATCGGAAAGGAAAGCTGGGGATGGAAATGTCGCCCGCTGGTGAATTTCCCTATTTTGATCAAATTTATCGATTCGAAGGAATCGCTTTCCGTTCAGGTACATCCTGACGACGAGTACGCTTTGGAAAAGGAAAATGAATACGGAAAGAACGAAATGTGGTATGTTCTGGATGCGGAGCCGGATTCTTATATTTATTGCGGCTTTCGCCGGGAGGTTTCCAGGGATGAGGTGGAAAAAAGGATCCGGGATAATACGGTGACAGATATTTTGAATAAGGTTCCGGTAAGCCGCGGGGACACTTATTTTATTCCGTCAGGGACGGTACATGCGATCGGCGGGCGGATACTGATCTGCGAGATACAGCAAAGTTCCGCGTGTACGTACCGTTTGTACGATTATGGGCGGAAGGATCGCTTTGGAAATTATAGGGAACTCCATATCGGGAAGGCGCTGGACGTGATGGACTGCCGTCCTTATACGCCCCAGAAACTGGAGGCCGAGACGGAAAAGGGGGAGCAGTATGAATCACGGCAGCTTTGCTGCTGCAAGTATTTTATTTCTGTTCTTTACCGGATAAAAGGAGAGATGGAACTGGCCTTTTCGGAGGAGTCCTTTACTTCTGTAATCTGTATCGGAGGCGCAGGGAATCTTTCTGTAAAGGATGGGGATGTGGAAAGTATGGAATTCCGGGCGGGAGAGAGCATCTTCCTGCCGAAAACGGAGAAGACATATCGAATCAAAGGGGAATGCGAAGTGATCGTAACGAGGGTTTAGTAGTGTGAAAAGTACTTCTAACCACTCGCAGCAGAGGCTGCTTCGCGGAGAAGTACTAAGTTTCACACAGAAAAACGCCAAAAACAGGCGTTTTTCCCGTTTGTGGTCACTGCTTTCATTCCCCTGTATGAAAGCAGCCGGGCATCTCTTTCCAACTGTCCAGTCCGGCGGATACAACCCGCAGCCCGCTCAGCGTCAGGGAGTCCTGGCCGGGAATGTCGGTGTCGAAATAAAAGCCGTAAGTGCCGTACACAAGGACTTTTCCGGTTTCCATCACGGTTCGGATGTTGCGCATCACAGTGTCGATGGAAGGGCCTCCTTCGGCAACACAGGCGGCGTTGGGTACATGCTTGTGATTCAAAATATCCGCATCGATATGAAGATAAATCGCATCCACCTGATCCGCCAGTTTTTTTACCGCTTTTTCCCATAAGGATGCCTGTTCAAATTCTTCCGTTTTTAACCATTGGATTTTTAAGTTTTGAATGATCTCCAACGCTCCGTCGTCGTCTGTTTCGGCTTCCCGGAAATCGCTTAAAAGGACGAGGCTGTCATCATAAGGTGTTTTCAATCCTGCGGCTTCCCGCCACTCCTCCATATCTACCCCTAGAATAACCGCCATGTCCATTCCGCCCAGAATGCCCGTGTGCGTCACCGCGGGGGTGGACATATCGCTGTGGGCGTCCAGATAAATGATGCCTATTTTTTTATCCGCTCCGACCGCGCGCTGAATGCCGCCGCAAACCCCGACCGCATCTTTGCAGTACCCGCCGGTCAAGAGCAGGGCATCCCCGTTTTCCAGTCCGTTGCATACCGCATCCGAGACTTGCCGCGTCAGGGTGAGATAAACCTCTTCCCCGTTCCGGGGCGCATAAACGATCTCCTCTACCCGGTAAGGGACTCCGGCTTTTGCATAGATGCCGCATAAATGGTAGTCGTCCAATTCCCTGTATTTTTTCCAGTGCTGCACGTCGGAATAAATCCCCGGGCGCTGATGCGCAGGATCCGGCCCCCAGTTCAAATCTCCGTAAGGGACTTCCACAATGCACAAGCTATGTATCTTTTTTAAATTTACGGAATCTGTTAAATTCATAAAAACTCCTTTCTATTTTTGGCCGTCCGCCAAATAAATCAAATCACAATCGATAAAAATCTGTTTCGGTAAAAAAGATTCCCCTTTTTTTATGTTTTCCAACAGCATATGAACCGCCTGGGAAGCGATTTCTTTGGGCCGCTGGGATATTACGCTGACGATTCTGTCATAAATATCTTCGTTGCGGCGGGTAATATAGTCGCTGAAGGGAATATTAAAATCATCAAAAGCACCGATTTCGAAATTAAGTTTTTCGGCATATTTGGTAGAAGGGATCAATTCGCAAAAGTATCTGATATCGGAAGCCGTATGGATAATGAAGGCGGTGAATTCCACGGAGGAATTCATAAGGGAATAGATGGGCTGCATGCTGTATTCCCTGTCGGGGTAAATAATTTCGTTGTATCCCGTCAGCCCGTATTTATCCATGGCCTCAAAATACCCGTTTAAACGCTGCATGGAAACATTGGTCAGCGTCGATTTGTCCTGGATGATGCTTAGAATGTTTTTATGCCCGCGTTGGATAAGGCTTTCCGTCAGCCGGAACATCCCTTCCTTGTTGTAAGAGGAAACGAAAGAAACGCCGGGAACGTTCGGATAACAATCGATGAAAACGAAAGGGATGCCCCATTCCGTCAGTTTTTCAATATATTTTTTGTTGTTGGCGCTGCTGAAAGAGTCCAGAATAATGCCGGATACCCGCAGGGAATGGCATAGATCCAAATAACGCATTTCCAGCGAGCTGTCGTTCTTGCCGTCAAAGATCATAACGGAATAGCCGTTTTCGTAGGCGTCTCTGGTCACTGTGTCAGCCATCGTTGACATAAAGTTGTAATCCAGGTGAGGGAGTATGAAGGCGATCGTCTTTTGCAAGCCCGGATTTGCCGCGTTGGTAAAAATCTGCCCGGATGGAATATAATCCAGTTCATTAGCGATGCGCAGTATCTGTGTCCTTTTTTCCGCGGATACGCGTACTTCCCTGTTATTTAATACTCTTGAAACCAAAGCTTTTGATACATGTGCCATATCGGCAATCGTTTGTAAAGTTACCTGTTTGTTTTCCACAAATATTCCCCTCCGTATAGATAAAAGTTTACTATTGATCAAAATTGTTAAGAACAAGCTTTTGATTGAATGAAAAAATATATATAAATAATTATATTAAAGTATAAAATTGAAATAAATTGGTGTCAATGTACAAAAATAACAAAAATATACATGGAATAATATTAAAAATGACGGATAAAAAGTGCTTGTGATAAATGATGCATCATATTTATCATATTTATCAAGAACAAGCGAATAACGGAGAAAAAAGGAAGGTGATAAAAAATAAATCATGGAAAAATATGGTTTTAGCACTACTGGTAAAATTGTTTATCACAAAAAAAGAGGAAAGGAGGGAGAGGAATGGAGGATTATATCCTTGAAATGAGAAATATAGACAAGAGCTATGGAGGCATTCATGCATTAAAAAATGTCAGCATCGGCTTAAAGCGCGGGGAAGTGCTTTGTCTGTGCGGAGAAAACGGGGCAGGAAAATCGACATTGATGAAGATTTTGGCCGGAGTGGAGAAACCTACGGACGGTGAGATTTTTATAGAAGGAAAGAAAGTGGAGATCGAGAAGCCGGTGGACGCATTTCGTTTCGGCATCAGTATGGTGCATCAGGAATTGATTCAGATTGAAGATATGACCATTGCGGAAAATATTTTTGCCGGGAGGTATCGGTCGAAAGGCGGGCTGATCGATGCAAAAGCGTTGCGGGAAGATACCCTCCGGCTGCTGGAAAAGCTGGATATTCATTTCAACCCGAATTCGCTGGTACGCCAATACAGCATTGCAAACCGTCAGTTGATCGAAATCGCCAAGGCGATGTCCCATGAATTGTCAATTATTGTTTTTGATGAGCCGACAGCGCCGCTTACGGTGGAAGAAACGGAAAATTTATATCGTATCATTCGGAAACTCAGGGATGACGGAGTAGCGGTTATCCTGATCTCGCACCGCCTGGAAGATGTGTTCGCAGTAGGGGACAGGATCGCAGTTCTGAAAGACGGTGAAAATGCCGGCGAGCTGGCGGTGGAGGAAGCTACTGTGGATAAAATCGTGAAGATGATGATCGGAAGGCAGATGTCGCAGCAGTTCCCGGAAAAAACCGACCGGATTGGAGACAGGGCGCGGATTGGCGATACGGTGATGGAGGTAAAGCATCTGACCAACCGCCGGATCAAAGATATTTCTTTCCGGCTGCGGAAGGGGGAGATCCTCGGAGTGGCAGGTCTGGTGGGCGCAGGGCGGACAGAGCTGCTACGGGCGGTTTTCGGCGTGGATCCCTGTGAGGGGGAAATTATCCTGCGCGGTGAGAAGATTGTAAACAAATCGCCGATTGAAGGGCTGGGCAGAGGGTTCGCACTGGTTCCTGAGGACAGAAAGGATCAGGGGCTGATCCTGAGCCAGTCGATTTTGCAGAATATGATTTTAAGCATTTTGAAAAAGGCATCTTCTTTTGGGTTTATGAACAGAAAAAAAGAAACAGGGGCGTGCGACGAATATATTGAAAAGCTGAAGATACGCACTCCGGGAAGAAACCTGATGGTATCGGCTTTGAGCGGGGGAAACCAGCAGAAAGTAGTTCTTGGCAAATGCCTGGCATCGAAACCGGAAATCCTTTTGCTGGATGAACCGACCAGAGGGGTAGACATCGGTGCAAAAGCCGAAATTTATAAAATTATTAATGATCTTGCCGGAGAAGGGCTGTCCATCCTTGTAGTTTCATCGGAAATGACGGAATTGCTCGGAATCAGCGACCGCATCCTCGTCATGCACGAAGGGCATCTGTCCGGCGAACTGACGATGGAAGAAGCCGGCGAGGAAGCAATCATGAAGCTGGCGTTGTCTCATAAAGAAAATACGGCATAGATTTAAGACTCCGCGAAGCGGAATCATGGAGGTTAGTATGAAAAATAAAAGAACAATAGGGAGCGCGGTGAAAAATTCAAAATATTTTGAACTGTCCGGTCTGCTTTGCCTGATCCTTATTTATTCCATTTTTGTTCAGGCAAAGAGCGGCACATTTTTGACCATTCCCAACATTAACAATATTTTAAAGGAAATTGTTGTTTATGGGATTCTCTCCTGTGCGCTGGCTTTTCCTTTGATCAATGGAACGTTTGATCTTTCCATTGAGTCTACATGCGCGTTAGGGGGGACGGTCTGCGCCCTGCTGGTGACGGATGGATTTTTAGGAATCAAGACGAATTTATTTTTGGCGATCATAATAGCTACGGTATTCTGCAGCCTGATCGGCGTGATCAACGGAGTTATTGTGGCGCGAACCAAGATCGACCCTTTTATTGTCACATTGGGGAGCCAGACGGCGGTTCGGGGGCTTGTATATATTGTCTGCAATAACAGCGCGGTAACATCCCTCCCCGCTTCCTTTAAAAGTCTGAGCGCAGGAAAAATCCTGGGGATTTCGGTTTCCATCTGGATATTGCTGCTGGTGTTTGTTGTTTTGGCAGTGGTGCTTGGGAAAACTGCTTATGGAAGGAAAATATACGCGATTGGCGGCAATTACCAGGCGGCATATATTTCCGGTATCAATGTGAAGGCGATCCGGTTTTCCACTTATGTGATCAGCGCGGCGCTGTCGTGCATCGCAGGGATATTGTCTACGGCCAGGGTAGGTTCGGCTACGCCGAATGCGGCCACAGGTTATACAACGATCGCCATTTCGGCATGTGCCATCGGCGGAGTATCGCTTGGAGGAGGAAAAGGATTGGCTATCGGCGTATTTTTAGGTTCCCTGATGATGGGAATGATCACCAACGGCATGAATCTGATGTTTATCGGTTCTAACTGGCAGCTGGTAGTAAGAGGATGTCTGATGGTAGCGGCCGTATTTTACGCGCAATGGTTCCATAAGGTGTCCAGCAGGGAAAAGTAGTAAGGTGAGACAGCAGGGAAACGAATGATTTGGCAAATGAAATGAGCAGGAAAGGTATGGTGGATGTATGAAAAAAAGAATAAGCAGTTTATTGATGGCAATCGTTATGGCAGCAGTCCTTTTGGCAGGATGCGGACAGGATGCATCGAAGGAAACGAAAGAAGCCGGGGCGGAAGAGGCTGTTGCGGAAGAGGCTGCTGCCGAAGAAGCCGGGGCGGAAGATGCCGGAACGGAAAATGCCGGAGGGGGAAAGACGATCGCTATTGTTCCGTGGGATATGGCGGAAACATTTGCAGTGGATTTTTCCCATGCGGCGGAAGAGGCCATAGAGGAAAAAGGATGGACATGCGTAGTTATGGATCCGAAGGGGGATTGGGCGCAGGAATATACCATCATTGAGAATTTGATTACTCAGAAGGTGGACGGAATTATTTATACGGCGATCGATGCGGACGGGGCAAATGACCTTGTGGCGGAAGTACAGGCAGCCGGGATACCGATCGTTGGGTACGATTGCCTGGCGAGCGCGGGCGTGGAAGACGCGGCGGTAAGATATGACGATACGAAAGGCGGGGAAATGGCGGCCGAAGAGATGATGAAGGCGCTGGAAGGGAAAGAGGATGCCCAGATCGTTATTTTTGAAGATGATCCGTCCATTTCATCCAGTACGCGCCGGATCGAAGGCTTTACCGGATATATGGAAGAGAATTATCCGAATGTGGAAATTATATTAAACCGTTCTCAGGATAAGACGGCGGACGGATGCTATATATGGGCGACGGATATGATTACGGCATATCCCGATGCGGATGGATTTTTCTGCTATTGGTCGGAATGTACGATGGCAACTTATAATGCGCTTCAGGATGCTGAAAAAACGGATGTTTATGTGGTAGGGTATGATGCGACGACAGAGCAGCAGGAACTGATGCAGAGCGTGGGAGCGGATTGCAGACTGTATGCGAGTCCGGGAATGTCTCCTTCCAAGATGGCTGCCCAGTGTGTGGATTCGCTGGAGAGTATTTTTGACGGATCTTATAAGAGAAGCGGGCCGGAAGATATGGTGGAATTATCTCCTGTGCTTCTGACGGCGGAAAATGCGGCGGAATTCGATATTAACCAGTAGCTGGCGGCAAAAGGCCGGATCGTTATGAAAAACAGAAGAGGAAATGGAGGAGAAACAGAATGATTATAGATTCACATATGCATCTGATCGATACGGGGTGTTTTGACAAACCCACTTATGATGCTCTCGGGCAGTCGATTCCGGCGGATACGGATATCGACCAGCTGGTGTCATGGATGAGGGCTGCAGGGATAGGGAATTGCGTATGCATGGGGCAGGATATGCAAAGGATATGGCATTCCGAATTCGGCGAGATCGCGGTGGAGCGGGCATATGAAAAATATCCGGAGTTTTTTATCCCGTTTTGCAGCGTGGAGCCTATCGACAGCGCCGGAAGGTTCTGCCAGAAAAATTATGATTATGTGGAGAGGAAAATTACCGAATGCGGGTATAAGGGAATCCTGTTCACGCCGCCTTACGGGCAGTTCCACTCCAACGACAGGGCGATGTATCCTTTTTATGAACTGGCCAATGCAAAAGGAGCGGTTGTGCAGTACCACCATTCGGCGGCTGGCGGCCCCACAGTTCTTGCCCATACGAAATTCGCCAAGATGGAAAATCTGAATGACGTTACTTTTGATTTCCCGGATATGAAAATCGTGGTAGAGCATATCGGCTATCCTTTCAGCGAGTATTTGTTTACCATGATGGTGAACGATGAAAATCTCTGGACGGATTTGGCCATGCTTTATAAACGGCCGCTTTGGATGACATGGAATATGGTGCTGGCGAAAGAACTGGGGGTATTGGACAGGGTGATGTTTGCTTCGGATTTTGTGGCGGCAAACAATGATTTGTTCCATGCGGACCCTGCGCAGGATCTGCTGGAGTGGATCGACCTGATTCGCCATGGAATGAATAAGATATGCGAAAATGCGGGATGGCCGGTGTTCTCGGAGAAGGAAATCGAAGGAATATTGCATGACAATGCGGCGCGGCTTTACGGTCTGTAATTATAGTAAATCGCAGACAATAATAGGAGCTTGGATATGGAAATTGTGTATGGCAGGACAAAAGAGCCGGAGGGAAACCGGGGTTATGTGCCGGTGGATCTGACGGGAGAGACGATGAAGGAGCATTTGCAAAAGGTTCTCGGGAAAATGGAGGACGACGGGCTGGATACGCTGCTCATCTACGGGGATAGGGAGCATGGCGCCAACTTCGCTTATTTGACGGGATTTGAGCCAAGGTTTGAGGAAAGCGTATTGGTGCTGCATAAGGATGGAAGCTGTTATTTGCTTTTAGGGAATGAAAATCTGAAAATGGCGGAGTACAGCTTTATAAAAGCGGAGGTTGTCCATGTACCTTATTTTTCCCTGCCCTGCCAGCCTATGGGCGAGGGAAAGACCCTGGCGGAATTGGCGGCATCGGCGGGAATCAGGGATCATACGAAAATAGGCTGCGCGGGGTGGAAATATTTTACAGGCAGAAAGGGTGAAGAGAATAAGCTGTTTGATGTTCCGGCTTTTATCATGGATGCGGTGAGGCAGATCAACGCCCATGGGGAAATCGTCCATGCGGGAGGTATTTTTCTGAATCCGCGTTCCGGTGTGAGGAATGTGGTGAATGCGAATGAACTGGCGCATTATGAATTTGGCGCCGGCCTCGCATCCGCCAGGCTGTTAGAGGCCTACAACAGCATAGAACCTGGAAAAACGGAGATGGAGATTGCGGATCAGCTTTCCGCCTATGGGCAGCCCGTCAGCGTTACCACGATATGTGCGACCGGGGATAGGTTTACGAATGGAGTGGTTTTCCCAAGAGATAAAAAAATAGCTTTGGGAGATAAATTTTCCATGACGATCGGGCTGCGGGGAGGGCTTTCCTCAAGGGCGTCTTATGTGGCCGGAAGCAGGGAGGACTTGCCGCCAGGAGTCAGGGATTATATGGAAAAGGTGGCAATACCTTATTACAGGGCGGCGGCTGTCTGGTTTGAAATGATAGGAATCGGAGTGAACTGCGGTGATGTTTACAGGAAAATAGAGGAAACGCTGCCGAAAGAAGAATATCACTGGACATTAAATCCGGGACATTTTACCGGGCAGGAAGAGTGGACGGTTTCCCCTTTTTACCCGGAGTCGCCGGTTGTATTGCAAAGCGGGATGCTTTTGCAGATGGACATTATCCCGTCTGTTCCCGGATATGGGGGAGCGGGGGCAGAAGATGGCGTTGCGGTTGCGGATGAAAAGCTGCAAAAGGAGATAGGGGAAAGATATCCGCAAACGTGGGCAAGGATGAAAAAGCGAAAGGAGTATATGCGTGACTGCCTCGGCATTTGCCTGAAAGATGAAGTGTTCCCCATGAGCGATATTTGCGGATATTTCAGGCCGTATATCCTGGAACGGGATTATGCGTTGAGGAAGATTGGGCAGAAATGGAGGATAGAGTGAAAAATATTTTAGCGGAAAATGTACAGTATCAAAAAGTAAAACGGCCTGTCTGGAAGGAACCCGGAGATTGCCCGGAGCTTCCGGGGCAGGTATATGAAAAGAGATATGAAAGACTATATGAGAGAATGGACGAGGACGGGCTGGATGTGGCAGTCATTTACGGGGACAGGGAGCATTATTCCAACTTCCGCTATTTGGCGGCCTTTGATCCAAGGTTTGAAGAAGGAGTGCTGGTGGTGCATAGGAACGGGAAAAATTATGTGCTGCTGGGAAATGAATGCCTGAACTTGTACCGGGAATGCAAAGTGGCGGCGGAGCCGGTACTCTGCCAAATATTGTCGCTGCCGAACCAGCCGATGGATGAGTTTTGGTCGATGGAAGAATCTTTCCGCCGTGCGGGAATCAAAGATGGCATGAAAACAGGAGTTGTGGGGTGGAAGTTGTTTACTGGGAGGGCAAAAGGGAATTTCTTTGATGTTCCGGGTTATATGGCGGACGCATTAAAAGCGGTGGCCGGCGAAGAAAATGTGTCGAATGCCACCGGAATATTTATCGATCCGGAAAGGGGCATCAGGGTTATAAATGATGTGCATACGATTGCAGCGCTGGAGCATGGGGCGGCAGAGGCGGCAGGATGCCTTGCGGGGATGCTGGAAGCATTGGAGCCGGGAAAGAGCGAGGCGGAGCTTGGGGCGTATTTGAATCCGAAAGGAAGAGTGATGTCATGCCATCCGCTGCTGACCATCGGCCCTAACCGTGACAGGGGATTGGTCAGTGTGACGGGTTATAGAGCGCAAAGAGGAGATGCTTTCTGCGTTTCTATGGGATTGGAAGGCGGCCTTTCCTGCCGTGCCGGTTATGTGGCAGAAGGAACCGGGGACTTGGAAGAAGGAGCCAAAGATTATTTGGAAAAGCTGGCAAAGCCTTATTTTGCGGCGGTGGCAACATGGTATGAAAAGATAGGGATAGGAGTGACCGGAGGGGAAATTTACCATGCGGTGCAATCCATAATACCGAAAGAAAAATATGGGTGGGTACTCAACCCGGGGCATTTGATCGGTTCGGAAGAATGGATGTCTTCGCCTTTTTATCCCGATTCCACGGTTGAACTGAAAAGCGGCATGCTGGTTCAGATGGATATTATTCCCGGCATGGAAGGGTATGGAGGCCCGAACTGCGAGGATGGTATTTGCATTGCGGATGAAGGGCTGCAGAAGGAATTGAAGGAAAATTATCCGGAGGTGTGGGAACGCATGAAAGCCAGAAAGCGGTATATGAAAGAGGAAATCGGTATTCTTTTAAAACCGGAAGTTTTCCCGATGAGCGACATTGCAGGATGGTTTAATCCGTTTGCTTTGGAAAGGGAGAAGGCTTTTGTGATTGTACGGTAAGCCGTTGGATATGGGGCATGTCATGGCCTGATTTTTGGGGCGGAGGTATTTAATAGAAGAGGGAGGCAGGAACTTTAATCCTGCCTCCCTTGTTCTGTTAAGTGTTGACGGCCGCTGTTTTATAGATGGTGCTGCCGTAACGCCTGTATTTCTTTATTCAAATCCGTCGAATTCATCCTCATCGAATTCGTTCGGCTCGATTTTAGGGCGGTTTCCGACGGGCTTGCGTTTTTTCGGCTCCCGGTAGTCATCGAAGTCGCTGTCATCTAAGGAAGAATCTTTTTTTACGGTTTTCCGGCGTTTGCCTTTATTGGGAAGGCTGGATACGTCTTCCGTAAAAAATTTCTTTTTATCGGGAGCTGTGCTTAGATCTTCCGTGAAGAACTCTTTTCTGCCGGAAGCGGAGTCTTCTGCTTCCTCCCAAATCTCATCTGTCTCGTCCTCTTCATCGTCCTCGTCTTCTTCCCAATCGTCGTCCGCTTCCTTTTTGGAGCGGAGAATGAAAAACAGCGTAATACCTATGGCGATGGCGATGAGAAGCATAACGGCAATAATAACCATGGTTGTCGGTTGTAAGCCGGAAGGCTCTTCTTCCGAAAGGGGGCCGCCGTCGTTATCTTCGGAAGGGGATTCCGATGAAGGTTCATTGCCGGCAGAATGATCGGATACGATAACACCGGTGTCCGTCATAACTGTTTCGCTGATAATAATCACGTAATCGGAAGCGTGGGAAAAGGTAAAACAAATGGTGCCGTTTTCATCGATCTCCACAGCGTCCATGAACTCGAGCTGTTCGCTGTCCGGGTTATAGTAATAAAGGTTTGCGGCCAGCCCTGCATTTTCCGGGGCGGTACTTATAGCCAATACCGGATGGAAATCGAGAGGGCCGTTATGGACAAGGGAAAGCCCGATGACGGTTCCCGTTGTGCTGAGAGCGGAAGCCCGCATGATCAGTGCATCCGGGATGCTTCCGGTATCCGGCGTAACGCCCATGTCAATGCCGTTTGCCTCATCTGCCACAATATTACTTCCATTGATCGTCCAGCTTATGCTGTTCCCCATGTTGAGAATAACATCAATATCTTTCCCGCGGATCGAGGATATGGCCTCTTCGTATAAAACGGTATTGTTTTTCATATCTATGGTGACATTTTTGGCCGGGGCTGTTGGAGCTGCGCTGTTGTCAGAAGTATTGTCTGCCGGTTTTTTGCCGCCATTAGAAGAGCTGCCGCTTGCCGGAGGATTGCCGCCGGAAGGGGTGGTTCCGCTTGCCGGAGGATTGCCGCCGGAAGGGGTGGTTCCGCTTGCCGGAGGGTTGCTGCCGGAAGGGGTGGTTCCGTTTGCCGGAGGGTTGCTGCCGGAGGGAGAACTTCCGTTAGTCGAAGTACTGCTGCTAGTGGAAGAGGAACCGCCGGAAGAAGAGCTGCTGCCGTTCGTTTGTCCGTTATTATGGTTAGCCTGTGGTGCCTGATAACCGCATCTGCGGCATTTGCTGTCGGCCATGTCGTGGCCTAAGGCCGAAATTTCCTCGGAATAAGTGTCGCCGCAGGAACAGGTATAGGTTTTGGTGCCCTTTTCGATACAAGAGGGCTGCTTCGATACGGAGGAGGAATAGCTGTGCTTATGGCTGGCTGGCAGCTTTGCAATGGCCTCCGTATAGGAATCCTGGCATTTGGAACAGGTATAGGTACGGATGCCCTCCGCAGTTTCGGTAGCTTCTTTCGTGATGGCAGAAACATAATCATGCCCTGAAGCCGGAATCTCCCTGGTTTCTTTGGAATTACAGGAAAGGCAGGAACGTGTCTGCACACCGGCAGCCGTACAAGTGGCCGGTGTTGTAACTGTCCATTCTCCGTAAGTATGAGAAGTACATGCCGAAGAAGCTTTCGGGGTTACGCTGACAGCGACTGCGATATTGGCTGCGGTCTGATAGTTGGCCGGATCCGGGTTATAAGAGGCATGATACGAAACCGTGCCTTCTTTTTCCAGTACGGTGTCAGGTTTCTCCCACGCAAAGCCGGCGGGCAGTTTGATGGAAGACAAAGTGTTTCCGACCGAAGCTTTCAGGCCGGAGGGAACCGTATAAATGGGAACTCCTTTGTTTACAGTCAATGAAAGGTTCTTTTTTACGGTATTGTACTTGCCGGTATCCGAAGGAGTAAAGGTGGCCGGATACCCCTGGTTGGATACGGTAGGAACAATGGAAGGGTTATCCCATGTCCATCCCGACGGCAGTTTAATATTGGCCAATGTCTGATTCGGAGCATAAGTAACGGCGTTTAAGGCCGGAAGAGTATATGCCGGATCGGTTTTGGATACCGTTACCGTACAGGAAGCGGTGCCTCCGGCCTTGGAGTCGCCGGATAAGGAACAACTGATATCCGCTGTTCCTGCGGAAATGGCAGTAACGGTTCCGTCCGCTGCGACAGAAGCCACTTTTGGATTGGAACTGGTGAAAGTCAGGGAAGAGCCGGCTGCCGGAGCATCGATGGGCTTGCCGTCGATGGAAGCGGTGAGAACGGCGGATTCGCCTGCTTTCAGGGAAAGTGAGGTTTTGCTTAAAGTGATGTCCTTGACGGCCGCGGGCTGAGGGCACGCGGAGGAGGGCATATTTTTATATACGGGTATACGAAATACAAACGGATTGTTGATGGAACCCGCAGTGGCATAAGCTTTTTTTACCGAAACCGCCTCGGAAGACGGCGCGGCGATATTCTGCATGTATTGATGCTGGTAGAGGCCGGAAGGAGAGGTCTTGCTCACATTGAATTTTTGCAGGTAGAGAGTGTTCTGCCCTTTCCGTATGTAGTCTTTGGATATAATGTTGGAGCCGCCTTCCAGGGAAAGGTAGCGTGTGGTCCATTTATATTCCGCCGCTTTTTTCAATCCGTTTTCAATGACCTGGGCGCTTCCTTTTCCGGTGGCGCCTATATTGAAGTAATTATATACGCCGGGATAGGAAGGGTGGGTTCCCGAGATCAGCGGAGAGGTTCCGCTTCCTTGCTCCTGACGGACGCGGGAGGCCAGATGGAAGGGGCTGACGCCAAGCTGTCTGGCAATATTGCAAAAAGCCTGGGCATAACTTTGGCTTTTGGAGTCGCCCGGAATAGCGCCGGACATAAAGGTTCCGCTCAGGATGCTCTGGACGGCGCTTTCTTTGTGGTAGGTGTCGTTATAGCTCAACAGTTCAAACTGGAAAATATAGTTTTCCGATAAAAAATTACGGGGATCCATATAATAAGCGAGGATACCGTCGCTGGGATAAGACCAGGATTTATCAAAGTCGGCTGTTTTCCAGGAACTGGTAACGCTGGAGGAAATCAGGCTCCGGGAGTTTTTATTTTCTTCCTGTACGGCTGTTTTCCAGTCAAGATCCGTTTCCATTCTGACAAAAATCCAATTAGGATGGGCTGTTTTCAGGTTTAAGAGACCGCTTTGATAGGAGGCGGGAAATTGGGCAATATCAGCCGGAAGCTTCGCTTGGGCGGTTCCGGCATCCATGCGGTAAGTCTGGCCGGAGATCCATCGGTCTTCCCACGCGAGCAAGTCTTCATCGGCATAAGCGAGATAATCCCTTTCGATATAACCAATATAGGAACTGCCGCCGATGTCGATGCCGGCCTGGTACCAGATATTATGAAAGGAATCTTCACCGACGCCTGTGATACGGACAGACTGGCCGGTAGAAATATTGACCGATGCCGCTTCTTCCTTTCCGGGCTTCTGCTTTGCTTCATATGTGTCGCAAAGGTACAGCAGGGCATAGATATCTTTGCCCGCTATGAGGGAAGCCAGATCGTCCTGTGCCTTTGCCGCATCCAACAGGCGCACGGAAGACATGCCCTGCTGCACGTAAACAGTGATAGAAGGCATGTTTGTATAAGCGTCGAAGGAGGGCGCAAGGGGATAAGCGTCGGTATCCCATACCGGCGTAAACTCATAAGCATCGAATTCCGTATTTTCATAATCGTCACCGCATTCCCATGTAACGGGAATCAAAGTGGGAGAACCGGATTCATCCGGAAATACGGAAAGTTCTTTGGGAAAAGAGGCGTTAAGCTCCTCAAGAGTTGGTTTGGCGTCAAAGAAAAATTCGCTTTCTTCATCGGAAAGAGGGGCGATCGAAGTAATCGCCATGGGCGATTCTTCCGGCTCCATTGGCAGGGAAGATTCCTTATCTTTATCCTCTGAATCTGCCGGCTGGGAAGTTTTGTCACTTTCCTGATCCGTTGGTTGGGAAGTTTTTCCATCTTCTTGCTCCGCCGGTTGGGAGGTCTTTTCATCTTCTGAATCCGCTGGTTGCATCGTTCCGCTATTTTCAGCTTCCTCCGGCGGCAAAGTCCCGCTCTCTTCGGTTTCCGCAGCGGATGTTTCCGCAGCTATTGCGGGGAGGGCATCCTGATAAACGGATATAAAAGTGAGGAGCAAGGCAAACCCTGCTGCGTAAATACGTTTTTTTATGTTCTTTTTCATTAGTATTCTCCTTTTGGAAATCCTGTAATGGTATATATAGCATATTTGCAGGCAGGAGGCAAGGAGAATGCAGGAAGTTATAATAAATTATTTACTTTGATGCTTTTGGGGTTTCTATATTGGGAAATATAGTGTAAACTATAGGCTGAAAGGATTGAAAAAATGGAAGCTGAAAAAATACTGGATATCATAGGGGCGGATTTTTATACAGGGGTGCCCGATTCGCAATTAAAGGCGTTATGCGATTATTTGATGGACACTTATGGAATTGATTTCCGGCATCATGTAATTGCCGCAAACGAGGGAAACTGTACGGCGCTGGCAGCAGGATATCATCTTGCGACCGGAAAGATTCCGGTAGTTTATTTGCAGAATTCCGGCGAAGGGAATATAATAAATCCGGTGGCCTCCCTTTTGAATGATCAGGTTTATGCGATTCCAATGATTTTTATCGTTGGATGGCGGGGAGAACCGGGGGTTCATGACGAACCGCAGCATATTTACCAGGGTAAAATAACGCTGAAATTGTTGGAAGATATGGATATCAGGACATTTATCCTGGATAAAGAAACAAAAGAAGACGAATTGCGGAATGCGATGGGAAAATTTCAGGCTGTATTGGCAACAGGCAAGAGTGTTGCGTTTGTAGTCCGCAAAGGAGCTGTTTCTTATAATGGAAAAATAAAATACGAGAATAATTATACGATGAGCCGCGAGGAAATCATACGGCATATAGTGGCGGTATCGGAAAAAGATCCTATTATTTCCACGACGGGAAAAGCAAGCAGGGAATTGTTTGAGATTCGGGAGGCGAACGGGCAGGACCATAAATATGACTTTTTAACGGTTGGTTCCATGGGCCATAGTTCTTCTATTGCACTGGGGGCGGCCGTGCAAAAGCCGGGAACAAAGATATGGTGTATCGATGGGGACGGAGCGGTTCTGATGCATATGGGGGCTATGGCAGTCATAGGAACGTGCGGATGCGGGAATCTGGTTCACGTGGTGATCAATAACGGTGCACATGAAACAGTGGGGGGGATGCCTACGTCAGCCGGTAACATTGAACTGACGAAAATAGCATCGGCATGCGGTTATGGATATACTGTCTGCGTGGATGATTTTGATGCTTTGGATAAGGAATTGAATGCGGCAAAGAAAAGAAACGGACTGACTTTGATCGAAGCGAGAGCCGCGATTGGGGCACGTGATGATCTTGGCAGGCCGACCACGCCGGCGATAGAGAATAAACGCAATTTTATGGAGTATTTATCAACGCTGGCTTAATAGATCCCAATGTTAGTCATTTGTGCGAAAATGAAATGTGATGATGAGGTTTCTTTTTTATGAGTGATAAAAGAATAAAGTTTTTGAATACGCATGTTGACAATTTAACGATGGAAGAGGCAGTGGAAGAGGCTCGGAAGCTTGTGCGCAAGGGCGAGAGAAGCTACGTGGTCACGCCGAATGTGGATCATATTGTAAAAATAGAGCATGACCATTTATTCCGGGAAATATATGAAGGAGCCGATCTGATCCTGACGGATGGAAAGCCTTTGATTTGGATGTCCAGGCTGCTTCGCACTCCTATTAAGGAAAAGATATCCGGTTCCGATTATTTTCCTGAAGTTTGTAAAATGGCGGCAGAGGAAGGCATGTCGATCTTTCTTTTGGGGGCGGCGGAAGGGGTGGCGAAAAAAGCCGCCGTGAATCTGATGAAAAAGTACAAGCATCTGAAGATTGCCGGGGTATACTCGCCCAGCTATACTTTTGAAAGCGATGCCAATGAAATCTCTTATATCATTCACAAAATTAATAAAGTGAAGCCGGATATCTTATGCATTGGACTGGGTACGCCGAAACAGGAGAAATTTTACTATAAATATAAAGATCTGTTGGAAGTTCCTCTGACGCTGCATATTGGAGCAACGATAGACTTTGAGGCAGGGGTGGTAAAAAGAGCTCCGAGGTGGATCAGCTATGCGGGGCTGGAATGGTTTTACCGTCTGCTGAAGGAGCCACGAAGGCTGTATCGCCGGTATTTGCTGGATGATTTGGAGATTTTTCCTCTTTTTTGGAAATACAGGAAACGGCCTCTTTCTTATATATTTGGCTCCTGCAATATCCTCGGGGTGAATATTGCGGTAACGAATATGAAATCAGTGTGTCAATACCTGACAAATAATCTGGAGAGACTCCGTGGAGAATATGTGTGCGTTTCCAACGTGCATACGACAGTAATGGCATATAACGATGAATCTTACAGAAAGGTTCAGAATAATGCGGCGATCGCCGTGCCGGATGGCAAGCCTCTTTCTTTGATCTGTAGATTGAGAGGACATAAGGAGGCGAAACGTGTGGCGGGACCGGATTTGATGCCAGAGATCCTCAGACTTTCGGAGGCAGAAGGGTATACCCATTATTTTTATGGAAGTACGGAACGAACATTAAAGTATTTGGAAAAAAATATCAGGGAAAAGTATCCTAAGCTGAAAATTGCGGGAATTTATTCGCCTCCTTTCCGCAGACTGACGAAAGAAGAAGATCAGAAGGTTATAGAGCGAATCAATGCGGCGAAGCCGGATTTCATATGGGTAGGCCTGGGAGCGCCGAAGCAGGAGCGCTGGATGCATGAACACAGAGGCAAAGTAAACGGGATTATGGTTGGAGTCGGTGCAGCTTTTGATTTCCATGCGGGAACATCGAAAAGGGCACCGAAATGGATGCAGGAAATTTATCTGGAGTGGTTGTACCGTTTGATCCAGGATCCTAAGAGACTTTTGAAACGATATATGTTTTCGAATATGGAGTTTATCTGGCTGATATTGACCGGGCACTAGGAGTGCGGAAGGGAAAGCGGTGTAGAATTGGAAACGGAAAAAATTTATTTAATTACCGGCGGGGTCGGATTTATCGGATATCATTTGTCAAAACGGTTGTTGGAGTCGGGAGCAAGAGTGATCGGCATGGATAATTTGAACGACTACTATGAAGTAAGCCTGAAGGAAGCCCGCCTGAAAATTTTAAAGAAATATGAAGGGTATTCTTTTGTAAAATGCGATCTGGCGGATAAAGAAGGTGTGTTTTCCCTGTTTAAAAAGGAAAAGCCAGATATTGTGGTGAATCTGGCGGCCCAGGCAGGGGTTAGATACAGTATCGAGAATCCGGATGCTTATGTGCAGTCAAATTTGGTAGGCTTTTTCCATATACTAGAGGCATGCAGACATTATCCGGTAGAACATCTTGTATTTGCTTCCTCCAGTTCGGTGTATGGAGGAAACGAGAAGGTGCCGTTTTCCACGGAAGACCAAGTAGATCATCCGGTAAGCTTGTATGCAGCTACGAAGAAATCCAACGAGCTTATGGCTTATTCTTACGGAAAACTATATGGAATTCCGGTAACGGGATTGCGCTTTTTCACAGTATATGGGCCATATGGAAGGCCTGATATGGCTTGTTATAAGTTTGCCCTGAAAATGATGGAGGACAAGCCGATCCAGATATACAATAATGGGGATATGTACCGGGACTTTACTTATATTGATGATATCATCGGCGGGGTGGAAAAAGTTCTTGGCCATGTGCCTGAGGCGGACAGGCAGGGAGTTCGTTATAAGATATATAATATAGGAAATCATAAGCCGGAAAAACTGATGGACTTTATCGCATCCCTGGAAAAATATTTGGGGAAAGAAGCACGGAAGGAATACTTGCCGATGCAGCCGGGGGATGTATATCAAACATATGCGGATATATCGGATCTGAAAAATGATTTCGGATTTCAGCCGGAGACTTCCATGGATGAGGGGATGCGGCGTTTTGTAGAATGGTTTAAGGAGTATTACGGCTATGAAGAAACTGTTTCATGAAATACTTCATTTTGGCATTATAGGGGTATTTAATACGCTGCTTGGATTTGTGCTGATTATGGTATTTTATAATTTGTGGCATTGGAATTATTGGGCGGCAAGCGGAACGTCTTATGTGATCGGAAGTATTTTTTCTTATTTTGCCAATAAGAAACTGACCTTCCGGGTGGAAGGGAACAGCTGGAAAGCCGCGTTAAAGTTTGCGGTGAATATTGCCATCTGCTATCTGCTGGCCTACGGAATTGCAAAACCGCTGGCGCGGAGCGTTATGAGGGGATATTTGCCGGGACTGGCCCAGAGAATAGGAGATGTGATCCATATGGAAGCCCGTGCGGTGGAAGAAAATGTGGCCATTTTGGCAGGTATGGGGCTGTTTATCATCTTTAATTTTATAGGGCAGAAATTTTTTGTATTTATAGGAATGGGGAAGGAAAAGGAACAGGTTTAAAATGGAAAGAGTAAAGTACCTGATTTTAGGGGCGGGACCGGCAGGGCTGTCCTTTGCCAACTGTTTGAAACAGAAGGGGGAAGAGTCTTTTCTTCTGCTGGAAAAAGAGAAGGAGGCAGGAGGTTTGTGCCGCAGTATGGATGTGGACGGCGCGCCTCTTGATATTGGAGGCGGCCATTTTCTGGATGTAAGAAGGCCGGAAGTGAACCGTTTTTTATTTGGCTTTATGCCGGAGGAAGAATGGAACAGATATGAGAGGGATTCCAAGATATCTTTTGATGAGCGATATATCGAACAGGACAGCGGAGGGCATGGCAACCGGTATATCGATCATCCTTTTGAGGCAAATATCTGGCAGATGAAGCCGGAAAAACAGAAGGAATACCTGGAGTCGATCACGGAGGCTGGATGCAACAAGGGCGAGGAAATGCCGGAACGGTTTGTGGACTGGATTTATTGGAAGCTTGGGAAAAGGATTGCAGAGGATTATATGCTTCCTTATAATGAAAAAATGTTTGGCAAGGACTTGAACATACTCGGCACCTACTGGCTTGAGAAGCTTCCCGATGTTTCTTATGAAGAAACAAGAAAAAGCTGCATGGAAAAGAAGCCCTATGGGTATCAGCCGGGACATGCGCAGTTTTATTATCCGAAAAAGTATGGCTATGGGGAACTGTGGCTGCGGATGCAGAAGGCAGTCGGGGAAAGGATTGCAACAGGCGCGGCCGTAAAGAAACTGGATGCCCTGCGCCGCAGAGTAGTTTGTGCGGATGGAAGGGAATATGAGGCAGAAAGGATCGTTACAACCATTCCGTGGGCGGAATGGGAGGAAATTATTGGAATGCCGGATGGATTTTCACAGAACGTAAGGAAGCTAAAGCATAGTTCCACGCAAATCGAGTATGTGCCGGAAAAAATGGAGACAAAAGCACACTGGATCTATTATCCGGAAAGAGAGATCTCTTATCACCGTATACTGGTGAGGCATAACTTTTGCCCGAATGGAAAGGGATATTGGACAGAAACAAATAAAGAAAGAGTGGAGCCGGATAAGGGAAGGTTCCGCTATATGAACGAATATGCCTACCCCTTGAATACGGCGGATAAGCCGCAGATCATGAAAGAACTGCTGGGACAGGCCAGATGCAGGGAGATCTACGGGCTTGGCAGATGGGGGGAGCATGAACATTATAATTCCGACCTGGTAGTGGAGCGGGCGATGAAGCTGGCGGAGGAGCTTTTAGGGTCAGAAAACAAGGCGGTAAAGCGCATATAAGGAATAGAAGAATGACGGAGCGTCGGGAAGGAGGGTTGCCTGGAACTTGTGGAGGGAACCCATCCATACGGCGGCAAGGAAGAAAATATAGGGATGTCTGCGGAATTTATCTGCCAGGGAAGTAAGGGCGGATAAAACCGGGGCATCCTTTTTAGCCGCAAGAATGACAAGCTGGAGGGCTTGCATGGTAAGGAAAGCGCCGAACCAGCGTCCCCAGTCGATCGCCACAAGGAAGGCCGGTACAATGCACAAGTGGCTGAGAAGAAAGAGGGCGTAAACAGGCCGGTCTTTTTTCATAGCCGCTTTCAGAATACGTACCCAAAGAAAACCATAAAGAATGGCTAAGGGGGAGAGGAGCAGAAGGGTGACCAAGCCATAACGGATGCGTTCTCCCGGCTGGTTCAGCACCAGTTCGGAAAAGGACTGTGCCGTTGTGGCAAAATATTCGTAATTCAGGGCGATATCGTTGACAGGAAGATCCGTGCGCGCCGTCAGCAGGGAAACAAGTTCTTCACAGGATGTGATGTCTATATGGGAGAAAAGCTGGAAGTACAAAAAGGCGGCCGCCATGCCCGCCATACCGCCGACCGCAAAAAGAACGGGCAGAAGAGTCTGCTTTTTCGCTAATGCGGATTTTAAATACAAGGTGAAAAATAAAGGAAAGAAAAGAAACATAAACGCCTGATGTATGCTCAGGGCAATCAATCCCAAAATAGTGAGCAGGATAAGCTGCAGCCAGACAGAACGAATCAGAATGCAGCAGATGACCGCAATAAGGGATACGGTCAGGAGGTACATATCAAATCTTCCCATGTTTTCTGAGGTCCAGAGATAGGACGGAGAGCCGGGGGAGAGGAGGTAAAGCAGGATAACCAGCAGCAATCCCTTTTCGGCGCGCTGCCCTTCCAACTGCCGCAGGGAATAACCCAAAACCAAGGAAAGCAGGAAAAGGAGCAGAATGAGAGAAAAAAATACAAATTGCCACGCCGCTTCTGCCGGAAGAAATCCGGGGTAAAGCAAACGGAGGACGGAGCCGATAAAAAGACGCGAATCAAAGCCAAGGGAGTAATCCATGGCATACCAGGCGCTGTTCCATCCGTGGAGTTCTTCCGGAATCCGGCATAAAAGGGTAAAAAACAGCAGGAGAAAAATGAGAATTTCTCTGTGGAACGTGTATAGGAACTGTTTTGCTTTTTTCGTCATGGTTTACCTCATTCTTTTCTAAATTTTGTCGCTGTAAGGGAGCGATTTGATATAATGCTCCATGTATTGAAAATCAGGACTGCCGTCCGGCTGGCCGGGGAGCTTTATTACCGTTTCCTTCATCTTTTCTATCGTCCATTTTCTTCCATATCCAAAACGATATTTGTTTGCTTTAATTACGGTTATAAGGAACATTGCAATATATTTATTCATTTTCCAAAAATCTTTTGCATACAAAACATTGACATCGTCTGATGCCCAAAATGGTTTTGACTGGTAAAATGCTTCTCCGACGCTTCCGTTATAATTAACGGTAATACAATTTGGCTGCCAAAGTTCATCGGCATCTATTTTTTCCCTGACGCCGTTATTTTCGCTGATCGCACCCAGGAAGTTTATTTTTCCCGGAACCATGTCTTCCTTTGTCAATCGTTTACCTTTGACAAAACGAAATAAATCGTTCATTGTATAATCTTTCCATTCGGAAGCGCGGAGCGGACTGGAGGAACAGACGGACGTTGAAAGCGGTTCTATTCTGGAAGTATTCACCCATTCCGGCAGGGAATCCGGCAAGACGAGATTTTTCAATGTTTTGTCGGCTTGTCTGCCATAATTAAATCTATAAGCATTTTTTTGTATACATAAACAATAGAATAATTTTGCTTGTTTGGTCATGGGCTTCCTGGGTGTCAATACTGCTATTTGATGCGCCACATAGCATGGCTCCGGCTGCAAATGGGCCATTAGGACAGAACCCTTCAAAGGAACGGTTATAATGCCGGCAGGATATTTTTTAATTCCCTCGCATTCCTGGACTTTTGCAACGACACCATTATTTTTGTCCTGGGAACTTATAAAATTGATACCGTCTTTTTGAGGGATCATATCTGCGAAGATCAATGTCTTCGGATATTCTATAAAAAATAAATCAGTCAGCTTCATCTATATCACCACTTTTCACCAGGTATGCCAAATAGTCGTTGATTGTCTGCTGGGAGTCATCCTGTGTCAATGTGCTGTAATCGGTCTGCATATATGCTTCGCATAGCCATTCGTCATCATATCCCACACAATGCCTTGCGGACAAGCCGTCAACAACGTCCCGGTTCCGGTATAATTTCAGCCATTCTTTTTCAATATGTTCCCATTTTCCGAGAATATCGACTCTTCCTAATTTTTTCCGTTTTACAAATCCGTCATTTTTACAATATCCAAAAAAAGTTTCCTGCATACTGTCATGAGGCTGATGGGCAGTCCAGACCATTACGCATACATTTGTTCCGGTAGGGTAGAAAATATCGTCCGGCATTGAAAATACGGCTTTTAGCGTATTCTTTTTCATTAACCGTTCCCGGACATCTTTAAATTTTGTACCGATCGCGCAGCTCATTGGGACGACGACGACTCCTGTACCGCCTATCGTAAGAATATCTAACAAATGTTCTGCAAATTCCAGCTCAACCACATCTTTTTGCGAATAAGGAGGGTTAATTAATCCTATATTTATGTTTTTTTTCTTCAGTTCATTGGTTATACTTTTATGGAAGCAATCGCCTTTATAAATATTTGATTTTCCATCCTTTCGAATGATCATGTTGGCAATGGCCAATGTGTAAAGACCGTCGTCAAATTCCGCCCCATATAGCCCATTTTGGCGGATATTTTCAATTTCATCGGGATTTGCATTTTTAAACATTTTGCTCATGGCAGTTACCAAAAAAGAGCCGGATCCGCAACATATGTCAACTACGCGGCTGTTTTTATTTATGTCAGCCAGATTGCACATAAATTCAGTCAAATGCTGGGGAGTCAGGACAATTCCCAATCCGCTTCCATCGCCGCCTGAATATTTAATGAATTCGTGGTAAAATACTCCTAAAGCATCCACCGTGCTGTCTGCATAATCCATCATTGGCTTGATTTTCATTTCTAACTGTTCAATATACTAGGTGATAGATTTTGAATATCCAAGGGGAATTTCTGCAAATTTTGTATTATCCAGAAGCGTATTGAAAACTTGTTTTATGTAGTCTATTCGGCTGCTCTTAATATCACTGTCTTTCAGAACATTTTCTATGGCGTTCTGAATGTTCTGCATGACTGATTTGTAGGATGTAAGAGCGGAATAACTTTTGGAAAAGTCCTCATCGTTCAATGCAATCAATATTCCGGCGATGAAGATTGGCTTATGCGCTTCCGTGATTTTTACTTCTCTTAAGGAGTTATACATATCGATGGCAGTGTTTCTGATCTCATCCAGGGAATATGCTTTCTTTAGCCTATGACTTTCCGTGTACTGCTCAATCGCCATTTCACGCCGCTCCTTTTATGTCTGTGTCGTATATTTTAAATGCCTTATACCCTACATTTACATCAGCATGCTTCATTATACCATAAGTAAAACCGTATATCCAGAGAAATCGAACATTTGTTTTAATTTCTGTTTTTATGACCGGCCGCATTTCCTATACCAAAGCCGGAAGAAAAATCCTCCGGTCATGCAGAGTGCGGCACCGAGCAACAGAGCATGGGAAAGTTTTCGTTCGGCCAGGCGCTTCTCGTCAACGACAGCATAAGGCATGCGGCTGTGGCAGAAAGAAACAGGGCGGAGGCAGTACGGGTTATTCCCAGTTTTTTCGCTATACTGGCAGAGAACGCGCCGCACAGTCCGGCAATCGTCGCGGCAATGTAGATATAACCTATTGCAGTATTGGAAAGTCCGCATTCCGCATATTGGAGCTGACTGAGAAAAACGGTGATAGTCTGATGGGATTCGTTCAAAAACGCGACACCGACGAGGAACAGAAGAAGATATTTATCCGACAACGTCTGTTTCAGCAGAAAAATAAAATCACGGAAACAATGCGGCTCCCTCTTGCGGTTCACATCCACAAGCCCTAAAGAAAGCAGGGATGCCAAGCCATAACTGATTATGGTAAGAAAGGCGGCCAAAGAATATCCGTTGCCCGCTGACCGGAAGGTCAGGGAAAATAAAAAAGCGGCGAATAATAAACCGGCAGTCTGGAGACTGTTGTAAATACCGAAGACCCGGTGGCTCTTTTCCCGGAGGGTATGATCCTCTTTATATGGCTTCGCCTGCTCCTGGCCGCAGGAAAGGTAAAGAAGCGCTGTATCCACGCCGGAGAGGCCGGCGATAACAACGCTGATCATAATACGTTCCAAAAGAAAATCAAAAAAACTATCCGCTTTCCAAAATACGATTTTAGAGAAAAAACACAGGAAGTTACAAATAAGAATTGTTTTTTTATACCCGATCTTATCCGCCAGAATCCCCCATGGAAATTCCAGCAAAAGACAGAGAGCGAGGGAAATGCTCTCAATAACAGTAATCTGAAAGATAGAGATCCCCCTTGCCTGGCGATAGAGCGTGGCTACGGGGCCATAGAATACCATTCCCTGCAAAAGAGCGATGGCATACATAAAATAAATATTTCTTGTTTTGCTACTGAAATCCGGTCTTGCATGCACAGTTTTCATATAAAGTACCTGTCCTTTCCAATTTTTGCACAATAATAACGCTGTCAGACGGCAGCGTAACATAAAACATCAAATTGTACCTAAATCGGAAAATTCATCAATACATACCCCAAAAATATTTATTTTTATACTTTTAAAAGTATGATAACAAAAGATATCCCTAGATGCAATGGCAATTTAAATTAATATACTCCGAGGGAAACCACTTTTGCAGAGGGAATGGAAGGACAAAGAAGAAGGCGGGGGGAGGTTTGGCAGCAGGGGGGAC
>OFGZ01000013.1_pt1 | contig 153117 bp, 116 predicted proteins | sample 1521871 | NCBI WGS metagenome assembly OFGZ01 (sample SAMEA3504091, study PRJEB24116) | mouse gut metagenome | biome: mouse gut; feature: mouse-associated habitat; material: faeces | place: Denmark | collected 2011
GGCCACACTATACTCTTGATACTCTCTCCCGCCCACCGGAAAAATCCGCTGACCCGAGATATGGAGTTTCGATTTACCACCTTATCCTGCGAACCATTGCACCCTCACAACACCCTATGAGGGTGCAGCAATCGCAAAGGTATATCGCTGCAATATATTGAAGAATAGCGAAATACATTCTATCGAGGGTGCAGTTTGCAGCATAAGTTTCACTGCACCCTTCTTGCACACCCGCAGTTTCAATATTTTGCGTCGATCGGGGATAGGGGTAAAAAGAAAAATTCCTGAAAACCAATGATTTTCAGGAATTTTCTTCGGTCTGACAGACCTCTTAGTGACCCCGGAGAGGCTCGAACTCTCGACCCACTGATTAAGAGTCAGTTGCTCTACCAACTGAGCTACGGAGTCAGGATGCTGTTGGGATGGTGCATTTCCCAAATGCGATGCAAAGGTACGATTTATTTTTTAATGGGCAAAAGAATTTTGTGTGTTTTTTTATTTTTTTTGGTTTGAAGATGTAGCCTACAGTTTGAAGATGTGGTTGAAGATGTAGGAAGGGCGGGATGCGGGGATATAATAGGGGATGCAATGGGTGTGCGGGATGCGAAATCGGCGGATGTGTAATAGGATGAAATATGAACAGTATGATGAAATATGATAGGTGCGAAATGTGGTGGATATGGGTGGATTGTGGCATAGAAGGTGGATATGGGATGTGGCATATCGGTATGTATCATGTAGGGGATGGGTGATATTGTGAAATAGTGTTAAAATTGGGGGGGGTGATTGTTACGGATTGGGATATTATGGGCATATTTGCAATATGTTTGGATTATTGCGGTGTTTTTTGTTTATAACCTTGATTCTAGTAGGAGGCTTGTGCGGGTTTACGGCTGTGCGGGCTGCCGGTGCGCCGGATTTGCAATTGTCGAGGGAGGTTGATTCCCTTTTGCGGGTGCTTGACGGTGTCATAGCCAATCGAGATCTTTATCTTGCGGCGAAGGAAAAGCGTGTGGAAGGGCTTAAGAAGGAACGGGGATTGCTGCGTTCCGACCGCGAGGTGTTTTCGAAAAACGAAGAGATTATCAACGAGTATGAGTCGTTTGTGTGTGACTCGGCAAAGGCTTACCTGCGTGAGAACCTTGCTATTGCGGGGCGTTTGCGCGACAGTGTGCTTGTAGGGCAGAGCGCCATACGCCTGGCGTTGATATATTCGATGTGCGGCCAGTTTGTCAACGCCCGCGATTTGTTCGACAAGGTGCCTTATGACGGGTTGCCCGACCATTTGAAACTGCTGCTTGGATGGAGCGAGATAAAGTTTCTCGACAATATGATGCGTAGCACTGACGAGCCTCAGTTCCGCGAGGAGTACCGTCGTCGTAAAATGCAGTGGCGTGACACAATCATAGGCATGCTCGGGGTTGACAGCGACCTCTACCGCAAGGAGGTGGCTATGCGCCATCTGGAGACGGGCAACTACCAGGCTGCATTGCCTGTTTATCTTGACATTTTCAACAAACAGAATCCCGAAACCCACGATTATGCCATGATGGCTATGGGGATGTCGGAGATTTTCGACCGTCTAGGCGATGCGGGGCAGCGTAAGAAACATTTGATGCTGGCGGCGATTACCGATACCCGGCTGGCTGTAAAGGAGAACGAGGCGTTGCTGTCGCTTGCCGAGATGTTGTATGCCGAGGGTGACATAGACCGTGCCTACCGTTATATGCATGCTGCTTTGGATGATGCCAATTTCTATAATTCGCGGTTTAAGAATTCCCAGATAGCGCGTGTCTACCCGTTGGTCGAGGTGTCGTATCTTGAGATGCTGAACGCGCAGCAGCGGCGCATGCGCATGTATGTTGTCTGCATGGCGGTGCTGGCCTTGATGCTGGGGCTGTTGGCGTTGTTGAGCTTCAAGCAGCGCCGTGCGGTGCAGCGTTCGCGCGACGACCTGGCGAAAGCCAACGGGCGCCTGGAACGTGCTACGTGCAAACTGGCCGAGGCCAATCTCATCCGTGAACGCTATGTGGGATATTTCATGCATCAGAGTTCGATTAACGTCAACCGTCTTGACGAGTTCCGCAAAAACGTGAACCGCAAAATCAAGGCTAACCAGATTGACGACCTGTATGTGCTGTCGTCGCGCCCGCTCGAAAAGGAGCTGGAAGAACTTTACAGCAATTTCGACAATGCATTCCTCAGCCTGTATCCGAATTTCATCGAGGAGTTTAACAAGTTGTTGCAGCCCGAAAGCCATTTCCCGGTTACCAAGGCTAAGCTCAACACCTCGTTGCGTATTTTCGCGCTGATTCGTCTGGGGATTACCGATATGACGCAGATTGCCAATTTCCTGCATTATTCGGTGCAGACGGTCTACAACTATAAGAGCCGGGTTCGTAAGGTGTCGTTGCTCACCCCCGAGGTGTTTGAGGAGAAGGTGAAAAAAATCGGCACGTTGGCTGCTGCGGCCGAATAATCCGAATTACATCAGAATCTTTGTGGTGAAGAGGGTGCTGTCAGAATGGCTCATCCGGGTCGTCGCTTGCAGGATTCGGCTTCGGTCATTGACCTCGGTCAACTTCCTTCAGCCCACCCTCAAGCTCCTGCCATATGAATCATTCTGACAGCGCCCTCGACATCCGGGCGAAAATAAGGCGGTGTGCCAATTTTGGCACACCGCCGGTTAGGATTTCAGGATTGTATTGAATGATTATTTCAGTAATTCCTTGGTAACCTTGTTGCCGCGTTTTACGAGGTAGAGACCGGCTTCGGGGTTTGCAACCTTGCGTCCCTGGAGGTCGAAGTATTCGGCGGGAGCGTTTGCTGCCTCTGCGTCAACGCCTTCGATTCCTGTGTTGGGGTTTTCCTTAACGGTAACCTTCATATTCTGATCGTTGGTAACGTTTGCAATGTCTGGGGCAACAGGCAAGGTCAGGCCGTAAAGTGTCATTACGCCGGATTTATCGGCCTTCATCGCTTCTATGCGTGCCTGATATTCCTCTTGGCTGATAGTGCTGGCATTGTACAGGTATTCCGATGATTTGAAATATGTTGGAGCCATGCCATTATCGGTATTCGGTTTTCCTTCTTCACGATTAAGATTTTGTCCGAAAGCGTTTGCAAGGTTTATATTGCCATCTGCATTGAGTAATTCGCTGGGGTCATATTGCCATCCACCAGCCATGACATCGAGTCTGTAGTCTCCAAGTTTTGTGCCTACAGTAAGCTTGATTGTGGCTTCATCGTTATGTCCTTGATGAGCTTTGTCTTTGCTTTGGAAGGCAATCCATTTGTACCCATCAAGAGGGAAGCAATATTGGCAATATTTTGCGTATGGTTCGCAATCAATCATTTCCAACACATTCTCAGGGTGGTCGTTTTCTAAGACTTTGGCTGTTAATTCTGTGGCAGCCCAGTCATTGGGAACTCGAATTGCATACATCAAGTAATAATCTCCCTGAGGATTCTGGGAATTATCGCTGGGGTTTGCGTCAACAAAGGTGGTTTTTACAGTAAGTTCGGTTTCCTGCATGGGTTCGTGGGTGCTGAATTCCACTGTTGCGATTTTGAGACCACAACCTACAGCCAGCACTGCAACGAGTGCCAAAGGCAGCCAGCATTTTTTCGGGAGTAAAAGTTTTTTCATCAGTTAATGATTTAAAGTTTGACATATTGCGGATTGTCTCCGCATCGCAAAGTTACAATGGGAAAAAGCCTGTATTTTCGCAAAGTAAATTGAAAAGTAACCGAAATTAGCTGCCGATATTGCTGAAACACATGTGTTTCAGCAATATGCCATGGCATATTGCCTTCTTTAGAGTAGATAATGTAGAAGCTTTGAGTTGTTATGTAAGGATATAATCAGGCAGATAATGTTAATGGAATAAGACCAGTATGGGGTTTATTGTATCATTCGGATACTGATACTTTTCACAAAATCAGATTGATTTGCCAATTGGTTTTGTTCAGGCGTATAACGGTATTTTTCTTGTTGCGATATTTTTCAAAAAAACATCTTGTTGATACAATAATATAATGCGTTAAATACGGCAAATAATCTCCGCAATTTTGCGGAGATTATTTGCCGTATTTAACGCATCGGATCGGGGTGCCGGGCATGGGCTTTGACAATGTGCCGTGATGAAGCGGTTATGCCTCTGGCAGTGTGGAACGGGGGGCGCAACCGGGATAAGGCCGCATTGATATGCGGTTATGACGCTCATCAGAAGGCTAATTACTACCTACTCTTGGGTGATGGTATGTAAAGAAGAATGTTATTGTATATAAGTGTGTTGTGTTTGGATAAGATGCAAAATGCACCTACTTTCGGGTTTACTGCGGAGAACTTTCGGGAGTGCGCGATTATAACTTTGCATTGACGGCGATGACGCCGGAACCTAACGGCTGCCTGCCTGAAATCGAAAGAACCGATGAAAGACTTTTCCGAAATCTACATTGAGTATTACCCGCGCTTGCTCCGTTTTGCATGCGACTTTGTTGCATGCAAAGCGGATGCCGAGAATCTGTTGCATGACGCGTTTCTCGACCTGTGGAAAATCAATGACTACATTCCGTCGATAAAGCATATCAATGCCTATATGTTCCGGTTGGTGCGCAACCGTTGCATCGACTATCTCAAGCATCAGATGTGCGAGAAGGCATATATGGAGGAGGCCGCCGTTGAGTGCCGCAACAAGATGATTACCCTCGAAGGGATGGGTGACGAGCAGCTTATTGCCAAAGAGCTGGCCACCCTTATCCGTGAAACGGTCGACAAACTTCCGCCCCGGTGTCGCGAAATCTTCCTGATGAGCCGCATCGAGGGATTACGCCACGGGGAAATCGCCGAGCGCCTGGGGTTGTCGGAAAACACGGTGGCTGTGCAGATGGGGATTGCCTTGCGCCGTATCCGCGCCGTAATCGCGCCATATATCTGAGCGGTTACGCCGGGGTATTAGTGGTGAGAAGCGCGGTGTGCGTGGTCGAGGTGCTTAAAGGCAACCGTAAGGCTGTAAAGAAATTGTTTGTGAAGTAATAGGGACAGTTTTGATAATGATGGGGGGATGATGATGTTTTGTAGAGACGCGATGCGGAGTGAGACGCGGAATGAGGCATGAAGGTGCATGATGCAAAAGGATGCGGAGTGAAGCGGGGGGAGACGCGGGGGGGACGCGGGGGGATACGCGATGCTATCGCGTATCTACAGGGCAGAGGGAATAAATAAATTTGCGAAATTGAGCCGATGGCTTTAATGGAATAAAATGTAAGAATCGTTCTTTAGGTATCACAACGGTTTTGCAGGGTTGCCCGGATGATTCGCGGCAACACCGGCGTAACACAAAAAACAAGAATTGTCGAAAATGGAAGAGTTGATAGTGAAATATCTGACCGACACCCTTACCGCAGCGGAGAATGCGCGTTTCAGAGCCTTGGAAAGCTCTGATGCGTCGTTCGCTTCCGAATTGCGAGAGTGTCTGACAGCTCTTGCCCTCACCGACTACAGCCTCCGTGATGCCGAGAAGGACGATTTGACCTGCAAGCTCCTTGAGCTTACAGGCCAGTGACCCCAACCCAACACACCAGGTTATGCAGATGATGAACACGGGCAGAAGATTTGTCAAAACACTCGCAGTTGCTCTCACGCTCGGCCTTTCGGCCGGGGTGGCGGCTTCGGAGGTATATTTTGTTGACGGATACCATGGCGGTATCTACGGGCATTATCCCGTAAAATGGAAAACCCGCTTCATTGTCGATCAGCTGCAACGTAATCCCGATTGGAAAATAGGGCTTGAAATCGAGCCTGAAACGTGGGACACCGTGCAGGTGCGCACCCCTGAGGCATACCGGGATTTGGCAGCCCTTCTCAAAAGCGGGCGGATAGAGTTCACCAACCCCACTTACGGGCAACCTTATTGCTACAATATTTCGGGCGAAAGCCTTATCCGCCAGTTTGCCTATGGCATCGAAAAACTGAAACAACACTTCCCTGAAGCCGTCTTCACAACCTATGCCGTCGAGGAACCGTGTTTTACCAGCTGCCTCCCGGCTGTGTTGAAAGGCTTCGGATTCAAATATGCATCATTGAAATGCCCCAACACATGCTGGGGCGGGTATATGGCGCCCTACGGCGGCCAGCTCGTGAACTGGATAGGGCCTGACGGAACATCGCTGCTCACTGTGCCACGCTACGGTTGCGAGCAACTTGAAAACAATTCCGTGTGGCAGACAACGGCCTGGGGCAACTCGCCGGAATATCTCGCGGCCTGCCGTGAAGCCGGGATTGACAACCCGGTGGGGATGTGCTATCAGGATGCAGGATGGCGCAACGGCCCGTGGTTGAAAATGAACCATCCTTCGGGTTCGGTCTATACACTTTGGACTGATTATATCGAAAAGCATACGCCGGGGGCTACCTCCGACAACTACCACCTTTCGCAGGACGATGTGCTGGTGAACCTCATGTGGGGCAGCCAGGTTATGCAACGCATCGGGCGCGGCGTGCGTGCAGCCGAGAACAAGATGGTCATGGCTGAGAAACTTGCCGCCATTGCCATGCTTGAAGGCGCAGGGGCGCCACTCCCCGACCAAGGGGCTATGGATGAGGCATGGCGCCAGCTGATGCTCGCGCAGCACCATGATTCCTGGATTGTGCCCTATAACGGCCTTTGGCATTTCGGCACATGGGCCGATGCAATCAGGCAATGGACTGACCATGCATGCGGTGTTGCCGATTCCGAGATGATGCGCATGGCCTGCGGCATCACCCCCGGCAACCGTATGATGATTAAGGTGTTCAACACCCAGGGCGTCAGCCGTGAAGAGATTGTGAGTGTCCCCTTCCCATATGAATGGGATGGGTGCGAGGTGGTTCTCACCGACCATACAGGCCGCATAATCAAGGCTTCGAAACATATAGACTCAAAAGATAAGGTAAAAAGATTGGTATTTAAGGCGACGGTTCCCCCGATGGGTTACGCTACTTATCGCATAAGCCGCGTAGCCTGTGAAAAAGGAAATGCGATGGCTGCAACCGCTCCGGGAGGCGCGGCTGGCCGTGAAGTCGTGATGGAAAACGACAAAGTTAGGTTAACGTTGGATTTAGGTAAAGGGGGAACCGTTAAAAGCCTTATTCTTAAAACGGAAAACGGGCGTGAATTCGCCCCGTCGGCTGGCGATTACGCCATGGGCGAGATGCGCGGGTTCTTCTACGACGAAGGACGTTTCCGCTCGTCGGCCGAATCCCCGGTGCGCGTTGTGTCGCACACAGTCATCCCCGGCCTTGAAAGCCTGACCATGGAGGGTGAGATAGCAGGGCATCCGTTTACACAGACCCTGACACTTGCCGCCGGCAGCACCCGCATAGATTATGACCTGGATATCGACTGGAACGGGAACCCCGGGATAGGGGAGTATCGCGAGCGTCATTGGAATCACGACCGCCGTGGTTTCTGCGACGACCGCTACAAACTCTGCGTTCTTTTCCCTGCGGCATTCCCGACCGAAAAACTTTATAAGGACGCACCGTTCGACGTGTGTCTAAGCCGCAACGAGGATACGTTTTTCAACACCTGGAGCGGAATCAAACATAATGTGATCCTGAACTGGGTCGATGCTGCGGCAGCATCAGGCGATGCCGGGATTGGCATAATTTCCGACCATACCACAAGCTATGTGCACGGCAAGGACTACCCCGTGGGTCTTACCCTCCAATATTCCGGGCAGGGGCTATGGGGAAGGGATTACAAAATTGACCGACCCACCCATGTGAGGTTCGCCATCGTGCCGCATACCGGCAACGAAGGTGCTGAAGCCATGGCGCCGGAAGCAGAGAGCTATAACGAGCCGTTGCTGGCATTCGTGTGCGGCGGCAACGGTGAACCATCCACAGGTTCGCTCTGTTCCACCGACAATCCGGGCTATCGGGTAAGTGCCGCAATCCGCAACGGCGACCGGGTTACCCTGCGACTGCACAACAGCCATGGTGCCGGTAATGCCGCATCGGTTACGCTCGGGCTGCCCGGGGCAAGTGTGGCCGAAACCGACCTGGCAGGTAATACTACTGCGGAAGTCAAAACCGTTGAACACAAAGAGGGTATCGGTTTTACAACCGAGATGCCCCGTAACGGATTCCGCACATATTCAATCAAGACATCACAGAAATCATGAAGCGCAATACAGGAAAAATAAGGTTTTCGGCTGCACTTCTTGCAGCCGCCGCTATGGCAGGTGCCACGCAATCATGCCGCACGGGTGCCGATTCGGGAGAACTCTCGTTCGCACCCGCAGATTATGTAAACCCGTTTATCGGGGCTAGCACCAATATCGACGATGCCGGGACCTATCACGGGCTTGGCAAAACATTCCCCGGGGCAACCACACCCTACGGGATGGTGCAGGTAAGCCCCAACACCATCACCGGGGGCGACAACGGCTCAGGCTACAGCTATGAGCATAAAACCATCGAAGGTTTCGCCCTGATGCAGATGAGCGGTGTGGGGTGGTTCGGCGAACTAGGCAACTTCCTGGTGATGCCTACCACCGGCCCCCTGAAACTTATCGCCGGGAAGGAGGATGGCCGCATCGACGGTTACCGTTCGGCCTATGACAAGGAATCGGAGCATGCCGGTGCCGGTTATTACAGCGTGCGCCTGAGCGACTATGACATACAGGTTGAAACCTCGGCCACGCCCCGTTGCGGTTTCATGCATTTCACCTTTCCTGAAAACGACAAATCGCGTGTGCAAATCGACCTTGCCCGCCGTGTGGGGGGCACGTCCACCACTCAGCATGTCAAGGTGTTGAACGACAGCACCCTGGTGGGGTGGATGCACTGCACCCCCGACGGTGGCGGATGGGGCGACGGCGATGGCAAAGTGGAGTATAAGCTTCATTTCTACGCACGTCTGAGCAAACCGATGACCGATTACGGGTTCTGGAGCGCGGATATTCCCGAAGGGGCCTCGCGTCACCGCAATGATGTCGATTCGCTGCCTTATCTTGAAAATATCGCCAAATCGGAAATCATTACCGGCAAGGACGAGATTACCGGCAAGCATATAGGGTTCTACACCGAATTCCCCACCGTTAAGGGTGAGACCGTGGATTTGAAAGTCGGGGTATCGTTTGTCGACCTTGAAGGCGCCGAGAAGAACTTTATGGCCGAAATCGACGGCAAGGATTTCACCACCGTGCGTGAAGAGGCGTTCGATATGTGGAACAATGCCCTTGGCCGAGTGAGAATCGACGGCGGCACCGCCGACGAAAAAACGGTGTTCTACACCTCGCTCTATCACACCATGATCGATCCGCGCATCACCACCGATGTCGACGGCCGATATGTGGCAGGCGACAAGAGCATCCGCCAAGGTGACGGAAACTACACCCGTCGCACCATTTTCAGCGGCTGGGACGTGTTCCGCAGCCAGTTCCCCTTGCAGACCATTGTCAACCCGCGCCTTGTCAGCGATGTGGTCAATTCGCTCGTGTCGTTGGCCGATGAAACCGGGCATGAATATTTCGAGCGCTGGGAGCTGCTCAATTCCTACTCCGGGTGTATGATAGGTAACCCGGCACTCCCGGTTATCGCCGACGCATATGCCAAGGGGATACGCACGTTCGATGCCGACAGGGCTTTGCGCTATGCTTTGAACTCTTCCGATAAGTTCGGCACTACCGCACTGGGTTATGCCGCCGAGCCTCTCAGTGTTTCAAACACCCTGGAGTATGCCTATGCCGACTGGTGTGCAGGCCAGTTCGCCCGTGCCCTCGGTAACGAGGAACTTGCGGCTGAATTCGAACGCCGTGGCCAGGCTTACCGCCAGGTGTTCAACCCTGAGGCAGGGTGGTTCTGCCCCCGGAATGCCGACGGGAGCTGGCGCGAGTGGAATCCCGAAACGTCGCGCACCGAGGAGTGGTTCGGCTGCATCGAATCAAACCTTTACCAGCAGGGGTGGTTCGTGCCTCACGATGTGGAGGGTATGGTTGCCCTCATGGGTGGCCGCGAAAAGGTTATAGCCGACCTCGACAGCATGTTTGCCCTCACGCCCTCCGATATGAAATGGAACGCCTATTATAATCATGCCAACGAGCCGGTGCATTTCGTGCCGTTCCTATATAACCGTCTCGGTTCCCCGTGGCTTACCCAGGAGCGTTGCCGCCATATCTGCCGCAATGCCTACACCAACCGTGTGGAGGGGCTTATCGGTAACGAGGATGTCGGCCAGATGTCGGCATGGTATGTGCTGACGGCTTCGGGCATACATCCTTACTGCCCGGGGGAGACCCGTATGGAGATTACAAGCCCGGTGTTCGACCGTGTGGAATATATGCTCGATTCCGACTATCATACCGGGAAAAGTTTCACAATCATAGCCCACGACAATTCGGATAAGAACATCTATATAGACCACGCGCTGCTCAACGGCAAGGAATATAACAAGTGTCACCTTGATTTCGCCGACATAAGCGCCGGTGGCACATTGGAACTGTTTATGAGCCCGACACCTAACAAAGCCTGGGGCATCTGAACAATCGTGCCTTGGGGATGTGTAGGGCATGGCCGGTATCCGGCAGCACCCTCGCCATCCAGGTGAAAAACCACGGCGGTGTGCCAAAATATTGAATTTTGACACACCGCCGGGATTTAGAGGGTGTTTAATAATAAATGTTAAATTCCCGGTGGCGTATCTTTTAGCTAAATTGCTATAAATGAAGAAGGAGCGTAGCGAGCTACGTGACTGATGAATTTTAGCAATTCAGCAAAAGAGACGCCAAGGCGGGGGTAACTTTAAAAATCCATTAATTCAAAAAATAATGTTGATACAGAAATTACCATTCCACTCGAAAATCACGGGCGCCTTTAGCTCTTCATTTCAGTCACATAGCTCGCTATGCTCCTTCAATTCAGAGCAAAATTCGCCACGTGATTTTCGGCCGGGAATTAACATTTATTATTAAACACCCTCTTAAGCGTGAAGGGATGAAAGCAACAGGATTTTTTGGCCGGGAATAAAGGGTTAAAGTAAGATTCCATGAAGAAACTTGTAGTTTTGTGTATTGTGGCGGCTGCGTGTGCTTTCGGCACGCGCGGCGCGCGCACAATATCGTTGAACAGTATCAATCTAAAGCCCGGTTTCGTTATGCCTGCCGATGTTGTTGAAGGCTTTCCGCCGGTCAAAACGGTTGTGCGATAACTACGTTTGGAAATGATTGTCGATTAATAGGAATAATTATACATAAATCACGATATGAAAGGAAAAAAGCTGATTTTGCTGGCTGCCGTTGCCTTTTTGGCTATGGGCAGCGCCATGGCAGCGCGTACATCGCTCAACAGTATCGACGGCGGGGCGCGCTGGGAGCTTTGCCCGCAGGATGATCTGTCGGGGGTTGCCGGGACGGAGATTTCCACATCCGGCTTCACCATGCCTGCCGGTGCTGTTGCCGGGGTGGTGCCCGGAGTTGTGTTCACCGCCTATGTCGAGGCCGGGAAAGAGGAAAATCCCGATTATGCCGATAACATCCACCGTGTGGATGAAAGTTTCTACAGCCGTCCGTTCTGGTATCGTGCGGAATTCCCTACACCTGCGGAATATTCCAAAGGGAAACGGGTGTGGATCAACTTCGACAATACGAACCGTTACGCCGATTTTTATGTGAACGGTGTGAAACTTTCGGGTACGCCCGAATCGACAAAGGATGTGAGCGGCCACATGATGCGCACACGCTATGACATTACCGACATCCTTGCCGGGGATGGCCGGAATGCTGTTGCCGTGCTGATTACCGATGCCGACCAAAAGAAAAGCCGCAAAGGTGAAGGCCCTTACGGGGTTGCATGCAGCCCCAGTTACCTGGCAGGTGCCGGGTGGGACTGGATGCCTTACATCCCGGGACGTCTCAACGGCATCACCGGTCATGTCAGCCTTGATGTTACAGGCGATGTGGTTATGGAAGACCCCTGGGTGCGTAACGACCTGCCGGAGCTGTCGCGTGCCGAGATGATGGTTACCACCGGGCTGAAAAACACGGCTGATAAAAAACGCCGTGTGACCCTCGAAGGGATTATCACCCCCGGCGACATCAAGGTGGAACAGACCTATATCATCCCGGCCGGAGGTGAGGCCACGGTGACACTCGACAAGACCCGTTTCCCGCAGCTTGTGATTGAAAATCCCAGCCTTTGGTGGCCTAACGGGTATGGCGAGCCGAACCTGTACACCCTCGACCTGCGTGTGACCGACAACGGCAAGGTGCTTGATGAGAAAAAAATAAACTTCGGTATCAAAAAGTATGATTACAAGATGGTGCCGAACAAGCTGGGATTCCCGGTGATGACATTTTTCGTCAACGGCCAGAAAGTGTTTGTGAAGGGTGGAAACTGGGGCATGAGCGAATACCTGCTCCGTTGTCACGGCGACGAATATGAAAAGAAAATACGCCTGCACAAGGATATGAACTACAATATGATACGTTTGTGGACGGGCTGTGTTACCGATGATGAGTTCTACGACTGGTGCGACCGTTACGGCATCATGGTGTGGAACGATTTCTGGCTCTATGTCGCCTATAACGACGTTGCCGAGCCTGAAGCATTCAAGGCCAATGCCCTTGACAAGGTGCGCCGTCTGCGCAACCATCCCTCTATCGCCTTGTGGTGCGGTGCCAATGAGACACATCCGGCAAAGGAGCTTGACGATTACCTGTTGGCGATGGTGGCACGCGAAGACCGGAACGACCGCATGTATAAATCCTGCTCGAACCAGGACGGCCTTTCGGGTAGCGGATGGTGGGGGAACCAGCCGCCGCGTCATCATTTCGATACCTCAGGCAGCAACCTCGCATTCAACACACCGGCCTATCCGTATGGTTCGGACTACGGCTACGGGATGCGCTCGGAAATCGGCATGGCCACATTCCCGGTTTATGAAAGTGTGATAAAATTCATCCCTGAAAAAGACCATTGGCCCCTTCCCACCGACGAGCAGTTGAAAAACGACGACGACAACGTGTGGAACAAGCATTTCTTTGGCAAGGAAGCCTCAAATGCCAACCCGGTGAATTACAAGAAATCGGTCAACGAGCGTTGGGGTGAGTCGAAGTCGCTCGAAGAATTCTGCGAGAAAGCACAGCTTATCAACATCGAGGATATGAAGGGGATGTATGAGGCATGGAACGATAAGATGTGGAACGATGCCGCCGGTATCCTGATATGGATGAGCCATCCGGCCTACCCGTCGTTCGTATGGCAGACATATGATTATTACTATGACCCTTCGGGAGCCTACTGGGGTGCAAAAAAAGCATGCGAGCACCGGCACATCCAATGGAATGCGTCGAACCATAGCGTAAAAGTTGTCAATACCGGCGGCGAGGCTATGGAGGGGGTTACTGCAACCGCACGGATTTACGGGCTCGACGGCAAAGAACTTCCCGCTTATGCGCGCACAGCAAAGCTTTCCGTACCGGCATCGGCCATAGGTGAGGCGTTTACGCTTGATTTTTCAAAAGAAATCCCCGGAGTGCATTTCATCATGTTGGAACTGCGCGACGGAGCCGGAAAATTGTTGTCGGATAACTTCTACTGGCGCAACGGTGGCAAGGAACTGGATTATACGGGTGTGAACACCCTGCCTCAGGGCAATGTCGAAGCCTCGACGTCAGTTACTGGTTCCGGCAATGCGGTCATACGTTTGAAAAACAAAGGTAACACGGTGGCTTTCGCCAACCGCCTCCGTCTGTTGGATTCCGCCACCGGCGAGCGGGTGCTCCCCGTGTTTATGTCAGACAACTATGTGACGCTTCTCCCCGGCCAGGAAAGGGAAATCACGGTGGATTATGCCTCGACAACTACTGCCCCTGTGGATGTTATGATGAAGCAGTATGGGTATCCTGAAAGGAGAATAGCCTCGGTTGGCGCCAAATAGCAAAGAGGGCTTTATTACGGATATTTAAAGAACTAAAGAACTAAAGAACTAAAGGACTAATGAATAAACTAATCATATCACTGCTTGCCGCTGCCTCGTCGGCTGCTGTCGCGGCAGCGGCAAGCGCCCCGTATTCGCTTAGGTGCGAGCATCTCGAAAAGCCTTTGGGTGTGAACACCCTGGTGCCGCGATTCAGTTGGAAAAACAATCCTGCCGACGTGAAGCGCCAGACGGCTTACGAAATCGTGGTCGGCACGGATTCGCTTTCAGTTGCCGATAAGGGGAGGGGTGACCTCTGGCAGTCGGGGAAGGTGAAGGGTGATTCCCCCGTCCTGGTCGAATATGCCGGTGAGACACTTCTGCCGCGCACCCAGGCATGGTGGAAAGTCCGTGTCTGGAATGAGGATGACAAAGCCGGCGACTGGAGTGATACCCGCCGTTTCGGTGTAGGCATCCTTCCCGGCGGCGACAACCCGATGCGTGGCGACTATATCGCCATGACAGGGGATAAGGATGAGGTGAATGCCCCGATTCTGCGTAAGAACTTAGAGTTCAAGCGTCGCGACGGCAGGGTGATGTGTCACGTCAACGCCCTTGGTTATCATGAACTTTATGTCAACGGGAAGAAGATGGGCACCAACGTGCTATCCCCGGGTGTGTCGCAGCTTGGCAAGCGTTCGCTTATAGTTACTTATGACATTACCCCGTATCTTGCCGACGGTGATAACGAAATCGCCTTATGGCTTGGCCAGGGGTGGTATAAGGCCAATACATATAAAGCTGAATATCCCGGCCCGGCGGCCAGGCTGGAAATCGACCTTGTGAACGGACAAAGCCATGAACCGCTGCTTGTTTCCGATGCCACATGGCAAGGAGCGGCGGGCGGGCGTCGCGACATAGGCACCTGGTATCCCCTCCAGTTCGGCGGGGAGCTGGTGGACGGTGCGCAAACTCCTGCCGATATGACCGCCGCATCGCTTGGTCGCCTTGACTGGCGTCCGGTAACCGTTCCGGGAATCAGACAACATCACGCAACACCTGAGGCATCGGAGCAGAACCACATAGCGCTAACTTCTAAACCTGTGAAAGTGGGACGTTTCCCCGACGGCAGCATCATGGTCGACATGGGGCGCGTGCTGACGGGCTGGTTCGAGATGGAGATGCCTCAACTGCCAGCCGGAGCCGAGGTCAGGATGGAATATTCCGACAACCTGCTTCCTGACGGGAATATGGATCCGCAGGGTGAAGCCGACATATATGTGTCGGGAGGAAAGGCCGGTGAGCGTTTCTGCAACAAATTCCACCATCATGCCTACCGCTATGTCAAGCTCCACGGGATTGAGGATGTGCCTGACGCGGAAGCGATGCGTGCGCACCAGATTCATGGCGACTATGCCGATGCCTCGACTTTCCGTTGCTCGGATTCCGACCTCAATGCCGTGCATGATATGATAAAATACACCATGAAGTGCCTTACATTCAGCGGCTACATGGTTGACTGCCCGCATCTTGAACGCACGGGCTACGGGGGTGACGGCAATTCCTCCACGATGACGCTACAAACCATGTATGACGTGGCGCCTACCTATACCAACTGGTTGCAGGCGTGGGGTGATGTCATGACTCCCGACGGCTCGCTGCCGCATGTGGCTCCCGCCGGAGGAAGCTGTGGTGGCGTTGGCGGCGTTAGCGGCGGTGGCGGCGGTGGCGGCCCGTACTGGTGCGGTTTCATAGTGCTTGCCCCGTGGCGGACATATCTCAACTACGGCGACCTCCGCATCCTGGAGGAATATTATCCCAAGATGAAACAGTGGATGGGCTATGTCGATGCCAATACCCGCGACGGGTTGCTTCGCCGCTGGCCTGATACCGAAAACCGTATGTGGTATCTCGGCGACTGGCTTGCCCCCGCAGGGGTTGATGCCGGTAACGGCCAATCGGTCGACCTGGTCAACAACTGTTTCGTCAGCGAATGTCTGGAAAAGATGGAGCGCATCGCCACGGAGCTGTCACTTCCCGGCGAGGCTGCCGAATGGCGACGGAAGCGCCTGGCACTCAATGCTGCCATACATTATAACTTCTATGATTCGGAAAACCGTCAGTATGCCACAGGTTCGCAGCTCGACATGAGCTATCCTATGCTCGTCGGAGCTGTTCCGGCACATCTGCGGGATGCCATGCGCGACCGCATGCTGGAACTGTCGGCCACACGCTGGCACGGTCATATAGGGGCCGGTCTTGTCGGTGTGCCTATCGTTACACAATGGGCTATTGACGAGGCGCAGCCTGATTTTATGGCCGGGATGTTGAGGCAGCGCGATTATCCGGGCTATCTCCATATGATTGACAACGGTGCGACCGCTACCTGGGAATATTGGAACGGGGAACGTAGCCGTGTCCACAACTGCTATAACGGAGTAGGGTTATGGTACTATCAGGCTCTCGGAGGCTTGATTCCCGATTCCGGGGCCGCAGGTTATGGCCGCTTCACAGTGAACCCGCAGATTCCTTCAGGTGTGGAGTGGGCAGAGGTGACAAAGGAGACCCCTTTGGGCACAGCCGCAGTGCGGTGGGAGAAATCAGTCGACGGTCTGTCGTATGCCGTCACTGTCCCGTCGGGTGCGACGGCCTCGGTGGTCGTGCCGGAGGGTATGGCTCCTGTTGATAAGAAGATTGTCTGCGACAAATCGGGTATAATCGAAATCGGGGCAGGCAGACATATCATTCTTTTCAGGTAAGGTATATTCCGGCATGCCTGCGGTGCATCCTGCGCCGGTGCATGCCGGAACATATTTAAAAGCATCCGAAAAAAAGATAAAAAAGCTTTAATGGCGTAACGTGCTTCAATCGTCTTAAGTATTGAACAGGGTGGAAACTGCCCTTGCGCCAACGTCGGCTATGTGTCCCGGCGAACCAAATAGAATCTTTAACCAACATTATCTCAGCAATTTAATAATTAAATCTTAATACATGAGACAGAATAGTTTGTTGTTCGGTCTGGTAATTGGGGCGATGTCGTTGACTACGGTTTCGTGTGTCGACAGCTCATTCCTCAACGAGACCCAGACTTCCGACCTGTCAAAGGAAGCTATTTTCAGCGACAGTACCTATACGGTCGGTTTTCTCAATCACATTTATGCCGATGCCGGTTATGACATCTATCCCAACCGTTTCGACGGGGGTATATGGCGTCCGGGCGAAGGCGGTTTGCAGACTGCCTGTGACGAGGCGGAGTTCAAGGTGACCTCCAATGTGACCGATGGTGTGATGTTCGCAACCGGTACGGTCAATCCCGTCACTATTTCCGACGAACCTTGGTCGAAATGCTATAAGCAGATCCGTAGCGCCAACGTTTTCCTGGCCAATGTGGATAACAGCCCGATGAATTCGCGTGCCAAGACACTTTACCGTGCCGAGGCGCGTTTCATGCGTGCATGGTATTATTTCATGTTGCTCCGTCATTATGGCGGTGTGCCCCTGCTGGGCGACGTCGTATATGAGAATGATGACGTTGACAACGTGAACATGACCCGTGCCAGTTTTGCCGACTGCGTGCAGTATATCGTAGACGAATGTAATGCAGCGGCAGCCGACCTTCCCAACCGTCGTTCGGGAACCTCGTTCGGACGTGCCAGTGCAGGTGCATGCATGGGTCTGATTTCGCGTGTGCTGCTTTATGCGGCCAGCCCCCTTTACAACGGTGAGGGTATAACCGACGATCCCCGTCTGAAACCGCTTTTAGGTTATGCCGATGCACGGCCGGAACGTTGGAAAGATGCAGCCGATGCGGCAATGCGCCTTATCCGCACAGGTTCCTGGCAGGTTTACAACCGTCATCAGGATAAAGACGGAAACAATGAGCCGGGCTGGGGTTTCTACGCCCAATTCCAGGCTTATGACTTTACATCGCTCAATTCCTATAACGGACAGAACTATACCAGCGGTGCCTATTGCGGCCATATCTTCACATGGAAACGTGCCATGGGCAACGAACGCGAGGGTCTGTGGTACCCTGTCACATGCGGAGGTAACGGTAACGGCGGCTATCCCACATTGGAACTTATGGAGAGCTTCCCGATGAAGGACGGTGCAGCCCCTGGCAAGGGTAAATATGAATACAGCCGTATGAACCCGGCCAAAGACCGTGACCCGCGTTTTGCAAACTGCTTCGTTTGGAACGGGACGGAATGTGCTGCCGGTGGTGGCAACAAGAACATGGTCTACACCTACCAGGGTGTGGGTTCGAGCAGCGACGCCATCTATCAGGGAACACGTACCGGCAACTATTTCCGCAAGATGTGCCACCGCGACTGCGCTGGTAACCACTTCGTTACCGTGGAGCAGAGCTACTGCCTGATACGTTACGAGGAAATCCTCCTTAACTATGCCGAGGCTGTCAACGAATATTACGGCCCTGATCATGCCGAGGTCATCGGCAATGTGACCGTAAGCCCCATCGACGCCCTTAAGATGATTCGCGAGCGTGCCGGTATCGAGGCTGGTGACGACGGCATGTATGGTTTGCAGCAAGGGATGGATAAAGATGCCATGCGTGAGGCAATCCGTCTTGAACGCCGTGTGGAACTCGCCCTCGAGGGTCACCGTTTCTTCGACGTGCGCCGCTGGAAGATTGCCGATAAGACGGAAAACGCCGTTACCCACGGCTTTGAAATCACCCGCAAACTCGACGGTACGGAATCCGGACGTGAAGTAGCTGTGCGTCAGCATGTGTTCCGCCCCGCGATGTATTTCTGGCCTATCCCCTATAAGGAAGTGACACGTTCGGAAGAACTTCTCCAGAATCCTTACTACGAGTAAAAAACATCCTTAAATCAATATAAGAGAATATGAAACTATTCCTGAAAGCAGGCGTTATGGCGGCTCTTATGGGCTTTGCGGCGACGTCGTGCGATTCTTATAAGGACAACGAGACCCCCGACAAATTCGTCGAGGCCAACAAAGACCTTTCGGGCGTGTGGTCACTTACCAAGGTGATGCGAAACAACGTCGATATAACCTCGACAATGGATTTTTCCAAATTCCGGCTCCGTCTCAACCCTGACGGAAGCTATTCGCTGGAAAACCGTCTCCCCTTCCCGGTGCGTCACAGCGGGTTGTGGTCGGTCGACGATCCCGCCCACCCGTTTATGCTGTCGTTTACCGAGGATGGTGCCATCGGTGCCATGGAGGTAGGCATACAGTATCCGATTGTAAACGGCATGCGTCAGCTGTCGATTACCCACAGCCCCGGTTGCGGCAGCAACAAGTATGAGTATCTTTTTGTGAAAGCTAACAATTAAAGTCAGGCCCGATGAAACGTAGATATAAAATATATGCCTTTATGGCACTGGCATGCATAGCCTTTATGACGGCATGTGTGTTTCTTGATTCGCTGGAGGTAGACCAGCCCCAGCCTGACGGCACCATGGCTCCCCGTATCAAAGTCGGGGAAACCGCTACTTTCACAGTGAAAGGCCACGTTGATGTGAGCGGCGACCGTGATGATGCCGATATCCTTGTGTTTGCAATGCTGGCTCCCCGTAACTGGAACATCCGTTACAATGTGGTGCCCACCTATCATGCCACCGAGTCGCTCGACCCCGAGGATGAGCAGACTATGTCGGTGATTCCCGATGCATCTTCTCCCAAGAACATGCCCGGTTACACCTGGCCTGAAGCACTTATGGAGCGTTTCGGCCTTGGCCCGAACCGCTTCAACGACATGGAATGGGTTGCATGGCAGGCTGACGTGCCGGTATGGATTTACAATGGCGGCCACCCGCACTATGAAATAACCGTCAAGTGCAAGGCCGGTATGGAAAACCTCGTGGCATGCCTCGGGTTCTTTGTCAACGGTGTTGCCGACGGCCTTACCACCGACGACCGTTATTACAAGGTCGTGTATAGCGACCCGTTCACAGTCTACGGTGGCGTAGGTGAGGAAGTCGACTACAGCAAGCTCCGTTTCAACACCGTAGAGCCTACCCGTGCCTTGCAGGACGATTTCGTCACATTCACATTCTCTGGCGATGCCTATGAGAACAAGCTCATCGAATGTGAACAGATTTATTTTGAGGGAAAAGCCTACACAGCCGAAGGTGGTGAGTACGCTGTCAAAGACCGCTCTGACGACCTGCTGATGAAGCGTGAGAACACTTTCACTCATTCCTACAGTGTCACGATATGGCCTGCCGGCCTGTTCAACATACCCGAAGGTGAGACGATTACCAAAATAGATTATGTGTTTACCAACGCCGACGGGTCGATAGTGGTCAACAAGTCGCTTGACGACAAGATGAGCGGCGGCACACCCGCGTCGGACGACGTGCCGTTCACATTCAATCTTGTATGTGGCGTATAACACAGTGAATATCCTTAAATCATGACAAAGACAGATATGTGCATCATAAATAACAAAAACGGGCGTTTGCACCGTGCGGCGTTGCTTCTGACGCTTGCAGGTGCCACAGCGCTCCCTGCTGCCGCCGTGAAGGGTGTCATCGTCGACCAATACGGGCAGCCGGTGCCGTCGGCACAGATAACCGTCAAAGGCACTTCCACTTCGGTTCTGACCGATGCCGACGGTGTGTTCGACCTCGACCTTTCCGCAGAGAAAAACCTCAGTATCGTTGCTCCGGGCTATCTGGCCACGGAGTTCAATGTGGGGGCTTTGCGCCGTGCCAAGGATAAGGAGGATGTGAGGATAGTGCTTACCGAGCAGGATGTGCCCGTGAAACCGACCATCCCCGGCGTTTACGGCACGGTTCCCGCCGACAGCTATCTGGGGGCGGCATCCACGGTCTATACCGACCAGGTTAACCGCACCATCGGTTCGACCATTATCCCCGGCATTGTGGGCAAGCTGGCCGGGCTGAACATAGAGCAGTATCGCGGCGCCCGCCTGCACCAGACCGATGCCAACAACTCGCTCGACCTTGCAGGCTGGATTCCGAAGATGGGCCAGGGCATGTATAGCGACAACTCCGAATACAACATCACCTCGCGTGGGAAAAGCCCGATTGTCTATATCGACGGTATCGAACGCGATTTCTATTCGATTGACCCTGACGCAATCGAATCGGTGTCGATTCAGAAGGACGCCCTTTCGACCATGTTCAACGGTATGCGTTCGTCGCGCCCGGTGTTGCTAATCACCACCAAGAACCCGCAGAGCAAGGGTTTCCGCGTGTCGTTTACCGGCCGTTTCGGCATTTCGAACGCCATCAAGAAACCGAAACCCCTTACCTCGTCGCAATATGCCTACATGCTCAACGAGGCTTTGCAGAACGACGGACGCTCACCGCAATATGACCAGAACGATTATTACGCATACCTCAACGGGGGCGACCCTATGCTTTATCCCGATGTAAACTGGTTTGACGAGATTACCCGCAACAGCTCCACTTCGCAGTATTATAATGTGAACGTGTCGGGCGGTAACAATTTCGCCCAGTTCTTCGTCAGCGCAGGTTTCTATTCCGAGGACGGTATGTTCAAGGATTTCAACGACAGCTACAGCACCAAGCTGACATCTAAGCGTTATTCGGTGAACTCGAAGGTGGATATGCATATCACCCGCGATTTCACGGCTTCGGTGTCGTTGCTGGCACGCCTCGATGAAGGGAACCAGCCCGGCGGTGCCGGGACAGGCTACAGCGATTTGCTGCTGGCCATGTACCAGACTCCGAACAATGCCTATCCCATCTTCAACCCGAACGGGACTTATGGCGGTAACGTGTCGTTTACCAACAACCTTTATGCACAGGCGTCGAATTCGGGTTATATCGAGGATAAGACCAAGGACCTCCTCGGTATGGTCAACCTCAAATATGATTTCGACCAGTATGTGCGCGGTCTCTCTGTCTACGCCATGGGTAGCGTTACCGTGCAGGACCGCTCGGCGACCTTCCGCACCATGCGTGCCCCGGTCTATGAGTATGCCCTCAGCGAGACGGGTGATTACGTTTACCACCGCTATGGCAACATAGCCTCACAGTCGAATAATTACCGTGCTGTGGCCAACTACCAGCAGCTTTGGGGCAAATTCGGCGTTGATTATGAGCGCCGGTGGGGGCTGCATCATTTCAAGGCCGGATTGAGCGGCGACACCCGTCAGAACATCCATAACTACGACCTCCCGTCGCTCCCGTCGAACATCATGCAGAACCTTGCATATGACTACGACTCGAAATATTTCGCACAGCTGGCCGTGACCGAAAGCTACTTCAACCGTTATGCCGACGGGCACCGCTGGGGAGGTTTCTTCGCGGCAGGGCTCGGCTGGGACATGGCCCGTGAGAACTTCATGGAATCCACCCGTGGCTGGCTCGACAAGCTGAAACTGCGCCTGGTTTACGGACGTACCGGCGACGGCGTTGACAACAGCGGTTACTATAACTATTATCAGACCTATTCGCAGTCTGGTTACGGCGGATATATCTGGGGTCAGGCCGTGGGCAACCCCTCTTATACCGAGGCCAACGGTATGGCCAACCCGTTCGTCACATGGGAGAAGGCTCACAAGTGGGATATCGGTATGGATGTTGCGATGTTCAACAACCGCCTTATCCTCCAGGCCGACTATTACAATGACAAATACTACGATATGCTTCAGACCCGAGGCAAAAGCATAGAACTCCTCGGTGCACCTTATCCCCTTGAAAATATCGGTAAGGAACGTCGCACAGGCGGTGAAATCTCGCTTACCTGGCAGGATAACGTGGGCGATTTCAACTATTATGTTACCGGTAACTGGAACATCCAGGCCAACAAGGTGCTTTTCATCGACGAACAGAACTACCCCTACGACTACATGCGCCAGACAGGCAAGCCCTGGGCTACTTTCGGTCTTGTTGCCGACGGGTTCTTCACCTCGATGGAGGAAATCGGACATAGCGCCGTTATCGAAGGCTTCGACAACATCCAGCCGGGCGACATCAAATACCGCGATCTTAACAACGACGGTGTGATTGACGAGTTCGACCGTGCGGTTATCGGTAATGACAAACCGCTGCAATATTTCGGCCTCGATCTCGGCTTCAACTGGAAGGGCTTCGAGTTCTCAATGAACTGGCAGGGTGTCTACAACCGCGACATCTATATCAACGACCGCAACCTGGTGGAGGGCTTCCAGAAAATCGGCCAAAGCTACGGCCAGGGCTATGAGCTGCTGATGGGCCGCTGGACACCCGAAACCGCCGAAACTGCCATCCTTCCCCGCCTCTCGGCCGGTGGCAACGATTACAACATGGGCGGTCTTTACGGTTCATCTTTCTGGATGAAAAACGGTAACTTCCTCCGCATGAAGAACCTTTACATCGGCTACACACTGCCGCAGACTTTCTGCCGCAACTTCCTGGCCGGTGTGCGTCCCAAGATTTTCGTGAACGTTCAGAACCTCTGCACAATCTCCGCTTGCGACTGGGTTGACCCCGAGGTAAGCTTCACAAGCTACCCCCTGCAGCGCACTTGGAGCATGGGTATCAATCTTAAATTCTAATAATCAGGAATTATCACAATGAAACGCAATAGAAAAGTAATGCTTATGGGTTGCATGCTCGGCCTTGCGGGGCTGGCATCGTGTACCGATGGCTACGAAAGCGAACCGGTCGAGAATTTCACACTCGACTATGTGTTCTCGCCCACCGACTCCGTCGGCACCCAGGCAACCCAGTATCTGAACAATATCTACCGTCACCTTGTAAACGGCCATAACCGAGTGGGAAGCGACTATCTCGATGCCGCCACCGACGATGCAATCTCGATTTATTACGATGATTCGGAAGTTTACAAACTCGCCATGGGACGTTACACCCCGACAGGCCGTATATCGGCTGAAATGGGGTGGGGGACTTACTACAACACTATCCGCGAGGCTTCCATCTTCGTTGCAAATATCGACCGAGTGCCGTTTAACCTTACCTATGTCAAAGCAGGTGAGACCGAGACCGATGCCGACGGCAACCTTAAGGAAACCCCGCTCAACGTGACAATGAAGGCTGAAGCACGTTTCCTCCGCGCATTGGCTTACTTCGAACTGGTGAAACGTTACGGCGGTGTGCCCCTGTTGGGCGACAGGGTGTTCGAACTCAACGACAACCTCGAGCTGCCCCGCAACAGTTTCGCACAGTGTGTGGAATACATAGTAGGCGAGCTTGACGACATAAAGGACGACCTCCGCGGCCTGCCGATGAACGGGTCGGACGCTACCAACTATGCAGCCGTACCTACCCGTGAGGCATGTATGGCGCTTAAAACCCGTGTGCTTCTTTATGCCGCCAGCAAACTCTTCAATGAAGAACCGCTCGAACGCGGCAACGAGCTTGTAGGTTATGCGACCTACGACCGCAACCGTTGGAAACTCGCAGCCGATGCTGCTTTGGAGCTGATGAGTACCGCAGGCCACAAAGGCTCGGGTGTCATCAACCTCAACCCTAATTTCCGCAACGCCTTCCTGGGCTATTACAGCGGTGGCAACACCGAGCTTATATGGTTCGTGCAGGGCGAGATGAACAGCTATAACCTTGAGCGTAACAACGGCCCGCTCGGTTTCACCGGCAACGGCCTGGGCAACGGCCGCACGCTTCCCACCCAGAACCTTGTGGAATCCTTCCCGATGAAGGACGGCAAGCCGATTGGCAGCAGCGCGTACCCCTACGAGGTTAACAACCAGTATGCCAACCGCGACCCGCGTCTTGACATGACCGTGCTCCACAATGGTTCCAACTGGCTCGGACGCCAGCTTGCAACATATCAGGGTGGCGGCAACAACCCCACTTCGTCGGCGCTCTACAGCCGCACAAGCTACTACATGTGCAAGTTCATGGGTGACTACACCGGCGGCAGCCGCGAGTATAACGGCAACAGCCCCCATCCCTGGGTGGTGCTGCGTTATGCCGAAGTGCTTCTCAACTATGCCGAGGCACAGAACGAATTCCTTGACGCACCCGACCAAAGCGTTTACGACTGCCTTATCGAGCTTCGCAAACGTGCCGGAATCGAACCGGGCGACGATAACCTCTACGGGTTGAAATATCCCATGTCGCAGGGCGAGATGCGCGACGTTATCCGCAACGAGCGCCGTATCGAAATGGCGTTCGAGGAACAGCGCTTCTACGACATCCGCCGCTGGAAGGTTGCGGGCGATATTTTCGAAAATCCTGTGCGCGGCCTCACAATCACCAACCGCGACGGCGTGCTCAATTTCGCCGAAAACGAGGTGCTCAATGTGAAATGGGACGACCGCCGTTACCTCTTCCCCATCCCTTACAGCGAAGTGCTGAAGAATTCTAACATGGTTCAAAACCCTAAATGGTAAATATCGTGATGAACAGAATAATAACCGTATTGTTAAGCATTGCGCTCGCCTTTGCCGCACTGGCGCAACAGTTCACCGCCACCGGTGTGGTGTCGTCGGAAGCCGACGGCGAGTTCCTGCCCGGTGTGACGGTAAGGGTCAAGGGGCAGCAAACCGGCACCTCGACCGATATCGACGGCAAATTCTCCATCAAGGCAAAGACCGGCGATGTGCTCGAATTTTCCTATATAGGCTATAAGCCCGTCACTGCCAAAGTGAAAGGCGAAGGGGCTATGAACATCCTTATGACCGAGGACCAGAACTCGCTCGACGAGGTTGTGGTGGTTGGTTACTCCACCGTGAAGAAAATAACCCTTACGGGTGCCGCTTCAGGCATCAATGCCGAGCAGATCCGCCGCGTCCCCACTTCGAGCGTGCAGAACTCGCTTGCCGGCAAGCTCCCCGGTTTCTTCAGCCAGCAGCGTTCCGGCCAGCCGGGTAAGGATGCTTCCGACTTCTTTATCCGTGGTGTCAGCTCACTCAACGGCGACGGTAATAAGCCGCTTATCATTGTCGATGACATCGAATACAGCTATGACCAGCTCTCGCAGATCAATGTGAACGAAATCGAGAGCATCACCATCCTCAAGGATGCCGCAACAACGGCCATCTACGGTATCAAGGGTGCCAACGGTGTGCTTGTGGTTAAAACCCGCCGTGGCCGCGAAGGCGCCCCCACGGTTACAGCCCGCGTTGAAGCCGGTGTGCAGATGCCGGTGCGTACCCCCAAGTTCCTCAATTCCTACCAGACGGCGCTTATGGTCAATGAGGCTTATGCCAACGACCGCATCGCACCCCAGTGGAGCTACGACGACATTCAGAAATTTGCCGACGGCAGCGACCCTTACGGTCATCCCGATGTGAACTGGTATGACGAGGTGTTCAACAAATCGGCATGGCAGGAGAATGTCAATGTCGACATCACCGGCGGTTCCAACCGTCTGACCTATTTCGCCTCTGTGGGCTACCTTAACCAGGATGGCCTTGTGAAGGATTTCGGTTCGAAGAGCAACGACGTCAATAGCAACTACTTCTACCACCGTTTCAACTTCCGCACCAACCTTGACTTCAAGGTTACCGACAATTTCAAGATGCGCCTGGACATTACCTCGCGTTTCATGAACATCAACGAGCCGCGAGGCATCAACGCTACCGGCGAGATTTACAACTGGAAGGAGATGCACCCCTATTCGGCCCCTGTGGTGAACCCCGATGGCTCAACCCCCTATCTTTATGATACGGAGGGTAAGAAGGCAGTGCTTCCCGCACGCCTGGCCAACGAAGGTTATAACCGTAACCGCCGTAACGACAACAACGTTCTGTTCGGTTTCGACTGGGGTCTCGACTGGATTACCAAGGGTCTGTCGGCTACCGCACGTGTGGCTTATGCCTCTATCGACGAGAATATCCGCAGCGTGCGCCGTGAGCGCTATCCTTCGTATCACTACGACTCGGCTACGGGTAATTACACGATTAATCCCAACAACGTCTATACCAACGGGGCATATGATGTGACCGGCTGGAAGGAGCGTGACAACAAGCAGTTTAACCTGCAGTTGTTCCTCAATTACGCACGCACGTTTAACGAGAATCATGATGTGACTGCCATGTTGCTTTACAACCGTCAAAGCGATACCAATGTGGGTCAAGCCGGCGTTCCTGCCAACTTCGAAGGCTACACCCTTTCGTTGGGCTACCGTTACAAGAACAAATACCTGTTCGACTTCAACGGCGCATACAACGGTACCGACCGCTTCGGTAAGGACAACCGTTTCGGTTTCTTCCCCTCGGCATCCGTAGGTTATATTATATCGGAGGAACCCTTTATCCGCGACAACGTGGGCGACAAAATCAACCTGTTGAAGCTGCGTGCGTCGTTTGGTCTCGTAGGTTCCGACATCGCTCCCGGTAACCGCTATCTCTACAAGCAGTATTTCTATCAGGAAACAGGCCCCTATTTCGGTGAGCGTTTCCAAAACGGGTCGCAGTCGTCATATTATGAAGGCGATCTCGGTTCCGACAACATCACTTGGGAGAAATCGCGCAAATGGGACGTGGGTCTGGAATTCCGCTTCTTCAACCGCATCAGCGCAACTGTCGACTGGTTCTATGACATCCGTTACGACCAGCTTGTGTCGCGTAGCAGCGTGCCTATGATTCTCGGTGTCGGCGTTGCACCCAGCAACGTTGCCCGCACCCGCAACACCGGTTTCGACGGCAGCGTGACATATCAGGATAACTTCGGCGAATTCAGCCTGAACACCTCGTTTGTGTTCTCCTACGCAAAGAACAAGGTGCTCTACAAGGATGAGGCCCAGAAGAGCTATCCCTGGCTTATGGAGACCGGCCACCCGATCGGACAGCCTTTCGGCTACCATTGGATTGGCTATTACACCCCCGACGACATTGCCGCTATCAAGCGCGGTGCCCCCGGTGCCCCGGCAGTTCCCAACACCGATGTTCCCGTGCAGGCCGGTGACCTAAAATACGAGGATCTCAACGGCGACGGCATTATCAACGACTATGACAAACGTGCCATAGGCAAACCTAACCTCCCCAACACCACCCTTGGCTGGAACATCGGCGGTTCGTGGAAGGGTCTCAGCCTCAATGTGCTGTTCCAGGGTTCGTTTAACTACAGCTTCGCCCTTAACGGCACCGCTATCGAACCGTTCAAGAGCCAGTTCCAGCCCATCCACACTCATCGCTGGACTGAGGAGCGCTGGGCCGCAGGCGAGGAGATCGAGTTCCCCCGCCTTACCTCCAACCCCTCGACCATCAACTCTCCGGCTGCCTATATGTCGGACTTCTGGCTGGTTGACGCATGGTATATCCGCCTGAAAACCATCGACCTCAGCTACCAGTTGCCGAAAACGGTTCTTCCCAAATACCTGCAGGATGTACGTTTCTATGTCAACGCCTACAACCTGTTGACATGGACCAACTATAACAAGTATCAGCAGGACCCCGAAATCTCGACCAACTCGGCGGGCGATACCTATATGAACCAGAAGGTGGTCAACCTGGGTGTGCAGCTGACATTCTAATTTGCTAACACTTAATGAAATTGAAAACGATGAAAATCAGTGATATAAAGTGCATGGCACTGGCGATGGCGGCTGTCTGCGCGGTGGGTTTCACCGCGTGCAACGACACCCTGGAGGTGTTGCCGCTCGAATATAAGGAGGATCCCAATTTCGCGCCCCCTCACATCAACCCGGCCTGGAACCTGGTTGAAATCAGCGATATGGCAGGTGCCGGGGTCTACGCTTATAAAGATAAACTCTACGACGGGCTTTTCACCCGCACACTCGGGTGGAACGGCGGCGACGGCGTGCTGACGGTGCAGTTGCCCGACGGCAACCTGTTCTGGACGTTCAACGATAGCTTCTACGGTGTGATAAATGAACCGGTGGAAGAGCGTCGCCGCGGTGCATGCTCCTTCCCCCGAAACTCTACCATGGTGCAGGAGAAAGTCGGCAGCCATCTTGGTGAAACCGACGAGAACCTTCACTGGCTGGCCCGCTTCAACCAGACAACCGATCCCAATGCCGCAGGCTATTATAAGGCATACACCCATATCGACCATCCCAAGGCTTCTGACTATAACGACGACGGCATCGCTCAGGACTACCTTTATTGGTCGGGCGACGGCACTATCGTCGACGGCAAATTGCAGATGATGTGGATGGGTGTGCATACTCCCGGCAACGGCGATATGCTCAATCAGAACCTTGCTATAGCAATCTATAATATCGACGGTAAAATCGGTGATGAGAATTATCTGAAACTGGAGTCGGTCGACCATGATTTCCTTCCCGAGAACCCTTACGGCTACGGTTCGACTATGTGGGAGGATGAAGATGGCCACTTCTATCTTTACAGCTCCACCGGCAACGGCCAGTTCCTGGGAAATGTGCCTATCGTGGCCCGCACCGCTACCCACGACCTCCGCAGCGAATGGGAATATTATGTCCCCACCGATGCGGGCGAAATGGTATGGCAGAAAGAGTATCCCACCTTGTTGCAGGCCCAGAACTCGGGCATCGCCCCCGAGCAGGGTTCGTTGACATTGCCCTGGGTGTTCAAAAAGGGCGACTGGTACTACATGGTGTCGCAGTCGTTCCCCTTCGGCAAGGAACTCAACATTCTGCGCAGCGAGCATCCCTGGGGGCCCTTCACCGACAAGAAGGTTATCCTCAAGTTCCCCGATACACTTGATAAAATCGGTGTGCAGACCTATCAGCACCTCTATATGCTCAACCTGCACCCCGGCCTGTCGCGCGAAGGCGAGCTTGTGATTTCCACCAACTCCGACTGCGAATCCTTCTGGGATAATTTCAACAATGTCGGTTCGGCCGATTTCTACCGTCCCTTCTTCTTCCGCATTTTCAAGTGGGAGCGCGCTTTCGAAAACTGATTCCACCTCCCCCAACCAAAATAGCGGGATTTATCCCGATAATTATCTCAACGGCGTTGTGTCAAAGTCCGACACGACGCCGTTTCCGTATCTATCCAGGTTCCTGTATTTCGCAAGGATAGGAGGGGGATTATAGGAATCTAGATTAATTGTTGCCGGGGGGTAAATCGGTCTTATAAAAAAGGCGGGGAGGGGAGGAACCATTAAAACACATATAATTTGATGAGAAAAGGGATTGTTACATTCTGGGCGGCCATGGCGTTATGTGCGGCTCCGTCGTATGCCGTGGTGGATTACAGTATAGAACCGTTGAAAATATATCCTGCTGAGGGTCAGACGGTAAGCTCGCTTAACCGGGTGCAAATCCGGCTCGACCGAGGTTTCGGACCTGTGGGCTATGACCATGGGGCAGAGGGGATGAAGGTGTATATCGAAAACGAGGCTGGCGAGCGCGTTATGTTGGTGAATGCCGTGAACGCAGCTCCGGCAATAGCTCCCGAATGGGGGTTGGCGGAGATGGATGGGAGCACCCACAAGGATGTATATACCTATAAGGATAAACTTTATAACGACCTATTCACCCGCACGCTGGGTTGGAACGGGGGCGACGGCGTGTTTACCGTCGGGTTGCCAGGTGGACATGTGTATTGGACTTTCAACGACAGTTTCTATGGCGTGGCTGATGCTGCCACACGTGCGCGCGGTGCATGCAGTTTCCCGCGTAACACCATAATGGCGCAGTGTGCCGATGATGAGGGTTATCCTGTCGGGGAGGATGAATCGCTGCTTTGGCTTGCCAGGTTCAACCAGACCACTGACCCCGGCGCAGCAGGATATTACAAGGCGTTCACCCATATTGACCACCCGGAGGCTGCGAGCTTCAATGACGACGGCATAGCGCAGGATTTCCTTTACTGGTCGGGCGACGGTACATTGGCCGACGGCAAATTGCAGATGCTTTGGAACGGGGTCGACAACCGCAACGGGCAGATGATTGCGCTTGGCACCGCGTTGGCCACCTACAGCCTTGAGGGGCGGCCGGGCGATGCGGATTATCTGAAGCTTGAATCGGTCGACCATGATTTCCTTCCCTATAATCCATATGCCTACGGCAGCACCCTGTGGGAAGACCCCGACGGGCATATCTACCTCTATTCCTCGACCGGCAACGGCAACTGGCTTGGCAATGACCCTATCGTGGCACGCACCGTGGGGAGCGACCTGGCCGGTGAATGGGAGTACTATATCCGCAATGCTTCAGGCAACATGCAGTGGCAGAAAGAATATCCCACCAAGCCACAGGTGGAAAAGTCGGGTATCGCCCCAGGCGAAGGTTCCTATACATTGCCGTGGGTGTTCAAGAAAGGCAACCTGTACTACATGTGCGCGCAAACTTTCCCCTTTGGTCAGGAAATGAACATAATGTGTTCGGAACATCCCTGGGGGCCGTTTAAAAACCACAAAACCCTCATCAAGTTCCCGAACCCCCTTGACGAGCTGCAGCATGACATGTACGGCGACAAATACCGTTTCCTGTATATGCTGAATCTACATCCGGCACTGTCGCGCAACGGCGAGCTGGTTATTTCCACCAATACCGATGCTACCGACGACGGCCCCGGCTCGTTCTGGCGTAATTTCAACAACCCCGGTTCATGCGACTGGTACCGGCCGTTTTTCTTCCGTGTGTTTCACTGGGAGCAATTGTTTGCTGATAAATCGATGCTGGGGGAGAGCGATATTATCGAGTTTATGCCGGAGGGTTCGGGCGCATTGACCGAGCCAGGGAAGTATAAATTCGTGTGCGAACAGGGTGTGTTTGGTAACGAGGGTTATGAAGCCAGCGGCTATGCCGACGGATTGGCCAATAAGCGCATAGAGGTTCGTTTTACTCTAGGCGAAGGCGCTTCGGTTTATGCCGTGGATGCCACCGGCAGTGATATGTCCTCGCCCGTTTACTACAACATGCAGGGCATACGTGTTTCCAACCCCGTTCACGGTGAAATCTACATAGTGCGCCGAGGTGACAAGGTTGAAAAAGCCGTAATGCCGTAATCCGTTATAGCATGTATCATTTGTGACAAACTGCCGTTATTCCTAGCAAACATAAACGGCCATGTGTCAAATTCATGAACTTCGACACATGGCCGTTTATGTTTGCCAATTTGGTATTTACCCGAATAGTGATAATTGGTAATATTGCTTCACCTGATTACTGATGCCGTCAACATGTTCCAACGCTTTTCTGACTTCCATTGCAATTTCTTTGGCGAAGAGCACAGGGACGGCGTTGCCGATTTGTAGCTGTATGTCGCGTTTATTTGCGCCATGAAAAAACCAATCGTCGGGAAATGTTTGTAAACGTGCATATTCTCGGGGTGTAAATGGTCTGAGCATACTTGCGGAAATCCTCCATAGCTTTGCAGTGGATTCGGGATTTCTTACAAATAGTCCTGATGTACGGTTTTTGTTTATGCGTGTACTTCTCACGTTTCCTTTTGCCCAGCCCCATACTGTCGCTGTGTCTACGGCAGGAAAAGGGGAGTCGAAATCCCTTATGGGATTGCCTTCAGAAGCGGTTCTGCTGAATCTTACAGGAATTGCTATTTCAGCATCATCAAACGGCTCGTGAGTTTCAATATGGGCATAGCTTTTGAATCCCCATTGAGGATTATGATTAGGGAGCCGTATTGATAGGTTTTGCCCCAGGTCATAGATGAAATTTCGGATACATGTGGTGGCTTTAGGGGCAGGGAAGGAAAAACATGCCAAACGAGGGTCTTTATATGCGATAAAAATAAATCGTCTGCGTGTTTGTGGTACTCCGAAATCCGACACCCTGAAAAATTGGAATTTTACATTGTATCCTATTGCTGCCAATTCTTCCGCAATTTGTATGGCGAAAGGTTTCCCGCTTTGAGGGTGGGTCATTGTGCGTAGATTGAGCACATTTTCCATGACTATAATCCTTGGCTGCATTCTTCGGGCAATCCGGATTACTTCCCGGTACAATTGGTTGCGTTCGTCGTTTGCATCACGTTTCCCTCCAAGAGAAAATCCTTGGCAGGGGAATCCGGCGAGTAACACATCTAATCCATTGCTGAAATCGGGTGTGTAGTCTTTTACATCTTTTTTTAACACATCCCAATGAGGCCGATTGGCATTTAATGTTTTAACCGCTACATCCAAAATGTCGCTTGACTGAGTGTGGATAAATCCGGCCTTTTCAAAGCCCAAGTCAAGCCCTCCAGCACCTGAAAACAGTCCTAAATAGGTGTAATTAGTTGTAGATTCGTCGGGTATAGAAAACATCGCGTTGTTATATCTTTGGGATTTCCGGAATATATGCAACCCGTTCTTTTGGATTGCGTAGTTTACATTTTGAGAATATGTCAGTTATAGTTCTGAGAGAAGATATAGCTGTTTGAGGTGAAATCTCGTTTATTATGTAATAATAAAATGAGTTACCATATTTGTCAGTTCTTACAATCTCTTTATTGACTGGACATGCCAACTCGTGCAAGTTTATCATTGATTTTTTTGCCACAAGGATTTTATGGTGATAGAAGCAATCCAAGCGGGTATTAAGAGGATTTGGATAAGTGTACATTTTTCGATGTCGCACAGAGCCTTCTTGGTATGGCCCGTGACCATATTCGGTAAAGTTAGAGTATTTGGCTTCTTTATGTAGGTTAAAATCATAATTTATGAAATCCCCGTCTACAATTACCAATGTAATAATCTCTGTGCTTTGTGGATTTAATAATGCGTAGATATAGTAACATGGTATGACCAGTGTGTCGCCCCCGCATTTTATTAATGTTCGTCCACAAGGCAAACAGCTGTTGTAATCCATCGTCAGACCACGAGAGTCTTTGCCGTCTTGCCTTTGGATAAGCTTTTTAATCTCAAAACCTACAATGCTTCCGGTGTATCGGTTGCGAATTATTAAATCCGGTGTGGTTAGTTTTCCGGAATGGAATACTTCCATTCCGGGAGGAAGAAAATTTTTTATACAGGATTCAATCCAGCAATCGAAAGGGTCGTCTTGTACTGTACCGATAATCTCGTTTGGGCGTAAATAGACAGGTATATCACCATTTGCCTCACACATATTAATCAATCCACGGTAGACTGATAAGACAATATTTAATTCTTCGCTCATGATAATTATTACGAGATAATAATAACGGTATCACAAAGGTACGTAAAATTTATATAATTCTTAATGTCGAAAGGAGTATGTGGTTCCTATGTATGCTTTGATCTTTATTTTGACTTGGTGGATGTTGTATTCTGTATGAGGTTCTGAAAATCAAGGTGGTCAGATGAACTAAAATCCATGCTTCGCAATTGATGACGGGCATCAGATTTGGTGGTAAAATTTGAGGCTGTGGTTTAATGGGGAAGGGGGCGATGTTCGTTCTCCCTAATAAAGGACGCATCCGCAGGTGGATGCGCGGAATATCACAGCGCAATGAGAAAAGGGATGATAGCATTGGCGGCGGGGATTGCCGTTGCCGGGACAGCGGTCCTGTGGGCGGCTGACAAGGATTACACGCAGTATGTGAACACGCTGCAGGGCACGGACTCGCATTTCGGCCTTAGCCATGGCAACACGTATCCCACGGCCGGTATGCCGTTCGGGTTACATTTCTGGTCGCCGCAGACGGGTAAGAACGGCGACGGTTTCAAATATACCTACGGAGCGGATGCCATCCGCGGTTTTGCCCAGGCTCACCAGTGCAGTCCGTGGGTGAGCGACTATGCCGTGTATTCGTTCATGCCTGTGGTTGGCGAGCTGAAGGTTAACGAGGATGCGCGTGCCACCAAGTTCAGCCACGACAATGAGGTGGGCAAACCTAATTATTACAGTGTTAAGCTCGACAACGGTATCCGCACCGAAATGGCGCCGACGGAGCGCGGGGTGCATCTGCGTTTCTCTTATCCTGCCGACGGGGGTGATGCATGGCTGGTGCTCGACGGTTATACCGACATGAGCGAAATACATATCGACCCGGCCAAACGTCAGATCAGCGGCTGGGGCAACAACCACCGTTTCGTGAATGACGGGAAGAGTTTCCGCAACTATTTCGTAGTCCAGTTCGACAAGCCTTTCGAGGAATTCGGGATGTGGGAGAACCATAATGACAGCATCATGCCTGGCCGCAGCGATGGCAATGGCAAGGGCTACGGTGCTTACCTGCGATTCAAAAAGGGGGCTAAGGTGCAGGCCAAGGCCGCCTCGTCATATATCTCGCCCGAGCAGGCGCTGGTGACGTTGAAAGCGGAGCTTGGTGCCGACAAGACCCTTGAGGCCACCAAGGAGCGTGGCCGCAAGGTGTGGAACAACCTGCTGGGAAGAATCGACGTGGAAGGTGGGACGGACGAGGAAATCCGCACGTTCTATTCCTGCCTGTTCCGTGCCAATCTGTTCTCGCGCATGTTCTATGAAATCAAGGAGGATGGGACGCCTTACTATTACAGCCCTTACGACGGTAAAATCTACGACGGATATATGTTTACCGACAATGGTTTCTGGGATACCTTCCGCTCGCAGTTCCCTTTGACAAACATTCTGCACCCAACACAGCAGGGTCGCTACATGCAGGCCCTGCTCGATGCGCAGAAGCAGTGCGGCTGGCTCCCATCATGGTCATGTCCCGGTGAGACCGGCGGTATGCTCGGCAACCATGCCATATCGTTGCTGACCGATGCATGGGCGAAGGGTATCAGGGATTTCGACCCTCAGGAGGCTCTCGAGGCTTATGCCCATGAGGCGTTCAACAAAGGCCCCTGGGGAGGTGCCAACGGCCGTGCCGGATGGAAGGAATATTATACTTTGGGCTATGTGAGCTATCCTGAATCGATGGGTTCCACTGCCCAGACCCTCGAATACGCCTATGATGATTTCTGCGCCTACCAGCTTGCCCGCATGACCGGGAACAAGTTCTATGAGGAGGTGTTCGGGAAGCATATGTACAACTACCGCAACATGTTCGATCCCAAGACCGGTTTCATGCGCGGGCGCGACATCAAGGGTAACTTTGTCGAGCCGTTCGACCCGGTTGAATGGGGCGGCCCCTATTGCGAGGGGAATGCCTGGCATTATAACTGGTCGGTGTTCCACGACGTGCAGGGATTTATCGACCTTTATGGCAGCGACGAGGCTTTTGTTGCCAAACTTGATTCGGTGTTCACGCTTCCCAACACCGTTAAGCCCGGCACCTACGGCGGGATGATTCACGAGATGGTCGAGATGCAGCAGGCCGAGATGGGGCAGTATGCCCATGGCAACCAGCCGATACAGCACATGCCCTATCTTTATTGCTATGCCGGGCAGCCGTGGAAAACGCAATACTGGGTGCGCCAGATTATGAACCGCCTGTATAATTCCACTGAAAAGGGATTCCCCGGCGACGAAGACCAGGGGGGCATGTCGTCATGGTATATCCTCAGCGCCCTCGGCATCTATGCCGTTACACCCGGCACTGACGAGTATGTTATCGGAAGCCCTGTGTTCCGCAAGGCCACTATCACTATGGAGAACGGCAACAAGTTCACCATCGAGGCCGAAGGCAACGACATGGGGCACGTCTACATTGCCGATGCCACCCTCAACGGCCACAAACTGGATAAAAACTATATCACATACGGAGACCTGGCCCGTGGCGGCAAGCTCACTTTCACCATGAGCGACACCCCGGTGAAAACACGTGGCACAACCAAGCATGCCGCTCCGTTCTCCGTGTCGAAAAAATGTCATTTATAACAGATGAAGAAAATTTCAGTATTCCTCACGTCACTGGCCGTTGCCGCGTTATCGGCTACGGCAGTGACCGGTGATTTCGCCGGAAAGGTCAACACCCTCATAGGTAACAAGGGTGTCGGGCTTACTTCGGGCTATCTCTACCCCGGTGCCACCTACCCGTTCGGTATGGTGCAGTTCACACCGTCGTATTTTTCAAAGCGGGGCGGTTTCGTAATCAACCAGCTGAGTGGCGGCGGTTGCGCCCATATGGGTAACTTCCCCACGTTCCCGCTGAAAGGCAGACTCGCCGTGTCGCCGGGAAATATTGTCGACCACCGCGTTAAGGTGAGCGGCGAGAAGGGGCATGCGGGCTATTATGAGGCAAAGATACAGGATGACATACATGCACAGCTCACGGTGACGGAGCGTACCGGCATGGCACAATATGATTTCCCTGCATCCGACAAGTTCGGGACGGTGATTATCGGTGCCGGTGTGGCCGCTACCCCCACTGAAACCGCCGCTGTTGTGATTACAAGCCCCAATTCATGCGAGGGCTATGCCATGGGTGGCAATTTCTGCGGAATCGACACCCCGTATAAGGTTTATTTCGCGGCTGAATTCGATATGGATGCGTCGGTTACCGGCGTATGGAAGGATGACCGCCTGTTTGACGGCGCCACTTTTGCAGAAGGGGCTGTCTCGGGTGTGTATTTCACCTTCGACCTTTCCAAAAGCCATGATGTTAGATATAAAATCGGGGTTTCGTATGTGTCGGTTGAGAATGCACGCGAGAACCTGAAGGCCGAGAATCCCGGATGGGATTTCGCCGCTGTGCGCACGGCCGCTGAAAAACGCTGGGACGAGTGCCTGGGTCGCATAGAGGTGAAGGGCACCAATCCCGACCGCGAGACACAGTTCTATACGCATCTTTATCATGTGCTGATTCACCCGAATGTGTGCAGCGACGTCAACGGGGAGTATATGGGCGCCGACAACAAGGTTTACAAAAGCCATTCACGCCAATACACCTCGTTCAGCAACTGGGATACATACCGCACGCAGATTCAGCTGCTTTCCATGCTCGAACCTGAAGTGGCTTCGGATATCGTGATTTCGCATCAGAAGTTTGCCGAGCAGTCGGGCGGCTCGTTCCCCCGCTGGGTGCTGGCAAATATCGAGACCGGCGTCATGCAGGGTGACCCTTCGTCGATTCTCGTGTCGAATGCCTGGGCGTTCGGTGCTCGTAACTATGACCCCAAACCCCTTCTCGACATCATGCGCAAGGGTGCCGAGCAACCCGGAGCCAAATCGCAGGATGTGGAGACCCGTCCCGGTCTTGACCAATATCTCTCGAAGGGCTATTATGACGCGTCGATTCATCTGGAATATTCTTCGGCCGATTTCGCCATCGGGCAGTTCGCATTGCGTGCTGTGGGCGACGAGTTCCTGAGCTGGCGTTATTTCGCCGTGGCGCGTTCGTGGAAAAACCTTGTTGACGAGGAAACCGGGTGGTTGCGCTCGCGCAATGCCGACGGCAGCTGGCGCGGCCAGGGTGATGACTGGCGCGAATCGACCTATCCCAACTATTTCTGGATGGTGCCTTACAACATTGCCGGTCTGATAGAGGTTGCCGGTGGCGCCCGGAAAGCCGAGGAGCGCCTGGACTATCTGTTCCGCCGCCTGGACGCAGGCTATGGCGACGAATGGTATGCATGCGGCAACGAGCCCAGTTTCCAGATTCCCTGGACTTACAACTGGCTCGGGAAACCTTGGAAAACACAGAAAATTGTAAACCGTGTGCTTAACGAGCAGTACAGCAGTGAAATCGACGGCCTTCCCGGCAACGATGACCTCGGCACTATGGGCGGATGGTATGTGTTTGCCTGCATGGGTATGTACCCGCAGATTCCCGGTGTGGGAGGGTTTGCCTTGAACACGCCTATATTCAACGACATAACTATCCATCTCGGCAACGGCAACGATATCCGTATCAAAGGCGGGTCGGAGAAGAACATCTACACATCCTCGCTCAAACTCAACGGGGAGCCTCACAACAGCACATGGGTTGACTGGGCCGACCTTGAAAACGGTGCCACCCTTGATTTTGCAACCTCGGCGAAACCGGGTTCGAAGTGGGGGACAGAGCAGTTGCCACCTTCCTTTGACTAATATGCTGACACCACCCTCGCCATCCGGGCGAAAACAAAGTGTGATGTCAGAATATAGAATTTTGGCACACTTGTGCTGGTCATATCAAAAACAAAAAACAAAAAACAATCATGAAAAATAATTTTATTCAGATAATTGCGCTGGGTGCTGCCGGGGCGGCTCTGCTTGCCTCGTGTGGCGGAACCCGCGAGAAATCGGATAACTGGGCGTGGCTAGGCTTTGAACGCGCTGCCACGGCCCCCATCCTTGAACCCGACTCCACTGCACGTTTCCTGTGCCCCATGCGCGGTGATTCCGTGGCGTGGATGGAGAGCGATGTGTTCAACCCTGCTGCTGCCGTCAAGGGTGACAGCATAGTGGTGCTTTTCCGCGCCGAGGATAATTCGGCAACCGGCATCGGCAGCCGCACTTCGCGCATTGGTTATGCCCCTTCGGCCGATGGCGTGAATTTCACATATTCCACCTCGCCGGTGCTTTATCCCGCCAATGATTCGCAGGCCGGGTTGGAGCAGCCCGGCGGTTGTGAGGATCCGCGCGTGGCTATGACCGAGGATGGCAGATATGTTATGCTCTATACGCAGTGGAACCGCAAGATGCCCCGTTTGGCCGTTGCCACTTCCACCGACCTCCGCAACTGGGAGAAGCATGGCCCTGCGTTTGCCAAGGCTTACGACGGGCGTTTTGCTGATGATTTCTCCAAATCCGCATCAATAGTGACCAAACTCGACGGCGACCGCCAGATAATTGCAAAAATCAATGGCAAATACTGGATGTACTGGGGCGAGAAGTTTGTGAATGTTGCAACTTCCGACGACCTCTTGAACTGGACCCCTGTGCTTGACGAGGACGGGGAGCTTCTCAAGGTGATGGAACCCCGCGAAGGGAAGTTCGACAGCGAACTGACCGAATGCGGTCCCCCCGCCGTACTCACCGACAAGGGTATCCTGTTGCTTTATAACGGTAAAAACGCAGGCGACGACCGCCGTGACCCGGACTACACGGCCAATACCTATTGCGGCGGCCAGGCGTTGTTTGCCGCCAACAATCCGGCTGATTTGCTGGCACGCCTTGACAAACCGTTTTTCGTGCCTGAGGCCGATTTTGAAAAGAGCGGCCAATATCCTGCCGGAACCGTGTTTATCGAAGGTCTGGCCTATTTGAAAGGGAAGTGGTATCTCTACTACGGATGCGCCGATTCAAGGGTCGGTGTGGCTGTTTACGACCCTTCCGATAATTGAAAACTGTTTTAAAAAAATATAACGACTACGATGAAAAAAGTAATTTTGACTCTTGTGGGTGCGGCTCTCGCTATCGGGTCGGCGCTCAACGCGCAGGAAATCAAGCCGTTCAAAGAGGGTGAACGTGCTGTGTTCCTCGGCAACAGCATCACCGACGGCGGCCACTATCATTCATATATCTGGCTGTATTATATGACCCGCTTCCCTGAAATGCCTATCACGGTGTTCAACGGCGGCATCGGCGGCGACACGGCCTATGACATGAACAAGCGCCTCGACAACGACATCTTCAGCAAGAACCCTACGTCGCTGATGGTGACTTTCGGCATGAACGATTCCGGCTATTTCGAATATAACGGCGATAATGCCAAGGAGTTCGGCGAACAGAAATACCAGGAGAGCATCAAGAACTACCAGAATATGGAGAAGCGCTTCAAGGAGCTGCCCGACACCCGCATCGTGATGGTAGGCACCTCACCCTATGACGAAGGGGCTGAAATCGAAGGCAATAACTTCCATGGCAAAAACGCGACCATCGAGCGCATCGTGGAGTATCAGATTAACTCTGCCAAACAGAACGGCTGGGAATACACCGATATGAACGCACCTATGATGGAACTTAACCGCAAAGGGCAGCAGAAAAATCCGGCATTTACGCTTTGTGGTTCCGACCGCATCCATCCCGACAACGACGGCCATATGGTTATGGCCTACCTCTTCCTCAAAGCCCAAGGTTTTGCAGGCAAGTGTGTTGCCGATATGGATATCAATGCAAAGACCATGCAGATTGTGAAAGAGGAAAACTGCACCGTTTCCAACCTTAAGAAGGCAGGTAACGAAATCAAATTCGACTATTTGGCCAAAGCGCTTCCTTACCCCATGGACACGATTGCACGCGGTTGGATGCAGAACCGTCCGCAGTCGGCTGCCAAGGATGTGGTTCCCTTCGTTGAGGAGATGAACCAGGAGCGCCTGGTGGTTACAGGTCTCAGCGGCAAATACAAACTCCTTATCGACGGTGAGGAAATCGGCGTATGGTCGGCAAAAGACCTTGCCAAAGGTATCAACCTGGCTGAAATCACGCTCACACCGCAGTATCAGCAGGCCCTTGCCGTGATGCGTCTTAACGAGCGCCGTTGGGACATCGAGCGCCAGTTCCGTGAATACGCGTGGTGCCAGCATGGCTTCTTCCAGCAGGAAGGGCTTCTGAATGCCAACAACCGCAAGGCTATCAAAGTGATGGATGACAACCTTGAAAAGAACGGATGGTTGAAGAGCCGCCGCGACCGCTATGCCGAGATGATGCACGAACCCGTGCGCAAAGGCATGCAGGCTGAAATGGATGCACTTGTCAACACCATCTACGAGAGCAACAAGCCCGTAACCCGCCACTTCGTGCTCCGCAAAATCTGATAGTACCTACATATCCCTGTACAGAAAGTAAATAAACCACCGGCGCTGTGTAATAGCCTAAGCCTTACACAGCGCCGGTGGTTTGCCGTTATAGATACAGGCAGGTCAGGCTGGCATAATTATTTGCACCGATCAATGTTGGGACGTTCGTAGCGGCGGTAGAGGATAAAGAGAAGGATGCAGCCGGTGAGGATTATGGGGAGGCCGACCACCGACGGGGCGGTGTAGCCGTAACCGGCGCGGATTACTTCCCCTCCAATCCAGGCTGCGATGGCGTTGCCTGCATTGTAGGCAATCTGGATGCATGCCGCCCCGAGCATCTCGCCTCCTCGCGAATAGCCCACGATGTCGCTTTGCAGGGGGCTTCCCGAACCGAACAGGGCGGCTGTTCCCAATACCATGAGGATGGCTGCGGCTGCCTGGATGTGGGCGAAAAAGAAGAACAGCAACAGGATGGGGATGGCGCTCGCCTGGACGCATACGGCCACGGCTGAAGGCTTGAAGCGTATGCCGAGGCGTCCGGCAACGAGGTTGCCGGCAAACATGCCGAATCCCGCCAGCACCATGAGCCACGACAGGGCGTCCTGGCTGAAGCCCGCCACGTCGGTTAGCTGGGGGTCGATATAACTATACCAGCAGTAGATGCCGATTTGGCCGAAAAGAACCCCACCGAAAATCAGCCATGGCGGCAATGTGCGCAGAAAGCGGAACTGCCCTTTGAAGCCGCAATCCTCAAGCCCGGGCACCTGAGGCACCCAGCGGTTTATGGCGAGCAGGGTAATGACACCGAACATAGCTACAATCAGGAACGCCATACGCCACGACATGGTGTTGGTGATTAACGTCCCGGCGGGGACTCCTACGAGCGTTGCCACCGTCATACCCGCAATCATCATGGCCACCGCGCTTACCTCCTTGCCGGGGGCGGCGAGCTTGCGTGCCACGATTGCCCCGACGCCGAAGTATGCCCCGTGGGGCAGTCCCGAAATCAGACGGGCTGCCATAAAAGTCCAAAATCCAGGCGCGATGCATGCCAACAGGTTCCCTGACGCTATAATTCCTGCTAACAGAAGCATCAGGCGTTTAAGCGGCAGCCTGCGGGCGAACAGCAGCGCCGGTGCGCCGCAACAAACACCTAAGGCGTAGGCCGAGATAAACCATCCGGCCTGCGATATGCTAACATCCATGTCACCGGCTATATTCCCCAGAATCCCCATCATCAGAAACTCCGCTATCCCTAGGGCGAAAGTGCCCAGGGCCAGCGCAAACAATCCCTTGTTCATATTTTTAGAAAACTATCCTTGAAGAAAAACTGTCCTTGGAATAATCAATATGCCAACCTTTGAAAACCTTGCAGTCGGAAACTACACAAATTCCACGTTTCGGTCTGCAAAGTTAGCAAATTGCCTTGGATTTTGTGTTTTGTAAAATTTTTGTAAAACTTTTTTTGATTTTCCTTGACTTTAGGCTGAAATTTTGCTATCTTGCAACCGGCTATCGTTAACATACGGATTGTTTACCATAAATCATATGACTATGAAAAAGAAAATTCTACTCTTCTTGCTGTTTGTAATCCAATTAAATGTGCAGGCAGCAGTTTTAACGAATCAGGTAAACAATCCTGATTATTCAGTTAATGTGGATAAGGTGGGTAGCAAGCTACGTGTTACTTACACATTTGATTCTGTAGCCATAATACCTGATCCGGTTTTTGCAGGTTTGTTGAATCTGAATATCGCTGGCTTTGGAAATTCATCAGAAGAAGCCAAACCGGCTTTGCCAATTTTGCTAGAACGCTTCGCTATTCCTGCAAACTGTACATATTCAGTTAATGTTATTGAGGAGCAATATTCTACCTATAATAATATAAAGTTGGCTCCAGCCCGGCCTGCAATATCTGAAACATCACCATATACATTTTTAACTGTTCCGGTGGAGCCTATCGCTATCAGCGATAGGTATGAGCCTTTTGGTGTGATTACCGATTGCGGACCACAAATTTTCAAAAAGCAACAGATAGCTAACATACGTGTTTCGCCTATCGCATATAATTCAGCTCTTAACAGTGTAAGAATTTGTGATAAGCTTTGTTTTGAAATCGAATTCATTGAAAATGGAACATCATCCGAATTAGAGAGTGATATAGAGACTGATTATTTTTTAAAATCTATAACACTACAGCCTACAGATAATTCTGCGGCAAACAAGGCTCAAGCAAAGGTTTGGGATTCCTTGTATTCACGCCCGGCTGAGATTGACTACTTGGTATTAACCGCAGATGTGTTGCGTCTTCCTGCTATTCAATTTGCCAATTGGAAACGTAATTTAGGCTATAATGTGACATTACTTTCAGAAGCAATTTGGAGTAAAGATATGGTAAGTAATGCAATATCCTCATGGTATAGCTCATCAGCGAATCCTTGTTATGTAATATTGTTTGGAGATGCAGACCATATAAATCCACATACAAATTTTATAGCACCATCAGACTTTAAATATGCATGTATGGATGGGGAAGACGATATTATACCTGATTTCTGCATAGGACGTATCCCGGCAACTAATACTTTGGAGGCATTTAATGCAGTTAATAAAATCTGTGCATATGAGGCTAATCCTCTTGGAGATATGACTGAAACAAAAGTGGTATATGCTACATATTTTCAAGATGAAGGCAAAAGTGATGGCATTGAAGACCGTGATTTTACTAGAACAACGGAGATGATTTATAATGCGTTTCCTACAAGATTTGGTTCTCGTCAGAGGATATATTATTGTCATCCGATGGTTAATCCTACTCGATGGTCACTGCGTTTTAGCACAGGGCTTCCGATACCGTCTGAATTGCGTAAACCAGGTTTTGCTTGGGATGGTGATGCACAAGACATAATATCGGCTATTAATAATGGATGTAATTTATTTTTCCATCGTGATCATGGGGAGATTAAAGGTTGGGGTGACCCTGCATTTAAAACCTCGGATTTGGCTAAACTGAAGAATACAAATTATCCGATAGTTCTAAGTATTGATTGCTTGACAGGTAAATATACTAAGGAGGAAAATTTTGCAAAGACAATGCTTTGCATGCCGAATGCTGGTTGTGCTACTATAATAGCAGCTTCAGAAAATACGTATTCGGGGCAAAATGATGCGATGGTATGTTCTATGTTTGGTAGTCTTTTCCCAGAGGAAAAATTTTCATATAATGGCAATCCAAATATAAATAGTAATGCTTCACTTTTTAATGGTCGGGCATCCTCTATTGGAGAAATGTTAAATATCGGATTGCTAAATATGGAACGACAATATTCTAATGATATGTTGGGGCTAAATGGTGAGCAACGTGAACGTTACCATTGTTTTGGCGACCCGAGTCTTGCGGTTTGTTGGTATTCGTCAAAGGTTCTAGAACAAAATGCGTCGATAACGGAATTCGGTGGATATATAACTGTTGATATGAATGGCTATGAAGCTTATATATCGTTCTTTGATGCATTAACGCAGGAACAACAGAGAGTATATGGTAATTATGCGACTTTTGAGACAACAAATCCTGAGTATGTCTTTATATCGGTTACTAGACCAGGATGGGTTCCGCTAATAGGAAATTATGGACAAATTCGTACAATGGGAACAGATAATCCTAAAGACAATTACATAGAATCTTATGAGTTGATTAGCAATACATTATTAGTTAACGTGATAGTGGATTTTGATGTCTCGTTTGGGTCTGAATCTGTTTGGAAATTAAATACTTATATACAATCAGGTGCTAATGCAGTCTTGATTTCCTCTTTGAAAGCGCCTTTGTCTGGAACTCCTGCTGTGGTTCAATTACCTGAGATTAAAAATGGTGATATAGTGCGCCTGACGTTGACTTGTGGAAATAAAATAATTGATAAGAAAGCAATCTTAATACGGAAATAGTTATGAAACGGTTATTATTGGGTTTGCTGGGGATGCTTGTATTCACATCGCTCGGTGCATCTATAAAGTGGGATTGGGATTTGAGTACTGAATCATATGATTTTGAATCAGGAGGGATTTATTATGGCATAATTAGTGAGTCGCGAGGCGAGGTGCATGTGATGAATCCCCGGATAGATATATATTGCGATCCTTATGGGGATGTGGAGCCAATAGGTGCCCTTCCTCCTGAGTATAGGTTTAAGGCCGCTAATATAGATGATGATAATATCAGTGAGTATGACCGTTATTCTTGGCCTGGGGGGGCTTATAAGGGTGAGATTGAGATTCCTGCCACGGTGAAACATGATGGGAAGACCTATACTGTTGTGCGGATTGCATATGGTGCTTTTGCATGGTGCGACGGTTTGAAAAGCATAAATCTTCCTTCGTCGATACGTGAAATAAGATATGGGGCTTTCAGCATGTGTACATCGTTGACCGAAATCAATCTTCCTGCCGGTGTGCGTGTTTGCGGAGGTGCGTTTTATGGGTGTAAGGCGCTTAAGGACTTGGATTTTTCCGAATGCGAATTTCAATATTACGAATATGAAGCCGATGCGGTTGTTTGCCAGTGTGAGGCGCTTGAGAAAATTTATCTTCCCAAAAGATGGCATAAGGAATCATTCCATTGCTATTTAGAGGAGGTGATTCGAGAAGGAAACTCCTATGTCGAGCATCGCTGTCTGGGGGATTATTATATGGATTATGATGATTTTCCATATACCCTTTGTAAGGAGCATACGGAGGTGTTATGGGGTTATGATGCGCAGGGAGCTTCGGATGTGACAAAGCATACCCGGAATTTTATGTCAGAAGGAAATAATGCTGATAATGGGGCTGAAGTATGGGGATATCCCAGGCAGTTGTGTGAACTTGAAGGAAACAAAAATCTGCGGGAGATTCATGCTACATCGGTTGTTCCCTTGGAGTTGCATGGGTTAGGGCAGGGATTTGACGGTTATTGGGATTTCCTTTATGAGGATTGTGTGCTTTATGTTCCTGAAGGTAGCCTTGAGGCGTACAGTTCAACCGCACCATGGTCTAATTTCAAGCATATATTGGAAGAGACGCAGGCATCGGTGGATGTGGTGCCGGTTGCTGGTTTCGAAAGTGCGGCTTCTCGTAGAATCTACGACCTTTCCGGCAACTTGCGGGCAACGTTGTCTTCCGGTGAGATTCCTGAACTTGCCCCCGGTTTGTACATAGAGCGTTGCGGTTCGGTGTCGAAGAAGGTCGTTGTCATGTGATGCAGGTGTGTTAAGGGGGGTGCAGTTACTATCTGAACCATTCTGACAGCACCCTCGTCATCCGGGCGAAAACCAAGGCGGTGTGTCAAAATTCAATATTTTGGCACACCGCCTTCTGTGTTTAACCTTAGAGATTGAAGTCATCGTGACTTCAATCTCTAGGATGTAACACGATAGGAGGTTAAGTAATGGAGGGGTCAGGCGAGGTCGCCGCGCATGGCATCCTCGAAGTGGGAGAGGGCGGCTTTGGCGCCTTCGCCCATAGCGACTATTACTTGTTTGTAAGGCACGTTGGTTACGTCGCCTGCGGCGTAAACCCCTTTTACGGAGGTGCGGCAGCGTTCGTCAACGATAATTTCCCCACCTTTGGTCATGGCAAGCGAATCCTTGAACGGGGCGCTGTTGGGCAGCAGCCCGATTTGCACGAATACACCTGCAACATCGAAGATTGTTTCCTCGCCAGTGACACGGTTCTTTACCTTGATTCCCGAAACGCTTTTGCCGTCGCCGATTATCTCAAGAGCCTGGGTTGAGAGGTGGATGTCGATATTACCCATCGACCCGGCCTTTTCCTGCAATACATCGTCGGCTTTCAGTGAATCCATAAATTCGAAAACATCGACATGGGGACAGATTGCGGCAAGGTCGATTGCCGCCTCTATGCCGGAATTGCCTCCGCCTACCACCGCCACGCGTCTGCCTGCATAGAACGGGCCGTCGCAGTGGGTGCAAAATGCCACGCCGTGGCCTATGTGCTCGCTTTCTCCGGGGATAGAGAGTTTTCTCCATCCTGCGCCGGTGGCGATTATGATTGCTTTCGCCTTGAAGGTTTCATGTGCGCATACAAGGGTCTTTTCCCGTCCGCTTATATCGGCGTTGTCGACCGTGCGGTTTTCGAACATGTCGATTGGATACTTCCTCATATGCTCCTTGAGGTCGGCTGCAAGTTTAGGTCCCGTGGTTTCAGGCACGGAGGTAAGGTTTTCAATCGACATGGTTTCACGTACCTGGCCGCCGATTGTCTTCGCAATCACAGCTGTGTTGAACCCTTTGCGGGCTGAATAGATGGCGGCAGTTGCCCCTGCGGGGCCTCCCCCCAGCACTATTACGTCATATTCACGGGTAACCGGTGTTGCCTCGGCAGTTTCGTCGACCCCGTAGGTGTTCTCGAGTTTCTCCAAGAGTTCGCCAAGCGAGGAGCGCCCTACGTTCAGCACCATGTCACCGGCATATACCGTGGGGACTGACTGGATGTTGAGGGCTTCGACCAGCGCTGGCACCACGGCGCCGTCGATAACGGTGTTTTCGATTGAAGGGTTGAGGAGGGCTATCACATTCAGAGCCTGAGCCACGTCGGGGCAGTTGGTGCATGTTAGGGAAACAAACGTGCGCAGCGTCACGGGGCCTTTCAATGCCTTTATACGTGTCACCAAAGCTTCGTCGGGCAGGTTTTTCCCTTGTCCGTCGGCGTTGAGCACGGCAAGCAGGAGGGTTGTGAATTCATGCCCGTTGGGAATGCCGCAGAATTTCACACCTGTCGGTGTGCCGTTCCTTACGATTTCGAATGTGGGGGCGTCCGCATCGGCTTGCGAGTGTTCCACCGACAGTTTTGGCGAGGTCGAGGCCACATCTTCCAGGAAGCTTTTCATTTCGGCGGCCTGTGTGGAATCCCCGCCGGCATATATCCTGAAGGAAATCCCGGTTTTCAAGGAGGCGAATATGCCTTTCAGTTGTTCTTTTATGTCTTGGTCAAGCATTGTGTGTTGTTATCTGGATGGTTGTTTTTTTGAAAAAGGCGGTGTGCCACATGTTTTTCCATGCTGACACACCGCCTTTTGAGGTTTTTCGTGGAATCCGATATGTCGCTATGGCGTTTATCAGATTTTACCAACGAGATCGATGCTCGGTTTTAGGGTTGCCTGACCCTGCTTCCATTTTGCGGGGCATACCTCGCCGTCGTGTGTTGCAACGAACTGGGCTGCTTCCACCTTGCGCAGCAGTTCTTCGGCATTACGTCCGATGCTGTTATCCTGGATTTCTACCAGTTTTATCAACCCTTCGGGATTGCATACGAAAGTGCCACGGTAGGCCATACCCTCCTGTTCGATCATCACGCCGAAAGCACGGCTGAGAACGCCGGTGGGGTCGGCCAGCATGGGATATTGTATTTTCTTGATGCTTTCCGATGCATCGTGCCAGGCTTTGTGGACGAAATGCGAGTCGGTGCTTACGGAGTAAACCTCTACGCCGAGTTGCTTGAATTGTTCATATTTCTCAGCCATATCCTCAAGCTCGGTGGGGCACACGAAGGTGAAGTCGGCAGGATAGAAGAAGAACACGGCCCATTTGCCGAGCACATCCTTGTCAGTAACTGTTTTGAACTCACCGTTGTGGTATGCCTGCACCTTGAACTCAGGGATATGGGTGTTGATAATTGATTCCATTTGTTCTGTTTTTTGTTGTTGTTATTTTTGTTAGTACTATAATTGCAATCACTGCAATATATCGAACGTGGAACCGGGGTGATAAGTTTGCCGAGGGGTGAAGTATTAGCAATGTTTATGGATTATGCTTAAATTTTACCCAAATCAAAAGGAATATATATGTAAACATGTTAAAATTCGATATGGAACCTGGTTTTGCCGGGTGCAATGGTGGCGAGTGAGAAGCGGCAGTTGTGGCGGCGCAGCACCTCGCTTACGCAAAGCAGCCCGATGCCTTGCCCATGTGGCTTGGTCGACAGGAAAGGGGTGAACAGCTTTCCGGCAATTTCCGGGTTGATGCCGGGGCCGTCGTCGTCAATGTCGACCGACGATGGGTTTGTGCCGGTGGAGATGGTGATTTTCCCGGACGCATGCCCGATGCTTTCAACCGAGTTTTTGATAATATTGACCATTGCCTGCTCAAACAACACGACATCGACCATTGCCGTCGCGGCATCATCGGCAGGGTGGAAGGAAAGGGTTATCCCTTGTGGTAGCAGCCCTTCAAGGAACGGTAGCTGGCGGCGCAGGCATTCGTTGAGGTCGCGCGGCGAGGTTACCGGGGCGGGGATTTTAACCACGTCGGCGTATGATGTTATGAACCGGCTCAAGCCGATGCAGCGTTCGTTGCAGCTTTCGATAATATCCTGTAGTTCAGAGCCGGGTGCGATTACGGTAGCCAAGGTGTCGAGCATCGAGCTGACCCCGCCCATGGTGTTGTTCACCTCATGTGCAATCAGGCGTATCACTTTGCCGTAGGCTTCTTTTTCGGCGCGGTAAACCTCGTCGGTAAGGCTTTCAACCAGTATGAAGGGGCGCCGGAAGCCCATTTCCATAAACCATAGCCGCGAAACTTTGAAGATGCTGTTGTCGCCTAGCCGCACCGTGTCGGTGCTTCCGGGCTTTATTTTTTGCACGGCTTCGGCAAGTTCCCCTTTCATCATCCGGCTGGCGGCCGGGTTCATGCCGGTGGGATTGCCGTCGAAATCGCAGGTGATTATACCCATCGGCGAGGCTTCTATCAGCAGGCTCAGGAATGAGTTCTGCTCATGTTTACGGAGGCGTTCGTTGCGGAGGCTCTGCATCATTGAATTGAACATTTCCACCAGCCGGTCGGCATCCTTATGCCCCACCTTTGCCAGGCGGCTGCCGAAGTCCTGTCCTTTCAGAAGGTCGATTCCGTTGGCCAGGGTTGTCATAGGCCGCACAACCGATATGTATAACAGCAGCAGGCATATTGCCAGGGCTGAGGCTATGCCTGTTTTCCACCACAGCGACACCCCGGCAGTCATGAAAAGCTGCACAATCATGGCTGCAACGAATATGGCAATTAGCAGGAAGGCGGTTCGTATTCGCATCGGTATTGGAAAAAAGTTGTTCGACAATCCCTCGGTCTGTCGGGATTATTCAGGTTATCGGTCGATACCGTATTTTTCGAGTTTGCGGTAGAGGGTCTGCCGTGTCACGCCCAGTTCGGCGGCAACTTTGCTGATATTGCCGCGAAAGCGTCTCAACGCGTCGGCAATCGCCTCACGTTCCATATCCTCGAGTGAGGCCGGCTGCATGGTTTGCATGCCTGCCATGGCCGTGGCGTTACCCGGATTATACTGTCTGCTGAAATCGCATGCGTCAAGACGCGTGGAGCCGCTGACCAGGATTGTGCGCTCCACAAGGTTTTTAAGCTCGCGGATATTGCCGGGATAGGGCAGACGTGAAAGGAACCCCATCGCATCGGCTGTTATCTCCGGCATGCGTATGCCTTCTTGGCGAGTGAAGTTTTCCGAGAAATGTTTCACAAGGAGAGGGATGTCGTCGCGTCGTTCGCGCAGCGGGGGGAGGCGGAGTGTTATTAGGTTTATGCGGTAGAGAAGGTCTTCGCGGAAGGTGTGTTCGCGCACTTTTGCCCAAAGGTCGGCGTTGGTGGCGGCGATGACGCGTATGTCGGTCTGCCTCGGACGGCTTTCGCCGAGGCGTTCGAATGTGTGTTGTTGCAGCACGCGCAGCAGTTTCACCTGGCAGCTGAGGTCGAGGTCGCCGATTTCGTCGAGGAATATGGAACCTTTGTCGGCAAGTTCGAAGCGCCCCTTGCGGTCGGCGGTGGCACCGGTGTAGGCGCCTTTTACGTGACCGAACATCTCGCTTTCGAAAAGCGACTGTGAGATGCCGCCGAGGTTCACCATCACCAAAGCTTCAGCGCGGCGCTGTGAATTCCGGTGTATGGCCTGCGCGACGAGTTCCTTCCCGGTCCCGTTTTCACCAAGGATAAGCACCGGGGCATCGGTGGGGGCGACGCGTGCGGCCGTTTCGAGCATTTCGGTCAGGGCAGGGTTGTTGCCTATGATGGCCGAGCGGTCGAATGTGCCGGAGTTGGTCTGCGGGGTGGTTTCTGAAAGGGATAATGCAGTTGATACCCGTTGCAGCAGTGTACGGTTGTTCCAAGGCTTCGTTATGAAATCGAAAGCCCCGTAGCGCATCCCTTCCACTGCCAGGGGGATGCTTCCCCATGCGGTTATCAGCATCACCGGCACTTCGGGACGCAACACTTTAAGGCGGCGCAACAGCTCCAGCCCCTCCTCACCCGTTGTGGCGCGGGTGAAGTTCATATCGGTGATTACAAGCCGTAGTGAGTGATTGCCACGGGCAATGTCTACAGCCTCGTCGGGGCTTTCAACGGCAACTACCTCGTGACCTGCCGTTTTCAGCAACAGGCTTAACGACAGCCTCACAACCTTATCGTCATCAACAATCAGAATCATAGTGCAAAGATAAGAAAGAAGTTGAGAAGTTGAGAAGTTGAGAAGTTGAGAAGTTAAGAAGTTAAGAAGTTAAGAAGAAGTTGTAGGTAGTGGGTAAGGTGATAAGGGGTATGGGTGGAAAAGGTTTTGGTTTCTTAAACTCTTAAACTCTTAACCTCTAAACTTCTTAACTTCTTAACTTCTCAACTTCTTTATTTCACCAACCGCTCGATGTCGGCATCGATGTCGCGGTTGCGGGAGTAGTCCCAGAGGGTGAGTGAACGGAGTTGGAAGTAGTATGACCAGTAGAGGTAAAGCTCGTTTACCATGTCGCGGCGAGCCTGGTCTTTTTTCACCTGCGAGTCGTTAAGGTCGAGTGTGGAGATTTTCCCGATGAGGAATGTTTCCACGTTGGTGTCGTAACGGCGTTGTGAAATGGTGTCGGCGCGCATTGCCAGGTCGAGCTGCATCTGCTGGTTGTTGAACCGCTCCACAAGGATGAATAGGTTTTGGTTGAAATCCATGGTTTCCTGGCGCAGGCGGCTTTCCACCACGCGGCGGTTACTTTCGGCAACTTTCACGGCACCGCGCCGTTTGCCCCAGTCGAGGATAGGGATTTTCACACCCACCTCCACCACCTGGTTGGAGCGGAGGTTGCGGTATGATCGGGCGATTTCGTTGGAGGTACCTGTATAACCTACCTGGGCGAAAAGTGTGATTTGCCTCAGGTCGCCTTTTGCTTTTGCCACGGCATAGTCGGCTTCGAGCTGGCGTCGGCGTATGTTTCGTGCGAACTTGTTGTTGGTCAGGGCACGGTGCAGGGCATCGTCGTAGGTAAGCGACACATGTGGCACCTCGTCGGGCACTTCGGGCACCAGTTCGGTGTCTTCGTCATAGTCGAGGAATGCCCGGAGGGTGAACATGGCGTTCTTGAGATCGCTTTCGCGTGCGGTCAGGTCGGAACGTGCGTCGAGCAGGTTGAGTTCCATCTGCAAGAGGTCGTTCTCGCTGATTTGCCCCATGGCGCGTTTTTCGCGGGCCACCTCGTAGAGGCGCGAGGCGTTTTCATGGTTCTGCCGGGCTATTTCCATGTTTTCGCGTGCCATCAGCAGCGAAAAATAGTCGCTGATGGCGGTCATGGCCACCTCTTCTGTGGCGCTTAGGAATGCGGCCTTGGCCTCGGCATAGCGTTCGGGTTCTATCTTACGGTCCCATTTCACCTTGTTCACCCCGAATACCGGCTGGTTGAGGGTCAGGGCTACGGGGATTGACATGAACCGGTTGGCGCCCCCTTCCTCAAGGTCGCGGTAGTAGTCGAACGAGGTGTTGAGCGAAAGGGTACCCCCGGTGAGCCATATGTTTTGCGACACCGACAGCTCCCCGTTGAGTTGCAGATGGTTGTTGCGCACGAAGCTGTAGGAGCCGTTGGCGTCCATATATGGGGAATATTGCTTGTAATAGCCGGGTAGTGTGGCGGTGAAGTTTACTTCGGGGAGCAGTTCTGCCCGGTATGTACGGTATTCCCAATAGGCTTGGCGCAGTTCGTCAAGTGCCACGGCGGCATCGACACTGCGAAGGCGGGCGCGGTCGATGGCTTCGTTGAGCGACAGGCTCACCACTTCGCCATGCATGGCGAAGGTGGTGAGAAGGCATCCTATTAGAAGTGGCTTCATGGGGAGGTTATAAGTTATAAGTTGTAAGTTATAAGTTATAAGTTGTAAGTTTTAAGTTTTAAGGGGTTATTCGTCCTTAAGGGCTATGGCGGGCTCGGTTTTCATGGCCTTGCGTGCGGGGAACAGGATGCCGAGCACTATCATCAGGGCCATTAACAGGTAGGTTATCACAACGGTCACGGCAAAGCGTGCCGGTTCGAAAAAGTCCCATCCCCACACGCACTGGTTTAACTGATAATGTGTTATCAGCCAGTCGCACACCACTGCAAACGGTGTGGCGATGGTGAGTAGGAGCAATCCTTCGCTTGTCAGACGCCGGAAAACCGATGCCGCGGTAGCGCCGTTTACCTTCCGGATCGCGATTTCACCCACACGCTGCTGTGTGCGGAACCAGAATGTGCCGAGAAGCCCCAGGAATATGCTTGTCATAAGGAAGAGCATTATGACGATGTGGTTTCGCAATTCTTTGTCGTATTCCGTCTGTACGATTTTGCGGATCTGCCTGAATGGAGTTATTGACGCCACATAGTTGTTGCCGGCACGGAATGTGGTTGTGGCATTGTTGTTGAGGTCGGTTATAAGCTGTTGCATCTGCCCGGGGCGTGCCCGCACCACGATGCGGTTGCCGCACACCTCGTCGGGGTTGTTTTCGTCGATGCATGTTATAAGTGCTATGTTGGGGGTTTCATATTCAAGACGCTTGATGTTACGGATTATACCACCCACACGGAAGGCTACGGAGTCGCCGGAGGCTTTCGTGTACAGCACGCGGCCGATGAGTTTTGATTTGTCGGCATCATATTCCTTTACCCAGTAGTTGAAATACTCATCGTCGGTGAATTTCTGTGTCGCGATGTCGTAGCTCACCACGTTGGCCGACAGCAGCGCTTCATTGTGCCTCAGCACATCGGCCATCTCTTGTGGAGTTTCCCCCTTGGCGCCATGGATACGGAACACCCGCATATAGTCGGGGCTTACGTGTCGCCAGCCCAGGTAGCTTGTTATCAGGGAGTCTTTGCCGTCGGCGGCACGCATTGAGATGTTCCATGAGTTTTGAGTGTAGGGTATGGCGCTGCTCGGGGCTATCGCCACCGCTTCCACGGCAGGATGGTTTCCGATGCGGTCGCGGATGGCGATTATGCCTTGTGCGGCTGTTCCCATGGTAGAGTCGGACGGGTCATATTCCCCGGCTTCGGCCGGGACTTGCGATATGTCGACAAGGACGCATTCGTCGGCATCGATTTCCATGGGAGTGCCGATTATTATGGTCTGTGTGGCGAGGAAGTCGGTTACGTACCACATCACCACGCTCACAACGAGCAGTTCCGCGGCAAGCCATAGGTTGCTGCGCCATTCGTTGGTTATCTGTTTGAGGAGTTTTCGTGACATGTTTAATATGGTTGGGTGCTGATGGAAACTGGTTGAGGTTATTTGTGGAGGCCGCCGATGGCTTCTACGGGACTGATGCGCACCGCTCTCCATGCGGGGATCGCGCTGCTGAGGAGGTTGAGGATGAAGCAGAAACCGATGGCGAAGAGCAATACATCCAGGTTGACAAACATCATCGGGTTTATGCCTGAATGTGTGTTTGCCAGGCCGTAGTTGTTATAAAGAAGGTCGAAAGCAAGCCAGATGAAAAGCACGCCGGCGATGAACCCGATTATGCCTCCTGCCAGGGTTATGATGAAGTTTTCGGTGAGGATGTTGCCCACAAGGCGGCTGCGCGTGCAGCCGAAGGCGCGCCGCACCCCTATCTCGCTCACGCGTTTCCGCAGGCGGCTCTGTGTCATGCTGCTTAGGTTGATGGCCGGAATCAGTATCAGGATGGCGTAGATTATCCATCGTTGGCGTTGCGGTGTCTGATAGTCGGGGGTGATGTTGCTGTAGCGCAGATGTGGGATTGCTTCCTGGGGATATGATGCCTCATGGTCGGCCATTCTGCTGCCGTCGGCTTTCATTTCGGAGTTAAGGGCTTCCACGCGGCGGTTGATTTCGTTTCTTATGGCAGGGAAGTCGGCTTTGTCGCGCGCCAGGATTGTGGCATGCACACCTCCCATATAGGTTTTACGCTCTTTTTCCTCCTGGCTGAATGGTATCCATACCTGTGCATAGGCTGTGGAAGTCACTGTGGGCACATCTTTGACCACTGCAGCCACAGTGTAGGGGTTGTAGTAGTTGATGTTGAACCGGCGCCCAACGGCATCGGTGGTTCCGAATAGGGTGCGTGCCACGCTTTCAGTTACGATTGCTTTCCGGAGATCGGTATCCGAATCGGTGAATGGGTTGCCATGGAGGAATGTGAAATCAAACACTTTCCAGAAGTTTGAGTCGGCGCATCGGAAGTCGACTGTCATAGGGGTTTTGCCATGGACGTTTACATGTGCATCCATTGGTGATGCAGATGTGCATCCTGTGGCTTCGGCCGATTCAAGGTTGCAGTAGAGGCGTTGTGCCGCGTAGTATGACATTGTTGACGAGCCGCCGAATCCGTTGGGATCGTTGATGTCCTCGCGGTGGAAGAAGCGGGCGTGGAGAAATCTGTCGCGGTTGCTTTCGGGGGCTATCGGGGTCACCTCCATTTCCTGGAGCATCACCACAACCATTATAAGGAAAATGGCGAGAGCCGTGCCCGAAAGGGTTATTATGCCGATTAGCGGCTGCTGTCGCATTTCGGCTGTGATTTGTTTTATGTAGTTCATAAGGGGGGTGGGCTAAGAATTAAAAACGCACTTTATTGAATGTTGAATCGTGGAGGTGCTCAGTTGATCTGCCGGCCGTCGAAGAAGCGGATTATGCGGTTTGTCTGCGCGGCCTGCTCCTCATTGTGGGTCACCATGAGCAGTGTGCGCCCGTCGTCCTTGTTGAGGCGGTGGAGTATTTCCATCACCTCCGCTCCCATTTTTGAGTCGAGGTTTCCGGTGGGTTCGTCGGCAAGGATTATTTCGGGGTTGCCGACAATGGCTCTTGCAATGGCCACGCGCTGGCATTGTCCGCCCGAAAGCTGTGCCGGCATGTGGTGCATGCGATGCGACAGACCTACGCGGTTGAGCACGTCGCGCACCATGCGCCGGCGTTCGGCCGAGCTGATTCCTTTGCGATAGATTAGCGGGAGTTCCACATTGTCGGCTACATTGAGAGTGGGTATGAGGTGGAAGCTCTGAAACACGAATCCTATGCGTGAATTGCGGAATGCGGCAAGGGCGCTGTCGGACATCGAGGAGGTGGTGGTGCCGTCGATTTCCACTGTGCCTTCGGTGGGGGCGTCGAGCAATCCGATGATATTCAGAAGCGTGGATTTTCCGCAGCCCGATGGGCCCATCACGCTTACGAATTCGCCACGGGCGATTTCCATGTTTACATTTTCCAGTGCGAGTGTCTCGATTTCTGATGTGCGGTAGATTTTGTTGATGTTCTGTAACTTTATCATAGCTGTGAGGTGTTAAGCGTGGGAAACGTTATTGTTTTATTTTCAGGTTTTTCTTGTTGGCATATTCCGTCATGTCGGAAGTCACTATGCTGTCGCCGGGGTTGATGCCTTCCTTCACCTCAACGAAATCATAGTTGGAGTCGCCCAGTTGCACGCGCCGGCGTTCCAGCTCGTTGCCACTGACTACAAACATGTCGTAGTCGCCCGGCCCTTTGAAATAGGGGCCTGTGGGGATTCGCACCACATCTTCATGGAGGTCGCAGAGCACGTGAACCTCCATTTTGAGCCCCGACCGCAGCCGCGGGTGGTCGTCATCGTCGAGAGCTATCGAAAAGGTGATTATGCCGTTTTTCGACAGCGGTGTCACACTGGTCACCATTCCTCCGAGCTGCGTGCGCCCTGATTTGAGGGTCACGCGCGAGCCAACGGCAACGCGGTCGGCATAATTGTCGGCAATCTCGGCTGTGGCTTTGAAATGCGAGAGGTCGGAAATCACGGCCACCCGTTCGCCCTGGCCTACCTGCTGGCCGATTTGGTCGTTGATATAGGTTAGGGTTGCTTTGCGGGGTGATTTCAGGCGTGCATCCTCAAGGGTGCGCTGCTTTTCACCGAAATTCTTGTCGAAAATGTCGAGTTCGAGCTGCTTCATCTTTATCGATGCGTCGCGCACGCGGCGTTCGTTGTCGAGCTGCGTGCGTAGCTGTTCGAGTTGCAGACGCCCCGTCTCGTAGGCGAATTCGGCTTCGCGAACACGCTCGCCTGTGCCTGAGCCGATGCTGTCGAGGCGCCGTTCGTTGATTACTTCGGCGTGCAGCCGGTTCACGTCCATTTCCTTGACCTTTGCCTGCATCTCGAGGTCGGCAAGATATGTGGTGGTGTTGAGGCGTGTCTGCTCGGTTTCGAGCACTTTGCTGCGGCGTTCGTCGGCAAGGCGTCCGATTTCGTTTTCGGTGCTTTCGAGGTCGAGGCGGAGCAGGGGGGTGCCTACATCCACGGTGTCACCCTCCTTGCTGTAGACTTCGACTATGCGCGATGAAATCGGTGAGTTGATAATCTGTTCGAAAGCCGGCACCACGCGTCCTGTGCCGGCAACCGAGGTTTCGAGCGCCCCACGGTCGGCCACCCCGATTGTGAGCGACGAACGTTTGATGCCGTCCTGCACGAACATGCTTATCCCGGCGATTGCCGCAATCGCCGCCGAAGCCCCCACGCCCCATTTCAGTAGGCGTTTTATCAAAACTTTCCGTTGTTCTTCTTTTGGAATCTGACGATCCATTGTAATCTCCGTATGTGGAAGTCGGTTCTGACTCCCGGTTTGTATTTGTTGGTTTGATTGGCTTCCCCGTTCCATGCCAAAATAGATTCATAAACCGTGCCAAAAAGGCAAGGCGCTGAATATCAGTGGGCGTTGGTTTTATGAGTGTAACAAAATCATACACAAACCTGTCCGCCGCCGTCCATGCCGTACAGGTTTGTGTCCATTGGCATGCCTTGGCGGCACGGTTCTTGCCAGCTTCGATATTTTTGACTAATTTTGCCTCATATACCAGCATGGTAAGAGGTGGTCTGAAAAATTTTCCCCAAAAGATGTTCAGACAATCTCCAAGTCGGGGTGTCATCCTGATTTCAATATGCATCGACAGGATTTATGGGAAAGAACAAGCTTAAGAAATTCCGTGAGATGGAGACGCTTGAATGCGTGTTCCAATATCCCTTCGGCGTGCTCCGTGAAAAGGGGTTCCCTTTGCGTGGGCGTTGGCATGAGGATTATTTCCGCAACGACGGCCCTATAGTGCTGGAACTCGGCTGTGGGAAAGGGGAATACACCGTAGGGCTTGCACGGAGGTATCCGGGTAAGAACTTCATCGGGATAGATATAAAGGGGGCACGTATGTGGACCGGTGCCTGCCAGGCACGTGACGGGCAACTCACCAATGTGGCGTTCGTGCGTACGAACATAGAGCTGTTGAGCCACTTTTTTGCCCCCGGCGAAGTCAGCGAAATCTGGATTACCTTCCCCGACCCGCAGATGAAAAAGGTGCGCAAGCGCCTGACTTCTACAACCTTCCTCGACCTATACCGGAAGGTGCTGAAGGACGGGGGGATGGTGAGATTGAAAACCGACAGCCCGTTCCTATACACATATACCAGGCTGTTGACGGAGTTGAACAGCATCCCGACCGAAATCAACACCGACGACCTCTATCACAGCGGTGTCGCTGATGAAATCCTGCAAATACGCACGTTCTACGAACAGCAGTGGCTCGACCGCGGGCTGACGATAAAATATATAGCTTTCCCGCTACAGCACGGCATCCTGCTTGAAGAACCGCAGGATGAAATCCCACATGACACCTACCGCAGTTTTTCGCGAGGGGAACTGCAAGGGAGCTGAGCCGGAATCAAACAGCCCGGCTGAAACGTTTTATCTACGGCAGGCAATAAAGCCATGACGGCTTCATTGCCATCTATTAGAGATTGGCTAAAAAAAATTTCAAATGGGTTGTCTGCTGATTTTTAGGCTCTTTTTGGTAAATTTTTAGCTTTTCATCGGTCACGATGCCCGCATCGCTCCCTCTTCAAACCTCAAAATTTACTCAAAAACACCTCTAAAAATCTTTTGGAAAAATTTTTAGACAACCTTAAGACAAAATTACTTACAAAGATACGGAAAAGAATCGGAAACCAGAAGCCGTAACTGCATGAGGATAATCATGTAGAATAAACACGCAGGCCAACAAGCAATGTAGCTTATCCCACCTACGGGTGCCATTCCTCCCCCTTTATCTGAAAAACACATAGGCGGCAAAAACACCGGCCACCGACCCTGCTATATCTGCCATAAGGGCATAAGTAACCGCGTAGCGGGTCTTCTTTATGCCTACAGAACCGAAATAAACGGCCAGCACATAGAACATCGTGTCGGTAGAACCCTGTATGGCGGCCGACACACGCGACACAAACGCGTCGGCGCCGTGGGTTGCCATCAGGTCGATCATCATGCCCCTTGAGCCGGAACCGCTAAGTGGTTTCATAAGCGCTGTGGGAAGCGCCTCGACCCACCCGGTATCAAAACCTAATGCCGCAACGACCGAGGTCATCCACCCTGTAATCACATCCATCGCTCCTGACGCACGAAACATACCTATAGCCACAAGGATAGCCACAAGATACGGGATAATGGTCACGGCGGTCTTGAATCCGTCGCGCGCGCCCTCTATGAAAGCCTCGTAAACATTAATCCGCTTCCACAGACCGGCGCACAAAAACAGCATTATAACCCCGAACAACATGGCATTGGCAATGAATCCCGACCAACGTTCAACCCGGCCCCCATCCATCCCCGAGAAAAACCACACTATCCCTGCAATAACAGCACCCATCCCCACGAGCCATGCTATAAGCACAGGGTCGGTCAGACGTATGCGCTGCCTGATGCATAGCGCCACAATTCCAACAAGGGTCGATATAAACGTGGCCAAAAGAATCGGAAGGAAAATATCTGTAGGATTGGCAGCACCCGCCTGGGCACGGTACATCATTATGCTTATAGGAATAAAGCAAAGCCCTGACGCATTAAGAATCAGGAACATAATCATGGCATCGGTTGCGGTGTCCTTCTCCTTGTTGAGGGTCTGCAACTCCTGCATGGCCTTAAGCCCCAGCGGGGTTGCCGCATTGTCGAGGCCGAGCATATTGGCCGAAACGTTCATGAAAATCGACCCCATTGCCGGATGCCCTTTAGGCACACCGGGAAACAGCCGGCAGAAAAGCGGCGAAATCATCTTCCCGAAAAAGCCGATTACCCCGGCCTTCTCGCCTATTTTCATCAAGCCGAGCCACAGCGAAAGAATCCCGGTCAGCCCCAGGGCAATCTCAAACGCAGTGGCAGCCGATGAGAAGGAGGCCGACATTACCGACGACCATACGGAAAAATCACCAAGAACCAACGTTCGGAACAACGCGACACAAAATGCCGCTATGAAAAAAGCAATCCAGATGTAATTAAGTGCCACAGCAAAATGAAATGTTAGTTAACGGCGCCACACCTACGACAACCGGTTACACAAAGTTACAAAATTGCACCGAGTTTCAATATAACCGACACTCTGTCAGGACTACGATTTTTTCGCGACAAAAAGCCGAACACAGTTATTCGACGCATTACAAATTGGCATACAATAACTTAAGTACCAAAAACACGACTTTTAACCGCCTGAGATTTAAAAATAGGAACAATCACGGGCATTTGTCGGCATATTTCGATTTCTGTCGGCGGAAAAATCGCTAAATTTGCACCATATTAAATAATACTCGCAAAATCGACGAGTCGAAGCCCCGGTAATGCCTGCGAACCGTTAGCAACAGCACTGCCGCAACAAAACCGGGAAAATGCAAAAACACTACCGCATTTTACTGCCCACCCAAAGATTCACAAACATGCACACAGTTTCCATCAAAGGTTTCAAGCGCGGCAAAAAAGCAGCACTACTGTTGACGTCACTCCTCCTCGCAAATGTTGCGGCAACAGGTGCGTCATTGCAGCCCGACACAACTTTGATTGTAGCCCGACCGGCCACAACGGCGGCAACCGCCCAAAACGACACAATCGTAATCATCCAGTCGCCCATGACGCCGGCTCCCGATGATATTTACGATGATGAAACCGTGGTAATATCACAGCAACCCGGCGACACAACGGTGACCATTATCGACGAACCCCTCCCCTACCCTCTCCGCTCGGAAAACGTGTCCGACGACCTAGTCCGACTCGGCGACACTTCGCATGATGTAGGAATCGCGGAATTCGCCGTACCGGCCGCGGCCTTCACCGCCGCAGCTCTTTTCGTTCGCACCCCGAAACTGGTGCAGGCAAGGGAATATGTGCAGCAAAAACTGTCGCACCATGGCAAAGACAAAACATCAATCGACAACTATATCCAATACGCGCCTGCCGTTGTAGGCTACGGCCTGGACTTCGTAGGGGTGAAGAGCCAGCATAACCTGCTTGACCGAACCATACTCTTGGCAATGAGCTATGCCACCTTCGGCGTAATCAACTATGCCGCCAAAACGGCCTTCGGCGAAAAGCGTCCCGACAGCAACGCCAAAAACTCATTCCCCTCAGGCCATACCGGCACAGCCTTTATGGGGGCTGAATTCCTACGCCGCGAATATTGGCACAAAAGCAAATGGATTGGCGCGGCGGGCTACGCCGTGGCAATCGCCGTAGGTTACCTACGGATCCATAACGACCGGCACTGGATCAACGACGTGGTAGGCGGGGCGGCACTCGGTTATCTCAGCACAACGTTCGCCTACTGGGTCTACCCGAAGATATTCCATAAACGCGTGCGCATGCACCGCGACGAACTCCTGCAACGCCTCACCCCGGAGCAGGAAAAGAAACGCCTTACCTGGATAGCCTCGCCATTTGCCGCCGACGGAGCCTACGGGGTTGCGGCAAGCATAATATTCTAAGAATAAAGGCCGCTCCACAGGGATTGACAATAATCCTTTTGTGGAAACATCGGTCTAACAAAAATAACCGCATTCACATTCCGGCATGGCAACGAGACAGAACATAACCGTCAACCCCGATTTTCCAGGCGCACGCCTGATTATCGAGCAAATAACCGCCTGCGGTAAACCTGCCGAAGCGACCGTGATTTACGAAGGGGCACGCAACACCCTGTTCTATGTCGATGCCCCGCAACTCGCAATCCATTCCCCGAACCCGCACCGAAACGCGTTTGCGATAAACGTAAAGGCATTCCGCGTGCCACCATTCCCCAACGACTATATCTATGCCACTTTCCGGGCAGGGAAAGCAGCGCGTTCATATGAATTCGCACGACGCCTTACCGACATGGGATTCAACACCCCTGCCCCTCTCGGATATAGCGAAACCAACTCCGGCCTGCGGATTGCCGGTAACATCGGCATATGGCCGCGCCTGACCCGGAGCTACTATTTCTGCGAACAGCTCCAATTTCCCGACATGCGTTGCTGGGAAGGACGCCCCGACCGCGACGCATTGATTGAAGCTTTAGGCGCCGAAATCGGCAGGCTGCATGCCGCCGGGATATGGATGAAGGATTTTTCAACAGGAAACATCCTGGTGCAGCCACCCAAGGATTCTCCCGACGGCCACTACAGGTTCCATTATGTCGACCTGAACCGCACGGCATTCGGAGTCAAAGAACGAAGCCGCCTTATGCAGATGTTCAAAGCCCTATCCTGCTCAAGGGAAATCACACTTGACATAGCAGCCGCATATGCCAGGGCTACCGGGCGCGATATGGCCCAGGTGCAGGCCGAGGCAGGCAAGGCATTCGACACATTCCATAAACGAATGCAACGCAAACAACGCCTTAAAGCCCTTTTCCGAAGCCGCCACCGCTCTTGAAAACACCCTTACATCTCTCTTTTGCTGAACAAACATGCCTTAAAATTCCTTATCAATACCATGAGTGCTACCCTTAAAATATATTGTAAGAATACCGGGGAATACCTCCCCATACACGGAGGCGAAACCCTCCAGGAAATCGCCAACCGGCTTGCCCCCAGGTTGGGTACGTTGCAACTAATATGTGCCGCAGTAAATAACAAGACCGAACCGCTGCAATACCAGCTTTTCGGCCCCAAACAGGTGGAATTTCTCAGCAAGAATTCCCCGTCAGGCGCACGGGTCTACGTCCGTTCACTGTGCATGATGCTCTATTATGCCGTTAAAAAGGGATTCCCCGGATTAAGGCTGCGCATCGAGCATTCCATTGCCGGCGGATACTACTGCAGGCTGTTCACCTCACAAAAGGAGAACCAGGATACGACACTGAACCTGTCGCCCGCACCGGAGGAGATGCCTGAAATAACATCACGCCTGCTCGAAATAATGCGCGACATACAACGCCGCGACATCCCGTTTGAACGCAAGGAACGACTGACATCGGATATTATAGAGAAATTCCGCGAGGCCGACCTGCCCGACAAAGTGGAACTGCTCGAAACCACTCACGAACTATACACCACATATTACCGACTTGACGGCGTTATCGACAGCTACTATGGCGCCCTGGCCCCCTCCACAGGCATACTCGACGTGTTCGACCTCATCCCCTACAAAGAGGGCTTCCTGCTCATGGGCTTCGATAAATGCGACCCACACATACCGGCCAGGCAGGTAACCCAGGAAAAAATGTATGACGCCTATGTCGACTACCTGCATTTCAACGAGGTAATCGGGATTGCAAACGTGGGGCAGCTCAACCGCGCCATCGAAAAGACACGGTCGGCCGACCTTATCAACGTTGCCGAGGCCATGCACGACAAAAAAATCGCTGCGATAGCCGATGAAATCACCAGCCGCTATCATGAGGGAGGGGCACGCGTAGTGCTCATCGCAGGGCCCTCGTCGTCAGGAAAGACCACTACCACTAAACGGCTCGGGATATACCTGACCACGAACCTGTTGAAGCCGAAAATGATTTCACTCGACAACTATTTCGTAAACCGCGAACTCACACCGCGCGACGAAACGGGTGATTATGATTACGAATCGCTCTACTCGCTCGACCTTGAAACCTTCAACCGTGACCTGTCGGCGCTGTTACGGGGCGAGGAAGTAGACATGCCGACATACAGCTTCGAACTCGGCAAACGTCTGTACAAAGGGAACAAACTGCGCCTGGAAAACAATTCCATTCTCCTTATAGAAGGAATCCACGGCCTCAATCCCGAACTCACAGCCGCCATTGAGGAGCGCATGAAGTACCGCGTGTATGTATCGGCACTGACAACCCTGTCAATCGACGACCATAACTGGATTCCCACAACCGACAACCGCCTGTTGCGCCGCATAATCCGCGACTACAAATACCGTGGTACATCTGCGGTAGAAACCATCCGCCGTTGGCCGAGCGTGCGTCGGGGTGAGGAAAAATGGATATTCCCCTACCAGGAAAACGCCGACAGCACATTCAACTCATCACTTATTTTCGAACTCGGCGTAATGAAGGAATATGGGGAAGCCATACTGCGCGATGTCCCCAACGACACCCCTGAATATGCCGAAGCCTACCGCCTGCGCCGCTTCCTGAGCTACTTCCGCCCCATCGGCGAACGCGGTGTCCCACCGACCTCGCTCCTTCGCGAATTCCTGGGCGGCTCCTCACTCCGCTACTGATTCACATCAGCAAACCTTGACCTGTTGCTCTGGTTTAACTAGTCATTCCAGTCTGGCTAGTTAAACCAGAGCAACTAGAACGACCATTAGCAAAGGCTGCGTTCAGCCTTTGCTGCCATTACGGTAGGCAAGCCGGGCACGTGTCATCTGTTCCCGAATCCCGCCGTCAGCTACAAATTGTCTCTGCTTTCTGATAAGCTGCAAGCTCCCTGTAATTCCCTTTTTTGCAAAGAAACGGCTGTGGCTCCATGGGAAATGTGTTTAACGGACGCCGTTATTTGAAAACCCACGAGATGGTGCCTGACTGGGTTGGGGCACCTTCGAGCACCGAGAAGCGGCATTGACGTGAACGGGCGATACAGTTTTGGCGCATAGTGGCATCAGCGGCAACAGGACCCGAACTTGCGGCAGTGTCGTAAGTGGCGCTGATTACCTGCCCTTTGGCGTTGACTTTCACCCTGATTACAATTACACCCAGCTTGGTGCTACCCACCGATGTCCAACTTTCCATAGTGCGCCCTTTCAAGCCGTTACCGGGCTTTCCTGTAGTTGCCCCGTTTGCCGAACTCCCTTCGGCAGAACCGGGTGTCGATTTGCCTTTGCCGCCGAAGGCCTTCTTGGTGGCATTGTCGGCATTCTTTTTGGCTTGCTGCTGACGTTTGGCCTCCTGCCGTTCTTTCTCGGCACGGATTTCTTCCTCAGTGGGGCCTGTCTGTTTCTTTTCAACTTTTGCCGGCGAGGGCTGCTCCGAGGTCACAACCTTCTTAGGTTCGGCAGCTTTCCCGGCATTTTCCATATCCACGGCATCCTGGGTCGGAACCGGGTCGGTAACATCCGAAGGCGCCGGTTCGTCAGGTGGGAGGAGTTCATCAAGATTGTCGCCGGTTTTTACAAACTCACCCGAAGCATAGATGTCCTCCACTTTCTCAAGCATAATATCATGAGGCTTTTGCGGCGGCCACTCCTCCACTCCTGCAGGGGGATAGGTGAGGAATGTGCTGACGAACACCACCAGGACTACCAGGTGGAAAAGCAGTGCGCCTGCAATGGCATATATGCGTTCGGGTTTGCGCATGACTCGTAGTAAGGATTAAAGGGCTTTTCCTTGCCCCTGAGAAGCTACGGATGATTCCCCGGCGGCTGTGGCAACCGGCATCGCCGCCCGTGAAGCCGAACCCGGCAACCCGTCAGGATTGCTCACAGGTTTGGTGGCAAGCACCATTTTCAGATTGTTGGAAGCCCCTGCGTTCAACACCTCCACAATGCGCCCGTAAGGCACTTTCTCATCTGCATAGAGAGCGATAAAGCCTGTCGAATCCTGCTGCTGCGCAAGTTGCAGGAATGTGACCAGGGCATCGATTTGCAGGGGTTGCGGCTGCTCGTCGCCGGCCGATGCGAATATGTTCTCCTCCGCATCGATGTAGACGCGTGTAGATGGTTTTACAGCGCTCTGCTCGGTGCTCTGCGGCAATGTCACCTCAAGCCCGGTGGGGAACACGAATGTGGATGTTACCATGAAAAAGATGAGCAGCAGGAATATGACGTCGGTCATCGACGCCATCGAAAATTCCGCCATCATCCGGTTCTGACGTTTTAACACTGTGGAAACGGGATTTTTCGGGTTATGCCGCCATCAGGCCGCAGGTTCGTTTAGAAGGTCCATGAACTCCATCGACTTTGATTCGAGAAGGTTCATGACCGAATTTATGCGTGCAACAAGGTAGTTATAGGCAAAAAGCGCTATCACGCCGACCACCAGACCGGCCACGGTGGTGACCAGGGCGGTGTAGATACCCGACGAGAATGTGGCGATATTGGCCGAATTACCCTCGGCGGCAATTGCATAGAATGCCTGCACCATGCCGATTACCGTGCCGAGGAACCCTAGCATCGGGGCGCCTGCCGCAGTGGTGGCAAGCCATGGCAGACCTTTCGACAGGTTGGCAATCTCGATATTGCCGGTGTTTTCAACGGCGGCAAGGATATCGTTGACCGGGCGCCCGATACGGCTTATACCTTTGGCTATAAGGCGCGAATATGGGGAACCGTTCTTGCGGCACAGATTAAAGGCGCTTTCGATTTCACCTTCGTGGATATAGTCGCGGATACGCTGCATGAAAGTGGCGTCCTCACGGTTGGCGCGGTTAATAACTATGGCACGCTCTATAAATATATATATGGAAATCACCGACATCAAAGCGAGCACAATCATCAACGGCCCGCCTTTGAGGCATAGATCCCACAGGGACAGTTCAAGTTCCCGGGGCAAAGCAGGCGCACCGGCTATGGCGGTATCGAGTAAGAGCATTATAACGGATTTTAGTTGTTTGTTATGATTGACTTTTGGCAGGGGCAGAAGGCTTCAAAGCCGCCTTATATCGCTTGATGGTTTCCGACAGCCCTAAATATAAGGCATCGGCAATCAGCGCATGGCCTATCGACACCTCGTTGAGATAAGGCATATGCTCCTTAAAATACTGCAGGTTGTCGAGGTTGAGGTCATGCCCGGCATTCACTCCCAGCCCCACCTTGTGGGCTGCACGCGAAGCCTCGACATAAGGGGCTACGGCCTCTTCGGGATTTTTGCCGTATCCGTCGGCATACGGCTTTGTGTAAAGCTCCACACGGTCGGCACCGGTCTTGGCCGCCAGGCGGATATTCTCGACGTCGGTATCCACGAAAATCGAGCTGCGGATGCCGGCCTCACGCAGGGAATCGACCACCCCTGTCAGGAACTCCATGTTGCGACCCACATCCCAGCCGCCCGACGATGTGAGTGCGTCGGGGGCATCAGGCACCAGCGTCACCTGTTCGGGCTTCACCTTAAGCACCAGGTCGATAAACTCCGGCGAAGGGTAACCCTCTATATTGAACTCTGTCTTTACAAGCGGGCGCAGCGTGAACACATCGGAACGGCGTATATGCCTCTCGTCCGGACGAGGGTGCACCGTTATGCCGTTGGCACCGAAAGCCTCGCAATCCACGGCCACACGTGCCACATCGGGCACGTTTTCACCCCTGGCATTGCGCAGGGTGGCTATCTTGTTGATATTTACACTTAGATTGGTGGTCATTTTTTACAAATGAAAAAAATCTATAATATCCCCCTCCGCGTTATACGGGTATATGAGGAGATTAGAGAAAATTAGCTACCTTTGCCACAGGGGAAACCCCGCGCAAAGCTGACTGCAAATTTAGTCAGAAAAATCAAGAGAACCCCTTGAACGGAGATGTTAATTTCAGCTGTTAACAGATTTTGACAATAAGGGCAGACTTTAACCCACACACGTTAAAATCGAATAAAGCTACTGCAAACAGCTTACAGTTTGTGTCATGTTAAAACACACTGTAAGAGTTTGTATAAGAAATCATCCCGGTGTCGGAGCCTCTCTCGAACCGATGTATATGAAAGCAGGCAGGCACTGCCATAACCACGCTACCGACCAGACAATATGACCCGGACTGCCAACGATACCCTTACACGTTACATGTCAGGCTCCATGCCGACCCATGAGCGGCTGGAAGCAACACTGCCGCCACATCCCGACAGCTGCGAGCTGCTGGTTGCATGCCCTCCCGGCAACTACAGCGCCTCGGCATTGGCAAAAGCCGTGGAGGATTGCGACGCGCAATTGCTGGCGCTTTCGGTGACAGGCATGCGCGATGCCGACGGGCATCCCGTGGTCATGCTCCGGGCAAACACGCGTGCAGCCGACGGGATTGCCCGCTCACTGGCCCGTTACGGTTACGAGGTAGTCCATTCCGCAGGCGACCTCACCCCTGCCGCACGTTCCGAAGCAATGGCGCGTGTGAACGAACTGCTTCACTACCTGGAGATATAGCCTAACCAACAGCCGCCAGCCAACACAACCGTCATGAAATTCGCTATAAACGGCAACCGCCACCAAGAAGGCCATTTCGACGAAATCAACCGCCTTGTAACCACTCTGCTCAAACGCGGCGACGACATCGTTATGGCCGAGCCTTTCCTAAACTATCTCACCGACAATCTGGGCGACCGCTTCGCGATAGGAATCGACTACGTGCCGCTCTCAACCCAGCCGAACGCCGACCTGGCAATCAGTATCGGCGGCGACGGGGCGTTCCTGAAAACCGCCCGATGGGTAGGGGGGAATGAAACGCCGGTGGCAGGAATCAACACCGGCCATCTCGGCTACCTGTCGGCTTTCACCTTCGAACATGCCGGTGAAATCTATGAAACGCTCCTCAATGGCCGGTTCCGCGTCGAGAACCGTTCGCTGCTTAATGTGGAAGTAACCGGCGGAGGCACCGCTCCGACGCATCTCACTGCATTAAACGAAATCGCAATCACCCGTGGCGACAACGCCGCCATGCTCAACATAGCCACCGTTATCGACAACGGCCCCTCGCTCAACTACGTGGGCGACGGCCTTATCCTTTCGACCCCTACAGGCAGCACCGCCTACAACCTGTCGGTAGGGGGGCCGATTCTCGACCCCGAACTTGCAGGATGGGTGCTCTCGCCCATAGCCGCGCACTCACTGTCGATGCGTCCGCTGGTTGTGAAGGACTCATCCGTAATCGACATAACGGTCACAACCCGAGGCACCGGCTACCGGCTTTCAGCCGACGGGAAATCAGTAACCCTGCCCCTCCAGGCACGCCTGCGCATAACCAAGGCACCCTACAAAGTCAAGCTCATCCTCCAGCCGTCGCACATGTTCACCGACACCCTGCGCGACAAACTCGGGATGGGCGCCCCCCGGAAATAACATCCTGCAAATAATCAAGCCCGTTTCTGCAGCAACCTCATCAAAAACCAAACCTCCTGGCAAATATGCCTGTCGCCGAACTACAACATGCAACACTAGGCCGCGTCGTGGTAAATACGCGCCATAACTCCCGCCACATATCCGCACGCTGGAAGAGCGGCCTTGTGAGCCTTAACGTGCCGAACGGGGTAAGGCTTCCCGACATCCACCGGGTGCTCGACGACCTCACCCCGCGCCTGCTGGCCAGCCGCCCGGAGGTAAGTTTTTACGACGGCCAGGAGCTATGCTTCCCTTTGGTTGATTTCGTAATACGCACCCAGCGGTTCGCCCCGGCAAAAATCCTCGGCACCGCCTCCTATCCAGTCTCGTCAGTGGAGGTGGGGAGCGACTGGGACTTCGATCTCGACACCACGTCAGCCGCAATCAGCGACATGCTCTGCAAAGTGGCAAGGAAAATCGCGCCGCAGGTGCTTGTGCCTAGAGCCAAAATGCTGGCATCCAAAATAGGGCGATGCCCCGTGGGGTGGACAATCTCGTCCGGGCACCGTATATTGGGACAATGCTCCTCGCACGGCATAATATCCCTAAGCTATATCCTGGTGTTCATGCCCGAACACCTATGCGACTACATAATATACCATGAACTCGCCCACCTTACCGAAATGAACCATGGCGAGCGCTTCCATACCCTTCTCAACCAATATCTTGAAGGCCGTGAGGCAACCCTCTCGAAGGAACTCCAACGGTATTCATGGCCGGTGTTCCGAAAATGACAAATACCCGCACCCCCTTCTACTACATGTGACAGATGTAACGCAACGGTCAAACATGATAAATTTATAACACAAAAATAATACAAAAAGGTAACCACATTGCCCATACCACCCTTTTTGTTTACTTTTGACACCGTAATAAACCGTCAATCCACGAAGTTACAACTTCTTCTAATTCCGGGAAGGAATTAACCGCATGATTACTACAGACCATAGCATTATAAACACTTCATTGCAAGGTCGCGTTTTGGTGGTTGACAATGACAACACCATATGCGAGATGATCAGGAGCCACTTCGGCCCTGATGGTTTTGTTGTGGACTCATGTTCCGAACTCGATGACCTATACTCTATAGAACTGACCGACTACCAATTGATAATAATAGACCTCAGTTCAGATGAAGAATCCGGCTTGGGGGTGGTAGAACAAATCAAACAAAGGCGTAGTACCGCCTCGATAGGCGTTATAACCTGCTCGGTCAACATGTCGCCCACAACAATTATCAACGCTTTGAACGCTGGTGCCGACGATTACCTGCTCAAACCCTTCTCATTGCGCGAGCTGATGGCACGCGTACGCTCAGTTCTCCGCCGTCAGCTATAATCAACCGAATAATTGGCCGTTTGGCAGAGATTTATTAATTTTGCTCGTAGCAACGACGAACCATACCCGCACCGGCCGGGCATGATTCGCTGTTTTTGCGTACATACAAAGCAACCCTACCCCATTTCACAAACAGATATGACAACCGACATCAAGGATAAATTCCGCAACATCGCCCAAAACCTCTCCGTCATGTTGCAACGCCCTCAATTCCTGGGATTCATTGCCAGCCTGGCGGTAATCGCCATCATATCACTTGCCTACTTCTATCCAGACGCCACACTCGGCAACGAGCTGCGCCAGCACGACATGCAGCAGGGTGCCGCAATCGGGCAGGAAGCCAAAGCATATACGGAGGCAACGGGAGCAGAGCAGCCCCGGTGGACAAACTCCCTCTTCTCAGGCATGCCCACATTCCAGATTTCCCCCTCCTACCCATCCGACAACCTTTTCAACTGGATAAACACGGTTTACGGGGCAGGGCTACCCTCCCCTTCCAACCTGCTTTTCATGATGATGACAGGGTTCCTTATCCTTATGGCGGCACTTAAAGTCAGATGGTACTACGGGCTTATCGGGGCGATTGCCTGGGGCTTTTCCACCTATTTCATCATCATAATCGGTGCCGGCCATATCTGGAAATTCGTGACCCTGGCATATATCCCGCCGACAATAGCCGGTGTAATGATGGCCTACCGGGGGCGCTGGTTGATGGGGAGCGCGCTGGCGGCACTGTTTGCAATGATGCAGATTCACAACAACCACGTGCAGATGAGCTACTATTTCATGTTTGTCATAGCCGGGCTTGTGATAGCATATCTTTTCCATGCCTTCCGCCGTAAGGAAATCAGTAAGTGGCTGAAGGCCACCGGCGCCCTGGCCGTCGCCGCATTACTGGCCGTCGCCGCCAACCTGCCAAACCTCTACAACACCTATAAGTATGCCGCCGAATCAATGCGCGGCAGCCATTCAGAGCTTACCGACCACGATGCCGCCACAAAAGGGGAAAAAACATCGGGCCTCGACCGCGACTACATAACCCAATACAGCTACGGGCGCTCCGAAACCTTCACCCTCCTCATCCCCGACATCAAGGGAGGGGCATCGGTAGTGCCGGGCGACGGCGGCCTGCGCCCGGCATCACTGCTCGACCTCCCAGGCGCCGACGAGACCATAGCTTCAGCCGGGCTTAACGAAGGTGAATACCAATACATTGCCAATTACGTAAGCCGCTATTTCGGCGAGCCTGAAGGAACAAACGGGCCGGTGTATGTAGGGGTGATAATCTTCACGCTGTTCCTTCTCGGATGCTTCATCATAAAAGGCCCCGTGAAATGGGCGCTGCTTGTTCTTACGCTCCTGTCGGTGTTTCTTGCCTTGGGACGCAACATGCAATGGTTCACCGACCTGTTTATCGACTACATGCCGATGTATGCCAGATTCCGCACTGTCGAGAGCATACTCGTCATCGCCGAATTCACCATCCCACTGCTTGCAATCATAACCCTCCAGACGCTGCTCACCACCCCCGGGGCGCTAAAAAAATGGAGCGCCCAAATCTACACGGCATTCGGGCTTACCGCCCTGATATGCGTGGCCGGATGGCTCTTCCCCGGCATTTACGGGCCGGCCATCACCCAAGGCGACATGCAGATTTCCAACATGCTAGGCTATCAGTTAAGCCAGGCCGGCTATCCGGCTGAGGCAATAGGGATGTTTTCCATCAACAATCCCGTCATAGCCTCGGCGGTTGAAAAGCTGCGCTATTCGATGGTCAGCTCCGACTCGCTGCGCTCGCTTATATTCATCCTGCTGGCATTCGGGGCGGTAATGCTCACAGTCACAGGTAAAATAAAGTCCTGGATGGGAGCCGCCGCGATAGGCATACTGGTGGTGGCCGACCTCTACCCGGTCAACAAACGCTACCTCAACCACGAAAGCTTCTGCACACCACAGGTAACAGCATCCGACCCGTTCCCCCTCAGCGAAAACGACCGCAAAATCCTTGCCGACACGGCAATGAACTACCGCGTGATGGATGTGCCAAGGTTCTACCAGGCCGCACCATCCTACCATCATAAGGCCGTAGGCGGTTACCATGCCGCCAAACTGACACGCTACCAGGATCTCATCGACCGGCATCTGTCGCATTTCACCTCAGGCAACCCCGACGAAGCCGATTTCCGCGTGCTGAATATGCTCAATGCACGCTATTTCATCGACCAGGAAGGCAGGCTGAGCTATAATCCCGACGCCCTCGGCAATGCATGGTTCGTCAGCAAGGTCGGCTACGTTCCTACCCCTGATGCAGAGATGGAAGCATTGCAGACACTCGACCCGGCAACCGAGGCCGTTGCCGATATGCGGTTCCGTGGCATACTCGGCGACGCCACAGGGACTGTAGCCCCCGGCGACACCATCTACGAGACATCATATGCCCCTGACCGCCTGACATATGCGGCCACAACCGCCCATGGAGGGGTAGCCGTGTTCTCCGAAGTGTTCTTCCCATGGGGATGGGAATGCACAATCGACGGCAAACCGGCCGAGCTTGGCCGCGTAAACTACCTGTTGCGTGCAGTGCGGATACCTGCCGGAAAACACGCCGTAGAGATGACTTTCCGTCCCGAATCGGTACGTGCAACCGTGAGCTGTGCACGTATAAGCGTAATCCTGATTTACCTGCTGCTTGCCATGGCCGTTGTCAGCTCCTTGATGAAAACCCCGAAACAGGAAGAAAACCATGAAGAAGCTTGACCGACTTATGTCATACCCGGCCCGGTGGCGGCGCAGCCGGGGGTTCGGCGTCCATTCGCCGTTTGCCTATCACTTCATAACCAAAGTCCTGAGGGAAAAGGACGCCGAATACTACGCCTATGCCGAAATCGCCGCATTCTGCCCAAGGGCAAGGCGTGCGGGGTTTAACGAAATCTTTGCCGGGAAAGATATGTCGGTGCCTGAGGCACATATGCTTTTCAGGGTACTCTGCCATTTCAACCCTACGGAAATCATAGAAATAGGCCACGGCCACGAAGTGACCAACATCATCATAGAAAGGGCAGTGCCACAGGCGAAAACAGTAACATGGCATCCGGGCAAGCATATAGAACCGTCGAAAGGCATAACACCATTCATCCTGATCAACCAGGTTCCAAAAGACCACTACGACGAAATCCATTCCTACCTGATAGGACACCTCTCGGACGAGGAAGCCGTGGTAGTTGTCAGAAACCTGCCTAACCTCCCCGCAAACAGGCGCCTATGGCAGGAACTGACGGCATCCATTAACTTCGGGATGGGATTTTCCGACAACTATATGGGAATCTTCGTGGGACTGCATTCGCTACCCCGCCAAAACTATGAAATAATCCTGTGAGGGGCATTCACGACATCGACGCCATATGCCGCGAATTTCGCGGCTATCTCGCTTTGCAGAGGGGATTCTCACCACACACACTAGATGCCTACCTTCGCGATGTAAACAAGCTTCTCGCCTATCTTTCGGACGAGGGTGTGGCCTTACGTGACACAGACTACGGGATTTTGCAGAATTTCGCTGCCGCAATCTACGACCTCGGCATCGCCGCCGCATCCCGTAAACGGGTGCTATGCGGCATAAAGACATTCTTCAAATTCCTTAAAAGCGCCGGATATACCGACAACGACCCCTCGATGCTTCTTGAAACACCCCGGCTGGGACGGGCGCTGCCCGACGTGCTGTCGGTCGAGGAAATCGACATGATAATCAACGCCATCGACCCCGCGACCGCAGAAGCCGAACGCAACCGCGCCATCATAGAGACCCTTTACGGATGCGGCCTGCGTGTTTCGGAACTTGTCGACCTGGAAATCACACGCGTAGCCCTCGATGACGAATATATCATCGTGCGAGGCAAAGGGAACAAAGAGCGCATGGTGCCAATGTCGCCTGTTGCCGCCGGATGCATCCGCAACTATATCGAAGGGAGCCGTGGCGACATAGTGGTAAAACCCGAGGCGGCCAACATACTTTTCCTGAACCGGCGCGGCAACCGCCTCACGCGCCAAATGGTGTTCATCATGCTGCGCCGCCTGGCCGAGGCGGCCGATATCCACAAAAAAATCTCCCCGCACACCCTGCGCCACTCCTTCGCCACCCACCTGCTCGAAGGTGGTGCCAACCTGCGCGCAATCCAGCAGATGCTCGGCCATGAAAGCATCTCGACCACCGAAATCTACCTGCACACCGACAACACCCGCCTGCGCGAGGAAATCCTACTCCATCACCCAAGGAATATGGGCGGGAGGAGAAGTTGAAAAATTTAGAAGTTTAGAAACTATGCGTATAGGTTGATAACCTACAAAATGTGGCAAGCAGTTCTGAAACTGAGAAAATAAACTGGCCTTACTACCGGCCACCTTAACTTCTTAACTTCCAACCTCCTCATCCTGCGGCGGCACAAAGTCGCGGCCGGCAGGGGTCTGGAAAACAGACAGGCCGAAATGCCCCACAACGGCATATACATGGTCGAACACATCTGCCTGAATCCGCTCATACTCCTTCCATGCCGTTGTTCGCGTGAAGAAGTATAGCTGCAAAGGCAGCCCCGAAGTGGTCGGGTCGAGCTGCCGCACCATGTACGTAAGTTCGGGATTCACCTCGGGATGCATAGCCAGATAGCGGTCAAGATAGCGACGGAGCAACTGAAGGTTGACAATGTGACCGGCATCGGCCATGTCAATCCCCTCAAGCCATCCCCTGGCGCGCAGATGCTCCAGTTCCTCGCGTGTGCAGAACCTTACCGTGTTGACATCCACATAAAAAGCCCGGCATACACGCCTGCCCCCCGACACCTGCATAGGCTGATAATTCTGAAAAGAATCCGAAACAAGCGAATACGGCGGAACCGTGGTGACCGTGTTATCCCAGTTGCGCACCTTAACCGTCGACAGCGACACATCGACCACCTCCCCGTTGGCGTTATGCTTCGGCACCACAATCCAGTCACCTTTACGAAGCATATTGTTGGCCGTAAGCTGCACACTGGCGACAAGACCGAGGATTGTGTCCTTGAAAACCAGCATCAGCACCGCAGCCGATGCACCCAAGGCCGTTAGAATCGCAACAGGGGTCTTCCCGATGAGGATGCTCAGGGCAATAATCACCGCAACACCTATAACGATTAGTTTGAACATCTGGAAGATGCCTTTCACCGCATATGCATGCAGCTTCCCCCGCTTGGTGAAAGCCAGATACAGGTTGTCGATGAATATCACCAGAATCATCACGATAGCCCAAAGGATATAGAGCGACGTCAACCCGTCAAGCCACATCACCGAACCGGGACTATCGCCAAAGCATCGCGGAAGCATCCACGCAACCACTATTGCCGGGGCAAGCTGCGAAACAGCCCTCAGAAAGCGCGGCGTGAGAAGGTCGTCGTCCCATTCGGTAGGGCTGCGCAGAATAAGGCGCTCGATTACCTGCAACAGCACGCGGGTAACATAATAGGCGGCAACGGCACACACCACAATCAATAGCGCCATCAGGCCATCCACAGCCACCTGGTGGAAAGGCCCCTGGACCACACCTCCAAACAATTCCCTGATATAGCCAATCATAACACGTTATACATTGAAGTTATTTATCCATGTGAACTTATTTATCGCAAAACTACAAAAAAACGGCCACAAAGCCATAACACATACCGCTGCACGCCCGGTTCACTGCGTTTGGAAATGACAGATGCGGTGCCTGAATTTTACTTTGCGCAATCCCGGGTATTGTTGTAATTTTGCAACGAAGCAACAACTGCTTCATCCATTATATTTTCACACATCATGAGAAAACTTACCAGAATCACATCAATGCTGGCGTCGGCACTGGTTGCCGTTGCACTCACCGCCTGCGGCGGCTCAAAAAGCACCGACAACGCCGACGGCACCCGGACCGAACTAACACCCCAGCAGGAACGCCACCTGAAAGGGCTGGAAATGGAAATCAACAAACTCAACAAGCAGCTTCCTATGGAGACGGGCGACGGGCTTACACTTACCAAAATGGAACTGACTGACGGATATATGGTCAGCACATGCACCTATCCTGCCGACAGCGACCTCGAAATCGACAACTCCCCCGAAAGCAAGGCCGCAATCCTACAGACAGCCGGTGCCGCCACCGTCAAACGCATTAAAGACCTCAATATCGGCCTGAAATATATCTACCAGGAAGAAGGCACAGGCAAGACCCAGGAAATAGTAATCACCCCTGAGGAAATGTAATACAGCCGCATCCTGCGGCAACAGGACTAAGAGATTGTCTAAAATCCATAGAGAATCTGACGAAAAAATCAAGCCGGTATGTCAAAATTCAGAATTTTGACATACCGGCTTTTCAATGGTCATGTCGACCATCCCGTAAATCGGGCGTATGGCAGATTCGCCAATAAGGCCGACTGTTACTTTACCCCCAGGTTAAAAACACCAACAAATACACTCTATATAGTTCTTCCCGGATAGGTTTGCAGCGCCTTTTCAAGCACTACGAGCGCACGTGCCAGGTCGTCTTTCGAAAGCACATAGGCCATACGCACCTCGTTTCGGCCAAGACCGGGTGTGGTGTAGAACCCTGAGGCAGGAGCCATAAACACGGTTTCCCCCTCATAGTCAAAATCGCTCAGACACCATTGGCAGAAACGGTCGGCATCGTCGACAGGTAGGCTCACAACCGTGTAAAACGCACCCATGGGGATTGGGGAATAACATCCGGGGAGGCGGTTGATGCCGTCGATGAGGAATTTGCGCCGCTCCACATATTCGTTATATGTCATCAGCATATAATCCTCCGGGGCGTCAATCGACGCCTCGGCAACAATCTGCCCCAGCAGGGGCGGGCTCAGACGTGCCTGGCAGAATTTTATAAGGTTCTTTTTCAGCTCCTTGTGCTTCGTTATAATCGCCCCGACGCGGATGCCGCACTCACTGTAGCGCTTTGAAACGGAATCAATCAGCACCACCTGGCCCTCAATCCCCGCGAGGTGGAATGCCGAGATATACGGGGCACCGGTGTAGCAGAACTCACGGTAAACCTCGTCGGAATAGAGGAACAGGTCGTAACGTTTCACGATGTCGCGCAGCTGCTCCATCTCCCGCCGCGTGTACAGATAGCCTGTGGGATTGTTGGGATTGCAGATAAGGATCCCCTTTGTGCGCGGGGTAATCAGCTCCTCGAACTTTTCAACCGGCGGCAGGGCGAACCCTGTGTCGATAGTCGACGGGACTGTAACGATTTTCGCCCCTGCGGAAATGGCAAAAGCCATATAATTGGCATACGCAGGCTCCGGCACTATAATCTCGTCGCCCGGGTCGAGTGTGGCCATAAAGGCGAACAACACCGCTTCCGACCCTCCCGAAGTAACGATTATATCGTCGACCTCCACATCTATCTTAAACCTGCTGTAATAGTCCTTCAGCTTCACACGCAGCGACAACAAGCCCTCCGACGGGCTGTATTCCAACACTTTCCTGTCAATTTTGCGCAAAGCCTCCAACGCCACTTCAGGCGTAGGGATATCGGGCTGGCCGATGTTCAGATGATGGACTTTTATGCCACGTGCCTTTGCTGCATTAGCCAGCGGCACAAGCTTGCGGATTGGTGAAGCGGGCATTATTTCGCCACGCTGGGATATAGTCGGCATTATCAAAGATTTTTCAATGAGGTTATTCAAAAACTTTTCGGTGAAACCGGATATAACCTCCCGATATATTTCACATTTTGGAAACCTTGAAGAAACACGCCATAAGGGATTCTTCATTAAGACATACAAAATTACTTCAACTTGGGTTCATTACCAAACAGTATATAAAAAAAGCGGTGTGCCAAAATATTGAATTTTGGCACACCGCTGTGGTTTTCGCCCGGATGGCGAGGGTGCTGTCAGATATCAGGTCAATATAATTTCCCAAATATGGTGTGTCACATCATAACCTTCACACCGGCAACGACGTATATGCCTGCGGGAAGCTCAACGGTGTTGCGGCCGACTTCGAGTGAAAGCGAGGCGGCGAGGCGGCCGTTGATGTCATAGATGGCAAGCGCACGTGCTTCGGAAGCCACAATCACCATAAGGGAGCCTTCGCGTGAGATTGCTAGACCATCGGCATTCACACCTTCCACTACGTTGATGCCCGACAAATTGTTGTTCTCAATCTTGAATGTATCGGCAGCACCGGCCTCATTGGCACGGATAAACACATTGAAATGAGACATGGCTGGGATTTCACCGGCAGTCATATCGACCAGGCGGAACACTTCGCCTGTATCGTCAAGGAGGTAGTCGCCTTCGGTAACCATGCGGCTTTCGTAATCGCCGAACAGGGTGAAATCCTTACCTGCATTGCAGATTTCGGTCGCTTCGGGAGTAAGCTGCACATCATACATCTCTGTCGACTGTTCCTCATCGCCTGCAACAGCCGACGACGAACCGGTTGCGGAGAACACAGCCTTCACTTCGGCATCGCCATCGCCGTTGACACGGACCATGTAGGGTGTGTTAGGCTTGATTTCATCCTGAATCGACATGGTTTCATCTTTTTCGCTATAGAAACCGAACACGCTGATAGTGTTGGCGCCTTGTGATGCAACGCTGTGCTCCATGCCGTCAATCTCGATGTATGACGGTGAGAAGGGGAAGATGGCACCGGTCCAGTTGTTGCTTACATTGCCGTCACGATACTTCAGCGGCATCTCTAACGATATGGTGTAATCGCCGAGATTGAAGCTGCCCGGGGCATGGAAGGGATATGCCGACGACAGGTTGATGTCGGTCAGCGCCTGGCGCGTACCCGAACCGTTATAAACCACGTTGTGGACATCGGTAAGGGCGAAATTCAAATCAGAGATAAAGATTAGGCAGTTGGGGTTGATTCCGGCAAATGACGCATCTGTAATGCCGTTGGCGCGAACCGCGCGGCGGCCTGCGGCCGAACCGCCCTGGGTGTTAATCGTGATGCTGGTGAGGTTGTCGCAACCGGCAAAGGCATTCTCGCCGATAGCGTCGACAGAGTTGAGTGTGACCGATTCGAGGTTAGAGCAGCCGGCAAAGGCGTTGTCACCGATAGCGGTCACATTATCAGGAATCACCACGCTGCTGAGGCTTTCCATGTTCTCGAAAGCGTTGGCAGGGATTTCGGAGTTTTCAACACCCGAAAGGTCGAGAGTCTCAACCGACGTGAAGTTTTCACGGATAGCGGCACAATCCTCCTCGGTAAGCTCGCCGGTAACACCCATCGTGGTGATGTCGGCAGCATCCTCGGGATCTATGGTCGCAATATCGCTGCCGCTCAACACAACACCGTCAACAGGCACCAGGGTCACATCGATTCTCACATCACCCTGAAGATTCGGAACAGTGTAGACGCCATTCTCATCGGCCACGGCCACAATCTCCGTATCGGTGAATTTAGGTGTAGCACCGAATTCGGTCATAACATGGCTGAAAATTTTCACCTTAGGTTCCATGCCTGAATTCTGGCAATCAACCGTGAAGCGGTAATCCACACCTTCTTTGTAAAGAGTGGGGGTAGCGGTGGATTTTTCCACGAATTTGTTCATAGGCACATTCGCCCATACATTCGCATCATCAAGACCTACGAACGAAGTTACCACTCCTTGAGGGGCATTGATGCTGATGCCGTAGTAGAACACGACATTGAGCACATGGTTCTTGGGGTTAGAGCTGAACCTGACAATGTAGTGGCCGCCGGTATTAAACCAGTCTTCCCAGTCAAGAACATCCATCGACGATGTCTTATCCTCATCATTGTCATACAGACGGAATGCCACGCCGGGACGATAAACAGGATTTGTTTTATACTGGTGAATCAGGTTCGGAAGCATGATATCCACCGACTTCAACACAGTCGCGTCAATCTTGTCCAAAGGCTGGCTACTTGAATACTGGTAGCAACGTGTCGGGTCTACCTGGATGTTGTAGTAGACCTTGGATGTGGCAAGTTTGAGAGTGTTCCAATATTCTGCCGCTTCATAATTCGGCACAGCCCCGTCAGGAACTTCAAGAGTTATGTCGGCCGCATGTGAGGGGAAGGGGGTGCTGTAGCCGATCCTTGGAGGGATAGCGCCTTGCATCACGATCTTGCCCAACTTGGTACAATGTGTGAATGCACCTTCGCCGATATAGCCGACCGAAGCCGGGATGGTGAGTTCCGTTATATTCATACAACGATAGAACGCGTTGCTGTCAATGCTGCGTAGCTGTGTAGGCAACACAATCGACTGCAATGCCGACATTGCCATAGTGGTCGGGGCAAAAGCATTGGTCGGGATTGCATCGGCGTGGTCGCCTGCCCCCTTGATTTTCAAGTCGGCCAAATCGAGAGCCTTGATAACCGAGGCATGGCTGCGGAACGCATCAAACTCCGAATAACTGATTGTACCTGCCACTTTGAGACGCGCAGGGCAGTTGTTGGCAATCTTCGAAGCCAGCTCACCTTCCTTGACATTGATTACAAGGTAGGATTCGGCATTTTTGGGACTTACCTGCACGGTAATATCCAAATCCTCGGTAACAGCGGGGATTTTCACATCTACAATGTTCTTGTCGCTGCCCATAAGCTTGCCGTTGACCCATACGGCCACGACATCGGAATATGTTACGGCTGTAACCTTGAACGAGAAAGGCATACCGCGCACAACCTGGGTGGCTGCACCGCTGATTGTGGCACCCTGTATCTCCTCTGGCATGGTTACGGTGTGGTAAACCACACGGTTGCCTACGGCGGAGATATAATCGGTCACATTATCGTCAACACCCTCTACGAGTCGCCATATCTTCTTGTTGGAAGATGTGGCCACGCGGATAAGGTTGCCTTCACGAATTGTAGCTTCCTTAACCTGGCAGGTGAATGAGCAGGGGAGGTCGCCATAGTTGCTTCCGCCATTTGTGATTATAGGTGAAATAAATTCCTTGATAGCGCCTTTGGCATCGGTAAGCACGGCGGCATAGTACATCATGGCATTGTCGGCCGGAATCGACAGTGCGTTAACACGGATTGAGAAATTCTTGCCGGGAACCACGTTTACAACGTCGGTGCACATACCCACACCACCCTGCGATGCGGTGATTTTCCATGGGGAACCGCTGTAGGAAGGCGTGGGCTGTTTGAAACGGGTATAGATGAATGTATTTTCCTTCACAGAAACAGTATAGACGCCTGAAGCATCGGCTGTGAGGCGGGTGTTGTTGGCATACACTTCCATTGTGGCGTCGCCAAACGTATCGTCGGTCTCCACAGTGAATCTGTAGGATGCTCCCGGTTCGAATTCGGTTCCTTCGGTAAGCGCGGTGATTTTAACGCCCTGTATCTCCTGAAGGGTCACATTGCATTTGGTGACAGGGGCAGGATTTTCCTCGACAATCTCGCGGAATTCTTTCCAGTTCTCCTTCGAGGCATATGCGTTCTTCGAACCTACAGGCACCACAAGGCGAGCCTTGGGAGTACCGGTAAACACGCACCAGTTGACCCATGCAGGCGATGAACGGCGCACAATCACCTCGGCGAGGTCGCTACAGTTGAGGAAAATATTATATTCGTAGGTTGAAACCGAGGCCGGGATTTCGATTGAACGCAAACCTGTTACGTTGAAGCAGCCGCTTTTGAGCGTTGTCAGGTTTTTGGGAAGCACAATCCGCTTCAGCGACCAGTAGTTACGGAATGCCTTTGCAGGGATTGCATTGGCGGGGTTCGAACCGTTGGCCACGATGGTCACACCCGAAAGGTCGAGGCTTGCCAGCTTCATCCGTTCGCGCATGAAGTTGAAATCGTTAACGTCGATTGTACCAAACAGGGTGAGGTCGGTAATCGTACCGGCATCTGTGTCGCTGATGAGGGTGGAGAGTGTTCCTGCCGATACCCAGAGGGCGCGTTTGCTCACCACATCGGCGGCATTCTGAACGATAATCTGGATATTCTGGTCGGCAAGCACATTGTTCAGGCGGTAAACATTGTCCGTGCCGGGAGTGATGATAAAGCCGTTGGCTTTCACGGTCACAATCTTGTCGGCCGACTTGGGCGATACAGAGAATGAGAAATCACGGCCTTTGATTACCTTGTTGTCGGCAACCGAAACGTCAGCACCATCGACTGCCGAGGGGATATTGACAGTGAAATACGGAATTACATTGCCCTTGGCCGGAACCTGGGCTATGGTGAGCAGGTCGCCTGCCACAGGGAGCCACTGGCCGTCGCCTACACGTGTAACCAGGCGCACAACATCGCCCTCCACAACCGAAGCATCGGCAGGCACGGTGCATTTGAAATCGGCATATCCGCGTGAAAGAATCTGAAGCGAGGGGAGCGACAGACCCTGGTCGGCGCTGATGAGGGTCTTCATAACATCGTCGGCGCCGAAGAGAGCCACTGCCACACGGCCTGAGAAATCCTCGAATGTTATATTCTTGAAGTTACCGGCACGCACGGTGAATTCCATGCCGGGAACCAGGTCGGTCACGCCTGTCGTCATACCGATCTGGCGCTCGTCGCTGGTGATATGGATGGGCGACCATTCTGTCACGCCTGTTGCAGGCTTTATGTTATAGACAATAGTGGTCTGGTCGTTGAAGTTATAGTTGTGGCTTGCCTGCGGGTTGAGGGCATCGGAGGCGAAATAGCCGTTGGCAAGTCCGCCCCACCCCCAGTTGATGTGGAAGTAGGTGGATGAACCACGCTGCTCGTATCCGTCGCACACAAAGGCGTGTCCGGCCGACACATCCTGCCCGCTGTATAGCACGGGGCGGTCGGCATCTATTTCGGCAACAAGCACACGCTCCCAGTCCTCCTTGCCCATTTCAGCGCGTTTCTTGTAGGATACACCTGCATCATAACCGAAATTGTTGATTAATGCGGCAGGCACACGGACTTCGAACGCGCTCGAGCTTGACATGCCGAAGTCGGTAAGGATAGCCTGGGCGGCGTGGCTCACAACAGTGGCCACAGCCGTAGCCTCGACGTCGGAATAGCCGTTGCGGTAGTTGTCGGTGCGCATATTTTCCCAATCGTAGGCCACATTGAAATCCACATTGCCAACCGAACCGCGTCCCTGTGCGGGGTGGTTGTGATGCTTCATGATAGTGGCAAGGGCTGTGCCGACGCACCCTACGAGGCGGCGTCCGGGAATAAGGTTGTTAAACGGCGCTTCCTGGCTCCAGGGGGCTGTGTTAAGTTCCTTTCTGGCACCTGCTTCGGCACGTGCCATAATGCGCCTGCTTGCGCCAGCAGGTGCGGCGGAAATCTCGGTAGCAACAGCCGAGAGCATCGAGGCTGTTGTGGGCGGCACATCGGCCGCATCATAACCGGCATCGTAGGAGTAACCGATTACAGGCGAAACCTTGTCATCGGCGGCAACGATGATAAAACCACGTCCGTCGACAGCGTTGAACACATAGAACACCGGCACACCTGCGCTGTTCTTGGCGGTATGCACAAGTTGTAACGCCGACGGGTCGGCAAGACGCGACACCTTCCCTGCATGGAAGAAGTCGGCAGCGATGCCCTGGGCATCGTCAACTGAGAGCACCCCCGCATTCACAGATGGGAACGCGAGTAATGCGCACAGCGAAAATAATAACATCTTTAAGGAATGTAGCGACATAGCTTTAGCTGTTAATTTTTCCGTTAGTGTTAAAGATAAAAAGAATTAATATTACCGATTCAAAAAAATAATTCACAATAATTTCGGACTTATGCAAGCGTCACCCGAATAAGGATGACTACACTATCCAATGAATGAGCACGTTAACATCTCATCAATGTGCCTTCATCAAAAGCGACTGCAAATTTAGGCATATTTCACAATCCCACGAAAAAACAGCCCGGCTAATTCGTCTGCCGGGCTGTTAATATGTGTTTAAAGGAGTTCGATCTGTTGTCAGCGGGTTTCAAGTTCCACGATATAGTCAATCGTGGCCTGACGTTCGGGCAGGTGCAATGTTATGCCCCCGTCCTTGCGCTTGGTGTAGCGCAGAGGCGATTTGTCGCCGTAGGCTGTGGCCTTGCGCACTTTGCATGTCAGCGGCAGGTCGATATCCCTGGCCTGGCCATCCCATACATGGACGAACAACCGGTTACCCTTGCGGGTGGAAGTTCCCCAGTCGCGTGCCTCGAAATCACCGGCCGATGTGCCATAGATGGTTTCGCCGTTGGCCTTCAGCCACTCGCCGATTTCGGCCAACCGTGTCATAGCCGCCTCGGGAAGCTCCCCGTTAGGCTGCGGGCCTACATTAAGCAACAGGTTCGCACCCATGCCTGCGGCCTTTACAAGCTGGCGTATGATTTCGTCGATGGTTTTATAGTTCTGGTCGGCAATCTTGTATCCCCACATACCGTTCATGGTGTTGCAGGTTTCCAACGGCAGCGGGCTTATATCCTGACCCGACAGCCCGGCGGTGTTCTCACCGGGGAGGTCGCGTTCGAAAATCTGTATATCCTCACCGGGGAACGGTGTTTCATGATGGTTGTTGCCAATCATACACGACGGCTGCAGGTTATGAATCATGCGGTATTGCTCTTCAAGCTGCCAGTCAAACGGCACCGAATCGCAGTCATGATCCCAAAAACCGTCAAACCACACAGCCCTTACCGGCCCATAACCTGTAAGCAGCTCGGTCAGCTGCCTGTTCATGAAGCCGTAATATGAATCCCAGTCCCTGCGTCCGGGGTCGCGCCCGGTGTTCAGCCCGGTGCGCCCCGACGGGTAATCCTCCCTTGTCCAGTCGATATGCGAATAATACAGGTGGAGCTTTACCCCCTGGCGGTGGCATTCGTCGGCCAGCTCCTTCAGGATGTCGCGCCCGAAGGGTGTCGCATCAACGATATTGTAAGGGCTTTGGCCGGTATGCCACATCGAGAAACCGTCGTGATGGCGGGTCGTGAATGTGATGTAGCGTGCCCCTGAGTTCTTGATTGCCTCAACCCATTCCCTGGCATCGAAATCCGCCGGATAAAAGCCCCGTGCGGCCTTGGCATACTCCTTGGCGTTTATATTGTTGTTAAGGTACCATTCCCCCTGCCCGAACATGCTGTAAATGCCCCAGTGGATGAAAATGCCGAACCTGTCGGCCGAAAATTCCTCCTGCGACTTTTTCACCTCGGGTGTGGGTGTGTAGGTTTGGGCCATAGCGCCCGAACCGGCGAACATTATCGCCGCCGAGGCAGCAATAGCTTTAAAAATGTTATGTCTATACATGGTTATAATGGTTTATAATTCAAATATCTGGCTCATCATCCGCCATTTCCCGGCTGATGTGGCCGAAGGGTCGCACTGCTGTGCACGCCCTACATACTCCTCCCATTCCTGCTGACGCGGCAGGGTGGCCATCCGTGCCATCGCTGCATCAAAATCAAAATCGTCGGGAGCTTCCATAATCATCACAAGGCGGGTTCCGTCGCGGTATATATCCATGCGGGTTATCCCCACCTCCTTTATCCCGGCCACTATTTCAGGCCATATTTCCAACGGGCTGTGAGCCTTGACATAGAAGTCGACAAGTTCGGGGTCATCGACCAAATCCAATGTCTGTACGTATCTTTTAGAGGGTGTTTAATGATAAATGTTAATTCCCGGCCGAAAATCACGTGGCGAATTTTGCTCTGAATTGAAGGAGCATAGCGAGCTATGTGACTGAAATGAAGAGCTAAAGGCGCCCGTGATTTTCGAGTGGAATGGTAATTTCTGTATCAACATTATTTTTTGAATTAATGGATTTTTAAAGTTACCCCCGCCTTGGCGTCTCTTTTGCTGAATTGCTAAAATTCATCAGTCACGTAGCTCGCTACGCTCCTTCTTCATTTATAGCAATTTAGCAAAAGATACGCCACCGGGGATTTAACATTTATTATTAAACACCCTCTTAGCCATGGTTATCTTATCTTTTTTTCAAATCCGGTTGTATATGCCCCGTAGCATGCAACAATTACAAAGCACACCAGCGGGAGGATGAACGATGCGTTTACGGCAGGCATGCCCCAGACCGTTTCCAAGTCGATAATCGCGCCCTGCAACGGGGGCATCAACGCCCCGCCCACAATAGCCATCACAAGGAATGCCGCCCCGAGCGAGGTGTCGCGCTCATCGACCTTCTCCAATGCGATGCCGTAGATGCTCGGAAACATTATCGACATAAACGCGCTGATAGCCACGAGGAAGTAAAGCCCGGCCATACCCTCGATCAGGATGGTTGCCAACGTACACAAGGCGGCACATACGCCGAACACCGCCAGCAACACTGCCGGACGTACATATTTCATCATATAAGTACCAACAAACCTGAAGCCCAAGGCCAGCGACATGGCAACGATGTTGTAGAGCTGCGCCGTGGCTTTGTTGATGCCGAGGTTCCCTGCATACTGGATTATGAAAGTCCACACCATAATCTGGGCGGCCACATAGAACATCTGCGTGAGCACACCCCACCTGTACGGGTGGTTATGCCAAAGGTGACGCAATGTCGCGCCTGCATCAACCTTTTCACCGCGTTGGTCGGTGCGCGGCATCCTGACGAGGGCTATTATCACAAACATCACCAACACCACCAGCCCGATAGCCACATAGGGGTCGCGGATAACAGCCAGGTCATGGGTGCGGATAGCGGCTTTCTCCGAAGCGTCAAGGGTGTTGAACACCAGGTTTCCGGCACTGTCGCGCACATCGGAAAGCAGGTTGGGGAGCACCACGAACGATGCTATCGCCATGCCCGACAGCGACCCTACGGGGTTGAAAGCCTGTGCCATGTTCAAGCGGCGCGTCGATGTTTCCTTGTCGCCCAGCGAAAGGATATAGGGATTAGCCGTAGTTTCAAGAAAGGCCAGGCCGAAGGTAAGCACATAGAGCGATACACAGAAAAAGGCAAAACTCTGCTGCATTGCCGCCGGGATGAAAAGGAAGGCACCGGCCGCATACAGCCCCAGGCCGAGAAGAATCCCGCTCTTGTAGCTTGAACGGCGGATAAACAGAGCCGCAGGTATGGCCATAGTGGCATACCCCCCGTAGAATGCGAACTGCACAAGCGAAGCCTGCGCGGTCGATATTTCCATCACATCCTTAAAGGCCGCCACCATGGGATTGGTTATGTCGTTGGCAAAGCCCCAAAGTGCAAACAGCGTGGTGATGAGTATAAACGGGACCACATACCGTTTTTCAATCAATGCAGGTCGTTTATGACTTGTATGACTCATTATGATTTAAGGTTATAGGCAGGTAGTAAACGGTCGGCAGGCGGTGTGTTATTTCCGCCCGGATGGCGGGGATGGTGTCATAACGGCTCCTACGGCAGGAACCGTTATGACACACCCCGTTGACCGTGCAGAAAGTTTATTATTTATAAATCGGGCCGTAGTTCTGGCAAGCGCGATAGTCGGCACCCTCTTTATCCATGCCGAACGCGTTCCATGCCGACGGACGGAATATCTCGGCGTCAGTGACATTGTGCATGCACACAGGGATACGCAGAATCGAGGCAAGGGTGATGAGGTCGGCACCGATATGGCCATAAGATATTGCGCCATGGTTGGCTCCCCAGTTGTTCATCACCGAATACACATCCTTGAATGCGTCGCGCCCAGGGCAGAGACGCGGCACAAACCATGTGGTAGGCCAGGTCGGGTCGGTGCGCTTGTCGAGCACTTTGTTGATTTCAGGGTCGATATCGACAGTCCACCCTTCGGCAATCTGCAACACCGGGCCAAGACCTTTCACTAGGTTCAGACGGCTCATTGTAACCGGCATCCCGCCACGGGTAAGGAAATTGCTTGAGAAACCGCCCCCACGGAAATAGTCGCGGTTGGCAGGATACCATGTGGTGGCCTTCAGGCATGCCTCCACATCGGCTTCGGTCATCTCCCACGACGGCTTCATGCACGGCTCGCCCTGGCCGTTGACGCTACGGCCTGTGGCGTCGAGCGTGGTGGCACCTGAGTTGATAAGGTGGATGATGCCTCCGGCGGCACGCCCTGTCAATTCCCTGCCTGTTACACGTTTAACCGCTTCGGGACTCCAGTATGTACGCACATCGGAGAACATCTGGCCGCAACCTGTGAGCAGGTGCCCGAACAGCATAGCAACACCGTTGCAGGCATCGTTCTCTGTGGCCAGCACGAATGCCTCGCGTATGCCGTTCCAGTCGAACGAGGTGTTCATCAGCGCTTCCGTATAGTCGCCGTTGGGCTTCCAGTCAGTCCACTGGCGCTGCCCCTGGAATCCTCCGGCTATGGCATTGTGGCCAAGGGCTTCCTCCTTGAATCCCATTTCGCGCAAACGGGGATTTCCCTGCATGAGGTCGCGCACAATCAGGGTCATCTTCACGATAAACTCCCAGTCGGCATCCTTCTGCTCGCGGGTTTTCTGCTTTTCGGGGCGGTTGGTGAAATCCTCACCTTCGTTGCATTTGCAATATTTCTCCGTCCATGCCATAGCCTTGGCATATTCTTCGTGGTCGTAGATGCCCTCTTCCATACGGCGGAGTATCTCCGTTTCGTCGACACTCTCGTTGCGCATGCCGAGATATTCCTGGAAAAAGGCGGGGTCGACAATCGAACCGGCGATACCCATGCATATGCTGCCTATTGACAGATAGCTCTTTCCGCGCATCAATGCCACAGCAAGGGCGGCACGTGTGAAACGCAGCAATTTGCCTGCAACATCGGCAGGGATGGTGTTATCGTCGAGGTCCTGTACGTCATGGCCGTAGATGCCGAATGCCGGCAGACCTTTCTGCGCATGGCCTGCAAGCACGGCTGCGAGGTAGACTGCGCCCGGACGTTCCGTGCCGTTGAAGCCCCACACGGCTTTCGGCCAATGGGGATGCATATCCATTGTTTCCGAGCCGTAACACCAGCAGGATGTTACCGTGATTGTGGCTCCCACCCCTTCGCGTTCGAACTTCCCGGCACAGGCGGCAGCTTCGGCAACGCGTCCTATAGTGCTGTCGGCAATCACACATTCAACAGGTGTGCCGTCGGGATATCGCAGGTTCGTGCTAATCAGTTCGGCAACGGCCTTGGCCAGGTTCATGGTCTTATCCTCAAGACTTTCACGCACGCCCCCCTGGCGTCCGTCAATGGTAGGTCTGATACCTATTTTGGGATAATTATTCATTGATTGGTTACTGTTATGATTAATTATTTCAATTTATTGCTTATGAAGTATATGCCGTAAAGTAACGGGGTATGGCATCACGGTCTGGTCACACTATGGAGTGTATCCATCAACCTGTCGCCAACCCCGATGGTATATCCGTTGGTGTTGAACACCACACGGTTAAATGTGTCGGCAACAACTATCACCGGAAGCGAACGGGCATCAGGGATGCTGCCGTCGGGGGTTATTTTCAGAGCGGAGGCAAGTTCGGATGCAATCTTACCGTCGATATCGGTGCCGAACACCACATTCGATGGCAAATCAGGGAACTTGGAGCGGTCGAAACGTGATGCCGCAGCCTCATCGGCAAAAAGCAGCAGCACTTTCACACCTGTCGCCTCAATCTCTTTGCTCCGCGACGACAAGTCATTGAGCACATGCACGGTCGGTTCATGGTTCGGAGCCACAAGCCCTATAACGTAATATCCCCTGCCGGTGGTGGAAAGGATTGACTTATCCGTTGCCAACGCCATATCGTGATATATGTTCTCGCTGTTGAACGAACCGATTACCTGCACCCCGGTGGTGTCCTGACGGATTTCCAAGGGGATACGTGTGGTCTCTCCGGGGACTACGGTAAAGAACCGCGAGCGTGACAATACCGTGCCGTCGGCCATACGCTGGCCGGTGGTCAGCATATATTCCCCGGCCTCTATAGGCATCGGCTCCTTCAACATCCCCGACCATGTTGCATCTTCGGGATAGTTAAGCAGCACCGGCACCCCGTTTTCAAGTTTGGATATGGTAAAATTAGAGTAATAGGCCGGATTATCGATGCGCCCAGTGGTTTTGAAATCAGCCATCAAAGCACCCTGCAAGGCACCCGGGGAAGCCGGTAAGGAAGCCCCCGACGGAAGCACGGCATCCACCCATTCCTGATTGCCCGCTGCATATTGGGCCTTATCGGTAACGGGGTCTATACGGGCAGGGATACCCATGGCACGGGCCGCCGCAACAAAGAAAATGTCGCGCGAGCGGGCATCGGTGGTTCTGAGTTTCCACACCGAGGCAGGCGACATGGCCACACGGCGCGGATTCCAACGGTTGTCGATTTCAATATTGTCGGCAACCCATTTCACCCACGATGCCGGATCGGAAACAAACTTCTCACGCAAGCCGGAAGGCACTGCATCGAGGAAGAACCGTTTATAAGGGGTGAGCATCTCATCGGCGATACGCGGATTGAGGATATAATCGACATATAGCCCCTCTGCCCCGGGAGCCGGGGCGGGTGTGGCGAAGTGGTCGGCAAGAACCTCGGATGCTATGTCGCGCCGGTCCTTTTCAGAAACAGCCTTCAGGAGGTCGATTGCACGCCCTAATTCCCCCTTGGGGACACTTTTCAGGAACTCTGCGATAACGGCATGGTTGCCACGGCTCTGAGGCATGATAACAGCCAGCTCACCGGGGTCTGCACCTATCGTCAGGGCAAACTCACGGGCACGTTCGGGGGTGAAAAATGTAGCCTCGTAGGCATTGCGCAGTGAATCCTCATAAGCCAGACGCCTTACGTTGGCATCAGCCGCTTCCTTCGGGACAAAAGGCATGCACTCACGTTGCACCGGCGGCACGATGTCGAAATCCGCAGTCTTGCCTGAAAAGCTATCCGAATCGAGCTTCAAAACGATATTACTTTCAGCTCCCACACGGGCTTTTACAAACCCGAAACGCCCGTTGCTATCAGAACCCCATACAATGATGTCACCCCGGCCGGCAACCAGTTCCGACCGCCCTTCGGCATCGGTTTCAAGGGTAGCCACCGGGAAGAACTCCCCGTAATTATAAAGACGGTAATCAACCCTCGCACCTTTAACGGGCTTGCCTGAGGCATCGGTAACCATAACCCTGAGGGTATCGACAGGGGCATAATTATCGGTAACATTCACCTCCGTGTAACAAGGCGCCGTAGCCAGCTGCTGTTCCGGGCCGTCATAACGGCCGAACAGCTTCGTATTCATCAGCATGCCACGTGAAGCGGGGGCATTGAACCATCCCAGGTCGAGCACAGCCTCAGGCTCGCACGCACCGAGGAAATGCCATTCGCCATCAACCCAAGCCTCCACCCAGGCATGATTATCGTCGGTATGCGCCCAACGGGGGGTGTAGACCTGGCGGGCAGGAATCCCGACCGCACGCAGCGCGGCTACAGTGAATGTGGATTCCTCGCCGCAACGCCCGATGGCGGAGCGCACCGTGGCCGAAGGGGAACTTGTGCGGGCATCGGAAGGGCGATAAGTCACACGCTCATGACACCAGTGGTTGACCTCCAGCACCGCATCGCGCATCGACATGTCCTTAACCCTGTCGCGGAGTGATTCATAGAAATCACGACGGCTCATGTCAAGGTTTTCATTGTTAACACGCACGGGAAGAACGAAATGGCGGAATTCACGTTCAGGCACTGATTCACCCCATGGCATCTCCTTGCGCGCCCGAAGCGCCAAATCGACATTCTCCTTATAGAACTCGCCCGAATAGTCGGCCATATCGGGCAATGGCATATACGCATAGAGGAATTCCAGCAGCTCCCGTTGGCGTGGGGAAAGATTCGTATCGAAAATTGAAAAACAGCCTGAACCGGCAACAAGCTCCCGCCTTTGGGCTAAATCACGTGCCACATCATGCTGCGCCGTCACGTTGACGGCATCGCACTGCACAGGGGAAGCATACATAGATGCCACCAGGGTTGTCACCAATGCAATATTGGGGAAAGTTTTCATGGTTGGTTTAAAAATTTTCAGGATTAGTTATAGATTAATTAAGACCATTAGCTTATCAGATACGGCAATTCGACCGGTTTATGGCTTTTACAATCGCCGCCACAACATCGCGCGATGTTTCCATACGCGAGAACTCATCGGCACCCGCCTCCCCCATCGAAACTCCGGGATGCCTGAAATCCATAGCGCTATCCCTACGCCTGCGGGCTGATGCATGAATCTCGCAACAACCTGAGTGTTCCAATATGGATGCGGCATTGCCGGAATTGACCCCTGCCCCCGGCAATATGATAATCCGCCCGTTTGCAAGGCGGTTTAATGCCGCCAGCGTCCCTACCCCTTTTTCAGCCGAAGGGGCACATCCTGAAGTTAGTATGCGGTGGCAGCCAAGCCTTATGACTGCCTCAAGTGCTTCGTGCGGCTCCCGGCACATGTCAAAGGCCCTATGAAAGGTCACCGACATATCAACGGCCTCGTCCATCAGCCGCCCGCATGTGTCAATGTCGATGTTCCCGTCAGGACGCAATGCCCCGATAACCACGCCGTCGGCACCGCACTGCCTGGCCATTCGTATGTCGGCAACCATGCATCCGATTTCGTCAGCATCATACACAAAGTCACCGCCACGCGGACGGATGAGCACATGCATCCTCATACCCGCATCGGCCGCTACTTTCCCGGCCATGGATATGAAGCCTGCCGAAGGGGTCACCCCCCCTTCACCAAGTGCCGAACACAGCTCGATACGGGAAGCGCCTCCGGCGGCGGCTTCCTTCACACTGGCCAAGGATGCGGCACAAACTTCTAATATATTCTCTTTTTCCATTGCAAATAAGCCTGCCCGGAATAATCGCGGAGCAGATTACAAAGTTAGCGAGTAAATTTGGTGAAAAATAGAAGAGGTGTGCCAAATTTCGATAATTTGGCACACCTCTTTATGTGTTTTAAAACATCTGCATCCCTGCGACAACGCCTTATGCCGGCCGTTATCACAGAAAAACTCAATCGCGGTTACCGCCGAAAAAGCGGAGAAGATAGAGGAACAGGTTGATGAAATCGAGATAGAGGCTGAGGGCGCCGAGAGTTGCAAGACGCCCGTCGGCCATCGACGGGTCGGCATAAGCCATCTGCTTTATCCTCTGTGTATCCCAGGCGGTAAGGCCGATGAAAATCAGCACGCCTGCGGCACTCACAATCCATTCCAGTGTGGAATTGGCCCAAAAGATGTTGACAACGATGAGTATCAGCATCCCGAACAGCGCCATGTAAAGGAATGTCCCGATTTTGGTGAGGTCGCGTGTGGTGAAATAGCCATAGACGCTCATAGCGCCGAACACACCGGCTGTGATAAGGAACGTTTTGAAAATCGCGGCAATATTGTAGACCACGAAAATCATTGAGAATGTGAGGCCGTTGACAACCGCGAATAGGAAAAACAGACCTGTGGCCATTGCCGAACTCATTTTTTGCAGACGTGCCGAAATCCAAAGCACAAGTCCGAGTTCAAGGATTGCAAGCCCCCAGTAAACCCAACGGTGCTGGGCCATATAGACAAGGAAACTTGTATCGGAGTTAGCCGTAGCAGCCACACCCCATGCCACCAGGGCGGTCAGGAGCAGGCCGAGAAACATTTTCACATATACGTTTTTCATCACAGCCGAGACCTTTGCATCGAGCGACTGGGGCGTATATGAATCCGTTTGATAATAGTTCATATTTCTGATTATGTTAGTTTGTGTTATGGTGAGAGTGATTCAGAGTCATTGCGACCCCGTATGGAAATTTATAACAAATAAGACCTGTGATTTGTGCAAAGGTTTAGAAGTTGCCTGAAAATCTTTGGGAAGGATTTCCAGGCAACGTCTTAAGCCGTTACATACGTTCAGGCACTTTGATTCCCAACAGCCCCATACCCGTTTTCACCACACGGGAGGTTGCCTCGCAAAGCGCCAGGCGCAGCGAGCGCACACCGGCATCTTCCTCGCGCAGGATGGAATAGTCGTGATAGAACTGGTTATATTGCTTGACCAGCTCATAGACATAGTTGGCTATCACGGCGGGTGAATAATCGCGTCCTGCTTCCTGCACGGTCGAGGGGAAATCGGCAAGTGTCTGGATGAGGGCGATTTCCTTCTCATTCGGAAGCACGGCGGAATAGTTCCCGATTGCCATGCCCTGTTCGGCGGCTTTACGGAGCACCGAACGGATGCGGGCGTAGGTGTATTGGATGAAAGGCCCGGTGTTGCCGTTGAAATCAATCGATTCCTTGGGATTGAAAAGCATGTTTTTACGGGGGTCGACCTTCAACAGGAAATATTTCAACGCCCCGAGACCTACCGTTTCGGAAATCTCGTCGATTTCCGCAGGTGTAAGGCCGTCGAGCTTGCCAAGGTCACACGACACCTCGCGTGCACCGGCCACCATTTCCGCCATAAGGTCGTCGGCATCGACCACAGTCCCCTCACGGCTCTTCATCTTCCCTTCGGGGAGTTCGACCATGCCGTATGAGAAGTGAACCAAATCCTTGCCCCACTTGAACCCAAGGCGGTCGAGCAGCAATGAAAGCACCTGGAAATGGTAATTCTGCTCGTTGCCCACCACATAAATCATCTTGTCGATGGGATAATCACGGAAACGGAGCTTGGCGGTGCCAATATCCTGGGTCATATAGACCGAAGTGCCGTCGGCACGCAGAAGGAGTTTTTGGTCGAGACCGGCATCAGAAAGGTCGGCCCACACAGAGCCGTCATCCTTACGGAACATAATGCCTTTCTCCAACCCTTCGAGCACTTTTTCCTTACCTTCGAGATAGGTGTCCGACTCATAATAGATTTTGTCGAAATCAACCCCCATGCGGCGGTATGTGTCATCAAACCCGGCATACACCCACTCGTTCATCATCGCCCACAACCGGCGCACATCGGCATCCTTTGCCTCCCATTTGCGCAGCATCTCACGGGCCTCGGCCATGAGGGGCGAGAGCTTCGCGGCTTCCTCCTCGGTGATGCCGTCGCGCTCCATGATTTCCTTCAGTTCGGCCTTATAATGCTTGTCGAACAGCACATAGAAGTCACCGATAAGGTGGTCCCCCTTTTTCCCAGCCTTTTCGGGCGTAATGCCGTTGCCCCATTTCTGCCATGCAAGCATGGATTTGCAGATGTGGATACCACGGTCGTTGACTATGTTGGTCTTAACCACGCGGTTGCCGCATGCCTTCAGGATTTCAGCCAGCGAGAACCCGAGAAGGTTGTTACGCACATGCCCCAGGTGCAGGGGTTTGTTAGTGTTAGGTGAAGAATATTCCACCATCACCAACGGGCTGTCGGCTGTCGGTGCGACGATTCCGAAATTATCGGTTGCCGATATATGCTCAAGCACCGAATTCCAGAACGAAGGCTCTATCACAATGTTAAGGAACCCCTTTACGACATTGAACCGGTCAACGGCAGGGTCGTTGTCGACGAGCCACTGCCCGATTTCCTGCCCTACAGCTTCGGGCGACTTGCGGGCGGCCTTGACCCATGGGAACACTACAACTGTGAGGTTGCCCTCGAATTCCTTCCGTGTGGCCTGCGGCATGATAGCCGAGGCATCGGTGTCAACACCGTAAAGCTCCTTCACGGCCTTTGCCACCCCTTGCGCTATGATAAGGTCGATTGACATATGTTGTTATCCTTATTGTTTTTTTCTTCTAAAATTCTGCATGTAATCAATTTGCATGCAAATTTAGCGATTTTTCCCGACTTTCCCCAATCCGCCATAGAATAGCAGGGTCTGCATAAATCCTTATTAAAGGATTCACACAGACCCTGGAAACTGTCGAGAAGGTACAAACCCCATATCGCTACTGCTCGAGCAGGAAGTCGTCAACGGTTACATCAAATATGATGGGCTTCAACACATCCGGGTTGTCTATTGTGATATTATAGATATACTCATGCCCCATCTCCCATTTGTCGACAGCATCGGTTGTTACGGGGAAGAACAGACGCCCTGTGGGGCTTTCCGGCACAAGCTGTGCGGGCGGTGTAGCAGCGTTAGGCCATATCTTGGCCCCGGTAGCTGTATCATAAATCTCGCAGTCTACCTCTATCCCGTTACCAGAATAGGCAGTACCGTCAAAATCGAGCTGTGTAAGCGGCTGCGGCAGGAAATAGCTTATCCCAAGATTGTTATCCGTTATATCGACAGGAGTCGGTGTAAGGTCGAAAATATCCTCATCGCCTATTACGGCAAACACCATCATGTCGTTGCTCATCTTCAGGTTGTCCCAATTGCCGACGTTGTCGGGGAAGTCGGGAGAGGTGGTTGCCTGCGGGAAGTTGAATGTGCCTTGCAGATAGACGTTATGCAACTTCACATAGCTGACACGAACCCCGATTTTAGAATTCGAACTGCTCAACATAATGGTCACACGCGAAAGCGCATGACGGAAATTCATGCTCACAGGGGTCGCCTTGGCAACCTCTCCCATATTTACGGCATATAACAGGTCGGTAGTACCGTTGTTCTTATAGCCAGGTATGCTGCCAAGCTCAGGTTGCGCTGTGGCCGGCACATTGGTTATGTTAGGACTGAATGCATAAAAGTTAACCGGCGTATTGGGCCAGTACATTACAGGGCTGTAAACCCACGATGACCCGTTGCGGGTCACATGCACATCCTGCATATAAGGTTTGCCCCCTGTGTAGGCATATACTATGAACTCCTTTATGGTAGAAGTCGTTGTCGACGCAGAGCGCGGAGCTTTCGGCACAGCGGCCCTGAAACTGACAGCTCCCGATTCGTCAACCGGTTCGGGCATGGGTTGATTCTTATCGGAACACGAAGCTGCAAACAACCCTAAAGCTATAGCGGATAGGTAAACCACGTTGTTTTTCATAATTCAAATAGTATTATCGTTAATTAATAAACACCTTATAAGGCAGGATGTTTCTAGGATTTGATATTTATTACCGTCGTGATCCATCCTTCCACACTTACGTCAAATCCCCCGCCGGTCGGCGGCCCCGATTCAGGTAAGTCCAGCCCGGAAATACGTATTGTCACATGAAGCGGGTCGGAAGCACCACGTGCCTGACCTGTGACATCGAAAGTATAGCATAGTTTTTGCCCGTCGGCAAGCCAAATGTAAAGCGACAATATATTTGGCGCATCCCCTTCGGAAGGGAGCCCGTAAGTTAAAAAATTTCCGCTTATGGTGCTTTTACCGTCGGCAACGGCCTTCACCGGCAAAGTGACAGCACTGCCACGAAACATATCCGACGGCCGCAAATATGAAGCCATCCCGCTCATGGATGCACAAACATGCGCCACACCGCCCAGATTGGAAACATCGCCGACTATAAAGCTGTATTCCGCCACGATGCGTCGCGGATACATAACAAGCAACCGTTTGTCGCTATGGTCGGTAGAGGCACCGGCAGTACGTGTCACATCGACCCCGTCCGGTCGCAGATCGCAACTGCTGCATGAGCCGCACCACAACATGTCGGGACAGATTTCAACGCTTTCACCCTGCCCTGTAACGTCCGGGCCCAACGGCCTGTCGATAGTACCGCCAAGCCCGTCGTAAAGCCCACCTTTGCGACAATAAAACGCGAACTCATCATAATCGCCTTTGCGTCCGAACAACACCCCTGATGTATCATCATTAAACGCCATTACCGAATATTCACCGTCAGGCAACTTCACCTCGCCACCTGTGCGGCCAGGGAAATCGAATCGCCACTCCTCACCCTCAGCCGGGAAAAACACATATGCCATCCCTTCCGGGTCGGCATCAGGCGCATACAGCCAATCACTATCGACCAAGAACGCCCCTACCGACTCCGTGGGGCAATCATCGTAGTCGTAAATAAGGCTACATCCACTGGTCAAAGCCACGGTCAGTATGAACAAAAACGGCAGAAACAGGCGTTCGGGTCTCATATCAAAACATCAACACCTCTGACATCATAACAGTTCGCCCCAAAGAAGCGAATATCCCCGCCACGGAGACAAGTTTTCAACCTGACAGGGTGATGCTTGGGGAATTTTTCGTAATTTTGTAGATGATTTGCATTTAATCCGGGCGGATGATTGACTTTACGGGGATTTCCCGGCCATATTTCGAGAGGGTGTATGAAGCCGAACTAAAGGCAGAGGAGCATCTCGAAGCGGGGCAGCGCGGTCTGCTCTGCAATTTTGTCGCATCCGCACGCACAACAGCCATCGGCCAACGGTTCGGGTTCGGCAAGATCCGGGATTACGAGGAATTTGCCGCCAAAGTCCCGCCAGGGGAATATTCCTCTATCCGCCAGGATGTCATGAAAATGATGGAAGGGGCGCGTGATGTGCTATGGCCGGGTGCCGTACACAGGTTCGCCCAATCATCAGGCACATCCGACGGCAAAAGCAAATTCATCCCTATAACCGGGCGCTGCCTCAGCCGGGGTCACTACCGAGGCGCGGCATTCTCACTGGCCTCCTACCTGCACCATGCCCCCCACAGCCATGTTTTCGGGGGGAAGAACTTCATCCTTGGGGGCAGCTTCGCCAATGAGTTGCAACTGCGCAAAGAAGTTAAGGTCGGGGATTTGTCGGCAACACTTATCGACCGCATAAACCCATTGGTCAACCTTTTCAGAATACCCTCAAAACATGTGGCACTTATGGAGGACTGGCAGCGTAAACTCCCCGCCTTGGTGGAAGCTTCGCTGAAAGCCGACGTCCGTTCCATATCGGGAGTGCCGTCATGGTTCCTGACAGTGCTGAAACAGGTAATTGAACAAGCCGGGGCAAACACCATACACGACGTATGGCCAAATCTCGAGGTGTTTTTCCATGGCGGGATATCCTTCAGCCCCTACCGCAGCCAATATGACCGCATAACGGCTCCCGGCAGAATGAATTACTGGGAGAACTATAACGCCAGTGAAGGATTCTTCGGTGTGCAGGCGCGTCCGGGTTCTAAAAACATGCGCCTGCTGATGAACACCGACGTGTTCTACGAGTTCATCCCGGCCGCCAACCCCTCATCCGCCCCCGTCCCCTCCTGGGAAGTGAAAACAGGCGAGGTTTATGCCCTCGTTATAACCTCGAGCAACGGGCTCTGGCGTTACCCGCTGGGCGACACTGTGAGAATCGAATCTACAGACCCGTTGGAAATAACCATAGCCGGACGAACAAAACATTTCATCAATGCTTTCGGCGAAGAGGTAATGGTGCATAACACCGACGCCGCACTGGCCAAGGCTTGCTCCGCCACCGGGGCGGAAGTGCTCAACTACACCGCCGCGCCGGTGTATGCCGGCGACCACACACGCGGACGCCACCAATGGCTGGTAGAATTCGCCATCCCCCCGGAAGATATGCAGCAGTTCGAGCAAATACTTGACCAGGCGCTCCAACAGGAGAACTCCGATTACCAGGCCAAACGGACAGGAGGCATATTCCTGGACAGGCTATCGGTTGAAACCGCCGCACCGGGACTTTTCGACCGATGGCTTGCATCGACAGGCAAACTCGGAGGCCAACGCAAAATCCCACGTCTTAGCAACGACCGTCGTTTCATCGACCCCATGCTTTCAATGAACATCAAATAACCAAACAAGTAGACAATATCAACATCCAGACAACATGAAAACAATGCTTGCAATGAAACTTTCCGCCAAAATCCGCCCCCTGTTGGTAACCGGAGCGTTAGCCGCATCACTGGCTGCCGTGGCCGATACGCCAAAATATATATTCTATTTCATAGGCGACGGCATGGGCATACCCGAGGTAACGAACGCACAGCTGTATAACAAAAACGTGCTGAAAAATGAGAAGCCTTTGGTTATGACCACCTTCCCCGTCGCTTCCATGGCAACTACACATTCGGCAAACTCCGACGTTACCGATTCGGCGGCGGCAGGCACAGCACTTGCCACCGGAGTAAAAACAAAAAACAGCATGCTGGGGATGAGCCCCGACACCACCGCGGTCACTTCGATTGCCAAAGTGCTGTTCGATGAAGGCTACGGGGTGGGGCTTGTAACATCCGTGGCCATTGACGATGCAACCCCCGGGGCATTTTACACCCATGTGGCAAACCGTAGCCAGTTTTACGACACCGGGCGGTTCCTGGCCGAATCGGGCTACCATTTCGCCGCAGGTGCCGCCCTGCGTGGAACAAAGGATAAAAAGGGCAATGACACCGGATTGCTCGATTATTTTGCAGAAAACAACGTCAGCATAAGCTACGGGCTTAACGATATCGACACAACGGCAGAACGCATCCTGGTACTCAGCCCGTTCCACAACGAACGGAACAACTCTATAGGTTATGCCATCGACTCAATCGCCGGGGCATTGACACTGCCGCAGCTCACCCGTGCCGGGCTCGACCACCTGATGCGTGTGTCGCCCGACAAATTCTTCATGATGGTTGAAGGCGGCGAAATCGACCATGCAGGCCATGGCAACGACGGAGGCACATCCTTACGCGAGGTAATCAGCCTCGACGAATCCATCCGCATCGCCTATGAATTCTATCTGCAACATCCCGACGAAACCCTGATTGTGGTAACCGCCGACCATGAGACAGGAGGGATGTCGGTAGGTTGCGCCGCCACAGGCTACAGTGTGCAGCCCCAGCACGCCGCCGCACAAAAAATATCAAAAGAGCTGTTCAACGAGTTCTGCAAAACGAAATTCGAAAATAAAGAACCCTTTTCATGGACGGAGATGGAGCTGGTGCTCCGCGACAAACTCGGATTCTGGTCAACCGTAAGGCTTAATCCCGACGAGGAGGAGAGCATCAAAAACATGTTTACCGAAATTTTCGAAAAACATAATGACGTAGGCGAGGAAAAAACACTTTATTCATCCTACAACCAGTTTGTTGTGCGGGTGTTTGACATCCTCAACTACAAATCCGGATTCGGATGGACCACCACGCACCACACCGGCTCCCCCGTGCCTGTTTATGCCATAGGTGCCGACTGCATGCTGTTCACCCCCTTGCAGGACAATACTGAAATCCCACGCAAAATCCTCAAAGCCGCAGGGCTGCAGCTCCCGCAATAAACGCCCCCTTACAAACTTTTCGCCACCATGCTTGCCAAAGTAACGATGCTCCTGCTGGCTGCCACAGCCGCCTTTTCAATCCATGCCCTCGACTTGAAAGCCGTCGAGGTGGATGTGAAAATGCATCCTGACAGATTCCGTGAGCTTCTTAACCGCTTTGAACAAGCCGACACCACGCTTACGCCGACCGAACTGGCAACCATATATTTCGGTTATTCTTTTACAGCCGGTTATGATCCCACCGAGTCATTCGATGAAATCGGCCAGGCATATGATTCCGGCAACTACGAACGGGCCTCGCAACTTTGCAAGGAGGCATTGGCACTGAATCCCGTATCGCTGGAGCTGAATGTACTGGCGCTGGCAGCAGCCGACCGTATGAGCGGGAAAGCGCATTCCAAAGCCGACATTCTGCACTTCGGGATAAGAAGCGACCTTATAGCCACAGCCATTCTGGAAAGCGGGCGCGGCACTATGGCCACATCGCCGTTCTTCGTAATATCGAAAGCCGATATGGAGCGGTTATTGACCAATGTGCTTGGCATAGAACGCATAGTCGACCGTACAAAGGTCGGAGATGTCGACGCCATAAAGGTAGTGTTTCCCGGAAGTGACCGGCAACATATACTTTATTTCGACAACAGCCGCGAACAAATGTTCATGATTTCACAACCCCGATAAACCCACGCCACCACATGAGCAACGAACAACCCAAATGGACCGAAATCGAACACCTTCCCGAATGGGATGAGGATTTTTATGAGGTCTACACCGCAAAAAAACATGGCAAATGGGTGATGCTTAAAACCCTGCGGCCTGAACTGCGCGACAAGCCCGAATATCGTGAGATGATTGAAAAGGAATTCGACGTGCGGTATAACCTGGCACACCCCAGCATCATCATGATCAACGATTTCGAAGAGGTGCCCGGGCTTGGCATGTGTATCATCACCGACGACGTCTACGGGGATTCCCTGCGAAAACTCCTCGACAAAGGGGCGGTCGATGCCGATATACAGGAAAAAATCGTTACACGGCTTGTCGATGCCATAAGCTATATACAGACGAACCATATAGTGCACCACCCCATACGCCCCGAAACGGTCATATTCACCGAAAACATACGGAACCTTAAGGTAATCGACGTAGGTTTCGACCAACGCGAACACCTCACCCCGGCTGATGCCTCGGAGGATATCTACAATTTCGGCAAAGTGCTCGGCGAGGTACTGTCGGCCACCGGCGACCGCAGCCCGAGGCTGCACCGCGTTGTCGAGAAATGCACCGCACCCGATCCACGCCGCCGCTTCCGCGATATTCCCGACCTGAGGATGGCACTGTCAGGTGGCACAAACAAACGCCTGTATGTGGTAATCATAACCTTCCTGATAGTGATGATTGCCGTGCTTGCATGGTTCAGCATCAAAGACCCGGTGCTATAAACATGGCACACACCTAACGCCTGATTACGCTAAGAGATTGTCTAAAAATTTTTCCAAAAGATTTTTAGACAATCTCTAAATCAAAGATAACAAGTAAGTCATATCGACGTCACCGACACAATCTGCAATGTCAACAATAGAGATTAGAAAAATAGCCCCCGAAGGCCGGGAGCTGAAAAAATATGTGCAATTCGGAATCGACCTTTACGACGGCAACCAGTGGTTCGTCCCGCCGCTTGTCACCGATGACACAAACACCCTCTCTCCTGCAATAAACCCGGCGTTCGAGTTCTGCGAAGCCCAAAGCTTCATGGCTTTCCGCGACGGCAAGCCCGTAGGGCGCATCACAGGCATAATCAACAGGCTGGTCAACGAACGGTCGGGGCAGAAAAGCCTGCGTTTCGGATTCGTGGACTTTATTGACGATGACGAGGTTGTCGACGCCCTGTTCAAAGCCGTCAGCGACTGGGGGCGTTCCAAAGGGATGACCTCTATTGTAGGCCCGATGGGGTTCACCGACATGGATCACGAAGGGATGCTCATCGAAGGATATGAAGAGCTGGGCACAATGGCCACAATCTACAATTATCCCTACTATCCCCGCCACATGGAGCGTATGGGCTTCGAAAAGGAGACCGACTGGGTGGAATTCCGTATCACCGTGCCCGACTCTGTTCCCGAAAAGCACAAACGTATAGCCGAACTCGTACAGAAACGTAACAACCTTAAAATCAAGAAATACACTTCTCGAAAAAAAATCAAAGAGGAATACGGTGTGGCGCTCTTCGAACTGATAAACGAAGCCTACGACCAACTTTACGGCTATTCCCCCCTGACACCCAGGCAGATTCAATATTACATAAAAATGTATCTCGGCATCATCAACCTCGACCTTGTGACCGTGGTGACCGATGCCGACGACAAGCTGGTGGCCATAGGCATCTCCATACAGTCGTTCTCGAAAGCACTGCAAAAAAGCCGCGGACGCCTGTTCCCGTTCGGATGGATGCACCTGCTGAAAGCCCTGTGGGGCAAGCCCGACAACACTGTCGACCTGCTCCTGATAGCCGTAAAGCCGGAATATCAGAACAAGGGGATAAATGCACTGCTCTTCGCCGACCTTATACCCTATTACAACAAATACGGCTTCACCCATGCCGAATCAAACCCCGAGCTTGAAGATAATTCGAAAGTGCAGGACCAGTGGAACTACTTCGAAACCCGCCAGCACCGCCGCCGCCGCTCGTTCCGAAAAGACCTGTAGATAACGCAAGCTACCATAACCTGACATGCTACCAAACTGTTACCAGCCCGGCACCCTCGAAGCCGGATGTGACGAAGCCGGACGGGGATGCCTGGCCGGCCCCGTGTTCGCCGCCGCAGTAATCCTTCCCGACGATTTCCACCATCCATGGCTCAACGACTCAAAACAGCTCACCGAAAAGAAGCGTGAAGCCCTGCGCCCCATTATCGAACGCGAAGCCCTGGCCTGGGCGGTAGCCAGCTGCACACCGGGGGAAATCGACCAAATAAATATCCTTAACGCATCAATCGAGGCAATGCACCGGGCTCTCGACGCCCTGAAGGTGCGTCCACGCAATGTAATTATCGACGGTAACCGCTTCAAACCCTATCGCGACCTCCCCTGGCAGACATTTGTCAAGGGTGACGGTCGGTTCGGCAACATCGCCGCAGCATCAATCCTCGCCAAAACCCACCGCGACGAGTTTATGCGACAGCTCGCTGCCGATTTCCCGCCCTATCAATGGGAGATTAACAAAGGCTACCCTACAAAAGCCCACCGTGCAGCCATTGCCGCCCACGGCCCCACCCCCCACCACCGGCTTACATTCCGACTGCTCGACACCGGGGAGGTATAACCTGCAAGGCGGTGTGTCAAAATTCAATATTTTGGCACACCGCCTTGGTTTTCTCAAGTATGGCGAGGGTGCTGTCAGAATGGTTCACACACCCTGCGGGAAAGGGGAATCAGCGCACAATAGTTTTCGCAACACCCCCATTTGTAGACACGATATAGATACCGGCCGGTAGCTGTATCGCATAATCTGAAAGGCAGTTCCCTGAAAAGAGTGTAACCCCGTCGACAGACGTAATTCTCAACCGACCGTTATACCCTGATATATGGAGAGTCTTCTCCTCAACCCATATGGCAGGTGAACAGGATTCGGCTGAGACTATGCCGGATGATTCTATGACCACTCTATCCTCCAGCCAGCTGGATTCGCTACCTCCTTTAAACAGGCCAGACACGGAATACACGTGTTCCCCTTCAGGCACCATAGTGTCGGTGAACGAATCGCCTGCAGTAGTGCCTATCAGCTCCCCGTCGCGGTAAATCGCGAATGCATAAGGGTAGTACATGTCGATTTCCGTATCGGCATCCCCCTCAGGAACTATCACTGCCCCATCCACAGCAACGGCAGGTTTCTGCAAGGTGGCATAACCAAAGATATTGCCGGTTACACGCATGTCAGTGCCCCATCCGCCACCTTCAATGTCAAGCAGATTGCCAAACCCGTCGACAACCGGGCCTTTGTCGGTAAGAAGGGTAATGTTGTTGACCGATGATTCGTAGTGCACCCCTATCCACAGGTCTTTGTCGCCGGTGATTTCAACCTGCTTCGTGAGAGTAACGTTGTTCCATATGGAATTGCCGAATTCCTTGAGCTGCCGTTCCGACACTATCGCCCCGGGTGACGCTGCGCCGGGTTCCGACTCCCATATCCGTAATGTGCTTTGAAGCTCCTTTTGCGATTGGCATGGATAGAAGGCGATTCGACGTATCTTGTAACCACGATACACCGCCAGGTCTTCAGCACGGAAACGATGCGCATAGTCAAGCGACTTGACAGGGAGCGATACCATCTCGAAATTCTCGTTATCGCCCTGCATCCGTGTCAGCCGGTCATCCAGTTCCCACGACAAATCCACATTGCATCCGTCACTCACAGAAGCCTCCATAGAGGCAACGCGGTTGGCCGGGATGCGTATGGCCAGTGACTCATAGGGCGATATAAGCCCGTCGGGATATTCGGCATCAACCGTGTACTCCAGGAAGGTTTGTCCGCCGGTTGCGGTATCGGTATACCGGCATGTTTCGACCTGCCCGATAAACACCCCGTTTCTCGACAGATTGTAACAAACCGGGGATTGCTGACCTTCGGGAACATCCCATGAAAGTGTTATGGCCCCGCGGCGTGACACTGCTGACAGATTGCGTGGGGCTGCAGGTTCCTCATCGCAGAAAAAGTCAAAACCTACAGTGCCGTCATCGTTCTGCACGATATTCCCAAGACCTTTGTAAGTGTAACGCCCGGATATGGATTTTGTCGATGGTTTGGTGCGGTCGGAGAACTGCGTCACCCCCATAGCTCCGGGAAACGGACATATGTCGGAGCTGACAGCCCCGTAAGTATAGGCATCGGTGTCCGGATCCTGCATCGAACCGGCGCAAACGGTATATACCCCCTGCGGGAATGTGGCATTAACCGTATTGCTGACCAAACCATTATCCACAATAGATTCATCGATATGATGTATGAGCAACCCTTCACCAGGTAGTGCGTTGTCGAAATGGCCCTCACGCTGCCGGTTCTCCAAAATGAAGTACTCCCCCGGAACCGTACAGTCGAACCTATACGCCTCGGGGACGAAGGTGGCCCCTTTCATAGCCTTGACCGACCTATCCCCGTCGAGTACTTCCGGGGTGACCCACCCAAGCTGTATTTTCTGCCACATGTTCGTGCCGGCAGGACGGTCGCCCATATCGCCGTTCCATGCACCGGAAGCCATGAGGTCCCACACGCCGGTGCCGGGAAATTCACCTCCGCTTAACTCATAGTCGGTATCATAGAAATCCGGGGCACCAAGATTATGCCCGAATTCATGACACATAACCCCTATGGTCGACATTCTCGTCCCGGCGTTGCCAAGCAGCTCCGGCTGGATTGTGTAGCGCCGAATCTGCACCCCGCCGAACTCCATGCCGTAGATTGTGCTCGAATGCGACCAGATATCGTTAGGCGCGCCCGTGGCTTCACGACCGGCGCCTTGGTGAATGACCGCCAACCCGTCGAGAATCCCGTCGCCATCGTTGTCGAAATCCCGGAAATCGATTTCATCGGCAACGAGATGCAGGGCATCGGCAATAAGTGCCAACGCCCCGTCGGAGCCATAATAGTCCTTTTCGTTTGGTAACGTTATCCACCGTGTTACCGTGGTGTTTATGTCAAGCTGCCCGTAGGAATTTTCAAGATAGTAATCGCGGAAGCTACCTATTCCGGCAAAGCCTTCGGCATTCATATAATCATCGAAATCCTGCTGTGTGAATATCGGCGTGGTATTTTTGTAGTTGACAAGCAACATCAACAGCTTGCGTTTCCCCTTAGACGGGAAAGTCCCGTCAATCTGTGTACGGACTCTTGCAGGCGAGGATTCCTGCGGTGGATTCCCCTTCTTTGCCCTTTTCTTCAAATATCCGATTGGCGGCATTCCGGGCTTAAACCCCATAGCGGCAGCCTGAGCACTGTTCCCGTCTCGGTAGCGGAGGCCGGATGGTGATAACACGCCTGATTCTTCACCGGCATAGGTAAGGAAGCCTTTCCCATCATACATCAGGGTATATCCGTCGGGACTTGTGACCCAGTTGATATTTTCATCGCCATGGACGCGCACCTGCACAATGGTTCCGTCGGGCTGCGACACCTTGACAGAACCCGGATAGGCACACACTGCATCGGCATATGTTGCGGGCGCCAACACCATTATGGCACCGATTATCTGATTTGCAAATCTATTCATAAGCTTAAAGTAAGTCAAAGACGCAACAGCCCGGAAGCCTTATGTCCGACTGATGCGTCTTTGCGGTGGGTATTAGATGTGAGTTTGAGACTTATTTAGCAATTTTCACCGAACCGGCGGCAGCTTTTACAATATATATACCGTTGCCGAGATGCGATGCCCGAACCGTTGTGCTGTTATCAGCGGCGATTGCAGAAGCGACCAGCACACCTGCCACGTTGTGAACGGTCACTGTCTCACCTTCGGATGTGCCGCTTACCACGATATTCCCTGCATTGTCAAGACACACGGCAAACACGGTGTCGCCATCGGGATTCACGGCGGTCAGGCCGCTCTCTTGCGGGTCGCGTGTGGATAACCACAGCTGCCAATTGGCCCCGTAGGCGGCTTTGGAACTGTCGAGGTCTCCAAGTTTGCACCAGCTCCCGTCGGTGGGCACGATGCACCCCTCAGGAACGGCAAACGGTTGCACATGGAGGTTACCCTGCCCGTGGCCGAACTTTATGCAGGAGGTGGAGATATATGAGCGCCCTAAGTTGGGGTCTTCAGCATCAATAGTCATGGAAGCATCGAATTCCATTGCCACAAACACCGGGCCGGTGGTCTTAACAGGCTTGGGGAAATTTACAAAACGCGGGTCGCCCGAAATAGAACCCAGCCCGATTTTACCCATTGCCTCCCCTATCGTTGTGTCGAATCGTCCGAATACCGTTTCAGGGTCAAGGCTGCCATCCTCTTTAGCCCCGTATAACACGATTGAAAACGGTTTGTCGCGGTCATCGCCATATGTTACCGCCGCATTGCGGTAATACCTGTCGGTAACCCAGAATGAAACCTGGCTTACCCATGTCTCCGTGCCGGCAGGGAAACTGAACAGCTGGGCCAATTTATGGTAATAGTGATTGTAGCCTGTTATGAAATCGGCATCGGGAGCCGTATCAAAGCATGGGATATTGCCACGGTCGGCAATCATGTCGCTGCGTTCATTCAGGAGGCTTACAGCCAGACCGGGGTCGGAATCGTCATCGCTTACCACGATTACCTCGAATGTCTTGGTGGTAGAGCGTGTGCCACGTGAGTTGGTTGCGGACAGTGAGAGCTTGTATTCACCGGAAGTATCGAACACGAACGAAGGATTAGACTCGGTTGTTGCCGCCACCTCTTCGCCATCAAAGGTAAGGCTCCATGCATAAGAATCGGCATAACGGCTTGTATTGGCGAATTTTACGGGTTTCCCTTCGAAAGCAAGCATGTTACTGGTATAAAGGTCGAAAATACCAATCGGGGCAAAGCCTGGTTCGACACGTGCCTGCAAGCCGGGTGCCGTGATTTGCAGGTACTCAATAGCAGCCATGCCGGTGTTGGCTTCTCCCGACAGGGCAAATGCAAAGCAATAAGGACCTGAGATTTCGGGCTTGAATGCAGTTTCACGTTTAACCCACGATGTATGCTGGTTGTCAAAGGAAAGCAACGTGCGGTGGAATTCGTAATCCTGCTCAGTACCGACACTGAATTCCAGGGTGGGCAGATGCAAATCCCCGTCATCATCCCAGCCCCCTTCTATCATGGTATAGAAGGATATTGTGTATTCGGTTCCAGCTTCGAGATTGAAGAACGGAGTGTAAGCTTTCGCATCACGTTCATACTCACTTCTGGGAGTCACCATGTAATAGTCGCCCTCTATTGCAGGCAGGTCGTTTCTGATATTGGCTGTAACCCATACGGTAGTGCCGGTAGAATGCCATCCTATAGGCAGCTGTGAGGTACCATCATAATGTGTGGGGTCAGAGAACGTCTCTATATAAGGAAGATCCATACAGTCGGCAAGGTTGTCGGCATTTGGTTCTAACGGGGCCGGGGTATCCGATTTCGGATGCTTGCCGGTGATGAACACATCGTCAAACGCCACGGCTTCCCCGCTGGGGCCTACCGGCCCGTTGGTGAAAGTGATTGAAAAACAATATTCCCCGTCGGCATCAGGTGTGAACTCAAACACATGTTTTTCCCAATCGTTATGAGAGTCGGCGCTAACCGAACCACATTTATAGGTATGGTCAGAAACATTTTGTGAATTACCGGCTTTCACCTCGAATCCATTGCTGCGCACATAAAGCGATGCCGGCGCTATGAAATCCAGCTCAAGGGTGCATTTTGCACCACCAACGAGGTTCACCATCGGGGTGTAGAGCACAACCTCCGGACTCACACTGGCTTTGCCGAGAACATAATCGCCCGAATTGGCCACCAGGCCGAAATCAGATGCCAAGGCACGCTGGAACATGCCGCCGTCGTTACCCCAACCTTCCGGGAATGTTGCCCCTCCGGGATAGTCGGCATCTTCGTCAAAAGTGAACTCCATTTCGAAATCCACCCCATCCACCGGCTCCGAGGGTTCAACAGGAGAGCCACCCTCATCGGGTTCTTCCCCATTTATGAATATATCATCGAAAGCAATCCCCTTGCCACTGCCAGTGGGCAGATAAGTGGTAACCGTGATAGAGAAGCAATATTCCCCGTCGGCATCAGGTGTGAATGTGAAACTGAATTCTTTCCATTCAGGATAACCCTCACGTTCCACAGAGCCAACCGTTATGGTTTGCGCCTCGACATTCTGCGCGCTGCCAGCCTTGACATCAAGACCATAGGAATATACATACAGGCCGCCGTCGGGAGCAATATAATTGAAACTAATCGTGCATGGCTCCCCTCCTTTGAGTTTCATCATGGGGGTGAACAACACATCGCCGGGAGCGGCACCACTCTTTCCAAGCACATAATCACCCGATTTGGCATAGAAACCGAAATAATCGGCTGTACGACGCAAAAAACCGGTATTGCCTGATTCAGCCCAGCCTTCAGGCAGATCAACCCCCTGAGGAAACCCGGCATCATCGTCGAAATTATACTCTAATTCAAACGGCGCAGCCTCTGCAAAATGCGCGAATCCGAAGGAAGTTGCCACCAGGCAGCAGGAAAGGAGATTCGTAAAAAATTTTTTCATCTGCAAAATATTAGGATTATTGTGAATGATTTTTGATTTGTTCACAAATGTAAAATATAGTTTACAATATCCTCCATTTATATATGTTAAAGTATGCTAATTTAAGGATTATATTTTTATTACACTTCAATTTTAGAGTATTATAATAGCAGCAAGATAAGATTTAAGGTAAATTTATGTCATTATGCCAATTAACATACATGCTGAAAATAGACTGATTATTGAAAAAGCATAACGCATAAGCATGTAATGTCAATATATTTATTATTCAACACCCTTGATTAATCACACTTTTTATGCCACGGCGTTTTTGTCGATGCCTATTCATAGCAGAGGCTTGCAAATTGCACCAAATGGGAACCGGCGTTTTGTCAAAAGTCAGACTTTTGACAAAACGCCGGTTCATTCACCAAAGATAAAGCGATGTAATGTGCCGTCAGGACGGCGCATCCTTATTACTGTCGCATATTGAAATCCGATACGGCATATAAAAACAATGAGTCAGGCATCAGCCTTCATGCCTCTTACGCCTGTTGCCTGTAATGGTATCGAAATTTTCCAATGTCCAGTTTATCAGAGAGGTTATGTGAGGCATTAGGCTGTGCCCGAGAGGAGAGAGTGAATATTCCACCCTTGGCGGGATTTCAGCATACATACGACGGTTTACAAAACCGTCAGCCTCCAGGTTTTTCAATGTCTCGGCCAACACCTTCGGGGAAATGTCCGGGATGGCTTTTCCGATTGCATTGAACCGGGTTGCTTCGTTCTCAGCCAAAACACACAGAATCAGTATCGACCACTTGCCAGAGAAACGCGCGATGACATTCCTTACCGGGCATGAGTCGGTACATGTGTATTTTTTCAAATTTTCTTTAAGGGGCAATGAGTTCATTTTCAAAAACAGTTACCGGGAAGTAAGCACCTTACTTTAACGTAAGTTCTTGTTTTACAGATTATTTTAGTTTAATTTTGCGCTATCAAAAAGAAAGCCGGTTACAACGGCAAAGTTAGTCAACAAAATCAACTATAACAAATAGACCATCAATTATGAACGAAGCAAAACATCTTCACAGAGGGGAAAAATTCGCACACGCAACCGTTGGTAAAATCCATAACTTCGAGGGCAAACAATTCATAAAGGATGCCACCGGCGCTACCTCATGCGAAATATCCTTCGGAACACTGCCCACAGATGCATCGGTACCGTTTTTTCACTCCCACAAAAAGAACGAGGAAAACTATATCATTCTTTCCGGCGCAGGCAGATTCCAAGTAGACGACGAAGTTTTCGAAATCGGGGAAGGTTCCGTAATCAGGGTGTCGACACACTGCGACCGCAACCTCAAATGCACCTCGGCCGAACCGATGACCTACATCTGCATCCAGGCGAAGGAAAGCAGCCTTGACACCTACACCATGAACGATGCCGAAATAACTGAGCGCTCCAACCTTCTCTGACAACTACCCGCGCATGGCAACAGACCCCGGCAAACCCCAGTCTTGCTCCTGATTGACAAACAGCAGACTGAAATCTTACGAAAGGGTATGAAAAAGAGGGTGTGTCATAATGGCTCATCTGGGTCGTCGCTTGTGGGATTCGGCTTCGGTCATTGACCTCAGTCAACTCCCTTCAGCCTCAAGCTCCTACCATCTGAACCATTCTGACATCACCCTCGCCATTCGGGCGAAAATAAAGGCGGTGTGCCAAAATATTGAATTTTGACACACCGCCTTCCTTTTGTTTGATGTGATGGCTGTCATAATGGTTCAGACGTGTCATGACTGTTATCTGTTTTCGGTGATAATATATGCTGTCGGTAGAATCTTTTATGATTTTGCTTTGGGAATATGTTAAAATTCCCGTGATGGAGCATTGCCGATTGGGTGCAAATTTGTAACTTTGTCGCACAAATCAATCGGACATTAAGAAAATGATAAATCGAATTTTGATACGAATCAAGGTGGTGCAGATGCTCTATTCCTATCTGCTTACCCGTAGTGAATTCCATCTGCATCCGGCACCAACCGGCCAAAGCCGTGACAACCAATACGCTTATTCGGTGTATCTTAATCTCCTTTTGATTGTTCTAGAGCTTTCGGGTTACAGGGTGAACCGCACAGGAAGCAATCCCATGGAATCGCTTGGTGAATCGAACATGCTTTCCGACAGCAAGCTGTCGCGGGCGCTCTCGTCGAATCTTGACATACGCGATATAATTGCCAAGGGAAACACGGGCATTGAAGCTTTCGACGGCACCCTTCTACGTCTGTATAGCTTGATTACCAAATCGTCGGCCTATATCGACTATCGTAAAAAGAAGCGCCATGACCTTGATGACGATGTCCAGTTTTGGAGCGTTATCATCAACACGGTGATTGCCGGCAATCCTTTGGTTCTTGAAACCGCGAGGTTGGATGAAGCTTTCACATCGGCCGGATTCCAGAAAGGTGTCAAAATGGCTGTGGAAACCCTGCGCGATTATAACGATAAGGAAAGCTCTTACGCCCAGGCCAAAAAATCGCTCAACGAATCGCTTGAAAAGGCATATGAGCTTTATCATGCGTTGCTTGTGTTGCCGGTTTTCCTGACAGATATGGAGGAAGAGCGCATCGAGGCAGCGAAATGCAAATATTGCCCTACCGATGCCGAATTGAATCCGAATCTAAGGTTTGTTGACAATGCCTTTGTAGCGGCGATAAGGGAACATGCCGGTATGGAGGAATATTTTAAGAAGCATCCGTTTTCATGGGATTCTGACTATTATATGCTCAAAGACCTTTTGGATAAAATCAAAGCGTCGGAAGTCTATCGCCAGTATATGGAAGATGACGAACCGACATTTGAAAAGGACTGTGAGTTTTGGCGCACGCTGCTCCGTCTGGTTGTGTTCCCGTCAGATTCGTTGGCCGAAGCAATGGAACAACGGTCGGTATATTGGAATGACGACCTTACCATTATGGGGACTTTCGTTCTCAAGACCATAAAGCATTTTGCAGGGTCGGAAGGAAAGAATGTCTCGCTTCTTCCGATATATAAGGATGAGGAGGATGCTAAATTCGGTCCGGAGCTGTTCCTTTCGGCTATCAAGCATCGCGACACCTACCGTGGTTATGTCGACAAGTTCGTCAACGGGAGCAACTGGGATCCCGAACGCTTGGCATTCATGGATATAGTGATTCTGATTACGGCGATTACCGAGCTTTTGAAATTCCCGTCGATACCGATGGCAGTGACGATGAACGAATATGTGGAAATTGCCAATTATTACAGCACTCCCCGTAGCGGCCAGTTCATCAACGGTGTGTTGTTCTCGGTTGCCACATATCTGAAAGAGGAAGGCCTGCTGATGAAATAAAGCGGCAGATTGCGCCGTTATATCCAATATGCCCCTGCTCGAAATAATGCAGGGGCCATACACGACATTAAAAGAATATTTTTTATAACGAAAAAACAGACCCCCAATGTTACAACAACTTATTACACTTGACGCAGCACCGGCAGCAGCCGGAGGCGGCATGTCGGGAATCCTGATGATTGTCATCCTGATTGCCATCTTCTATTTCATGATGATTCGCCCACAGCAGAAAAAGCAGAAGCAGATCAAGGCGTTCCGCGAAGGGCTCCAGAAGGGCGACAGCATTATCACCGCAGGTGGTATATATGGCAAAATCAAGGAGATAAAGGAAAACGCTTTCATCATTTCGATTGCTGACGGCGTGTCAATCAAGATTGATAAAGGTTCTGTATATCCCTCTGCTGCAGACGCGCAGAGCGATGCGGAAGCAAAGAAGGCATAAACGGCAGAAAGATTACCGTTACAGGGTTCTTGCCAAAAATTTGTTTCCTTGGAAGTAAGGAAATATTATAACGGAGTTAAAGAGGGGTTGCGCACCGCCAAGGGGCGCAACATCCTCACTTTTGTCATTTTCCTGGCAATCTCCACGGTGTTTTGGTTCTTATTGGCATTGAACGACGATGTGCAGGAAGATTATAAACTGCCCGTGACACTTGAGAACTTCCCGGCAAATGTAACAATCCTGTCGGGTTATAATCCGACGTTGAGTCTTACGGTGAAGGATAAAGGGTCGTCGTTAATGAGATTCAGTTGGGGTCATACCCCGAAGCTGAAAATCAGGTATGATGATTTTTCAAAGCCGAACGACACCACGTTGGTGCTGGGTTCGTCGCAGTTGAATTCGGCGGTGAGAAGCATTTTCGGCACAGGTGCCACAATAGTGTCGATGCGCCCTGATTCGTTAAAACTGACATATACCAACCTGCCGGGTGTAAAAGTCGCGGTAAATGTAAAGAGTGATATCCGCACCCTGCCTCAGTATGTGTATTCCGGGCATGGGATATCGGCCACTGATTCGGTGATGCTGTTTTCCAATTCTCCAGCCCGGTTCAAGGTGCATTTCATCCCGACCAAACAGATAACCCTTGCAAATCTCACGGATACCACCACGGTAGAGGCAAAACTTGACGTGCCTCCTGGCATGAGGGCTGTCCCGGCATCGATAAAGGTATCGTTCCCTGTCGAGCCGTTGGTTTCCAAACAGCAGTCGGTGCCTATCGAGGTTAAAAATATTCCATATGGTGAACGGGTCGTTACGTTCCCGGCCATGGTCGAAGTTTCATATCTACTTCCTAAAAGCATGTATGGCGGTGATGCCCTGTCGATTAAGGCTGTTGTTGATTACAATGACATAACATCTTCCTCTCGTACACTGCCTGTAAGCATATCTAAACTGCCTTCGCATTGCAAAGGGGTCGGAGTGCATCCTTCCGAGGTGGAATATGTGGTAGAACGTGTTGATTGACAGATTATTGGTTCTCTATACTTATTGTCGGCGCACTAAAATCCAATGCCTGACCGCTTAGTTTGATTATGAAAAAGAACCCTGAGATAATAGTGGTAGCCGGAGGAATCGGTTGCGGTAAATCCGTGGTTTGCAAAATGTTGGCATCCATGGGATTTGCAGTCTATGATTGTGATTCCAGGGCAAAGGCCATAATGGATGAAAGCTGTGATATTATTGACGGCATCGCTTCTGAAATATGCAGGGAAGCCATTGTCGAAAATGGGGGTAAGCGTATAATCGACAGAAAGAGGCTGGCCGCAGAGGTGTTCCGTGATATCGATAAACTGAACAAGCTGAATGGCTTGGTTCATCAGGCTGTCAAATCCGATATATTACGCTGGCGTGATGACATGGGGATGTGTGATTACAGACATGGCGTTGTGTTTGTGGAAACCGCCTTGCTACGCCAAAGCGGCCTTGACATGATGGCTGATGAGGTATGGGAAGTTACCGCTCCGCTTGAAACACGTGTGCGACGTGCAATGAGGCGGGATAAATCTGACCGCGAATGCGTTGAAGCACGTATCAGGAGTCAGGAAATAACAAGCCGGGAGCGGGATGTAGTGGATAACGGATTTGAGCCGCAGGCGTTGGCTGAAGTCCGGGTTATTGAAAATGACGGCTTGACGCCGGTATTGCCGCAAGTCATCTCCCTGCTTGCGGATTTCACAGCTTCTTAAGATTTTTGTGTAAGTCCAGGTGGTTTGGTGCTTTTCTAATCGCCCATAATGATTTGGAAACGGTCGGCATCGCGGCCTACCGGGAGGTAGGAGCGGACTTTTGAAAGCTGGGCAAACGTATATTCGGCATAGATAAACCCATCGGCAGGTGAGGCGGTGTTTAACCCGTTGTCTGGAGCCGCTTCATCGCAAGGTGCGAGTTGTTTCCCGAAGGGGTCGAAAATGAACGACTGCCTGTCGTAGTCGCCATAATCATCATGGCCTGAGCGGTTGGCTCCCACTACTACGGCCTGGTTTTCGATAGCCCGGGCTATAAGCAGTTGTTTCCAGGCATACCCACGGGCTGATGCCCAGTTTGCCGGAACCAATAGCAGGTCGTAGCGTTGCCCGTCATTACGACACCATACAGGGAAACGCAAATCGTAACATACAATGAGTGAAATGTTCCACCCCCGGAAGCGTATTACCGGTGGCAATGATGTCCCTTCGGTGTAAACCCGGCTTTCCGCGCTAAGGCAGAATAGGTGATGTTTGTCGTAAAACGTTGTCTCGCCCGACGGTTCCACAAAAAATCCCCGGTTTACTATTTTGCTGCCTATAGAGGCAAGGAAACTCCCTGCAATTGCCATATTGAACCGCGAACTCCATAATTTTACTGCTGCCAATGTCATATCGGCTGCTGTCCGTGCCATGTTGTGCAAAATTGCCTCATCTTGTATAAACCCTGTTGAAAAGAGTTCGGGAAGAACGAGTATGTCAGTGCCGGGTTTGATTCCCGGCAGTTTTTCAGCTACGGTAAGCAGATTCCGGTCGATGTCGCCCCATGCTATATCCAGCGGGAGTGTTGCTATTTTAATCGAAGTGTCCACAGGCTTTTGTTGTTTGGTTAACGGTTATTTCATCCTTGCATTAATATTCCTTTCCAACGCGTATTGCAATATAGGCAGGGGTATTATGAGTCATTTTCGGTTGAAAATTTATTGGGATAGCGTCCGGTAAAAGGACGGTAGTATGATTTGATGGCGGCGATGTCGGCTTCCACATCGCCTGTGGGGATAAACGTATCCGTTACTTTGATTAATTTGCGTGCATAGTCAATAGCGCCTAAGGCAATGGGTACGTCGGCTTGATATGCGATTCTTAAAAAGCCGGTATGCCATTTGGCGGTTTTCTTTCGTGTCCCTTCCGGGGCAATTGCCACTGTCAGGTGTGATTCTGATTTGAATCGCGCAACCATGGATTCTACCAATGAGCTTTTTTTGTGCTTCCTTTCCACGGGAATACCTCCCAAGGCTTTAAAAATAGGGCCTAATGGGAAAATGAACCATGAAGATTTCATCATGAAACCTGCTTTACGGCCTACGGCATGTATGGCAAGTTCTCCGAGAATGAAATCCCAGTTTGATGTGTGCGGGGCTACACATATTATACATTTGGGATAGTCGGGAACCGTGAATTCCACAACCCAACCGGACATCCTCAATATCTCAGCCGAAAGGTTCATAATGATTTACTTATGTTTGAAAAACAGCTTTGTTGCTGTGGTATTGTTATGGCGATGTGTCAGAATTCTCGCCGATTTAGTCTATTTAGAGGCAGGGGATGATGCCGTAACAGTCCGGGGTTTATGCGAACTGTTATGACCCACCGTCATCATTTGATTTACTTACGTTTGTTAGCGTCTTTTGCTTCCTGTGGCAGGGCTGCATTCATTTCTTTTACTATCTCCTGAATGCGGGTGTTGAATTTTTCGCGATGTGCGGCAAACGCTTTTTTGAAATAAGCGGCACGGGCTTTTTTGTATTCATTGCGTGAAGAAAAGTCGCCGGGCACTTTGTCGAATGCGAATGATACATTTTTCAGTGCGTTTTCTTGCAGGAGTGCGAGCTTGCACACAATGTTACGCATTTCGTCTTTGTTGATGCCTTTTACATATTCTGCTGCAATGAGACACTCGGTGGCGATGTCGCCGCAAATATAGGAAATCTGTTTCTTAAGGTCGCGTTTGTTTGCCATAATGAAAATTTATTAATAGTTGGTTAGTGTATTTATGGTATAAGGGGATAACCCCTGTGGTGCACGTTGGCAATGCCGATTAATGTGTTAGGTTATCTGTTCCTGACCAATATGCGGTTTAACGCACCGGAAGTAGCCGGAATGCGTATTATTTTCGGGCGCTTGTCGGCAAGGATTGCAAGCTGGGGTGGAACCTGTGGCGTTATCCCTGTTACCTCCGTAACCGTTGTGCCGAATTTTGCCGGATGGGCGCTGCCTAATGCTATACCGATTTCGTCGTGTGCCACATGACGGTTGACCGCCCGCAGAGCGGTAGCCCCTTGCGGGTCGATAAGTACACCATAACGTTGGTATGTTTCCCTCATGGTTTCCGCTATTTCGGCATCATTATATGCGAATCCCTCTACATCCTTCCGAAGCATAGCAAGATTCCCGCTGTAAAGGTCGGTTATACGTGCTATGTTCGACGGGTTTCCCACATCCATTGCACGTGCCAGTGTGAGCAGGGCACGCTGAGGTGTGAATCCCCCGGTTTTCAAATATTCAACAAACACATCGTTGGCATTGTTGGCCGCAATAAACCGTTTTACAGGTAATCCCATCTTTTTTGCCATCAGCGCTGCTGCCAGGCTTCCGAGATTGCCGCAAGGAACCGATATGACTACTTCCGCATCGCCATCGTGCTGTTCCATAGCCCTTGCATAGGCATGGAAAAAATATATAATCGATGGTAACTCACGAGCCGGGTTTATTGAATTGCCGGCAGTGAGGATGCCTGATTTTGCATCATGCGTCATCAGTGCATCTTTGACCAGGTGCTGGCAATCGTCGAAAGTGCCGTCAACCTCCACCGCAGTCACATGCCGGAGGGTGGCAAACTGTGAAATCTGTTCTGTGGTGAGCTCATCTTTTGGATAAAGAACGAATACATTGGCAACCACCGTGCGCTGGAACGCATTTGCCACAGCACCGCCGCTGTCGCCGCTGGTTGCTAAAATGACGTTGCGTCGTCCGTTATTGCCGGGATCGAGTGCCGGAAGCAAACGTGCCATAAACCTGGCCCCTATATCCTTGAACGAAAGGGTAGGGCCATGGAATAGTTCGAGCACGTATTTGTTGTTGCCGATATGCCTTAGCGGTATATCGAAATTCAATGCCTCATCAACGATTTTTTTGATGACAGGCGAGGATAGCACATCGCCAAACAAGGTGTCGCACACAACGAATGCGATATCCTTCAGTTTCATTTCACGGATATTCATGAAGAATGCCTTGGGTAGGCGTGGTAGCTCGTCGGGCATATACAGCCCTCCGTCGGGGGCCAGCCCGTTGGCAATACCTTCCGCTAACGAAACTTTCGGCGATTTCCCGTTTGTACTGTGAAGAATCATATCCTTTGCTTGCTGCTTTCAGCAAAGTTACTAAATCTCCGTCAAACCGCAATCACTCCCGGATATGTTGTGCATCATCTATTCGTTCTATTCTATACGGCATGGACGCACCCCGACTTCCCATCATCAAGGCTGGAATCCTTCTGATAGGAACCATGTCCACATCCCTGTCATTTAGGGTTGGAACGCCTTTGGCTCAGGCATATACTGAGCCAAAGGCAACCGTATTTTTAGAATTCCGACGAAAAATGGAAGTTGATTTTTGGGAAATCTGCGCGGGCCATCTGGAGGACATAGTTGGAGTCGGCGAGGAAAACGTCGCGGCCATAGGTGTCAAGTGCCATGAACTGGTGTTTGCGTTTCTTAAAGGCTTCGAGGGCTTCGGTATCGTCGCTTTCAATCCAGCAGGCTTTGTAGAGTGAGATGGGTTCCCAACGGCATTGTGCGCCGTATTCGTGGAGAAGACGGTATTGTATGACCTCGAACTGGAGCTGGCCGACGGTGCCGATAATCTTGCGCCCGTTGAACTGGTTGACAAACAGCTGCGCCACACCTTCGTCCATAAGCTGCCTGATGCCTTTTTCAAGCTGTTTCGACTTCATAGGGTCGGTGTTCTCGATGTATTTGAACATTTCGGGTGAGAACGACGGTAGCCCTTTGAAATGGATTTCTTCGCCTGATGTGAGTGTATCGCCGATTTTGAAATTACCGGTGTCGGGAATACCGACAATATCGCCGGGATAAGCTTCGTCGACGATGCTCTTTTTTTGGGCCATGAACGCCGTGGGGGCAGCGAAGCGCATCATCTTCCCGCTTCGGATATGCTTATAGTTTACGTTACGTTCGAATTTGCCGGAGCATACTTTTACAAATGCGATGCATGACCGGTGGTTCGGATCCATGTTGGCATGGATTTTGAATACGAAACCTGAGAAGGCATCCTCCTCGGGTTTTATTTCGCGCTCTTCGGCGTTTACGGGTTTTGGTGCCGGGGCGATTTTTACGAAACAGTCGAGCAGCTCTTTGACACCGAATGTGTTTAATGCCGAGCCGAAAAACACGGGGGCGAGTTTTCCGGCGAGGTATTCGTTCTCGTCGAATTCGGGATATACGCCGTCGATGAGTTCCAAATCATCGCGTAGTTTACGTGCATCGGTTGCCCCTATGTTCTCATCAACCAGCGGGTCGTTGATGTCGGCTATTTCCACACGTTCGGTCACCTTTTGTTTGTCGGGCTTGAAAAGGTCGAGCGACTTTTCGTAGATGTTATAGACACCCTGGAATTTCGCACCGATATTGATTGGCCATGAAAGTGGGCGGACGGCGATTTTCAATTCGCTTTCGAGTTCGTCGAGGATATCGAATGGGTCGCGTCCCTCACGGTCGAGCTTGTTTACGAATATAATCACGGGGGTGTTGCGCATGCGACACACTTCCATGAGCTTGCGGGTCTGCATTTCCACACCTTTTGCAACGTCGACAACGATGATTACGGAATCGACCGCGGTAAGGGTGCGGTAAGTATCCTCGGCGAAATCCTGGTGACCCGGGGTGTCGAGGATGTTGATTTTGTAGTCCCCGTAATTGAATCCCATGACCGAGGTGGCCACCGATATGCCGCGTTGTTTTTCGATTTCCATCCAGTCGGAGGTTGCCGTTTTCTTTATTTTGTTGGATTTTACGGCTCCGGCGATATGGATTGCGCCACCGAATAGCAGCAGTTTTTCGGTAAGGGTGGTTTTACCGGCGTCTGGGTGTGATATGATGGCGAATGTGCGTCGCTTGCCAATCTCTTCGGTTAGTGTTGCCAAAGTTGTTTGAAGTTTGGGTTGTGATTATTCCGATATTGTTTGATGTGGGTTTGATTGTTGCGGTGGCAGGCCGTCCTGTCATTGCTCCAATTGCTGCATGCAGTACACCAGGCTTTCTTCCCAATGCGGGATTTCTATGCCGTAGGTGGCCTTGATGCGGGATTTGTCGAGTATGCTGTAGAAAGGCCGTTTTGCCAGGGTGGGGTAGTCCTCGGTCGGTATGGGCGTTACCTTTATGTTTTTCCCGGCAATGCGGAATATGGCTTTTGCAAAATCATACCAAGAGGCGGTTCCCTCGTTTGAAAAGTGATATATACCCGGAACCCATTGGTGGGATTTCAGGATGTTCATTATAGCCGTGGCAAGGTCGCGTGCATAAGTCGGGGTGCCGATTTGGTCGCTTACCACCTTTATCTCGTTGCGTGTGTCGGCCAGCCGCAGCATTGTTTTCACGAAATTGTTCCCGTAAGGGGAATAAAGCCATGCCGTGCGTATTATTATGGATTCAGGGGCTAATGCCAGCAGGGCGGTTTCCCCTTTTCTCTTGGTCGTGCCATATTGTGAAATCGGGTTTACCTTATCCGATTCCTTGTATGGCCGGTGGTTTGTCCCGTCAAATACATAGTCGGTGGAAATGTGTATGATTTTCGCCCCGCATATGTCGGCAGCCGCAGCAAGGTTTTTCACGGCGTCGGTGTTGATTCCGGCACATTGCATTTTCTCTTCCTCCGCACGGTCGACCGCGGTGTATGCCGCACAATTGACTATGTGGGTGATTTCATTGTTGATGACAAATGCCTCAACAGCCTTGGCATCGGTAAGGTCGAGTTCCGCTATATCCGTATAGACCGACATCCCGGGGAAATCGGTTTCAAGCAGAGGACGTAGTTCGCGACCAAGCTGACCGTTGGCGCCTGTGATTAATATTTTCATTATTAAATATTTGTCAAGAATATTTCCGTCACGTTGGCATGACATGCACAACCGTGCAAGTTTTGCAGGTGCAAAGTTAGCAATTTTTCAGGAAGTAGCCTTATCGTCGTGTTTGAACAGTTTGTCCTCTTCGTCAAGATGGAAATTGCGTGAAAGGGTGGATATGAATCGTGAAATCTGCGTGACAGCCTCTTTCGTTGTGTCGGAAAGTTCTTTTTGCTGGAGCCTTAGCATAAGCATGCCGTAAAGGGCGGTGAAGCATGTCTCGATTTCACCTACCTGATGGTCGGCAGCTTTGCCGCGCAGTTCGACGATATAGGGGAGCGTGCGATAGAATTCGGCGGTATATTCGGGGAATGCCGGGTCTTTCAACAATGCCTGGTGAAGTTGCACAAGCTGGTTCAGCACGTTATGGTTGATTTGTAGGTGGCCTGCTTCCGTGATTCCTTCCCGGCGCATCATATCGATAAGAGATTCATACCATTCCTCCATTTCATGCTTCTGGGCATCGTCGATTTGGAAATTGTCGATGATGTTCCGGCGTATTTTGGATATGTCAAAATCGTTGGCACGAATCATATCTTCAATCTGCCACATATATAATATATATTCGGCGATATTTTCCTTACGTTTTTTTGATGCTATAATCATAATTCAAATCAGTTAATTTAAGTGATGTTTGAAATTTTTCAGACAACCTCAAAGATTGTTCCTACTTCTCATCGGTAGCAGCTTCCAATGGCGTGTTAAAGTTACAAAATGATTTCCATTCCACGGCATCGGCATGTTTTGAATCAATCGGCGGCACAACACCTCGATAAGCGCATATGCATTAAATTTTATGCATATGGCGGCTGCGAAAGTGTATCGAAAAATAGTGACATTATGAGAGTAAAGTGCCTCTGAGAGGCTCACAAAGGGGTTGGCAAATATACCTTCAAAAAAACGGGCCGAAATTTACATTTTTTTTGCCAAAAATCATTTCATTTCAAAAAAGGTTGTTATATTTGCAAGTGAATAAGGATATGCTATGCTATTTTTATAGAAAAAACTAACTTTTACATACATCAAAAGAAACAATTAAAAACACTCCCTACGATGAAAGACTTGGTTGAAAAAATCGTCGCTCAGTTTGCCGAATTTGAAAAAGAGGCAAGAGCCAACGTTGAAAACGGAAACAAGGCCGCAGGCACCCGTGCCCGTAAGGCGTCTCTTGAACTTGAAAAACTCATGAAACAGTTCCGTAAAGATTCCATCGAGGCTTCGAAATAATCGAGCCTTGACCCCTGTAGGCTGGTTTCATCCGGGGATTATGCCCGTTGGGAAACCGCAATGGGAGCGCCCTGCCAATGGCATATGGGGCGCTCCCATTGGATTTGTATGTAAAAGTCCGTATATCGGGATTTGTCAGAGAGGATAATCCATTATGACAGCACCCTCGCCATCCGGGCGAATAAACGGCGGTGTGTATTACTGATAGCATTACCTATCAAAAAGGGGTTACATCTCGTTGTTACGGGGATTGTTGTTGAGTGCCGCTGTGCGTTCTTTGACAAGCCCCGGGGTTACTTTGTCGCCGTCGGCATTGTTGATTGCCGCTCCGGGATTTTCTTTAAGGCTGTTTTTTACAGCATCGGTGGCTTTTCCTGCGACTTCTTTAACCGTATCCCCGATTTCGCCAAGGGCACCTTTCAGTCCCCCGCTTTTGAATTTTTCGCTTACGTCGCCAATTGTTTCCTTGATGTCTATTTCACTGACAGTTTCTTTTACTTTGTCTCCGACGCGTCCGATAGTTTCCTTTATATGCAGGTTTTCCGTTACGCCTTTAAGCCCGTCGAGTGCGGATGATATCTTTTCGTTCATAACATTATTGTTTTATAATTTACACATGGGAAGCGTGGCTTCCATGTTTCTTAAACGAAAAGCGGGCTGAAAGGGTTCAATAAGCGCAGAAAGTGTTTCCCTTGATAAGTGAGCTGTTTCAGGATGTCCTTACTCCTCGGTTTCAAGCGGCAGTCTGCATAGTTGGTCGATATATTCGAGAAGTTCCGTCCGTCCTCGTTTGTCGACGGCCGATGTCCGGAAAATCGGTGGAAGCTCCTCCCATTGCTCCAGTAATTCCTCGCAATAGGCTGCTGTTGCATGTTTGGCTGCGTTTGAGCTGAGTTTGTCGAGCTTGGTGAATACGATAGCGAACGGCACTTCGTTTTCGCCAAGCCACTGCATGAATTCCATGTCGATTTTCTGAGGCTTGTGGCGTCCGTCAACCAGCAGGAACAGGCATGTCATCTGGGCGCGGTTGAGGATATATTCATGGATAATACGCATGATTTCCTTTCGCTCGTTCTTGCTGCGTTGGGCGTAACCATAGCCCGGTAGGTCGACCAAATACCATTCCTCGTTAATCAGGAAGTGATTTATCAGCAAGGTTTTCCCGGGTGTCGACGAGGTTTGTGCCAGGGCTTTATGCCCTGTCAGCATGTTGATAAGCGAGGATTTGCCCACATTGGAGCGGCCGATAAACGCGAATTCATGTCTAATCTCTTCCGGGCATTTCCTTACGTCGGTGTTGCTTATAATAAAGCGGGCGCTGTTTACAATCATAAAAGTCGGTAGTGATTTTGGGTCAAAATTAGCACTTTATAATCGAAAAAGCAAGCCGACTTGTAATTCGGCCGATTTTGCGGACGCCCTTTGGATGCCTTATGGTTTTGATGCACACGGAAAGTTTGCTAATTTTGCAGCATAATGCGTAATCCTGACCGACAGCCCACATTCCGTTTCAAGCAATTTGAAATTTCAAATTGCAGAAGCGCTATGAAGGTCGGAACCGACGGTGTGCTGCTCGGTGCTTGGGCTTTTGGAGGCATACCCCCTGAAAGAGAGGTGCGGGTGCTTGATGTGGGATGTGGTACAGGGGTAATTGCCCTAATGCTGGCTCAAAGGTTTCAATCGGCTATTATCACAGGCGTTGAAATCAATAGTGATGCAGCGGGGGAAGCTGCTTTGAATTTTTCAGCGTCATCATGGGGCGACAGGCTTTCTGTGACTTGTTCAGACTTCCTGGAATATGCTGTGATGGATGGCCTGCCCGGATTTTACGACCTTATAATCTCCAATCCGCCATTTTTTACCAACGGGGCATTGGCTCCTGATTTGTCAAGGCGTGCGGCCCGTCATGAGGGTTCGCTGGACTTAGCCTCTTTGATGGCTCGTGCATCGGTGTTGTTGAAGCCCGGTGGCAGGTTGGGTATGGTTCTCCCTGTTGAGCAACAATCGCGCATGGAATTGCAGGCCGCGTTGTCGGGCATGACGCTTGCACGCATTTGTTTCGTTAAAACCGTGGACAGGAAAGCCCCTCGGCGCATATTGTGTGAGCTTGTAAAAGGAACAACTGATATGTTGACGGTGGCTGGTGCCGGTTCGACAACCCCTCATATGCAGCCTGAGCATCTCACATTGCAGCTTTCTAACGGGGATTTTTCCGATGAATACCGAAAATTAGTATCACCATTTTATATAAAGCTATAAGCAACCAACGCATAATGGACAAAAATACATTCAACAGCCCCCGTGCTGTAACCGTGGCCAAGCCTGGAATGGCACTTATGCTGCTGTTTTCATTGTTTGCATTCTTTTTGATTCTGACCCCGATATTGACGGGTCTTATAGGGCGCTTTGACATAAAGGCTGACGCATTGTTGCGGATAGCTATGATTATCCAGGATGTCCTTGTGTTTATCCTTCCGGCTTTGTTTGCTGCGCTTTTGTCGACACGGTTGCCTGCACGTCTGCTGGCGGTAGAAACCAGGCCGCGTATGATTACCCTGTTGCTTTCGTTGGTGACATTGTTATGTTCGATTCCTGCAATGAATGTAATTATCGAGTGGAACCAGGCTATCACGTTTCCTGAATCCATGTCGGGTTTCGAGCAGATGATGCGTCAATTGGAGGATAACGCGAAAGCTGTTACCGACAGCCTGATGGCAGGTGCTACTGTGCCATCGCTGATTGTGTCGGTTTTGATTGTAGGGGTATTTGCCGGGTTCAGCGAGGAATTGTTTTTCCGGGGAGCTATGCAGCGTATCATGATGTCAACACGTTTGAACGTGCATGTAACTATATGGGTTGTAGCGGTGATTTTCAGTCTGTTCCACTTCCAGTTCTTCGGATTCATGCCGCGTTTGCTTCTCGGGGCTTATTTCGGCTATCTTCTTGTATGGAGCCGTTCGCTATGGGTTCCCGTATTGGTGCATGTGTTTAATAACTCCTTGGTGGTATTCTCTACATGGCATTCGGTTAACAATCCCGGTAACGGTGTGGATATTGACAATATCGGCACTGATTTATCATCGGCATCCGGGATATTGATGCTGCTTTTGAGCGTGGTGCTTACCGTGGCATGCCTTGTTGCCACACGAAGAAGTTGTAAGTCGTAAGTTGTAAGTTGGGGCAGGCCGGACTTTTCCGTTTGGCTCGCCTAGCTGAATTGCTTGCGGTGGAAGATGAAGTTCCTGCCGAGATATTTTTCCCGGACTACGGGATTTGCTGCAAGTTCTTCCGATGTGCCCTGGAACAGGATTTTACCTTCAAATAACAGGTAGGCACGGTCGGTGATACGGAGCGTTTCCTGCGCATTGTGGTCGGTTATGAGAATACCTATATTTTTGCTCTTAAGTTTATAGACGACTTCCTGGATGTCTTCAACGGCGATGGGGTCTACGCCTGCAAACGGTTCGTCGAGCATTATAAACTTGGGATTGATGGCGAGGCATCGGGCAATTTCTGTGCGTCGCCTCTCCCCGCCGGAAAGCTGGTCGCCAAGGTTCTTGCGCACCTTTTCCAAACGGAATTCCCTGATAAGGCTCTCTAGTTTGTCGCGTTGCTCTTCCTTCGACATGTCGGTCATTTCCAAAATAGAGCGTATGTTGTTTTCCACTGTCATTTTGCGGAAAACCGATGCTTCCTGGGCAAGATACCCTATGCCGTTCTGGGCGCGGCGGTAAACAGGGAATTTGGTTATATTTTTGTCGTTAAGGTAAATCTGCCCTTCATTCGGGGTTATAAGCCCGGTTGTCATGTAGAAGGTCGTTGTTTTGCCTGCACCGTTAGGTCCTAGCAGCCCTACGATTTCACCCTGCGTAACATCAATCGATACGTGGTTTACAACCGTGCGTTGACGGTATTTTTTTACAAGGTTCTCAGTGCGGAGCACCATTTTATCAGGGGTTCCGTTGACAACGGGGGTTTGTTCAACCACTATGTTTGCTTCGGCAATGACATCGGCTGATGACGGCAGGCGATTTGTGTCGGGCTTCTCCATATTGCAGCAGGGGTGTTGTTTGTTTTGCAGGGGCTGTCTCTAATGCCGCTTATCATTCGCGGTTACGGCGTAAACGTCCGTCGATATAGTCGGTTAACAGGCCGATTGCCACAGCATTCGTCCCCCCTTGCGGAATTATAAGGTCGGCAAATTGCTTGGTCGGTTCGATGTACATGCTGTGCATCGGTTTGAGCACGTCCTGGTAGCGGTCGATGACAATCTGCGGGGTTCGGCCGCGCTCTATGCAGTCGCGGGCAATTACGCGTATCAGGCGGTCGTCAGGGTCTGCGTCCACAAAGCATTTCACATCCATCATGCTTCTCATCACCGGGTCGGTAAGCACCAGGATGCCTTCCACGATGACAACGTCGCATGGCTCCACATGCACGGTTTCCTCCTGGCGTGTGCATGTCAGGTAGGAGTAGGTAGGCATTTCGATAGCCTTACCTTCCTTAAGTTCGCGAAGCTGCTGCACCAGCAGCGGCCATTCTATGGCATCAGGCTCGTCGAAATTAATCTTGCTGCGTTCCTGTGGCGGCACGTGCGATGAATCCTTGTAATAGGAATCCTGCGGGATAACGGCTACCTCACCTTTGGGAAAGGATGATATGATTTTGTTAACCACGGTGGTTTTGCCCGAGCCGGTGCCACCGGCGATTCCGATTATGAGCATATTGATGTAATTATATAGGGATTATTGGCTACGAAATTACTAAAATTCCCTCAACCATTTTGCATGCATATCCGTTTTTTACAAAAAATTTGTAACTTTGTCTGTCCTTCCTATCTGTCAGGAAAGGCCGTGACCGGCGGTGCTTTACAAGGAGGCATCGCAATGCTTAAAAATCTTCAGTACAACAATTAAAGCACCTTAGCAATGGTTATATCCAACTCGTTCAGGCAACTTGGCAAATACAGCCTGTTCCTGAAAAGGGCGTTTACAATACCCGATAAATGGGGGATTTCGTTTCGTCGCACGGTTATGGAAATCATAAACCTGGGCGTTGATTCCATCCCGCTCGTCATCATCATCTCGTTGTTTATCGGCGCGGTGATTACCATACAGATGCAGCTTAATGTCTCCTCCCCGTTGATTCCGGCTTATTCGGTCGGTCTTGCTACCCGCGATATCGTTTTGCTGGAATTTTCCAATTCGATTCTCTGCTTGATTCTGGCGGGGAAAGTAGGGTCGAACATCGCTTCGGAAATAGGCACGATGAGGGTTACGGAGCAGATTGACGCTCTTGACATTATGGGCGTTAATTCGGTCAATTACCTTGTATTGCCCAAGATAGTGGCATTCGTGGTGTTTATGCCAGTCCTGGTTGTGTTCTGCATCGGCACCTCGTTTGTGGGCGGGTGGCTTGTGGCCATGTTTACCGATTTGATAAGCGTATCCAAATATGTCTATGGCATGCAGGCTTTCTTCCAGGAATGGTATGTGTGGTACGGGCTGATTAAATCGTTGTTTTTCGCGTTTATAATCTCGTCAGTGGCTTCATTCTTCGGTTATTATGTGAAGGGTGGGGCGCTTGAGGTGGGAAAGGCCAGCACGAACGCTGTTGTTTCGAGCAGCATCCTTATCCTGTTATTTGATGTCGTTTTAACAAAACTCCTGCTGCAATGATTGAAGTAAAGAACGTGACAAAGTCGTTCGACGGGAAAACAATCCTTCACGACGTCAGCGCAAAATTCTATACGGGTAAGACCAACCTTATAATCGGTCAGAGTGGTTCGGGTAAAACCGTACTCATGAAATCCATCGTGGGGTTGGTGCGTCCTGAAATAGGGGAGGTGCTTTATGACGGGCGCGATTTCCTGAAAATGACCGACGGGCAGATTAAGGATTTGCGTCAGGAAATCGGTATGCTTTTCCAAGGGTCGGCACTTTTTGATTCCGAGACGGTGCTTGGCAACGTTATGTTCCCTCTTGTAATGTTCTCGAAAATGGGTAAGGGGGAGATGCTTGACCGTGCTCGGTTCTGTCTCGAACGTGTGAATTTGGAAAGTGCCGAAAATAAATACCCTTCGGAGATATCAGGGGGCATGCAGAAACGTGTCGCTATAGCACGCGCCATTGCGTTGAACCCAAAATATCTGTTCTGCGACGAGCCTAATTCGGGGCTTGACCCTAAGACGTCGATACTTATTGACGAACTGCTCCACGATATTACCCACGAGTATAACATCACCACGATTATCAATACGCACGACATGAACTCCGTGCTTGGCATAGGCGAGAACATCGTGTTTATCAATAAGGGTCATCGTGGCTGGGTGGGGGATAAGCAGAGAATCTTCAAAACATCAAACGAGGCTTTGAATGATTTTGTGTTTGCCACCCGTCTGTTTCAGGAAGTCAAGGACTATATTGTCACACATGGTCAGGATGCGCCGCCGGAGTAGCAGTCTTATCTGCCGTTATCCAGACGCGTTCCTGTCACCCTGTCGATAGGGGGATTTTTGCTATTGTTTTAGGACTAAAAAGGCATTGGTATGATTGGTGAAAAAGATATAGCGAGGGAAGGGGGGATTGAGCCGACGGCGGCCGATATTGTTGCCGATAACCTTCGACACAATTTGTTGAAGCCTGATGAAATGTGCCGAATCAAGGGGCTATATCGCGACCTGTTACGCAATTCAAGGGAAGTCGCTTCCGGCAACGATATCAGGCAACTGCGCCAACTGCTTGAATCCGGCGCAGGGAAAGGTTTTTTCCACCGTGATAAGTTCGGCAATTCGATGTGTGTGCGCAGCCTCGAGACGGCAAAAGCGTTATGTAGCCGCATCAGTCCCGACCGCAACATGGTCATTGCCGTGTTGCTTTATCCTTTGTGCCTTTCGGAATTTATCGGCAAAGAATCTGTTGAAAGCGGATGGGGGGAAGATGTTGCCAAAATGGTCAGGGGGTTGCTCAACGTATCGTCGCTCTACAAACGCGGGGCTGCCGTGGAATCGGAGAATTTCCGCCGCCTCCTGATGGCATTTGCCGAAGACATACGCGTAATCATCATCATGATTGTGGATCGTCTGACATTGATGAAGATAATAAATCATCATCCTAATGAAAAACTGGTTCACGATGTGGCTTATGAAGCCAACTATCTATATGCCTCGCTTGCGCACCGCCTGGGGTTGTATGCCATAAAGTCGGAATTGGAGGATATGTCGCTTAAATATACCGACAGGGCCACCTATACCTCCATAGCGCGTCAGCTTAACGAACGCAAAAATGCCCGTGATGCCTATATAGCCGCATTTATCGACCCTATAAAGGAAAAACTTGCCGGATTGGGGCTGAAGTTTGATATAAAAGGTCGCACGAAGTCGATTTTCTCCATCTGGAACAAGATGAAGAAGCAGAAAAACGACATCGACCATATTTATGACCTGTTTGCTATCCGCATCATAATCGACACCCCGCCTGAAAAGGAGAAGAACGATTGCTGGTTGGCCTATTCGGTAGTCACCGATATGTACCAGCCCAACCCTTTGCGGATGAAGGACTGGATTTCAATCCCCAAATCAAACGGATATGAGTCGTTGCATATAACCGTTGCAGGCCCCCAGGGGAAATGGGTGGAGGTGCAGATTCGCACCCGGCGCATGGATCTTGTGGCCGAAAAGGGGCTGGCCGCACACTGGCGTTACAAGGGCATCAAAAGCGAGAGCAATCTCGATACATGGATGAACAATGTGCGCGATATTCTTGAAACCGCCGATTCCGGCCCAATGGAACTGATGCGTAATTTCAAGATGGACATCTATGACAAGGAGGTATTCGTGTTTACCCCGAAAGGAGATTTATACCGATTGCCTGCGGGTGCCACATTGTTGGATTTTGCATTCAATATCCATTCGAAACTTGGATGTATGTGCGTGGGGGGACGTGTGAACGGCAAGAACGAGAAGCTCACATATAAGTTGCGCAGCGGTGACACGGTTGAGGTTCAGACTTCGTCCACACAGGCACCGAAACAGGATTGGCTTAATATCGTAGTAACGTCGAAAGCACGCACAAAGATACGTCAGACTTTGAAGGAGCGTGAGAACCGTGCGGCCGACCTTGGCCGTGAAATGTTGCAACGACGCTTCAAGAACAGGAAAATCGACCTGGATGAGGCAGTGTTAAGCCGCTTGATAAAGAAGATGGGCTATAAAACCATCACCGACTTTTTCAGTGACATTGCCGACGAATGCCTTGATGTGAACCTGGTCAGTGAACGTTATCTGACCTTTGAAGCCACGCAACATGAGGGTCATACACGTGTGTCGGCCGAGGAGTTCAGCCTCCAGACCGCTACCGAAAATGCTGATTCAGCCCGAGAGGGGGGAGGCGGCGACGTGCTTGTGATAGGTAACGACATAAAGGGGATGAACTACAGGTTCGCCAAATGCTGTAGCCCGATATATGGTGATGACGTTTTCGGCTTCATATCAGCCGAAGGTGTGATAAAAATCCATCGTACCGACTGCCCTAATGCCCGTAATATACGTGAACGTTACCCCTACCGTATGATTACCACAAGGTGGTCGGGCAAAATCGGTAACCAGTTTGCAGCCACCCTGCGGGTGGTGGGGCGTGACGACATCGGCATAGTGACCAACATCACATCCATAATATCGAGAGAGAAAAATGCCACACTTCGAAACATTTCCATTGATTCAAACGACGGCCTTTTCCAGGGGCATCTTACAATCGGTGTAAGCGATACCCATGCGCTTTCAACGCTTATCAAAAAAATCCAGACGGTTAAAGGTGTCAAGGAAGTGCAGCGTGCAAACTGATGCGGACGCCACATTGGCGGCTACCTTTAACCGACATCCTACATGCCATAATAATCAACAACTTCACAACACCCATAAACAATGATGAAAAGATTTTTGATTCCGGTTGCCGCGCTGTGCCTCCTGGCATCATGCGGCGGGACAAATGAAAATCCTGATGCGCGTCGGCTGTTTGATGATGCCGATGCGGCCTTCAGGTCAGGGGATTATACTGAATCCACAATACTCTTGGATTCACTTCAGAAAGGTTTCCCCGAAGAGATTGCCATACAAAGGGAGGCACTGGCACTTCGTCCTAAAGTGATAGAGCAGTTGGCTTTGCTCAAAATCGCGTCTGTCGACTCCATGACCCAGGTCGACAAATCAATGATGGAACAGCTCAAGCCTATGCTTAAATGGGTGAAGACTCCCGGTATGATTGAAGGTTACTGGACTTATGCCAAATCATATAACCCAAATTTCATGAACACAACGGGAGTAGAAGCCCGTGTGTCGGAGATAGGGCAGTTTTACGTTGTTTCTTCCGCCAATCCGTCATCGTTAAAGCACACGTCTGTCACCCTTACCATTGATGGGCAAAGTGCAACCACGCCCGTTGTGCCATATGACGGGGAAAGCAACTATCGCATAGGCGGGGGTGAAGTCATCACATTCTCTCCAGAACAGAGCGATACCATCGGGGCGTTTGCAGCACGTATCCTTTCGTCAACGTCGCCTAAGAAAATGGGTATCACTTTCAACGGTGAAAAGGGCAAGAAAACCATCACATTGACAGAGGCTCAGGCGCGAGCCATCGAGATGGCATATCTTTATTCAAACGCAGTGATTCGTGCCCGTGACAACGAGGTGGAGCGCCAGCGCCTTGAACGCACCATCGAGATTGCCAAACGCCAGGCAGCATCCGCTACAGCCGGTTCGGAATGATTCTTGATGTTGTAAGGTAAGCTGTAAAAAGAATTTATAGTAAAAACGGGTAGAAGCTTTAAACTTCTACCCGTTTTCCCATTTAGTGGTTACTGGTTAAGGAATAAGTTTTATAACGTTAATCCTCGGCGTGCTTTTCGGCGTATTCTTTGAGGAGTTTTTCCTGTACGTCGCCGGGAACGAGTTCATAGGAGGCGAACTTCATGGTGAACGAAGAGCGGCCGCCGGTTATGGAGCTTAGTGCGGTTGAGTAGGATGACATTTCCTTTAAAGGCACTTTTGCCTGTATTTTTTCAAAACCGCTGTCGGAATGCATACCCATGATGATGGCGCGGCGTCCCTGGAGGTCGCTCATCACATCGCCCATCACATCAGAAGGCACCATTACTTCTACATCATATACCGGCTCGAGAACTTTAGGATTGGCATTGCGGAACGCTTCTGAGAATGCATTGCGGGCAGCGAGACGGAACGATATTTCATTTGAATCGACCGGGTGCATTTTACCGTCGTAGATGCATACACGCACATCGCGGGCATATGAGCCGGTGAGGGGGCCTTGCTCCATGCGGTCCATCAGACCTTTCACGATTGCAGGGATGAAGCGTGCATCGATAGCTCCGCCCACGATGCAGTTGTGCACCACGAGTTTGCCGCCCCATTGCATCGGGATTTCCTGGGTGTCGCGAACGCTCATCTTATATTCCTGGTTCCCGAATTTGTAGGTGTCGGGCAGGGGTGCATCTTCCGAGTAAGGTTCAATAATCAGATGTACTTCGCCGAACTGGCCTGCTCCACCTGATTGCTTTTTATGACGGTAGTCGGCACGGGCGGCTTTTGTAATTGTTTCGCGATATGGGATTTTCGGTTCTTCGAACACGATGGGGAGTTTGTCGTTGTTTTCCACGCGCCACTTGAGTGTGCGGAGGTGGAATTCGCCCTGGCCTGAAAGGATTGTCTGTTTTAGCTCCTTGCTCTGCACCACTTCCCAAGTGGGGTCTTCTTCGTGCATGCGGGTAAGGATTACCGACAGTTTTTCGGCATCGCTTTCGGTGACGGGGCGTATTGCCCTGGAATATTTCGGTGCCGGGTATTTGATGAAATCGAAGGCGATTTCGCAGCCCTTTTCGTTAAGTGTGTTGCCGGTGCGCACATCTTTCAGTTTAACGGAGGCGCCTATGTCGCCTGCGCAAAGTTTGTCGACAGGTGTCTTAATCTGGCCGCACACACAGTAAATCTGTGCGAGACGCTCTTTGCCGCCACGGGTTATGTTGTCGAGGTCGGCACCGGCATTCAGGGTGCCTGACATCACTTTGAAATATTGGACTTCGCCGATATGGGGTTCGACTGTAGTTTTGAACATATATATGCTCAGCGGGCCGTTGCTGTCGGGTCGCACTTCATCTCCGGCAGTGTCGACTGGTGCCGGCATGTCGTTTACGAACGGCACCACGTTTCCTAGGAATTCCATCATGCGGCGAACACCCATATCCTTAAGCGCGCTTACGCAGAACACCGGGAAAATCGAACGGTCAACAAGCCCTTTGCGTATGCCTTCGCGCATCTCATCCTCAGAAAGATGGCCTTGCTCGAAGAATTTTTCCATAAGGGTCTCGTCGTTTTCAGCCGCAGCTTCCACGAGGGCTTGGTGCAGTTCCTGTGCACGCTCCAATTCTTCGGCGGGAATCTCCTCGATTGTGGGTACGCCGCCTTCGGGTCCCCAGGAGTATTTCTTCATCAGCAGCACATCGATCATGGCATTGAACGTGGGGCCGCATGACAATGGGTATTGGATGGGGACGATTTTCTTACCGAAAATCTCGCGCATCTGTTCAAGGGTGTTGTCGTAATCGGCTTTTTCACCATCGAGCTGGTTTATGGCAAATATTACGGGTTTGTTCAGTGAGGCGGTGGTGCGGAAAATATTCTGTGTGCCGACCTCTACGCCGTATTGTGCGTCGACAAGTATTACGCCGGTATCTGTTACGTTAAGCGCCGTAACTGCATTTCCTACAAAGTCGTCAGCCCCGGGGCAGTCGATAACATTGATTTTCTTATTGAGGAACTCAGCATAAAAAACCGTGGAAAAAACCGAGTATCCATACTCCTTTTCCACAGGGAAATAGTCGGATACGGTGTTTTTAGCCTCTACCGAACCGCGACGTTTTATAACTCCACACTCGAAAAGCATAGCTTCAGCGAGTGTGGTTTTTCCCGAGCCTTTGCTGCCGAGCAAAGAGATGTTTTTGATTTCGTTAGTTTGGTAAATCTTCATGTTATTAGAGATTTAGTAAGTTTTTTATGATAGTGGTGCGAAAGCCTACTGTTGGGTTCCGCCATTTTGTGAGTGTTGGCAAAATTCACAAAGGAGACCTTTCGGAGCGCAAATTAGCAATTATTCCCGTAACTACAATAATATTTTTTATGTTACGTAACATAGTTGCTTAAACAGTTTGTTTTTATGAGGGTGCATCCCGATTGAATACGGCATGGTTCGGCCGCCCTTACCGACATAGTGGTTACGGGTTGGCGTTAGCGGAATTTTTCGTACCTTTGCACTCTTGAAAATCCAATCAGTAGCATAGCCGCTTATGGACGAAAATTGCCAGATAGTATCCTTCGGCAGGTTTGAACTGAACCCGTCGGAGAATCAATCCGAACCGGTGTGGGGCGACCTGCCGGTGATAGCCACCCGCAACCTTGTGTTATTCCCTCATGTGACGATTCCTATCGCCCTTATACGCAATAATGCCCGTAAGGTCGCGAAGTATGCCGCAGATAATCATATATCGATAGGGATATGCTGCCAGCTTGACCCGGCAGACGAGCATCCGGATAGTGTGAAAAAAGTGTTTTCACACGGCGTGATAGCTGACGTAATCCAGGTTATAGACCTTCCCGGCGGGGCGCAGACAGCCTTGGTGCGTGCACGCGACAAATTCAAGATTCTCGGGGAGGCTCCCGGGAACACCATACCCGAATCGGATCTTAATGTGACGGCCAAACCTGTGGCCGACCGCCTTTCGTCAAGCCCTGATAAGGAGTTCGACGTGCTTATAAAAAGCATACGCGAGGCATGTGCGTCGGTTGTGGGCAATTCCGAAGGAGGACAAGGGCTTCTGATGACAATCGAGCATATGGATGAGGCTGCGGAATTGGTAAATACCATAGCCACCAACCTGCCGCTGGACCCTCGTGACAAAATGAAGATGCTTGCTATCAATTTAGTGAAGCAACGCGCTTTCAAATTGTTCCAGTCCATGCAGGCTCTGCTCGACAGCGTTGAGATTGCAAACAACATAAAGGAGCGTGCACGCGAGGAGATGAACCAGCAAAGCCGCAATGCTTTCCTGCAACAGCAGATGAACGCAATCCGGGAGGAACTTTATGGCGAAGAAGGGGAGGAGGTGGAGAAACTACGTAGAAAGGCATCACAGCTCAATCTCCCGGAAAATGCGGCCAAAACCGTTGACAAGGAAATTGACAAGCTGGCCCGCCTGAATCCTTCAATTCCGGATTACTCAACACTGCTCTCTTATCTTGAGACCGTGCTTGACCTCCCATGGAACGTAACCACCCCGCTTAACGAAGATTTCGCAGTGGCGGAAGAGGTGCTTAACAACGACCATTACGGGTTGGAGAAGGTGAAAGACCGCATCCTGGAGCAGCTGGCCGTTTTGATGAATAATCCGAACGGGAAGGCGCCTATTTTATGCCTTGTCGGCGCTCCCGGCGTAGGTAAAACCTCGCTAGGGCAGTCGGTTGCGCGGGCATTAGGCCGGAATTACCAGAGGGTGTCGCTCGGAGGGCTCCATGACGAGGCTGAAATCCGTGGGCACAGACGTACATATATCGGAGCCATGCCGGGACGTATCATAGAGTCGCTACGGCGAGCCAAATCCTCAAACCCGGTTATCCTCCTTGACGAGGTGGATAAGATCGGTTCGGATTTCAAAGGTGATCCGTCGGCCGCGTTGCTCGAGGTGCTCGACCCTGAGCAGAACTGCCATTTCCACGATAATTATATCGACGTTGATTTCGACCTGTCGAACGTGTTGTTCATTGCCACTGCGAACACATTGTCGACATTGTCGCAGCCGCTTTTGGACCGCATGGAGATTATTGAGATTTCCGGCTACCTTGTGGAGGAGAAGATGGAGATTGCCCGCAGGCACCTGTTGCCGCGCGTTCTGAAGCAGCATAACATGGATGTGGATGATGTCAGCATTTCAGACGACGCATTGAAAGGTATAATCGAACAATACACCTCAGAGAGCGGTGTGCGTCAGCTTGACAAAGCGTTGTCTGCCGTAGTCAGGAAAACCGTGTTGCGAAAGATGCGTAAAAAGGATTATCCTCATGAGATTATGCCGGAACACCTGCATGACTATCTCGGGCTGCCGCGTCATAACTCCGACCATTACGAGGGGAATGATTTCGCCGGGGTGGTGACCGGGCTTGCCTGGACTGCCGTTGGCGGGGAAATCCTGTTTATTGAATCTTCCTTGTCAAAAGGGAAGGGTGAAAAGCTCACGTTGACGGGTAATCTAGGTGATGTGATGAAGGAATCGGCTGTGATTGCATTGCAATATGTCAAAGCCCATGCTGATGAACTTTCGATTGACCCGGAACTGTTCGACACCTATAACCTTCATATACATGTGCCTGAGGGGGCAATCCCTAAGGACGGCCCTTCGGCGGGTATCACGATGGCTACCTCGATTGTGTCGGCATTCACACGGAAGAAAGTGCGCGAACGGCTTGCCATGACCGGGGAGATAACACTCCGAGGGAAGGTGCTGCCTGTTGGCGGGATAAAGGAAAAAATCCTGGCTGCAAAACGTGCGGGTATATCCGACATCATACTTTCCGACGAGAACCGACGCGATGTGGAGGATATAAATGAGCGTTATCTGGCCGGATTGAATTTTCATTATGTGTCGACAGTGCTCGACGTAATGAAAACCGCGATTACAGACGTTGCCGTTTAACCCCATATATCCATAGAAAAGGAAAATAACATTATATGGCTGAAAACTCCCTGCTATCACGCCTTGACGGTATCGACGCACGCTTTGAGGAGGTGTCGACCCTGATTACCGATCCGTCGGTGATAGCCGATATGAAAAGATATGTGCGGTTGAACAAGGAATATAAAGACCTTGAACGTCTCACTTCGGCTACCAACCGTTACCGGGCGCTGCTTGCGAATATCGCAGAAGCAAAAGAACTGCTGGAATCGGAGACTGATTCCGAGATGCGCGAAATGGCTCACGAACAGTTGGACGAGGCAAATGACACTTTGCCGCAACTTGAAGAGGAAATCAAGTTGCTTTTGATTCCTGCCGACCCCGAGGATGCTAAGAACGCAATAGTGGAAATCCGTGGCGGCACAGGTGGCGATGAAGCCGCTTTGTTTGCGGGCGACCTGTTCAAAATGTATTCACGTTATTGCGAATCAAAGGGCTGGCAGGTTGCTGTGACGAGTTTCAACGAGGGGACGGCAGGCGGATTCAAGGAAATCGTGTTTGCTGTAACGGGCGACAATGTTTACGGAACGTTGAAATATGAGAGCGGTGTGCACCGGGTGCAACGTGTACCTGCAACTGAGACCCAGGGGCGTGTGCACACTTCGGCAGCCACGGTTGCCGTTCTGCCAGAGGCCGAAGCATTCGATGTGGAAATCAACGAAGGCGAAATCAAGTGGGAAACCTTCCGAAGCGGCGGAGCCGGTGGTCAGAATGTCAACAAGGTGGAGTCGGGCGTGCGCCTTCGCTATATGTGGCGTAATCCAAACACAGGTGTTACCGACGAGATATTAATCGAATGTACCGAGACACGCGACCAGCCTAAAAACAAGGAGCGTGCGCTTAGCCGTTTACGCACGTTTATTTACGATAAAGAGCATCAGAAATATGTGGATGACATCGCCTCGCGGCGCAAAACACTGGTCTCGACCGGTGACCGTTCGGCAAAAATCCGCACATATAACTTCCCGCAGGGTCGTATAACCGATCATCGCATCAATTATACAATATATAACCTCCAGGCATTTATCGACGGGGATATACAGGACTGCATCGACCATCTGATTATCGCCGAAAATGCCGAAAAGCTCAAAGCCTCGGAACTATAAATACCCAGATATAGCTTATAACGACTAACCATATAACACATCTCCCCATTATGACCCGTAAAGAACTTATAGAAAACATTGCCCGTAAGCGTTCGTTTTTGTGTGTCGGTCTTGATAGCGACCCTTTGAAGCTTCCGAAACATCTTCTTGAAAAATGCGAATCACCGGCGCAGGCAATGCTTGAATTCAATAAAGCCATTATTGATGCGGTTGCTCCTTATTGCGTGGCGTTCAAACCGAATACTGCCTTTTATGAGGCTCTTGGAGCAGAGGGGTGGAACGTGCTTGACCAGACCGTTGACTATATCCGCAAGAACCATCCCGACCAATTTATTATAGCTGATGCCAAACGCGGTGACATAGGAAACACTTCGGCATTGTATGCCAGGGCGTTTTTCGACAATATGGGTGTTGATGCCCTTACGGTAGCGCCATATATGGGTTCCGACAGCGTGAAGCCATTCCTCGGTCATGATGGCAAGTGGGTGATTCTGCTTGCCTTGACATCTAATCCCGGATCACATGATTTCCAGTTTTTGGAAACCGGTGCCGGGCAAAGGCTGTTTGAAGAAGTCCTTGCCAAAGCCGGGACATGGTGTGGACAGGATGAGATGATGTTTGTAGTAGGGGCTACCCAAGGGAGTATGTTTGCCGATATACGGCGTGTGGCACCCGGGCATTTCCTGCTGGTTCCTGGCGTGGGTGCCCAGGGTGGAGACCTGGCCACCGTATGCCGTTACGGCATGACACCTGAATGCGGATTGCTGGTTAATTCGTCGCGTGGCATAATATTTGCTTCCGGAGGCGAGGACTATGCGGATGCGGCAGGGGATGCTGCAAAAAAACTTGCAGAAGAAATGGGTGGTATGCTTAACACATATAGCAAAATTTAACGCTCCGTTTAAGGATGTTTCACTGAAAAAGCGGTATTTTTGCCTAACCAAACCATGAATGTGCCGGTTGTAGATAACGGGGCTTATAACCCTAGCCGATGCAACTCATTAGATGGTTGATAAAATATCAAGGAACTCATTTATAAGTAAAAAAAATATCATGACAATCGACAACTACAATTTCGCAGGCAAGAAAGCCATTGTGCGTGTTGACTTCAATGTGCCCCTCGATGAGAACGGCCACATAACCGATGATACCCGTATCCGTGGCGCCCTTCCCACTCTCAAAAAAATCCTTGAAGATGGCGGTAGCCTTATCATCATGTCGCATATGGGCAAACCCAAGGGTAAGGTCAATCCCAAATTCTCTCTTGCCCAGATTAAAGACGACGTAGCGAAGGCGTTAGGCCGTGATGTTATATTCGCCCCTGATTGTGCCGATGCTTCGGAAGCCGCTGCCAACCTCAAGCCCGGCGAAGTGCTCCTGCTCGAAAACCTCCGTTTCTATCCTGAAGAGGAAGGTAAGCCCGTAGGTATCGAAAAAGCCGACCCTGCATATGATGACGCCAAGAAGGAAATGAAGGCCCGTCAGAAGGAATTTTCCAAGAAACTCGCTTCATATGCCGATGTATATGTGAACGACGCATTTGGTACAGCCCACCGCAAACACGCGTCTACCGCAGTTATCGCCGATTATTTCAACGCCGAAGACAAAATGCTCGGTTACCTGATGGAAAAGGAAGTGACAGCTGTTGACAAAATCCTTAGCGACATCAAACGTCCTTTCACCGCAATCATGGGCGGCTCGAAAGTGTCGACCAAAATCGGCATCATCGAAAACCTTATGGATAAGGTTGACAACCTTATCCTTTGCGGTGGTATGACCTATACTTTTGCCAAAGCTATGGGCGGGCATATCGGTGTCTCCATTTGCGAAGACGACAAGCTCGACCTTGCCCGCGACATCATGCAGAAGGCTAAGGATAAAGGAGTAAACCTTGTTCTCGGCACGGATTGCGTTGCAGGCGACAGCTTCTCGAACGATGCCAATACCCAGGTTGTGTCGGTTATGGAAGTTCCCGAAGGCTGGGAAGGTATGGATGCCGGTCCTGAAACCCGCAAGGCATTTGCCGATGTTATCCGCAATGCAAAGACCATTCTTTGGAACGGCCCTGCAGGTGTGTTCGAATTTGACAACTTCACTGCCGGTTCACGTGCTATTGCCGAAGCTATTGTTGAGGCTACCAACAATGGTGCATTCTCCCTGGTAGGTGGTGGCGACTCTGTTGCATGTGTCAACAAGTTCGGACTTGCCGATGAGGTTTCGTATGTATCTACCGGTGGCGGCGCGTTGCTCGAAGCTATCGAAGGTAAAATCCTCCCCGGCATCGCAGCTATCCGCGGAGAAAAATAATAAAATAAAGTTACAGAATCCTGTGCCTGCGGCCTGCGTCGCGGCATAATTCCGATATAACAGGAAAAGCGGGATTTGGCCGATATTTGGTCAAACCTCGCTTTTTCCCTATTTTTGTGTATGATGAAAGATTTCCAGGCTTCCCCTGTAGTTGTTACAGATGGGTTTTGGCGGTTTGTCGAGACGCATCAACATGAGGATGTGATGAAACTCCGGCTTAAATTTCACCGCAACAATGAGGCGTGGGTGGAGAATGCAATAAACCATATCGAATGTCTGAAAAAGTGTGGTAAAAAGTTTGGCAGTCTGCAACCACGGCTGATGCAGTCGCCTTTATCGGTGGAGCAGGCCACTTCTGAGCGTGTGGCGCTTTTGCACGGGGAAATTGCCAAGCAGATTGTAGGAGATGCGAAATGCATCCTGGATATGACCTGCGGAATGGGCATAGACTTGAGAGCCATTGCCACATCTCTGAATTGCAGTGCTGTAGGGATTGAAATGAATCCCACTCTTGCCTCGGTAACTGGATATAATTTCGGGGATATTGAAGCTGTGGAGATTCTGAGCTGTGATTCGGTAGGGTGGTTGGAGAGGTACTCCGGCAATAAGTTCGACCTGGTGTTCATTGATCCCGCACGACGCGGTGATGCCGGTCAAAGGGTTTTCAATATCCATCATTGCCAGCCCGATATTTCCGAACTGCTGCCGCTACTGTCGCTTAAAGCCAGGTTTGCAATGGTTAAGCTTTCCCCCATGTTGGATGTGACTCAAACATTGCGTGATCTTCCCTTTTCTGCCGAATTGCATGTGATTGATGATGGGGGAGAGTGTCGAGAACTGCTGGCTGTGCTTGATTTTGAAAGGGATTGCCACATGGAGGCAGCCATAGTAGTCCATTCCGCACATATGGAATTGGCATTTACCTATAGTGATAACCAGGAGTGTGAATGCCGTTTCGGCACGGGGCTGCCCGGGCAATGGTTGTTTGAACCCTCACCGGCTGCAATGAAATCCAAGCCTTTCGGTGTTCTTTGTTCACGATACGGGCTTGTCAAATTCCATCCTAACACACATCTGTTTGTCGGGGATGCCCCTGTGGAAGGGTTGCCGGGCAGGTGGTATGAAATTGAGGAAGTGGCAGAGTTCTCGTCATCTGCCATAAAATCGATTAGCAAAAGGGGGATGTCGGCAGATGTCGCTGTCAGGAATTTCCCGCTTAAAGCCGAAGAGTTTCAGAAACGCTTGAAAATAAAACCTGGTGGTTTACGACGTATAATAGGTGCCACGATTTCTGCATCTGATAGCACGGAAAAACGGATGATTTTTATTCTTAAGAAGCCATCGCACTCCAACTGAACGGTATGTTGCCTGTTTGGGAATCGAATAAGTACGCCCCCTGTCTTTGCCGGTTATTTCTGAAACATACGGGCCATGTCGCGTTTATCGTCACGTTCCTTTATTGATTGGCGCTTATCGTACTCTTTCTTACCTCGGCCAAGCCCGATTACAAGTTTTGCATATCCACGGTCGCTTATGAAAAGCCTCAAAGGCACAATTGTGAATCCTGATTCCTTGCCGTCTTTTTCCAGCCGGGCGATTTCTTTGCGGTTCAGCAATAGTTTTCTGTCGCGACGCTCGGTGTGGTTATTGTACGTGCCGTAAAAATATTCGGCGATATACATGTTCTTAACCCATACTTCGCCATTATTCACATAACAGAATGTATCAACAAGGGATGCTTTCCCTTGGCGTATGGATTTGATTTCCGTGCCGGTAAGCACTATCCCGGCTGTAAATGTGTCGGAGATGGCATAGTCGAATGTGGCACGACGGTTTTTTATATTTACTTCCTTGAATTTCATTTTCATAAGTAAGTCGTAAAAATTATTTTATAATCCGGCAGCAGGATTTTCGAGTTATTGTTGCCTGATGAAGCAGGAGTGTGGCTCGCTACACAACTGATTAAAATATGGAAAAGTGCCGGAATGGTCCCGGCTGGGATGTAAAGTTGCGAAAGCAATCATAAACGTAATAATTTATATGATTTATTGAATCATATAAGGGCATTGAGAAGAAATGAAATCAGATAGGCCGAACCAAGAATCGACACTGTGGCCATAATCATAAACAGCCCTAGGTCGCGCTCTTCAACGCCTACATATTTCCATCCTTTCCATATAATGAAAACAACATATAGCGGGAGGAATTCGATTAAGGCGATGCGGACTTTGACAACATTCGACAAAAGCGTTATCAGCCCTAGAAAAGTGAGGCAGTACATTATCATCATCATCGACCGTCCACGCGAATATTTTGCGGTATCGTCCTTTTGTCCGATAAGCCGTGGCATATAGACCTGGAATGCATATCGTGCTGACTGGGTTGCAAGAAACAATGACACAAACGTGATTATTGCCATCTGGAGCGCCCCTAAAAAGCCGGGGCCTCCATCGTAAATCATCTTTATAAACGATGAGCATGCACACACTGCTATGCATGGCATGAACCCGAAGCGGAACTGCCTTGCCGCCTCATGTTCTACCCATTCACATTCCTCTTTGCTGAACGACGCACCATCCCTACCGCCGGATTCGTCGAGCCGACGGTTACGATGGGAAAGGAATCCGTGTTTCCCTTCCATTTCCAGATCTTCCCACCCGCGAGAGGGCGCAAATATTATTTGTATGAGGTTTTTAAGATAGTTAATCACCTGCGTAACTCTAATGAAATGGTAAAATTGCTTTAGCTTGCAAAAATTATCAGGCAACAAAGTTACGAATTTCGCAGCTTATTTACACAGATTTATCCCTTATTAGGTATGCATAATGCAATTAACAATCTGTAGGGTGTTCGGCTGGCAAAGACAAAATCTCATGCGCCAGCCCTGTGTGGGTGGGGAGTGGTGTTGCACTTTTAGGCAAAGTTGGCTAACTTTGCGTGGCGAACCAATGAATATATAGGTTCGTGATGTTACCAGGCGTGATGTGGGATTTCACATCAGATACTGGCCAAACTACCAACCATAAAACAAAATAATAGTAAAATGTTGAAACGAATCCTGTCAATCTCTGGGAAACCGGGACTTTACAGACTGGTTAGCCAAGGTAAGAACATGCTTATAGTGGAAAGTCTTGCCACAGGCAAGCGTATGCCGGCTTATGCAAGAGATAAAGTGCTGTCGCTCGGCGATATCGCTATATATACCACCGAGTCGGATACCCCGCTTGGCGATGTTTTGGAAAAGGTGAAGGAGGCAACCGGAGGGCAGCCTGTCGACGCAAAGGCGATGGGGGATGCAGAACTCCGTGATTACTTTAAGGAAATCCTGCCCGATTATGACGAAGACCGTGTTTATACAACTGATATCCGTAAATTGTTCAGTTGGTATAATCAATTGGTTGCCGCAGGTGTGACAGAATTCAAGGAAGAGGAAATCCAACAAGACAAAGCTGCTGAAGCTGCCGAAGAGGCTGATAATGCCTCTGTTGAAAAATAACTACTATTAAGATTATGTCGGCTGAAAATCGACTAATCGGATTATATACGGATACATTCGGTTTCGCCCCGGCTGCGGTTTTGCCGCTGGCCGGGGCGGGGTCGAATCGTAGATATTTCCGAATAACCTCGCCAGACGGTGTTTCGGCTCCGTTGTCTGTAATCGGAACTTTCGGTACTGATTGTGCCGAAAACAAATCGTTCATATCTCTTGCGCAGCATTTTGCACAGAAAAATTTGCCGGTGCCTGGGGTGATTGCCGTGTCAGCCGATAATTTGTGTTACCTTCAGGAGGATTTGGGCGATGTATCCCTGTTTTCGATTATCCGGAATGCATCTGTAGCAGGGGGATTTGATGAGGAAACCATACATCTTCTTGAGGGTGCGGCGAAAAGGCTGGCCGAAGTGCAATATTTCGGGGCTGAGGGTTTGGATTGGGGGATTTGTCCCCAGCAGGCTATGGACAGCCATATGATCCGTTGGGATTTGAATTATTTCAAATACTGTTTTCTGAAACAAACAAGGCTCGATTTTTCGGAATCCCGGCTCGAGGAGGAATTTGATTATTTGCACGACTTGCTGCTTAAGCACGCGAAAAGAGCCACAACGTTCATGGTCAGGGATTTCCAAAGCCGGAATATCATGCTGGCTAATGGCTCGGTGCCTTATCTGATTGATTTCCAGGGTGGCCGACGTGGCCCTGTTGAATATGATGTGGCATCGTTTCTTTGGCAGGCAAAGGCTGGGATACCTAAAGTGGTCAGGGATGCTGTGATTGACAGCTATGTGAAAAGTGCCAGATTCATAAATCCTGCATTTGATGAAGCCACATTCCGTGGCGTGTTGCCTTATTTTGTGCTGTTCAGAATCTTGCAAACTCTTGGGGCATATGGTTATCGAGGGATTTCGGAGGGGAAGTCCCATTTTATGGCAAGTATCCCGCTTGCATTGGCTAATTTGGAAACCCATTTGGCAGAATATGGGTTAGACAAGGAATTTCCTTATATCTCGGATTTGGCCGCCATGCTTAGGTCGACCCCGGTGATACAGGAGGTGGCTGATCGATTAAATGTGGCGGAATACGACGGGCTGACTGTGACAGTTACCAGCTTTTCATATAAAAAAGGTTTCCCCGCAGATTTTTCAGGAAACGGGGGCGGGTTTGTGTTTGATTGCAGGGCTGTGCATAACCCTGGACGATATGACCAATATAAAATGTTGACAGGACGGGATGCGGCCGTCAAGTCTTTCCTTGAAGAGGATGGCGAAATCACCACGTTCCTGAAAAATGCATGGGGGTTGGTCGATGCCTCTGTGGCACGTTATCTTAAACGTGGATTTAACTCCTTGTCGGTTAACTTCGGATGTACCGGCGGTCGGCACCGGTCGGTCTATTCCGCAGAAGCTACAGCCAGGCATATTGCTGACAGTTTTCCTCAAGCACGGGTGGTTCTTTATCATCGCGAACAAGGTGTTTTGGAAACATTTCTACCGGCGGGACAATGAAGGCTTTGATATTTGCGGCAGGGGTTGGTTCGCGTTTAAAGCCATTTACCGACTGCCACCCTAAGGCATTGGCAACGGTCGGAGGTGTGACGATGTTGGAGCGCACGATTGTACGTATGCGTGAGTCCGGGGTTGACAAAATTGTTGTCAATGTTCATCATTTTGCTTCACAAATCACGGAATTTCTTGATAAGAACAATAATTTCGGGCTTGATATAGCGATAAGTGATGAATCTGACAGGCTGCTTGACACCGGCGGCGGATTGCTACGGGCAAAAACATTGCTATGTGCGGAAGAGAACGAGCCTGTAATATTGCACAATGCGGATGTTCTGACTGATGCCCCTCTGGATGAAATGCTTGACGCTCATCGCAGGAATGATGCCGATGTCACGCTTTTGGTCAGCGGCAGGCAATCTTCCAGGCTGCTGTATTTTGATTCGGATTCGCGTCTGGCAGGATGGACGAATATAAATACTGGCGAGGTTAAATCTCATGGAGCTGATTTGCGGCAGTGCAGCTTGCGTGCATTCGGAGGGGTGCATATCGTAAGCCCGGCTATATTTGACCTGCTTGGGCAATATGCATCCGTGCATGGCGAAGTGTTTTCTATCACCCCGTTCTATGTGGAGATGTTGTCGCGCCTTAAAATAATAGGCTTTACGCCGCGTGCAGATTTCATTTGGCATGACATCGGTACTCCTGAAAAGCTGAAACGAGCGGAGTCCGAGATGAACTGATCCGCCAAAATCTTCAAAAAGATTTGTAATTGGATATTCGGGCAAAGTTTGAGCAAAATCGGTTGTTTATTCCGATTTAAAAGCGTAACTTTGCAGCCGCTGAACCGGATATGCATATCCGATTCAGTTTAAAACCATACAAAACCACTTTATTTAATTTTTAATGGCAACAAAAATCAGATTACAACGTCATGGTCGCAAGAACTATGCGTTTTATCCTATTGTTATCGCCGACAGCAGGGCACCACGAGATGGTAGATTTATTGAAAGGATAGGTTCTTATAATCCGAACACTAATCCTGCTACAATCACTCTTAACTTCGAGCGGGCTTTGTATTGGGTTAATGTCGGTGCACAACCCACCGAAACTGTTCGCAGCATCCTTTCCAAGGAAGGCGTGCTCTTGATGAAGCACCTCCAGGGCGGTATCAAGAAAGGCGCGTTCGATGAGGCCGAAGCTCAGAAGAGATTCGAAGCTTGGAAGGCTCAGAAGCAAAAGGCTGTTGATACGCTGAAAGCTGACATGGCATCGAAGCAGGAACTTGCAATCAAGGAACGTTTCGAGGCAGAAAAAGCCAAGAATGCAGCCAAAGCAGAAGAAGTAGCCAAGAAGAAGGCTGAACTCGCCGCCGCCAAGGCCGCTGAAGAAGCTGCAAAGGCCGCTGAGGAAGCTCCCGCAGAGGCTCCTGCCGAAGAAGCTGCCGCTGAATAAGGAAGGCATTGCTCAGGCCGCTTCAAAGTATAGACAGACCCCGTGCGAATCCGTCAACGGATTTTGCGGGGTCTGTTTTACAATACAAAAAAGGCCGGAATTATGGCGCTTTTGCGGATGTTTTTTCGTACCTTTGTGGCGCTTTTTGAAGCGAATTTGTTTGGTTGCCATGTTGTTGGTGGCAATTGATTGATAAACAAGTGATAACATGATTAACATTACTTTCCCCGACAATTCGGTGAAGCAGTTTGAAGATGGTATAACGCCGCTTCAGATTGCCCAAAGTCTGTCGCCGCAGCTTGCGCGCGACGTTCTTGCTGCGTCAGTAAACGAACAGGAATGGGATCTTACACGCCCGATTGATTCCGATGCCACCATAAAGCTTTTCAAATGGGATGACCCGGAAGGGAAGCATGCATTTTGGCACAGTTCCGCCCATCTTCTGGCAGAAGCCCTTCAGGAGCTGTTCCCCGGAGTGAAATTCGGTATCGGCCCTGCGCTGGAAAATGGCTTTTATTATGACATCGACCCCAACGGGCATTCCATTACTTCTGCCGATTTTCCTGCCATTGAGAGCAAAATGCTCGAACTTGCAAAACGCAACGAGCAGATTGTGCGGAAGGATATTTCCAAAACCGATGCTTTGAAGGCGTTCGGCGACCGAGGGGAGGAATACAAGTGCGAACTGATTTCCGAATTGGAAGACGGGCATATCACAACATATACGCAAGGAGCGTTTACCGACCTTTGCCGTGGGCCGCACATCCCTTCTACGGGGGTAATCAAGGCTGCCAAGGTGATGACCCTTGCAGGCGCATACTGGCGTGGCGACGAAAAACGCAACCAGCTGGTGCGTGTCTATGGCATCACTTTCCCTAAGAAAAAGATGCTCGATGAGTATCTGGTAATGCTTGAGGAGGCGAAGAAACGCGACCACCGCAAACTTGGTAAAGAGATGGAACTTTTTGCGTTTTCGGCCAATGTCGGTGCCGGGCTGCCGCTGTGGCTGCCGAAAGGTGCCGCCTTGCGTGACCGTTTGGAACAGTTCCTCCGCAAAATACAGAAAAAATATGGTTACCAACAGGTAATCACCCCGCATATCGGCAACAAGATGCTCTACGTAACATCCGGCCATTATGCAAAATACGGGAAGGACTCATTCCAACCCATTCACACCCCGCAGGAAGGGGAGGAGTATATGCTCAAACCCATGAACTGCCCCCATCACTGCGAAATCTTCAAAACCTTCCCACGTTCATATCGCGACCTGCCATTGCGCCTGGCGGAGTTCGGCACGGTTTATCGTTATGAGCAGACCGGTGAGCTTCACGGCCTGACACGTGTGCGCGGGTTTACGCAGGACGATGCCCACATCTTCTGTGCCCCAGATCAGATCAAGGATGAGTTCCTGAAGGTTATGGATATCATATTCTATATCTTCAACGCGCTTCATTTCGACAATTTCGAGGCTCAGATTTCACTTCGCGATCCGAAAAATACCCAAAAATATATCGGAAGCGATGAAAACTGGCATCTTGCGGAAACCGCCATTATCGAAGCCTGCGAGGAAAAGGGCTTGAAGGCACGTAAGGAACTTGGCGAAGCCGCGTTCTATGGACCCAAGCTCGACTTCATGGTTAAGGATGCGCTTGGTCGCCGCTGGCAGCTTGGCACCATCCAGGTTGACTACAATCTCCCGGAACGGTTCCAGCTTGAATATACCGGTGCCGATAACCAGAAGCATCGTCCGGTGATGATTCACCGTGCGCCGTTCGGTTCGTTGGAGCGCTTTGTGGCAGTGTTGCTTGAACATACGGCCGGCAAATTCCCGTTGTGGCTGTCGCCCGATCAGGTCGTGGTGCTGCCCATATCGGAGAAGTATAACGACTATGCCGCCGAGGTGGCACGCGAGTTGAACATGGGCGATGTGCGTGCCCAGGTCGACGACCGTAACGAGAAGATAGGCCGCAAGATACGCGACAACGAGTTGAAGCGTATCCCCTATCTGCTGATCGTGGGCGAGAAGGAGGCCGCCGAGCGCAGCGTGTCGGTACGCGCGCAGGGCGAGGGCGACAAGGGACAGATGTCGATCGCGGAGTTCCGCGACTACCTGCTCGGTCTGGTTCGCAGCGAAGTGGAGGCCAATCGTCGATGATGCGTTTTAAGTGAAAATATCATAAACTAATATATCAATAATTTGGCAGGACAATTTCCATTCCGACCTCGCCCGCTGACCGGGCAGGGGAATAATCAGAACAACCAGAGAGATCCGCGCGGACGTCGTCCGGTGGTGGAGAACCCGCATCGCATCAACGACCGTATCACGGCTTCGACCGTGCGTGTCGTGGGCGAGAACGTCGAACCCAATCTGGTGTTGCCCATTCGCGACGCATTGCGTTTGGCCGATGAGATGGAGCTGGATCTGATCGAGATCTCTCCCAAGGCCGATCCCCCCGTGTGCCGCATAGCCGATTACCAGAAGTTTCTCTATCAGCAGAAGAAGAAACAGAAGGAGATCAAGGCCAAGCAGACGAAGATCGTCATCAAGGAGATCCGTTTCGGTCCGCAAACCGACGATCATGACTACAACTTCAAGTTGAAGCATGCCGAGAACTTCCTCAAAGAGGGAGCTAAGGTCAAGGCTTACGTCTTCTTCCGCGGTCGTTCGATCGTCTTCAAGGAGCAGGGCGAGATTCTGCTGCTGCGCTTTGCCACCGACTTGGAGGAGTTCGCCAAGGTGGAGCTTATGCCTAAGCTCGACGGCAAGAAGATGAACATGATCCTTGCGCCGAAGGCCAAGAAGTAGTCCTCGAAGCGGGAGCAGAGGCTTTCGATCGATAGGTTACGCCCCTGCCGCATTAGCGGCGGGGGCGTATTTTTTCTGAGGGTGGAGGATTTTTGCTGCGGGGCATTTCGTGGATTGGGGGGGGAAGTGGAGATCGTTTTTTTTCGGTGTTGAGACCGTCGAGTGGCAACGGGATAGGGATGTTTTGCGTGTGTGCGGGCATCTTTTCCTTTTTTCAGCGGACATCGTTTTTAGCGGTAAGGGCGGTAGGGGTGTGTGGAGAGCGTTCTTCGGTGTGCTGGCAGTGAAGCTTGTGGAGTCGGTTTTTCGATGTGCATACAGTGGAGTGTCAATGAAAATAGGGTTTTGCCCGGCGACCGGCTTTTGGAAGGGGACGTCGGGCATCTTTTTTTGGGGCGGCATAGTAGGTGCGGTTTAGGCTCCGGACTCGGCAGGACGAAAAGATTAGCCCTCGCGGGGTAGTGCTGCGAGGGCTAATCTGTCAATGGGTTATGCGGTTGCCGGTCTGTCGGATCGGTCGATGCACGCCGCTACCGGCGGTCGATGTGGGTAAAGCGGGCGGTAGTGCCGGCATCGGTTTGTGCTGCGGGCATAGTGCGCGGCGAGGGACGCATGGCGGAGCTGCGGTGCGTGCTGCTGCCGGTCTGCTCGCCGAGGCGGCGCAGTACGATATCCGACGTGGCGGCGTTGCGCATGGTCTGTCCCAGAAATACTGCCGGACGGTAGATGCCGTTGGAAAATTCTGGCCCTGCGTGGCATGCCTTGATCGTGATAGTATTGCCGTCGTCGGATATCTCGACCGGGAACGAAACCGGAGCGGTGTACATCTTGTCGAGATCGGCGCCGAAGAAGAGTATCGGAGAGTCCGACCAGCCGTATAGATAGACATGCTTGGATGTCGGAACGGTCACGCTGCCGTCGGCGGCCACCTCCAAGAAGAACTTGGGACCGAAGTCGCGGTAGGCGAGCGACTGGAAATCGCGCCAGTAAGAGGCGTAGTCGATAAGGTACTCGGCAGAGTAGTAGGGCATGGGGTCGGTGGCATAGTTGGTCTGGAACTGGGCCATACTCATGCTCATACTCAAAGCGCCATCCATTCATGTCCCCTCCCTTCCGTTTAAAATTGGATTTCGTTCCACTCAGGTTATCGACCTCTCCCCTCCATTTCATAAGAGAGCGCCGATGAAAGGTTTTTTAGAATATTTTTGGACTGTGTTCAGCGCAGTTCAGTTACGCCGCCAGTCACTTGGTCCAGCTGGAAGAAGTGTTTTTTATCCGAGCTGATGAGGAAAATTCCCGCGATAGACCCCGGACTCTCTCTGGAATAGATGGTAAAC